>Ga0315336_1002445_pt1 | contig 28348 bp, 19 predicted proteins | sample ASW5metaG_FD_204512 | JGI IMG/M metagenome (GOLD analysis project Ga0315336, IMG submission 204512) | Ammonia-oxidizing marine archaeal communities from Monterey Bay, California, United States - ASW #5 | ecosystem: Environmental > Aquatic > Marine > Intertidal zone | place: USA: California... | reverse complement strand
TCTGCGTGGAGTTACACGTCGCCTTCGTCTAGTTTCTCTGCGTGGAGTTACACGTCGCCTTCGTCTAGTTTCTCTGCGTGGAGTTACACGTCGCCTTCGTCTAGTTTCTCTGCGTGGAGTTACACGTCGCCTTCGTCTAGTTTCTCTGCGTGGAGTTACACGTTTATGAACCACTTTTTCCTTCGTATATTTTTTCATAATTTCATTATATAATTCATACGCTTCTATTGCAGATATACGAGTATTCACATCTGGATGTGTCATTGAATAAAATAAATTAAAGAAATCCTGGACTATTAATGATGATTGTAAATGATATATTAGGTTACCTTGTATGAAAAGAAAGGGTATTTGAATACCCAAACTATAAACATCTATTTTCCGTAACATATCATTTTCACTAAATGTATTGTACATCACGCTGTCTATTGTATATTTACATAATGTCTCTACGGAGGGACGTTTCCATATACCGTGAATTGCCTGAAAATACTTACTATAATTTCGTTGATGTATATATTTCGGTTCATGTATTAAGTCTTTATTATTTGCATAAAAATACAAAAAATCTAAAGGATACCATATGTATAATCTATTTCCATGAAATTCCGATAAAGCTCTTTTTTTAAACTCAACCTTATCTTTAATTGTTCCTGATAATCCAAAATCAATAAATTTAAACGTATTCTTATCGTATACTATATTATTAAATTTGATATCACCATGAATAATATCTTTCTTTCCCATTTCAACTAATCCATGAAATAACGTTTTCATGGATTTCATTAAATCAAGAAACTTCGTTTCAAAGTTATTTGTCTGTTCTAAGTTCTTTTGAAAATATGTTTCAAGTGTAATACCACCATATTTTCCATTCATCATTTGATTCATTTTAAATTGATTGTCTATATCCATCGGATACGATGGGAAATGCGCGTCCTTCCATTCATTAAATTTAGCATCCCCATACATTCCCTTCACACATTTATAAACATCTTTATCATATTTAGCGAGTCCATTTATGGATGTGGGTTTACAAAATGTGTCAAATATTACGGCCCATTGTTCATGTCCACGTATTTTTTTTATCATCTGATTTATTTTTTTTTCACGTTCATTTACTTGTCTATTAGAATCGTATGGGGTAACAGATATTTTAGTAATATGGTTTGATTGTTTCTTCTCATTCTTACAAGGGATACTTGGTTTAAATATACATGTATTTGGATTATTAAATATTAATTTACCACCATTCATTTGACCATTCATCATTTATAATATAATATAATATAATATAATATAATGTCCCTTGAAAAAATTATTGAATTATCCAATCATTCAAAGTACTATGAAGACCTTTATGATATATTTTGGAAACTATATGAACATGAGACAATTCAACCGCGTCATTATAAAGGTATAAGAGTTGGATTATTTAATATACCTTGTGCCGGATTTGGAGATGTTATCTTATGTAAATCATTTTATGATTTTATAAAGAAATGGTATCGGGGGATAAATGTGACAATTTGTACGACGGCTCCTGAAAAATATAATGATTTAGGTGTTAAAGGACAAATACTAACTCTCAAAACAAAAAATAAAAAGGGTCCTAATGAATGTATTGATTTTGATAAACTAAAATATACGTCGAACATAAAATTTGACATTATGATAGTTGTTCCCGTAATTAATAAGACATTTGAAATTAAAAAATTTAAGAAATTAATACCTTTCGCGAATGTATTTAATACATTTACAATGAGTGAATATAATGGACAATTTCCACCCAATACCTTTCCCATAGGAGTTGGAAAAGGACAACTTGGTATGATGATTAATGATTTTAAATACAAACAACAAACACTTATGAAGAAACCGTATGCGTTGGTTTACATAGCGGAAGGGATCGGTCACGCTAATTATTGTTTTTATGCCTATTTAGAAATGGTATGTAAGAAATATAAGAAATATAAGAAATTTGAGATTGTCATACCCGCTTGGATTTCTGAAGATTTAATGTATTATCCAGTATTCATACGAAAAGTGAAATCCATAGTATCACCACATTATAAGAATATTATGTTAGTTACGAAAGAAAACGAAGACGTCCCTATTGTATTGGATGTGAAACATACATCATCTGTACTAACCTTCCGTGCTGATATTTTACCACAAAAAAGAGAGATTTTTATTTCTTTAATGAAGGATAGTGTCCCTGATATTTTAGTGACAGGTGATCAGAGTATTACAGATGTAATCTCATGTTGCAAGAATCATAAAACGATATGGTACCAGATAGCACCTTGGAAAAAAGGTTTTGCGGATAGTATGTTTACAGAATTACCGAATAAATATTATAAATCATTTAAAACATCATGTGGTTCCTTAAAATCATTTACAGTAGATATTGAATGGAAGGAATTTTTTAAACAATATGATTTTGGAATTCATGGAAAACGAAGAATGGATTCCATATTAATTGCAAATTATGAAAAAGATGATACGACTGATAAATTACTAACAATGATTGAAAAATCACGATATTTAGATTCAGCACAAACAAAAATAAAAAAATTACGAAATGATTAAAATATATAGTAATAATATATATTACAATGCCAAAGAAAGCAAAGAATTGTGATAACTGTAAATATTTTTTAAATCAAAAAGATTCAAGTAAACAATCTTGTTCTAAATATGTCTTAGCCGATGGGCGAAAGTGTACCCCTACGAGACAAAATGAAAAAACATGTAAGCGTCTTGAATGTCCCGCAGAATGCCAGTATCCCTATCCTAGAGAAGTATATAGTCCCCAAGTGACATTAGAAGGACAAGTTATTAAAGAATATAATCAATTATATGATGGTTCCATGCCTAATATGAAAGACCTTATTAAAAATAATAAGTTTTTTAAATTATATTTAGATACATCTTCACACGAACAAGGAAAGAAAAACTTACATAATAATAATAAAACGTATCGTAAGGTACCTAACTTAGATAATTTAAAATGTGGCAAACTAGCAAAATCAGTTGATGGGAAAGTAGTAACGTTTCCTGTTATGCCAACAAGAAAGGATTTACGAAACGTAATATTATCTTCCAAAGGTGATATATCTATTTATCAGGCAGCGATTGATTGGAAAAAAGTAAAATTAACACCCTTACTTCAAAAGAAATATGCAAAACAAATCAGCAATGATAAATCGATTGTAACTATAAAGAAAAAGAAAATACAAATCGCAGATAATGGTATTCAAATAGAATGGTGGGATAAAAAAAAGAAGAGTTATACGGAAGAAGAATTATTGTCGCTTTTACCCGAAAATATTCGCGCATATGTTGATTTAAAATTTATCCATGCCCCAACAGGTGCTTTACTGGAACAATATTTTACGACACATACAGTTAATAATATTGTATTAGAAGAAGTGTATGATTGGTTACGAATGAAAGACCTCGGTATTAAAAATCAAGTCAAAACAACTACCAGTAAATCAGACCCATTATACCCATTTTATAGTGTCGAATCAAATACATCCGGAATACGATATGAATTTGAACAATGTATGAATGACCTCATGCAAACTGAACACGATGATGAAAAACATATTAAGAAAATTAAAGAAATGAAACATTTCTCCGATTTAGGGGATCCCGAACATAGATTAGAATTAGATTATGTTCATGCCAAAATTGTAAAATTCTTGGTATTAGATTCGTCTGATTTCAATAATTGTATAAACATATTATATATTACGGAGAAGATATGTAAACGTGGTATATCTACAAACCTTATGAAATTAATGGGAAATTTTTTAAACATGGATACAGATGATATGGATAATGATGAATATAGAGATAATATGGAGGTTGTTTCTAATAAATTATTAGGATATGTTCCTCAAGTATTAAAGAAAATAATTGTAATATCTGAAAATTATGAAAAATATAAATGTAATGGAAAAGTTAATGAAAATACTCTATTACTAAAAGAAGTCCATAAAAACTTATTTAATAAACCGATGCTTATGAATATGCCGGAATTAGGGTTAGAAACATTCTTTAAGTCATTTAATCAAAATATAATCACCAAAATAATCTTACTTGCATTTATAACCTATGTATTTGTGAAGGTTATAGGTTTATTCAATATAAACTATAATATGAAAGAAGGTAATTAATAAGTAAACCCCTTATATAATTTATGATATTCCATAATATATTCTGAGAACGTATATAATTTTTGATAATTATTCGTTATAAAGTAATATAATTTCATTTGATGATTCATATTCGCCTTATTTCCTATGATTATAATTCCATTATTTTTATACATTTTTTTTAACATTAGTATATATATATATACAATATGTATGGTTTTAAATATATTGAGGGATTTGACCCTTCAATACCCGAATATTCAAACCCTCACAAGGCTGGATCAATTAAAATGCCTACTATAAAATATAACCAACCATTTACACAAAGAGATACATACCCTATAGTAGTCAATCCTGGAAAGGCGGGTTCGATCCCATATAAAGGGTTTCAAGATACATTAATTTTAAAAGATCGCAACGTTACCAGAGTAAAACCACGAACCTATCAAAAATTACAAGAAAATACACCGTTTTCAGTTAATTTAGTTCCATTTACATCAAAAGAACCGATAATGAAGAAGAAAATAATTAAAATCAAAGAAACTAAAACTAAAACTAAAACTAAAACTAAAACGGGAACGAAGGAAGGTCCGGGTAAACCAAAATTAGCAGATGCTTTCGATGAAGAATTTAAAAAAATGTCAAAAATGCGGACAAAACTATCCAAGGATGAGATAAAACGGGAAATTTTAAAGAAATACAAACCGATAAATGTTACATGGAAAACAAAATTTTCAAAAAAACAGATAAATGCCAGTGGTGATATCCGTAAAAAAGTTATCACCAATTTTTCAAAAAAAGCAAATTTAGCAATTAAAAGACTATATATTAAAGGTCATAAAGGAGATGCCTGGTCTCAACATGCGAGTTCTGATAAAAAAGAACTCGATAAATGGACACAAGGGTTTGAAAATATGTATGAAGGACATACAAATATAATGGAAGGAAATGCAAATATTGTAATCAACCCCGTATTACCCGATTTAACCAAATTGGATGAATATGAAGGGGAAGATTTCTTAGGTGATTTTTTTTCGGGTTCTCTTGAAGCAGACTTTTATGATACTGGAGTAAAACCAGTTACAGAAGGTGACGAAGGTGACGAAGGTGACGAAGGTGCTACAATCGGACAGAGTGATGTCATAGATGAAGAGGGGAATTTAACAATGAAGACAGTCAATAGTGATGATGCTTGGATGAATACTCTCAAAGTATTAAATGACCTTAATTCATCGGGGGAATTAGAACATACTTGTACAAATATAGATCCGACCCCAAATAGTAGTCCGTGTCCGGATGATAAATGTAGATCGGATGGATTCCCTAAATGGTGTGGAGAAGTAGATGAATTAACCGCTTATAATCCCCAAAAACAATCACACAATCAATTATTTCTAAATGAAAGTTCATCGTGTAAAGTAAAGTGTAATAAGGGATATTCTAGTAAAAATAATACAATATGTAACCATACGTTTGATGGAAAATCATTTACCCCAATTATCACCCCAGGAAAATGTCTTCCAAATTGTAAAGCAACGATTGCCGAACATGTTAAACAGAATAATATTATTAATTGGGAAATGTTAACCGGTGGTGAAAATAAAAGCCAAAGTTATAAAAGTGACGGGGATTGTCCTAAAAACATTGGTGATTTTGGTGGATTACGCACGGGTGATACATGTTCCCCGATATGTGCGGATGGTTATGAAAAGAAAAAAATTAAAGATTCTTCGTGTAAAGGAAAAAATGATACATCCGTACTAAACCCATCCATATGTTATCCCAAAAAATGTGAATTACCTAATTCTATAAATTATGGAAGTATTAATAGTTGTAATGAAACAGAATCAGGGGGTATTTGTCTGCCTAAATGCGATCCAGGATATATGGCAATACCTTCTACATGTATTCGTGGTATCTGGAAGAATAAATCAAGTAAAGGTCTCTGGAGAGAATTAAAACCAAGTTGTGTCCCTATAATATGTAAGAAACCTTCCCAAAAGGATAATGAGGATATATATAATTTATATAAATACGAAACAATATGTGTTTCGAATGATGAAGGTAAAACATGTAAAGAGGACAGTATTAATTTAACAAAAGAAGGGACACAATTACAAAATGGTATTTATTTTCACAAACCTCAAAGAAAGAATATTGGCAACTGTTTCCTTAATATAACGGGTAGTAAGATCAATGGAAACACCGCATCTATACATAATTGTATAGGAGAGCATGCTGGTAAAGAATATCACTGGCATGAAGGGGCATGTTATAGACAGGAAAAAACGGTAAATGGAGAAGATGTAACATCTGATAATTGTAACAAAAATAATTATAAATGGTTCAGTAAGGGTATCCTTAAGAATCGTATTAAATGTACGAGTGAAGGTCAACGAAAAAGGGGGTCAGGCACCAATTATACTGAAGGTGGTAAAGTAATACCTTACATAGCATGTGATACAAATCAATCATATAGTGTAAACAAATTAAATATAAATGAAGCGGGTCTTAACTATACAATCGATTATAAAGTATTAGGATGTGAACCTAGAATATGTGATGCGACTATCAATCAGGGAGGGAGATCATTACAAAATAAAGCATTCGCAACATATGAAAGTTCAGAGAATACTGAAAAAATATATAATGAATGGAACAAAAATGCGAATAAACGAAAAATTAAAACAGATATTACAATCAAATGTAAAGATGGACATAAAACATTATTTACAAATAACAAATCGGATAATGATAGATATATTAAAGCTAGTGACAGAAAACAAGATCGCCGTAAATATGTTTGTTCATTTGACGATAAGACAGGTGCTAAATTTAAACCTTGGACTAAAGAAATATCTTCATGTCATGAAAAAGGATGTTCTATGAAAATAAATTCAACGACAACAAATGCAATACCTACAAATGATAATTGTCAAAAAGATACCGTACTAACAAATACAGAAGCGGGTGATTATATTAAAAATGGAAAGACATGTCCATATGCCTGTAAAAACGGGTATATCATGCGGGAAAAGAATGAACCCATCAAAGGTAAAGAAAAGATGAATATTACATGTAATTTAGGTAAATGGACAGATGGAACATCTACCCGAAATGCGGATACAGATGTAACCGTTGATTTTGGATGTAAAGAAAAAAATTGTGATGTAAGTAATGTAACCATACAAAATGGAACGAAAGGGACATGTAAAGACATATTATTATCTGGTAAAACATGTAGCCCCCGTTGTAATGCGGGATATACATTAGATGGTGGAAATAATAAAGGGCTTAGTTGTCTTCGAGGGGCTACAAACATCCCCTCGTGTAAAGAAGTCCCGTGTAACAGTGGTCTCAAGGTTACAATGAATAATCCAAAAAATGAAAATAAAAATGTTATTACAAACAAAAATACAAAACTTGGTTCCGAATTAATTGTAACAAATAGTTGTAAGGATAATAATACATATTCCATAGGTGGTAAAAAAGAACAAATTAAATATGTTTGTACCCCTGTTAAAGAAGGTGTATCTCAGTGGAAATTATTTTCAAAAGATCACCCCAATGGAAAACTTATTCAAAATAGTAATATCGGAACACAAGAATATACTTGTCGTAGATCATCCTGCTTCATAGAAAATAAAGGAGGAAAATCAATTGTCAATACACAAACTTTAATTGATAAAGAAGCAATCGCCAAACAAAAAACATCAAGGATTATGAAAGTAACATATTCTAAACCTGATAAAAATAAAACCCTCACAACTAAATGTAGCGGTATTGGTGATTGTTATTATCAATGTGCAGCAGGATATAAATTAGATACAGGGGCAACAAAGTTTAATAATAAAGATAATATAGGTATCATTCGTTGTGGGGGTGCTAAGGGGTTCACAGAAGGAAGTTGTATTCCCCGTCCATGTAATGTACAGAAAGATATGAATGTCATCAAACATAATAATGCGACATCAGGTGAATTTCTAAAAAAAAATTGTAGTGGGAGTTTTGTCACGAATAGTACTACATTAATTAAACATGATGGTCAATGTAATTTTTCATGTAATAATGGATATAGATTATCAGGAGATGTAAAAGACAAATATACGACAACATATAAATGTTCCGTTAAAAATACATCTCCAACAAACGCAGTGAATAAGATGGTTGTGATCCCAAATAAGGAATCATTACAATGTATCCCTTTTACATGTCCAAAACCGAATACACCCGGTTATAAAGACGGTAAGAATGACTTACCAAATAAAATATCTTTAAAAAGCACAAGTGGAGCAAAATTAATTACGAATGTTGATGTAAAATGTAATTCTAAATATTTACGAAAAACAGAATCAAACAAACCGAGAGCAACATGTGAAAGAAGTAAAAAAGATGATAAAAAATATACAATGGATGGTTGTAAAGAAGGTATCTGTAAAAATAATGAAATGACTCAACCCACAAATACAGCCTCTAAATCGTTTACTAAAAAAATAGACCAAGATGAAACATTTACATGTAAGAAAGGTTTTTCAACAGATGGAAAATTTAAAAGATATAAGGATAATGAAAAACTCGGTTCAGAAAAAACTACAACTGCAAAATGTACCAAAAAAGGTGTTGCCGAAGTAGAATGGAAATCATCCTCCTCGTGTAATGAAAATAAATGTGAAGCACCTACAAAAGATTCTACCTGGAATATGAAATCAGGTTGTAGTTTTGAACCTAACAAATCATGTTCATTTGAATGTAAAAATGGTTACAAATATGTCGATAACTGGAATGATACAAAAAACCCTTTACAATGTAAGGAGGGAGAATGGAGGGCAAAAGGTACAAATAATATAGTTATACCCACGAATAATTGTACAGCGAAAGAATGTATTATTAAATATTCCAATTTTACAAATAATTTTAAAAATGGACATGAAGGGGATTGTAAGGTTACAAAAAAGAATAATAAAAAAGATGAACTAATTATAAACAGTGGAAAGTCATGTACTCCAGTATGTAATAGTGGGTATGAATTAAGTGGGGGAGACGCCGGTAAATATAAATGTGAATTAGGTAACTTATCCGAAACAAATTATGCGAAAGAAAAAAAATTACAATGTAGACCGATTATTTGTCCCAAACCGAATACACCCGGTTATAAAGACGGTAAGAATGACTTACCAAATAAAATATCTTTAAAAAGCACAAGTGGAGCAAAATTAATTACGAATGTTGATGTAAAATGTAATGGAACATATTTACGTAAAAATAAAGACAAGGCTCCTACTTTAGAATGTAAAATAAATAATCAAACATATAAACTAGATGGATGTGAAGAAGGTGTTTGTAAAAATAAGATGACACAACCCATACATACCGATGAGAAATCATTTACTAAAAAAATTAATCAAGATGAAACATTTACCTGTAAGCAAGGTTTTTCAACAGATGGAAAATTTAAAAGATATAATGATAATAAAAGTAACCTTGGTAATGAAAAATATACGGTTGCAAAATGTACCAAAAAAGGTGATACGGATGTAGAATGGAAATCCTCTACCCAATGTAATGAAAATAAATGTGAAGCACCCACTACAAACTCAATATGGTCCATTACAAGTAATACAAAACAATCTTCTGGAAAATATAATGTATGTAATTTTTCAACCGGAAAATCTTGTATAACTTCATGTAAATCAGGGTATCGCTTTGTTAAGGGTTGGGATAATAAAAAAAATCCATTAATATGTATTCATGGTGAATGGAGAGAAAAGAATTCAAAAAAGTCAGATAAAAACTTAGATAGTAAAATAGTTCGCCCGGAAAAAATATGTGTACCTTTTTCATGTAATTTAAATGATAAGATAAATAAGATTGACAATGGAGGTTTTACAAAATGTTCCACGAATGATTTTGAATCATCGGGTAAACTAAAACATGGTTCAACCTGTGGTGTCACTTGTAATGCTGGTTTTAAATTATCAAATACTAAACATAAAAATTACAAATGTAGTATCAATGATGGACAAAATATAATGTCTCCCATTTCGTCAGCAGCGAAGTGTGTTCCTGTATCTTGTGGAACGCTAACATTCAAACGTAAAGAAGGAGGTAAAGATATAAGTGATTATAAATGTGTAAATACGAATAAAGATTCAACATGTTCTCCAACATGTAAAGATAAAGAGAAGTATAGTATTGATGGAATCAACGGTTCTGTAACTTATAAATGCGTAGGTATTAGTGAGGGTAACTCAAAATGGCAAATACAAGGAAATAAAAAAGATACAAAAAACATTACCTGTAAAAGGACATCATGTTTTTATTTTAAAGATAAAAACCAAGGAGGAAAACATATTAATTTCACGAGAGAATATGGAAAAGCTAAAGATGGTTTAAAAGTAAAAACCTATACAAAATCCGATAATAATACATTAAAAACAATTCTTAGTGGATGGGGAACATTTGATTATCAATGTGCTCCGGGATATTATTTATCTAGTAAATCAACCAGGAAATCGAAGGATAAAGATGATATAGGGGTTGTTACATGTGGTCAAGGAAAAGGTGTATTCTCTGATGCGGAATGCGTACCAAGGCCCTGTAAAATTGATGACACCCTTAATAAATCAATTAATAATAAAATAACAGATAGTGAATTATTTAATATTGACCAATGTACGAATATATATAATAATAAAAATAAACAAATTAATCATGGTGGTATATGTGATGTTGCGTGTAAATATGGGACACTTTTAAATGGGAGTCATAATACAAAATATAAGTGCTCTATAAATGAAAAAGGGCAAAATATTATGGTACTACATGATAATAATAAGGGTAAAGCACAATGTAAAGAAATAAACTGTGATTCTGAACCCACTAATAAAAAAGGATATAACGATTCTTCATTACCTAAGAAAGAAAACAATATATATCTGTCAAAACGAAACCCAAAGAAAAAGACAGACTTATTTGAATATCCCGTCAATTGTTCGAATACATATGTCCGCAAAGATTCTAAATCAAAACGACCAAGAGCAACTTGTGATATAAAAGGTATTGAAAATAGAAAACAATATTCTCTTAGTGGATGTGTATTAGGCAAATGTAAAAAAGGAGTGATTAAAGAACCCGTAAATGTAAAAGAAACAAAATATCCTGAAAAAACAATTGGTCAAAAATATGATTTTCAATGTAAGCAAGGATATTCAATAAATGGAAACTATGGTAATAATTCTAGTAAAACATCACAAACATGTTCGAAAACAATCCGTAAAGATGAAAAGGGAAAAGAAATATTAAATGTTCCTCAAACGACTGAATGGAAAACGAATAAACAATGTCAAGAAAATAAATGTCGCCCTACATCTTCCTCTGCGATTGGTTCTGTCCCTGGTAATTGTAATTCAAACCCGAAAGATAAATGTAAAATTGAATGTAAAACAGGGTATAGACACACATCCAATTGGAATCAAGATAAGGAAGTATATTGTAAAGAAGGTATCTGGAGAGATGCTACTAATCATACTACACAGATAGAGGATCCAAAAGTAAAATGCGAACTCAACTCGTGTAATTTAAATGATAGTGATAATAAGAATGTGAAAATATCCAATGGTAAGATAGTATGTAAAGGTGATCAATATGAAGATAAAAGTGCAAACAAAGTAAAAGGTGGTGGTACATGTAAAGTTGAATGTAATGATGGTTACAAATTACTCAATGAAAATAGTGTATATACATGTAATGTAAATAGTAACGGTAAGAATACACTCATCCCCCCCCAAGAAAAAGTTCCGAAATGTGAGAAAGTAAATTGTCGTACATTAACAGCGACTATCTATGAATATAATGCGAAAGACAAAAAAATTATAAAAAGAAATGATAATTCATGTAATAAAAGAGGTATAGGTGAAACTTGTGATTTTACTTGTTCTAGTAATTACAAAATAAATGGAACGATTAATAAAAATACATATATATGTTCCGGTTTGAAAGGTGGGAAAAGTGCAGATAAAGATGAGGATATTTCACAATGGAAAATTAATGATACATTAGTTCCCAAAGATCCAACGATCCAATGTAAACTTGGTAAATGCTTTGCAGGTGGGAATAAATATATGGTAAAGATCGACAATACAGTTGATCTTAAAAATAAAACAGAACAAAACAAAGAAACAATTATGAAACATACATATTCAAATGGAGTTACACAATGTGATGGTATTGGGAAATGTTATTTCCAATGTCCTTCGAATCATTTACCCTATGTGGATAAAAAGAAGATAAATAGTGATAATCAACCTACATTTATCAGTTGTGGTGGAACAAAACCATTTCAAGAAGCAACATGTGTGCCTAATCCTTGTAATGTATCTAAATCAGTTGTATCAAAGAGTATTTATGAAAATTGTCAAGGAAAACAAAATAATATGGTTTTACACGGGAAGACATGTAATATTAAATGTAATACAAATTACCGTATAAGTGGAACAACAACCTATAGATGTGATAAAGGAACTATGAAAGTTGCTTCAGGATCAGCTGCTAAATGTACTCCATTAGTTTGTAATCAAAAACCCAACTCTACAACGGGATATAGTAATATCCCCATTTCAGTCTCTAAAATAACTCATAAAGATGGAAAAAATGTAGATTGTGCGTCTAAATATTTACTTAGCTCACAACCAAAGGCCATTTGTAATAAAGACTATCCAAAATATACACTTTCAGGTTGCTCCTTAGGGAAATGTTCGAATAATAAACCGAAAGATATAAAAAGTATTGATACTTCTAAAAAAGAAATAAATGATACCCAAGATTTCACATGTAAAGATAAATATTCCACAGATGGAAAGAAAGCATCCAAGAATACAAAGACAACTCAAAAATGTATCAGAAGTAATGATAAAAAATCAACATCTTGGATACCCGTTAAGAAAGGGGAAACATGTTCTCCAAATGGTTGTTATAATCCAACTTCAAAGGATAATTGGTCATGGATAAAGGGTAAATGTAATAATATTCAACACGGAAAACAATGTTATTTTCAATGTAATCCAGGATATAAATATGTTTCCAGTTGGAATTCTGATAAAGGTATTACATGTAATTTAGAAGAATGGAAAATAGGGGGAAATGTAATCAATCCAAACACGAAATGTGAAAAGAAATCATGTGATTTAAAAGATAACGATAATAAAATCACAATATCCAATGGTAACATAGTATGTCCAGATGATCAATACAAGGATAAAAATAATAAAATTTTAAAAGCGGGTGGTTCATGTAATGTAGAATGTAATCCTGGTTACAGATTACTCAATGAAAAAGAACAATTTACATGTGGTATCAAAAATAAAAAAAATGTCTTAATTCCACCGACAAAATTACCAAAATGTGTTCGTGTTGATTGTCGTCAATTTAAAGCAAGTATTAATACTTTAGGGAAAAAGAAAAATTATACATGTCCCAATAATCAAATAACAAATGATAATAATACATGTGTAATAAAATGTGCTAATAATTTTTCCATAAAACCATCTCCAAGTGAAAATACATTAGTTAATAAAAATACATATATATGTACTGCTTTGAAAGGTGGTAAAAGTAAAGATAAAGATCATGAAATATCACAATGGAAACAAGGAAATTCTATCATTGATAAAGATCCGTCCATAGATTGTAAACGGAAATCGTGTTTTATAATCAAAGATGAAGGAGGAATGCAGATAAAAAATACAGTTAAATTAGCAAATACAGTTTATCAAAAGCAAAATACTTCGGGTAATAATGTATTACGGACACCCCAAAAGAATGGGAATCCAACGAATGGTATCACAACATGTAGTGGTGTAGGCAAATGTTATTTTCAATGTAAACCAGGGTATGCTCCATATGTAGGTGATAAAAAATATACAGATAAAGAAAAACTACCCAAAGGGGGAGCCGTGATTACTTGTGGAGGAGATAAAAATTATCAAAAAGGTGAATGTCGTGAAGCGGATTGCGACATATCAAACTATACATTGGGAAATGGAACCAAAGGACAATGTGAAGATATATTAAAACATGGTGAAAAATGTGGTCCATCATGTAATACAGGGTATATTTTTAAAGATGATAAAAAACAACTCGAATGTAATAAAGGGGTTCTAAAAGAAAAATTACAATGTTCGTCTATTACCTGTTCAAAACCAAGTAGTGATACAGAAAATTACAAATACAAAGGAGAGGCTATGCCTGATACATTACAAAGAATTGGTTATGATTTTCCAGAAACGAAAAAAGATAGAGGTATTAACTTAACCTGTTCAACTAATTACCGGATCAGTTCTCAACCATTAGCAACATGTGAGAAACCAGGGAAATATAGTCAATCTGGATGTGTTCCTGCTAAATGCGTGCCAGGGAAACCCAAACAACCTGATAATACAAACAGTAGTAATTACGGTACAAAATATAATGCAACACAAGAATTTACATGTAATCAAGGATATTCAAAAGATAAAGATGGTAAAGTTACAAAAATTACTAAAAAATGTGATAAGGGTTCTGATAAAGAAATACCTCAAAAAATGATATGGAAAAATATTAAACAGGGTGAATCGCAAGAATGTCTTCCCAATAATTGTGTAAATCCAGGGAAAGGTGTGAAATGGAAATGGAACAAATGTGTAAATATGAGTCATTCAAAAACATGCTCCTTTGAGTGCAAACCAGGATATAAATTAAAGGGTGGAACAAATACAACATTAAAATGTTTAAAAGGTGTGTGGACGCAAGGCGGTAAACAGTTTGATCCAGATACAACATGTGAACCTCGTAAATGTTCTGAAACATTTTCATTAAACAAGGGAGCAAAAGGTAATTGTGATGTTATAGAAGGGAAGGTAACATTAAACCATAATAGTTCTTGTACTCCAACATGTAATAGCAAATATGAATTAAGTGGGGGTGATAATAAACAATATAAATGTAGTTTGGGTAATTTAACAGAGAAAAAAATGAACAGAAAATTACAATGTATTCCGATTGTTTGTCCTAAACCGAAAAGCACAGGTGGTTATGTAGATGTTCCTAATAGTGTATCACAAACAGCTGATAATAAGGGTACAAAAGACGTTAAATGCCAGGGCATCCGGATTAATAAAGATGTAGCTCCCAAGGCCACATGTACAGGAGACAGTTCAAAACCCTATACATTATCCGGATGTAAGGTAGGGGAATGCTATTATAGAGGTTTATCAAAACCCAATCATGGTACAAATAATGAACATGTTAAAAAGGTAAAAGCAAATGCAAGAGGAAAAATAGGAGATGCTTTTACATTTACATGCGATAAAGGATATGAAACAATACTCAAGGATGATAATAAAAAAACTTCAACAACATATAAGTGTGTCAAAAAAGGTACAGGTTCCACGGAATGGAAAAAAAATAGTGATGAAATAAAATCCTGTGTTGGAAAATTATGTAAGATCAAAAAATCAGATTTACCGGATCATATTGATACATCTAAAAGCACATGTAAAGTAGGACAGGTATTAAAACACACAAAAACGTGTGGGTTTACATGTGCCACAGGTTATAAATTAGAACCTGGAACGAAAAATACACTAACATGTAATGCTGAAAATATAACTAAACAAGGCACATGTGTTGAACAAGGATGCATTAAAGATTTAATGCAATATGGATTAAAAGGAAATTGTACGATTCAAAGTGAAAAAATACACATTGATTCTGGGGAATCATGTAGTCCCAGATGTATCAATGGATATAAGATTGTAAAAAATGATAAGGGTGATAAAATTGTATGTCTTCGTAGTAAGACAAATGTTCTACAATGTGACCCAGTAAAATGCCCGGTCCTTACCGTCATAAAAAGAAAAAATATGAAACAAGAATGTAAAGGTCTGAAAACAGGTGAGACATGTAAAGTCGTATGTCCAAGTGGTTTTACAATTAATGGAACCGGGGCAAAAGATAGAACATATCAATGTAATGGAACTGGATATGGTACCTCTCAATGGAATATAGGGAAAACAACCGATGATTTACAATGTAAGAGAACTAGTTGTTTCCGTAAAAGTAATCAGGGAGGTATTACAATTTCCAATACAGATTCCTTACAAGGTGGTATAGATACATTACAGAAAAATATTAAGAATGTTTCTCATAAATATACAAATCGTACCACAACTACATGTAGTGGTAATGGGAAATGTTATTATCAATGTAAAAAGGGGTTCTCTGCTTTTGTAGATGGTAAAAAATATGAACACAAAGATAATAATAATAAGGTTGTAAAAGGTGTTGGTCTTGTAACATGTGGTGGAGATAAAGATGGATTTGGTAAAGCAGAATGTAAAGAAAACCCATGTACCCTTTCACAAAAAGCGGGTGGTGAATTTAAACAAGGAAGTTGTGAAAACAAACGAAATATAGACCACGGAACAACATGTGATCTAACCTGTAAAGATGATGAATACATTTCAAATGAAGATGATAATAAGAAAGAAATTGGTAAGGTTGAATATAAATGTGACAAAGGAACCATGAACCCTTTGAATCAAACAAATAATCATTTTTGTAAAGCAATCCTTTGTACACCACCCTCTTCTACAGATGGGTACAATGTACAAAATATAGATGTTAAGATACAAGGGATTAATAGTGACACAACAAAAAATCAAATAAAGAAATGTAATACAGGGTTTCAGGGAACAGGTAAGATTCAAGCATGTTCAAAACATGGACAACCATATATGTTATCCGGATGTAACCATAATACATGTACGAAACCTAGTAGTACACAAGGATATAAATTAGCATCAAACATGTCATTATTACAAAAAGAGGTTGAAGGTGCGAAATATAAACCATCATGTGATACAAATTGGTATAGTAATGCAAAAGGTAATAAGGGAAAAATTACAAAATGTAATGCCCATAATAAACCTTATTCACTGAGTGAATGTAAACCAAATTGTAAAAAAACTACATTAAGTAATACAGTTAAAAATAACAAAAATTTAAAAAATAAGAATCAAATATTGGGTGAAAATATTATAGAGAGAAGTGATAACAGAGTGAATGAATTACAGAAAGATAATTCTACCGCAACATTCCAATGTAAGCCAGGATATGGTGTTAATGTAAGTAAAGAGAAAGTGTTTAAAGAGCAAATAGGCGAATCATATAAATGTAAAAACGATGGAACATGGGAAAATACTAAAAAATGTGAAAAATTATGTAATGAAAATATGCCTGGTGGTAATTCAGTAGAATATCGTGGATGTGAAAATAAATCCGTTAATGAACAATGTCAATATTGGAAATGTGCATGGACAAAACCTACTAACAAGGTTGGAAAATGTATAACAAAGGGAAAAGGAAATTATGGTGTATGTAAAATTGATACAAGTAAATGTAAATCACCTAATCAAGTAATCAATGGCGAATGTATTGCCATTAAAGAAGAATGTGATAAAATAAACGGCGCATTTATACCAAATGCAATGCTTGATAAACAAAATTGTGAAACACCTAATAAATGGGACGAAAACAAATTAGTAAATATTAATGGAGATGGAATTAAGACATGTATCCACTGGCCGGGGGCAAATACACACACGAATAAACCTGGATATGGATTAAATGAATATAGAACCGAAATGGGACATATTCTACAAGAAACGCATAATTATTGTCGAAATCCTAATCAACGGTCACAGGGGATTTGGTGCTTTACCCGTAATAAACATATACGTTATGGTGATTGTAAAAAACCAACCAAGAAGGATAATTTTCCACAAGTTCCAAGCAACCAAGTAACTTTGGCAAGTATGCAAGGAAAATTAGCTGGATCGAAGGTACTAACCATGTAAAAAATATAATTGACAAATTTGATACATTATTTAAGAAATTAACCATACATAAATACGATACATACATTCACATGAGTTCAACCATACTAGTAAAGCAAGAAATAGACAAACAAACCTTATCGGTATTCATAAGAGATCTTGCGGCTGATGTCAATGTCAATTTAAAACATATGATTGAAGATATTATTCTTAAAAAGGACAAACAATCAAATGTTGTCAATATGAAACAGAAAAAGAAACCAGTGATAAAGAAAAAAGATATTATTATTCAACAACAAAATGAAAAAAGAGCGAAGATATTCATTGAAAAAGATATTCAAAAAATTAGATTCTTATTTAAAAATCTATCAAAAGATAATCCATTTGAACCCATTCAAACATTACAAACCAAAGAAGGTATTTTACATTATAAAAGTCAATTATTACAATTATTATGGAAAGATAAGAAAAATAATATTCCATTTATTACCATTTTATATTACCACCTTAAAGAACAAGAGGTAGAAGATAAAACAAAGGAGATATTGGAAAGAATTAAGAAAGTATTCAAAGATGATTTAGTTAAACAATTAATGATGAATGATATGGGGGATATGTTGGAACCTCTATGTATTTATGATAAACAATCACATTCATTTGATCCGTGGCAAGAAGAAGTTATTCAAAATATAAAGGAACATAAAAGTATTATTGTAAAAGCACGGACATCTTCGGGTAAGTCGTGGGTGGCGATGGCCGCGGGTATTATACATAGGAAAATATTATATATTTGTCCAGCAAAACCTGTTGCGTATCAAGTTGGAGCACATTTTATTCATATGGGATATAAAGTTCATTTTCTCGTGGATAATTTATCACATCATTCGTATGATTCAAAAACAAATATATACATAGGCACTCCCAAAGAAATAGAGAATAATTTGGTAAAAGATGGTATTACATATGATTATGCTGTCTTTGATGAAATCCATAATGTAAATAAGGAGGACGACGGAGATATTTATGAAAATATTATTAAATTATTACCGTGTAATTTCCTTGCTTTATCGGCTACAATTGGTAATATTGAGTTTCTACAAGAAGTATTCCATAAGATACATCCCGAAAAGGAAATATCTTATGTTGAATATAATAAACGTTTTATTAATCAACAACGATGGATTTGGAATCAGGGTTCCCTTTGTAAATTACATCCTTTATGTGCAATTGACACAATAAATGAATCATTCAAAGATGTACATTTATCAATGACACCCCATGATTGTGCGTCTTTATGGGATACAATTGAGGAAGAGTTTGATGGACATGATAGGGAAGATTATATTGATACGTTTTCTCCTGATAACCAGTTTGTAGAAGATAGATTATTAACATTAGAAGATTGTAAGCAATATGAAATAACTCTCCAACAATTACTCATAAAATTACATACAGAATACCCTACAAAAGTTCAACATATTTTAAATTCATTTAAGGGTCCTTCATTTGAAACATCGGATGTAGATATTTCAAATATGGTAGACTTTATTCATACAATTGGAACACATAATATGTTCCCTATGATTATGTTTCATACAGATAAATATATTTGTAAGGATATATTTCATAAATTATTTGAATATTTAGAAACAAACGAATTAGAAGAATATCCGTATCATTATGATATACTTGAAAAGAAAGAAGAACTTTACCAAAAATATATAGAAAAGAAAAAGTCATTTGAAATAAATATAACCGTGTCTAAAAAATCAACGGATGCTATAAATGAAAAAACAGAGAAAATAAATCAATTTATCTTAAAAGAAAAAGAAAATTATTATCGTCAAATAGAAACATACTATAAACATAAATTACATGATATCCAACGTAGTGATGTAATGGACGAATTAAAAATACGACAGACAAATAATCTTCGAAAAGAAATGAATACATTCTTAGGAAACCCCGACTTTTGTAGCCAAGATATATTTAAGAAACATCCTAAGTTTATATTTTCAGTCACAAATGAACCTATGTCTGCGGATACAATCCGTAATGTTAGACGGGAAATTATGAAAACATTAAATATTAAAATTTCATACGATCATTATATCTTCCAATTACTGAAACGGGGTATTGGATTATACATAGAAGATATGCCAGATGAATATAATTGGATTATTCAGAAACTCTTATCTAAAAAACAAATCGCAGTTATTATTTCAGATAAGACTTTGTGTTTAGGTATTGATTTACCGGTAAGAACATCGTGTTTCATAAAAGGTTGTGACTATACAAATGAGGAATATGTCCAAATGTCGGGAAGGGCTGGACGGAGAGGAAAAGATAATCAAGGGAATATTGTCTTTTATGAAAATGAAAATTATATTCAACTAATGCAGGGAATATTACCAAACATACATGGTTCAAATATTCCGATATATTCACATTATAAGATATTACCCCATCAATATCACCCCGAAAAGGCATTTACAAATATGATTCATAAAGACCGACAAATCATAGAATGTGATTATAATATAGATCCACAGTTTAATAAACTCACATGGGCATTACGGAAATATAAAGATATTTCCTCATTCATAAACAAAATAAAACCAATCGAATCTACCTTATTTTCATTGGATGAAAGAGAAACATATAAATATGTGTTAGATATGATAAGCGAATTACTGGAAGATAAGGAACATACAGTATATCAATGTTATCTTTCAAAAAAAATAGAGATAATCACAATTGATAAAATGAAGGAATATATAAATGTAATCTTAACTATATGTAATACATTACATCCTAAAAAATATTTTATCTTACATAAAATTTCAAAGGAAATATTTACATTATTTAATGACTTAGTCTTCCGTAGTTTTATCCGTTAATGCACACTCTTTACATAATACATCCCCATCATCATATGTTTTATCAATACAACTATAACAATATCTTGCGCGATGTTTAATACCCGTTTCCTTTTCTACCTGACATGCGGGTCCTCTACAAGGACCCGCAACTTTACAATGAAAGAATTGTTCACAAAGATTACAATGAATCTTTAATTCAAATGAATCAAAACGAAATACATCTTTACATCCTCCACAAATTACAGAGCAATTTATTTTTTCTTCCAATTCATTGTCAACAATAGTCGTCCTTTGTTTATGAAGTGTCCCCCCCTTTTTAAGTTTGCGTTTTGTTCTTACGGAACAACAAGACATTTTTTTGTTTATATGTTTATTTAAAATATTAGTCAAATTTAACTACATACATATATGGAAACGATTCAAAAGGGTGTGTCCTATTTAAAGTATCTATTCTCAACCCAAGATATGGTATCTTTATTGCGTTCATATGATACTAAGAAACGGGTATCCTTACACATACTTTCCATGGAAACAGGAATCACAATAAATGAAATTGATGATTATACAGTAGACAAAGTTCTTTCGAAACACGAAGGAAGTTCTACATTATTTCATCAAGTACAATTATTAGAAGATATGAAAACAAATATCTATATACGACAAATGATGGAAACTGATATTCATCAAACGAAGCTAACTAGGGAACAAGAATCAAGATTTAATGCCGAATGGAAGACATGTTACTATTTATTACAAAAAGAAAAGATGTTTGTGGATCCTTCGTTAACAAAAAAAGAAATTATACATTTATATCGTTCACTAAATAATATTATCTAAGGTACTATTATAAATAATGCCCAAAGAAGGAACGAGAGCTCAGGTTATGCATGGAACAGCTGAAAGAACGAGTGGTGGTCTCCAGAAAGGTGACCTTAAGTACAATAAACAAGGAAGAATTGTATCCAGGCGAAGAAGTCAAATGGCAAAACGCGATGATCGTCTTAAGAAAGCTGGATGGACCTTTAAAAAGGGTGAATTCGGGGCCAAAAAGATTGGCGAAGGTTCTCCGAAGAGAAAATCACGCTCTTCTCGTAGAGGATCCAAAAAGCGTTCCGCGAAGAAATCACCGACCCGCCGATCAAAGTCTCGTCCGTCTAGACGCAGTCGTTAAACATATTTAAAACATATTTTTTATAATATAGTATATTCGTTATGATTACCTTTATTATTAAACATGAAGGTATCGAGCATTCAATCTCAATTGAAAATAAAGAAACTGTTTTCGAATTAAAAGAAAAAATCAGGCAGCACTATGAAGTATCAAGTAAATACATTGATATTGATTTTAAGTTAGACAAACCGATCCGAACACTTGGTATGTTTAACTTTGAACCCGGGGTTATTCCACGAACATTTGATAGGTATTCATTTGATCGGTTTAATATTGATGAAAGAACGATTCATGCGGAATTTAAAGAAGTCGAGGGATATACTCACAAAATAGTAAAAAAGGTATGTCAATCGCAAGGGAGTTATCGTCCACCATCCGGTATTATCAAAAGTGGAGATGTTGTAGAAGGGCCTACGTTTGATATTGCGTCGCAGGATGATTTCCCTTCATTATAGGTCAATGATAAGATGTACTAAATTTTTGAATATATTCTGTAATATTCTGTTCCTTCATTGTAATGATATCGTCAATTGTTTGTAAGTATATGTTTTTACATATATCATCTCTTGGACTCTCATTTTGTAAACTATCAACATGTAAGAATGTTTGATAAATAATGTCTAATTCTTTTGTATTCCAAAATGTTTTTAAATGTTCGAGTAAAGGGGATTCTTGTTTAAATTTTTCTAATTCAACTTCTTTTCCTTCTAACGCATCTTCAAATATTTGTTTATAATGTCTGAGTGTCGGATAAATGATACTATTTGAATCATATCCTTGTAATAAGATATTAATCCCTCCTATACAGTTTTGATAAAAATATTTTGTTTTTTCATCTTCATTATCATACCATTCAAATATTTTTGAAAATGGATTATATAAATTATGTATATCTTCCCGAGTATCCCCGCTTAGTTGTCTCATGAAACCTTGAAACATACCGGGTGATTGAAATGATATCGAATTATTAACAATTGAAATTTTCGTCCCAGGGTCTTTATATTGAAGTAATCCCAAACGCAATATGCAACATATGGGTTCAAGTATGGATTGTTTCTTTGTTGTTGAAAACATTTATAATGATTATATTTTTATATATATTTTTAAGTCTTTTATATATTTAAAAATTTGATAAATATTTAAATATATTACTAATATAACAATAATGATTATACCTATCCGTTGCTTTACATGTGGAACTGTTACCGGGGATAAATGGAACCCTTTCGTGAAAGAAATTATGGAACGTAAAAATAAATCAACCAGGAAAGTAGATCCTGAAAATACATTAGATATTGAATATATTAAGGTGACGGATGATGGGAGTATTAAGAAATCAATTGAAGGTGAAGTATTAGATGAATTAGGGTTACACAAGTATTGTTGTCGGAGGATGTTTTTAGGGAACGTTCATTTAATTTCATATATTTAAATATATTATATATATATGGCTTCCTTAGATAATGTCAAGAATGAATCGCGTCCTATGATAAGTGGTGCTGTACCCACAAATGATAAATATATATCTAAGTTTGAAAGAGATTCAACCGAAAAAATGCAACGTGAATATCATCAAAAACAAGGGAAAACTGTATTTGATATGACTATTAATGAAATTGTAGAAAATACGGCTACATTTATTGAGGGATTTCAATATGGTTATTCCTATAAGGTTCATAAAGTTGAATCAGAATATAAATTATATAATAATGAAGACCCAGGATTTTTTGAGAATGTGAAAAAGTATATGATGGCATTGGTCTTATATTTGGGAGATGATGATAATTTATTATACTTTGGTATTATAATGGTAACTTTGTCAATTATTTTATATTTTTTTAATATATCAGGAGAATGATTCATATTCCAGAAATTGATCTTAAAAATAAAAAAGTAATGATCGCTATTTTCATAATATCTATCTTATTCTTTTTACTAGGAAATATAGATATAAAAACGATTGTAAGTATAATTGTTATTTTTTACTTATTTAATCAATATGATGATTTTAAGAAAAATATAAATAAAAATGTATTAACAAAAAAAGAAACAATACCTATACGATATACACACGAAATAACAGAACTATTAAAACAACTTAAAAAATATAAAAAAAAAGATCCAGAAATATATCAACAAGGTATGTATTATTGGGTAAAATTTACAAAGAATCTCGATTTATTAGAAGATAAGGAATTATTCAATTATACTCAATATTTTGAAAATGCCCATTATTATCTTCAAAAATCAACAAATCATTTCCAAAGTTTAGGTGTTTCAAGTAAAGAGAGAACATATATTGATGGATTGAAATTTCATGATTTTACAAATTCAAAAGATTTAATGTATATTTCACATCTATCCAAAAAAATATATAATGAAGGATACCAATTATTATATAATCTATCATTGAGATTAAATAAACGTTGGAGAGAAAGACCGAGTCCATATAATAAAGAAATAATATTAGATCATCCATTACCCTATGATAAATCAACCACCAGTTATGATTTTTATTTATAGGTTTATTTCACATATATGTTTTCTTTACTTAGTAGTATATGACAACCATCCTCTATAAAGATATCCCATATAGTAATGATAATAGTCACCCACATATATATTCATTCTTAAATAACTTAGATGAACATTATAATATTTCAAATGTTTACAATATGCTTCATAAGTATGATTCTAAGTTAAAGAATATATACCAGTTTCTATATTTGAGGTCAATTAAGATGAATACTAAATTTCCACATATTCAAACATTAGAGAATGTTAGTAACTATATTGAACCCGGACAACTGAATGATTTATTAAATATGTATATTAATAATGATACTATGTATAGTATCCTAATTTTAAATGGAATCTTATGTTACTTGTATCCACCCAAATAATTTCTAAGAATCAAGTGTTGTAATAAAATCCTTCATACTTTTCTTCTCACTTGGAAGGGCTGATTTACGATATAATTTATAATTGCTTTTATTATTTGTAGAACTTGACATTTCCTGTGAATCCGTTATATGTTTAAGAGGTATGATTTGAGGTAAGATAATATTATATTCATTATTTGAACTATTTGAGCGATATTCATCAATTGTTAATTTTCCACCAAATGATTTTAATAATAGTTTATTAGGTGCTAATTCAATTGGTTTAGGTATATTTTCTTGAGGATTCAACTTATGATTATATAAATTAATTAATGAAAAAATATCCCGAAATCTATCAGGAATATATTCATATGCATACCTTGCCCCACATTCAAGGGAGCAAAAATCCCCATAAATATAAAAAAGATCATTATCATATTTTAAGGGTATCCCTACAATTGATTTATGAAAGTGATGAGAACAATTCCAACATAACTCACTTATATTTTCATTACATTCTTTTGAATGATTATCACTATCTTCATATGCCATAATAGGGTCCTCTTTTTGTTCCGAATGATTTAATTTGATGATTAAATTCTCTTGGATATCCATATCTCCTTCTTGCTTAACCGGTTCTTTCTTTTTAGGTTTTCTCCCTCTTTTTTTGGGTTTTTTAGATTCATCTGTGTCTTTCGGTTCACCTTTTAAATCATCCTTCGACGTTTTTTTTTTCATAAGATATATATTTTAATATCAATTATATTTTATTCTTTAATACATTATCTTCGAGAGGGACTCGTTCTTTAAAAGGGTTCATTTTATAAAGAATTAACCAATAAATCATAATACCTATACACAAGAATATGTTTGTTTGAATAAATGTTCCTGAAAAGAAAGATATAGATGTACTATTCATACTAACCATTAATTGTGTAAATATTTGTAATGTTAGTAACCTTGTTATATCATATATCATGTATTTTACTTCGGGATTTGACTGAATAATTACAAATAATGAATCCATTTATAATTAATCAATATAAAAATATCATAAGTTTATTTTATAAGTTTATTTTATTCATATTTTATAAATGATACAAGAATTTTTTATTCAATCTAATATCCCTTTACTGGTCCTCGTTATTACTATCGGATGTATTATTATACTGGGTTATCTTGAACACCGGAATATTATGGAAAGACTTGATAAAATGGAACATCATTTTGATGCACTCACTCAGAGAGTTAAGAAAGATATTCAACTATTAGAAGAAAAATCAAATGATGTAAGTAATACGAGGCCCACACCGAATGAAGGTTCGGGTGATACAGACATTGTAAAGGATACTATCAATGATTCTGAAAAGAATACTATCAAGGAATCGGAAAAGGACATAGTTAAGGGAAAGGAGACTATACGAGAACTATCTAATCCGTCAATGTTACCAGTTGACCCCGTTCAAGCAATGTTTTCATCTATGATGGGGGGGTCTCAATCAATTATGATGAATGTTTCATCTAAAGAACCATTTGAAGGATTTAAGTTCGAAGAACCAAGTATTGATGAAATCGTTGAAAAAGAAGTCACAAAAGATCCCATTGAAGAAGACTTTATGAACCTTACAAAAAAACCAAAGGATGGTGAAAATATAATAAAAGATATTATTAATATCGAAGGTCCTAAGAAAGAAGAAGAAGATTATGAATCATATTCGGATTCATACAGTGAATCCGAATATGATGATGATGAAAAACAAGGTGATAAAGAGAAAGAAATAAGTATTCACGATGGTCTATCTGTAAATGATTTAAAAAAACTATGTAAAGGAAATAATCTCCCCGTAACAGGTAATAAATCCCAATTAATTGAACGAATTAATAAATTACAGAAATAATTATAAATATTAAAAAAAAATATATTCTATTGATATAAATGGAAAAGGCAACAGACAACTTTAATACAGGTTTTCCTGCGAGAATGTCGGATGGACGATTTATAACAAATTATTGGCCCAATTGTGCATTAAATTCAGGGATTCAAGGTGAAATGAATAGTTATATTTACCGCCAGTTTTTAACAAATAACGCTACATCACTTATGCAAAATATGAATATGATTAATAAGGCTGAATATGGATGCGAAGAATGCTTTCCCGATATTAAGGTTACTCCAGGGAGTCGTTATGTTCAAGAATGTAGTCCCGAGGGATGCCGAATTAAAGAAATTAATCCTCAGGGAATTGGCATTCGTCAAAAACTAGATAATCTAAGACAAAAAGCGGAAAATTTTCAATTGGCAGGAGAAGACGTTGAAGAAGATGAACAACCCGAAATACTCAAGGATAAAGAACAAGAAGAAGAAGATATGAATGCTTTATTAAATAAATAAATTATTGCTTCCAACGAGAATTACATTGTAAGCATGTAATAAATTGTGTCATTGGTTCATCTGCTGAACGAGTTTGTACTTCATAATAAGATGTTTCACGACTTCCACAGCGATTACATTTAAATAGATTTGTCATCGCTTCTGGTTTTAATTCATATTTAATTTTATCCCTTTTAGACTTTACATTTAACAATTCTTTCCAATTATCTGGATTGATATCATATACACTCAAATCCCCGACTTCTTTGGGATTAATCTCCATACTTTTAATTCGTTCTAAGAAAGAACGATTGTGAATATAACTATCTTTTTGTAAATTAGAGTAAATGGAAATAATCTTGGAATTGTAAAGTTTTGCAAAGACGGTATTATTCCAATTTCTATGAATGTTTTTCTCTTTTGACAATTTAATAATATAATTGTAAATACTTTGTTCGATATGTCTAGAAATAGACATAGTATCAACAATTGAATCTATTTTAATTACCATTTTTGTTCTTTTAAGATCATGTTTATTTGAAAAGTGTGACATATATGTTATAATATATTATCATAATAATATTCAAATTTTAAGTAATAAAATTAAAAAATATTATTTATAGTATATATGTCCGAGAATACTATCAAGCCCGAGAAGTTTATAGAACTTAAAGAAAAATACGAAGGTAGATCATTCCTTGAGCTTCATCAAATTTTACCATTTTTACCCGAGCAGGTGCGGAAATCCCTCATGCATGATAGGAATGGGAAGAGAGGTGTGTTAACTTGGGGCGATCTGAAAGTCATTTTTAATGTAAAGGAAAGTCAAACAGCGATCGGTAAGTTAAATAATTATTTTGAATCTAGTGATGTAGTTCAAGCTGTGCCCAAACCCCCCCCGGAACAAAAAACAGTGCTCGGTGAGTTAAATAATTATTTTGGATATAGTGATGTAGTTCAAGCTGTGCCCAAACCCATGGCGGAGGACCCGAATAGAATGGAACG
>Ga0315336_1002444_pt1 | contig 28362 bp, 21 predicted proteins | sample ASW5metaG_FD_204512 | JGI IMG/M metagenome (GOLD analysis project Ga0315336, IMG submission 204512) | Ammonia-oxidizing marine archaeal communities from Monterey Bay, California, United States - ASW #5 | ecosystem: Environmental > Aquatic > Marine > Intertidal zone | place: USA: California... | reverse complement strand
CGCGAGCAGGACCGTTTCGGATAACGGTCCACTGTACCCAAAGTTACAGGTCGGTGCCGGGCCTTCCCCTTTGCACGCCAATATGAATTCGTCGTGGAAGCCCGGTGAGTCAGGGACGGTTTGTTTCGGCATAGGAAAGCCCATGTCGTCTTTGTGAGTATGCTTTACAACCCATTCCCCGGCCGAATCTTTCTGATAGATGATGCGCTCATCGAAACCGCAGAGCAGCAATCCTTCCGTTCCAATGAAGAGGTTGTTTCCTCCGGCAGGAAGACCGAGTTTCTTTAATATCGCCGGGCCGCCCTGGGCCTGGTACCAGTGGAGCTTAAATGCTTTGCGGTCGCCTTTGGCGGGAAAATCGAACCATGAATGCATATCTTTCGTGGTCCATTCAGGGTGCACTTCGGGGCCGGTGGCGGCGGCGCTGGTCGGGTAGTCCATGTCGAGCGCGGCATACGGAATGTCGAGAATGTGACAGCCCCAGTTTCCTGCTTCTCCGGTACCGAAGTCCCACATGAAACGCCAACCGTATGGTGTCACGTTGGGTGCGTAGGGTTTATGCTCGACGGGGCCGAGCCATAACTTATAGTCCAACGTTTTCGGGATTCCATCGGGCGCCGGATCGGTCGGATACATTCCCCGTTCGCTATCGACCCAACTGTGGACCTCCTTGATGTCGCCGATCGCTTTGGCCTGAATCAATTCGGTCACCCGGTGCATGTTGTCTTTGGTGTGGCGCTGCATGCCGAGCTGCGTAGCCAATCCGTTGCGTTCGGCAATTTCAGTGAGTTTGCGAATTTCCCAGACATTGTGGGCCATTGGTTTTTCGAGATAGAGATGCTTGCCCATGTCCATGGCCATGTACGATGGGTGGAAGTGAGTATGGTCCGGTGTCGCCACGACGACCGCATCAATATTTTTGTGGTGCTTGTCGAGCATCCGGCGGTAATCCTTAAACCGATGTTTCTTGCCGAATCGTTCGAAGGCTTTTCCGGCGCGCACGGAATCAACGTCCGCAACGGCCACGATATTTTCTTTCCGAAGGTTTTGGTAGCTGTAATTCCCTTGTCCGCCCAGGCCGACGATGGCGATGTCGAGTTTTTCGTTAGGCGATCCGCCTTGTGCAATGGCGGGACCGGCGGCAGCAACTGCCATGCTCAGAGTCGCTGTCTTGAGGAAATCTCTGCGATTTATGTGGTGGGACATGGGATTCTCCAATTAAATTGGTCTTAAATGCGTTATGAAACCATGATACGGGATTTCTAAACCCACCTCAAACGGAATATGTTACGATCCTTTTCTTGTTTACTTGCGAAAAAGGACCTTTCCATGGCTGTTATTTCCAAATTATCGTTATCCACTCCGTTTGAATTGTCGAATGGAGTTTCTATCAAGAACCGTTTTTTCAAATCTGCAATGAGCGAAGGATTGGGCACGAAAGAACATAACCCTAAGCCTGATCTGGCCGTGTTGTATCGCACATGGGCCGATGGTGGTGTGGGCTTGCAGGTCACCGGCAACGTGATGATCGAGCGCACCGCACTGGGCGAGCCGGGCAATGTCGTGCTGGATAAACAAAGCGATTTAGCCGAATTCCGTAACTGGGCCCAAGCCGGCTCGACCAACGACACGGCACTCTGGATGCAAATAAATCATCCGGGAAAACAGATTCCGAACCTTGTGTGCAAAGAACCTGTCGCGCCATCGGCTATTTCTTTGGAGAACGGTCTGGAAAAAGGTTTCAATACTCCGCGTGCACTGGAAGATTCTGAAATCGAAACAATCATTGGCAAGTTCGCTACGGCGGCGCGGCTCGCCAAAGAGTGCGGATTCGGCGGCGTGCAGATTCATGGTGCGCACGGCTATCTGGTCAGCCAATTTCTTTCGTCGCGTCATAACCAGCGGGATGACCGCTGGGGCGGCTCTCTAGAAAACCGTATGCGATTCGTGTTGTCGGTATTCAACGCGATTCGTAGCGAGGTCGGCGCAGATTTTCCCATTGGTATCAAACTCAATTCGGCGGACTTCATGAAAGGCGGATTCACTGAAGAAGAATCCATGGAAGTGGTCAAAGCATTATCTGAAGCAGGTATTGACCATATCGAGATTTCGGGTGGTACTTATGAAACGCCGGCGATGATGGGGACGGAAGCCAAAGAATCTACCATTAAACGGGAAGCCTATTTCCTTGAATATGCAGAAAAAGTTCGAGCATTGATTGACACGCCTCTGGCCGTGACCGGTGGCTTTCGTTCGGCGAAAGGGATGACTGATGCTTTGCAATCCGGCGCGACGGACTTCATCGGCATAGCCCGTACGATGGCTGTTCAACCTGATTTCCCCAGTCAGTTATTGTCGGACCACGAGCATGCACTGGAACTCCCCCACCTGACGACGGGTATCGCCGCAGTCGACAAAATGGCGATGCTGGAAGTGACCTGGTACGAACAACAGTTGGCGTTGATGGGTAAGGGCAAAGCGCCCAATCCGAAGTTGAGCTGTTGGACTGTATTTTTCCGTACGATCAAGTCGATGGGCGCCTACGCTTTTCGTTCCCGGCGGGCGTGATTTACGTTCGAATTGTGTAATAGAGAATTTCGTGACCGCTTTCGCAGGTCATGGAACTCGTCAACTCGAGCTGAGTCAATTCTACGGACGGCGTGAATAACGGGATTCCGGTTCCAAACAACACGGGATTAAGTTTCACAATCATCTCGTCGATTAGACCGGCTTTGAACAGTGTTCCGGCGAGCTGCGCTCCTCCACACAGCCAGATGTCTTTTCCGTCTTGCTTTTTCAATTCCTCGACGCAGCCAATGGCGCCTTTGCTGACGAGAGTGACTGCGGGGTCGGGCGATTCAGTCATCGAGCGGGAAAAGACGTACTGGTCCAATGTGGGGTAGGGATTTGTGATACCTGCGGACGCACCGACATCGTAGGTGGCTTTCCCCATCAATACGGCATCGAACTTTTCGTTGTCGAATGTAATGCCTTCCGCATGGAACGGAGCCGGAAGGGTTTCGGGAAACAGCTCGAGCAGGACCCCTAAATACGATTCGTCGAATGGGAATCCGTCCGGAGAACCTTTTTCATCGGCGATGAATCCATCTAAGGATGTAGCGACACAGTAAATGAGTTTACGCATGATTTGGAGCCCTCAAAAAAGAGCATCATAGCCTTCGCCGCGTGCTTTGTCCAGCCGTCACACGGAGAGAATTTAGACTAGTCGAAAACGCCCAGTCCGATGAAGCCTGCCCAGGCCCGGTTTACGGGAAACTTACCCGGGAAGTGTACAAACTCTACGTGACCGTCAAGGTACAAAACATTTACGCCGCTCGGAATGTGATTAAAGTTGGCGACGCGTGTATCGAGAAAATCGTATTGAATCGGAATTTCGCTTTGAGCTTTAGCGGAAGTCGCTGGATTATTCAGGTCGGTAATCAGAAAACGCTCTATGCCTTCTTTGAGGCGAAACGCCGTCATGTCTTCACCCGTGTCGGAAGTGGTCCATTCGAGATCCCCATTTGCGATTTCCGCTGATTCCTCCAAGGTCTCCGCCTCATCGGAGGCAATATACAATTCCAATAGAGCGGTCACGAACGCTTCATCGATCCAATCGGGTGTGATGGTGTTTGGTGTAATTGTCTTCGCGTTTACGTTCACGCCTTCAACAAAAATTCCTTCTTCAGGGAACAACCATCCGTGATACAGGTAAGAAGTGGTATCGACTCGGCAGCCGTTGGGTGATAAATCCGGATTGCCGTCGATGTTCCAATTCCCGGCTTCGAATTTGCTATCGCCGTCGGTATCGGATGGACAAATGTTCGGCTTCAGATCGGAAATATATTCCGGATAAACGGATGGGCCGTGCCACATGAATGTGACCGGCGCACTCTCGGAACAATCGGCATAACCGTCCGAATCGTTGCTTTCACGGGCGTATGAATTGGGTGGATAAACCTCACCCCTGGATTCGTTCGCATACATCTTGAAGGTAATGGCAAGCTGTTTCAGATTGTTTTGGCAACTCGCCCTTCGCGCCATTTCCCTTGACCGTGCCAATGCCGGCAAGAGAATGGAAGCCAGGATCGCGATGATGGCGATAACGATCAATAATTCAATTAAAGTAAACCCGCTTTTTTTCATAAAATTTTCGCCCCCGAAAATAATTGTCTAGATCAATTATCCGTCGAATTTCGAATTATGCAAACGGTCAAACGATGGTCAAAAACGCAAAAACCGTACATTGATCAATGTTTATATACGAAATATCAATGTCAACTATAGATAACTTTTGACAAGAAACCCTGTGCCAGTCAACAATTAATGGTTCCATAATGGAGTCGTTACGGCTGCGCGCTAAAACCAAATTTGGTCAATTTTGTGTCTTTGTCGATAGCCGTTATTGGCTCTCGTTGGCAATGAGATGGATGGTCTGTTAAGCTAGAAACTCAGTATTTCATCAATTTGGAGGCGTTATCGATGAGTGTTCTACCGGCTGAAAACTCGGCTCCGGAGAGCCCGCTGGAAAGAGTGTGGGCCGAATTTAATCAGGCATACGCCGTTTAACAAAAAATCACGTTCCAAGGCTCAAGAGGTTTGTACGCATAATTGTGAAGTACTTTTTTCAATCCATTTTTTTCATTCGTGTCAGTCTCTTCGCGTGCGTGATTGGAGCCACTGTGCTCACCCCCTTCGCTTCCGCGCAATTTCCGGCACCCGTACCGATAGAGACTACAATCCGCCAACTGGGTTCACTCGAACAAAAAGAAATCACGGAGAGCAGCGGAATCGCGCTGAGCACAAGAAATCAGAACGTATTATGGACTCACAATGATTCGGGCGATACGGCACGGATTTTCGCATTCGACCTGACTGGAAAACATCTGGGCGAATTCCTCATCAAAGACACGTCGTTTGTTGACGCGGAAGACATCGTCGCGTACGAACATGAAGGCAAACACCGGCTGCTCATCGGTGACTTCGGCGATAATCGAAGCAAGCGCAAAAGTGCGCGACTGTATGTCGTGAAGGAACCGAAACTGGATGACGTCGACCCAGGGACTCCTGAAACACTGAAAGTCATTCGAAACATTAAGTACCGCTACGAGAACGGCCCCCAGAATTGTGAATCGATCGGCATCGATGCGTCAACCCGTACGCTGTATTTCGTCGAAAAAAACCAACTCATCTTCAATGACCATGTCGCCTCGTTTTACAAAATGGATTGGCCGAAAAAGGACAAAGCGGATATTCCTATCGCGAAGGCGATTGGTACAATGAGTTATCCGTCCGGCGTGGCTGGGAACCCGGGTGGAGTGCCGTTCATGACCACTGCGGCCGATATGTCGAGAGACGGTAAACGCTTTGTCGTTTCAACCTATTCAGTCGCGTACGAGTATGTTCGTTCGGAAGGTCAGAGTTGGGAAGAGGCGTTTAAGCAAGCCCCGAGACGGATGAACATGCCGCTCCGGCGTCAGGGCGAATCCATTTGTTATTCCGCCGATGGAACATCGTTCTATTTGACGAGCGAGCATCAGCCCAGCCCTTTATGGGAAGTGGAACCGAAAGATTAATCCGGGGTAACAGCATGGGAAATACATTTATCCCTTTTGATGGTCAATCCGAGAGCGCCGTCGATTATCTTGTTGGCATGCTCGCCTATGCGCGTGAAACAACGCTCCAGCGAATCGAAGGGATCACCCAGGAAGAATTGGACTGGCGATACCGCGGTACGTGGAATTCGGTGGGAGCGTTACTTGCCCATATCATCGGAATTGAAAACTTGTTTCGGATTGCGATGCTGGAAAAACGAAAACTGACCGATGAAGAAAACTCCCGATGGATGCCGGGCGTGGAAATCGGCGACCATGTTGACCGGCTGACCGGAAAAAGCATCGACAAATACCTTGAGGAACTCAGCGAATCGCGCACGATGATGTTAGGGGCGATAGCCGAGATGTCCTGGGAAGATTTCGCGAAGCATCGAATGGATGCCTATCAGCCGGAGGGATTCAATGTAGCCTGGGGCCTATTTCACGCCGCAGAAGATGAGATTCATCACCGTGGACAGATTTCGATGATACGGAAACTCTACGCAGATCTGAACACGAGTAGCTGACGCTCCACCTTGACGCTCATTTCACGCGACCGAGACTCTTCAATCGATCCAACCGTTCCGACTCGTTCGCCACGAGCCATTCATCTTTGGCAAGTTCTTCATAAGCTTTCGCGAACCACGGTTCGGCGTCCGATTCTATTCCTTGCGCATGAAGACATTCGGCTATTTCTTCCAGGACGTAGCCGTCTGTACCATCCAGAAATTCGTACTCCTCGAGAAGCGCCTGTTGAACTGCAAGGGCCCCGTCTAATTGCCCAAGGGATCTCTTGCAACGCCCAACGGCCCATTTCGCAATGCGAATGCGTTTTTCTCGTCCTAATTCAGTTTCGTACGTCAACGCACTTTGAAAATATTCCATTGCTTCTTCGTATCTTTTCAGATCATGGAGGCTCCACGCCGTGTTGTTATACAAGGAGCCCAACCATTTCCGTGCTTTCTCGTCGGTGGCAACCTCAGCCATTTTTATGGCTTTCGAACTCCAATCGATTTGCTGATCGGGAGACGTGACAATTCCCATCATATGGGCTGCATCGACAGCCAGGTTTTCTTCGCCAGACTCTTCGGCGAGTTTCAATGCGTCGAGAAAGAACGATTCAGAATCTTTCTTTTTGCCCGACGAATTCAGGACGCGGCCCCATTCGAGCAAATACCGAATCTGAGCTCGAGGCGAGGTCGTCGAAATTTTGGCTTCGATTGAATCGAGGACCGCATGGGCCTCCTCAAATTTTCGCTGCAAACCAAGGGTGCGTGCTATCTGCGTCTCGAGTTCCACTACGTAGTCAGCATCACTTACGGTATCCGGCTCGGCGAGGATCTCCCGAAATTTTGTTTCGGTACCGGCCGGGTCACCAAAATTCCATAGCCCGTCAAAATCGGGAAGCATAGCTTTCTTATCCTTTTGTGCTTGGGATTCTGCGACAAATCCGGCGAACATCATCAAGGTGAGCGAGAAGAAACACTTGAACAACCGGTGTTGATTTAGACGGCGCATTTTCCCTCCCGAGAATTCAGTATATGGAGTCTTACGGGTTAAATCTAATGAAAACGCCTAAAAATCGAATAAACCACCCTTGTTTCGATTTCGAAACTTATTGAAACGTTGTATCTTTTTTGTTAGGGTCAACCTTTTGGGGCTGCACGACGATTCAAACTGAGGAGATTCAAGTGAGTAAAGCACTGGATCCAGGTCCCGTTGGAGAGCGACTTCGCTCCCTTCGACAGGAAAACGGTTGGACCCTCGCATTTGTTGCCGAGGAAACCGGGATTTCGAAAGCGACGTTGTCAAAACTCGAGAACGGGAAAACCAATTTGAGTTTCACGAGCGTGACCAAATTGGCTGAAGGGCTGCAGCTCCCTATTTCGGCGTTGACGACTCCGGGCGGCCAATTTTCAGCGCGGCGGTCATTGACTCGTTTGGGTGGAGGCACCGTATTCGAAGCGTCGGACGCGCGATATGAAATTTTGTGTAGCGACCTCTCGGACAACCATCAGGCGTTCATGCGGGTTCGTGTGTTGTCGGATTCGTTGGAAGATCAACCGCAATGGCGGCGACACCCGGGTCAGGAATTTTTGTACGTGTTATCCGGGTCTCTTTTTTTGCACACCGAAGCCTACGAGCCACTGGAATTAAAATCCGGAGACAGCATTGTGTTCGATTCGAATATGGGTCACAAATATATTTCCGCACCCGGCGAAAAAGCGGAATTGCTGATTACGATGCAAACACACGGATATACAGACGTGGAAGAAACGTTGGAAGAATTAGAAGCGGCCACCACTGAAGGCAGTAAAGGATAAATCATCATGAGGTTTAAACTCGCGCTTATTGCAATTGTTACCGGGTGTTCTTTTTTTGGAAGCGCCGTTGCGGAACAATTTGACGTGTTAATCAAGAACGGAACGCTGGTGGACGGCACCGGTGACGCACCGACCACCGGAGATGTCGGATTGAAAGGAGATCGAATCGTCGCAATCGGAGATCTCTCTTCCGATACGGGTACCAACGTGATCGACGCAACTGGCTTGGTGGTCTCCCCCGGCTTCATCAATATGCTGAGTCATGCGACAACCTCTCTGATCGTCGATCCGCGTGGCATGAGCGACATTATGCAGGGTGTCACCACGGAAATATTCGGAGAGGCATCGCGCGGGCCAATGACGCCGGAGATGAAAAAGTCTGCGTTGGAATCCCAGGGTGACTTCAAGTATGACATTCCCTGGAACACGCTGGGCGAATACCTGGACTACTTGGAAAAACGGGGGATCGCGCCGAACGTGGCTTCCTTCGTGGGAGCGTCTACCGTGCGTGTGAATGTGTTGGGTTACGAAGACCGCGCACCGACGGCGGCTGAGTTGGACGAGATGCGGAATCTGGTACGTGTCGCAATGGAAGAAGGCGCGATGGGCGTCACTTCCGCTCTGATTTACATGCCCGCATTCTTCGCAAAAACCGATGAATTGGTCGAACTATGCAAGGTGGCTTCCGAGTATGGTGGGATGTATATCGTCCACATGCGCAGTGAAGCGAACCAAATCATGGAGGCCGTCGATGAAACGATTACTATTGCTCGTGAAGCAGATCTCCCCGCCGAAATCTATCATTTAAAAATGGCGGGGAAAGACAATTGGGGTAAACTTCCCGCCGTCATCGAGAAAATTGAGTCGGCCCAAAAAGAAGGTCTTCGCGTTACGGCGAACATGTACAACTACACAGCGGGAGCGACCGGTCTCGATGCCTCGATGCCGCCCTGGGTGCAGGAAGGCGGTTACGATGAATGGGCGCGTAGACTCCGTGATCCGAATATTCGAAAGCAGGTCGCCGAAGAAATGAAAAGCTCGACCGACGAATGGGAAAACTTGTATTCCGGCGCGGGCTCGCCTGACAAGCTCCTGTTCATCGGTTTCAAGAATCCGGAGTTGAAGAAGTACACGGGAAATACGCTGGCAGAAGTCGCGATCGAATGGGAGAAATCGCCTGAAGAAACGGCGATGGACCTCGTCGTCGAAGATGGCAGTCGCGTGATGACCGTTTATTTTCTCATGTCGGAGGATAATGTTAAAAAGCAAATCGTAATTCCGTGGATGAGCTTCGGGTCGGATGCCGGTGCTCCAGCGACGGAAGGGGATTTCCTTAAATCGAGTCAACACCCTCGCGCCTACGGAAACTTTTCCAGACTGCTCGGAAAATATGTTCGCGAAGAAAAGGTCATCACGCTTCAGGAAGCCGTGCGCAAACTCGCCCATCTTCCTGCGACGAATCTCGGTATTAAAGAAAGGGGTTTATTGAAGGAGGGCTATTTCGCCGATATCGCTATCTTCGATCCGAAAACAGTAGGTGACAGAGCGACATTTGAAAATCCCCATCAATATTCGGTGGGGATGCATCACGTAATTGTGAACGGCATTCCGGTATTGAAGGACGGCGAACATACGAATGCGACTCCGGGCACCATTATTCGAGGTCCGGGCTGGATAGGAGAAAAACAATGACGCCATCTTGGAAATTTTGCGCCGCGTTATTCCTCTCGATAACAACCCTAACGGCACAAGCTGTTGACGAATACGACGTGGTCATCAAAGGCGGGTTGGTAATCGACCCTGAAACCGGGCTCCAGGACATCCGCGACGTGGGCATTAACGGAGACACGATTCAGGCCGTTTCACGAGAGAGCCTTTCAGGAAAGAACGTCATCAATGCCAAAGGCCTCATCGTGGCACCGGGATTCATCGATTTACACGCCCATGGTCAGGATTTGGACAACAGTCGGTTTCAGGTAATGGACGGAATAACGACCGCGTTAGAAATGGAAATCGGGGTCCCCGATATTGACGCGTACTATAAGGAACGAGCCGGTGACTCGCTGAACAATTTCGGCGCGACTATTGGACTCACCCGAATTCGAATTGACATGACCGGCGATCCCGGTGATCTGGTTCCCGAAAAAGCGGCGGCAAAAGGTACCTTTACGCTGGAGCAACTGAAAGTCTTGTTCGAACGCGTAGACGGCGGTCTAGCCGAAGGCGGACTGGGTGTTGGTATTGGTCTGCAATATATTCCCGGAGCAACGCGACAGGAGATTCATGAGGTATTCCGCATAGCACAGCGTCACGGAGCTGCGAACTACGTGCACATTCGTCATGCGGGAGTCGATTCCCACGCCGGAGGCGTGAACGCGGCGGAAGAAGTCATCGCGGCGGCTGCGATCACCGGCGCTTCGCTGCATATCGTTCATATCAACAGCAGCGGCGGCCCGGATGCTCCGCTGATGCTGGATATGGTCATGTCCGCCCAAGCACAAGGATTGGATATCACTACCGAGTGTTACCCCTACGGCGCAGGGCTCACCGAAATCAGTTCTGCGATTTTTGACGGTGATTGGCAGCAGAGTTTTGGTATCGACTATGGCGATTTGCAATGGGTTGCGACCGGCGAGCGTCTGAACGAAGACACTTTTGAAGTCAAACGTAAGGAAACCGGTTCAGTCATTCTCCATATGAATCCACCGGAGCTCGTTGAGCAAATCGTACTGCACCCGGTAACCATGATCGCGAGTGACGGTGGATTACGCGACCGAAAAGGACACCCGCGTAGTGCAGGAAGTTATGCGCGCGTACTGAGTAAATATGTACGGGAGAGCGGTCAACTTCCGTTGATGCGAGCCATTGTAAAGATGTCGCTCATGCCGGCCATGCGACTCCAATCGTTTGCGCCGGCGGCCTCGAAGAAAGGTCGAATTCAAGCGGGCGCGGACGCTGATATTGTCGTGTTCGATCTGGAGACCATCCAAGACAACGCGACTTATATCGACCCGGCCCAGTTTTCAACGGGCATGAAATACGTGATGGTAAATGGCGTATTCGTGGTCGAAGGTGGAGAATTAAAAGAAGATCGTCGTCCGGGCACCGGACTGCGAGCACCAATCAAAGATTAGTACTGACAGGAGTTTTATGAAACAAAGAGCCCTGGTCGTTACCGACGGCCTATTAGATGATACACACGCAAAGACCTGCCACGCGCTCCTGCGTGGGAGTGAACGCTTTGAAGTAGCGGCTGTGATCGACCAAGTCCATGCCGGAAAAGACGCGTCGGAGGTGGTCCCTTATGTGACTCCGGGCACCGGCGTATTCGCCGACTTCGCGTCGGCCTTGGAAAACGTTTCCGGGAAGCCGGACTGCCTCTTGATTGGTATTGCAACGACAGGCGGCGTGCTTCCCTCCCATTTACGCGAAGTCGTTCTTGAGGCGATCAATGCGGGGCTGGACATCGTAAACGGCCTTCACGAGACCGTAGGCGATGACCCCATCATCGGTGCGGCGGCCGAAAAGGCTGGTGTGACTGTTCACGACATTCGTAAACCTAAGCCGTTCGAAAAGCTCCATTTTTGGGAGAGCCGGATTTTCGAAGTCGAGTGCCCCATTATTGCCGTACTCGGAATCGATTGTGCCGTCGGAAAACGAACGACGGCGAAGATGCTGACGGAGGCCGTAAAGGAACGAGGCCTGAATTCGAATATGATCTACACCGGTCAAACCGGTTGGATGCTCGGGTATCCCTACGGGTTTATTTTTGATTCGACGCCCAACGATTTTGTGTGCGGGGAAATGGAACATGCCATCGTCACGTGCTGGCAAGAGACGAAGCCGGACGTAATTTTCCTTGAAGGACAATCGGCTTTGCGGAATCCTTCGGGTCCGTGTGGTTCGGAGTACTTGATGTCTGCGAACGCGAAAGGAGTCATTCTTCAACATCCGGTAGGAAGAGAACATTACATCGGAACCGAATGTCCGTTGGTGTCCGTCTCAAGCGAAATTGATTTGATTCGCATGTATGGCGCAGAGACATTGGCCGTGACGTTGAATTCCACGTTGGTCTCGGATGAAGAAACTGAATCCACCGCCAAAACTTTGATCGAAGAACTGGCGATTCCGGTTGGTGATCCATTTGGGGACATTGACCCAATCGTTGATGCCGTTCTGAAATACCATTCTTCGTTCGTAACAACAGGGGTAAAGGGATGAAAATTACTCGAGTAGAAACTTCGGTCCTGGAAATACCCATCAAGGCACCTTTTACGATCGCCTTCCATACACAATATCACGCTGATTTGGTATTAATTCGAGTATTTACGGATGGCCCCCATATGGGTATCGGTGTTGCAGCACCTTTTGAAGGGGTGACAGGCGAATCGTTGGAAACGTGTGTCAAGACGATCGCGGAAGACATTACAGCGTGGGCACAGGGCAGAACATTCGACCATCCAAGTGAGTTGTGCCACGAAGCTATCGGACAGTTTCCTAAAACACCCGCGGCACGGGCCGCGATGGATATGGCTTTGTACGATTTATGGGGCAAGGAGCTGGACAAACCGTTGGTGGAATTGTTCGGCCGCGTCCATGGCCCTCTGCCAACGTCGATGACAATGGGCATTCGTTCCATGGAGGAATCGCTGGATGAAGCCCGAGATTTTCTAGGTATGGGCTATACAATTCTGAAGGTCAAGGGTGGCGCTGCTCTGGAACACGATGTAGAGTTATTAACGAAACTTCGTGAAGAATATGGCGACAAGATTGTGTTGCGTTCCGACCTGAATCAGGGGTACGACCGCGCCACGCTCACCGAATTCATCGAACAAACCCAAGACCTTAACATAGAAATGATCGAACAACCCTTCCCGGTCGACCGAATTAACGATCATCTGGAGTTTTCGGAAGACATCCGCGCGAAGATGGCGGCAGACGAAAATGCCAAAGGGGAAGCTGACGCACTCAAACTGGCAATGGAGCCACAGCCGGCGAAGATCATTAACATCAAAATGATGAAGTGTGGCGGAATCTATTCCGCTTCACGGATGGCGGCGATTGCGGATGCGGCGGGCCAATCACTGATGTGGGGGTGCATGATTGAAAGCGCGGTGGGACTTTCCGCGGCCCTTCAGATTGCGTTGGCATCACCGAACACGAAATACCTCGACCTCGATGGGTCCTACGATCTGGTTGAAGATCTCGTCGATGGCGGGATTCGAATCGAAAATGGGGTGGTTCATCCCGTGGACCGTCCCGGCCTGGGCGTGACCTTGCGGTAAACCACGTCTCGACGCATTTGTGCTTCAGGGCTTTTTTGGATTCCGGATTCATGGTATTATTAACTTTCGGTGCCGTATTTTTAGGCTGATCCGGAATGGTCGCTGAGATGACTCTAAAAGAATTTTCGAAACAAAAAAGCAAGGGGTTTACCTTAGTTGAACTCCTTGTCGTGATCGCCATTATCGGTATTTTGGCGGCCATATTGTTGCCTGCGCTTGGCCGGGCTCGTGAAGCGTCTCGACGCGCATCCTGCCAGGGGAATCTGAAACAATTCGGATTGATCTTCATGGTATATAGCTCGGAAAGTAACAGCGGGAAATGGCCACAGATGGTTTCGACGGGCCTGATCGATGTACGCGAGTGCGATGATCCCGCGATGCCTGTGGCTGGTCAAGGCATGGTCATTGCGTATGGCCCCGATCCGATTTCTCTTTTCCCCGAATATATGGCGGACCCACGAGTGTTGGCGTGTCCTTCGGACGCGAGTATTCGTACGAAGTTCTGGCTCAATGAAGATACAGGCGATGTGGACATCAATATTCCCTGCTCGGAACCCGACGACGGCATTGCGGAGGTGGATACGAGTTATTGGTATACCGGATACGTATTTGACCAGGTGGATGGAAACGACGAGGTTCTTTCGGATCCGATTTTCTCAGCGGACGAAAACGACGTTATCCCGGTGCAGATGGCTCAATGGTTTCAGAGGGTCGTGATTGATGCGGCGACGGACCTGACGTCTTACGGTGATGATGACGTTGACGTAGAATCGCCGAACGGAAACGGCCAAGGTGATACCGTCTTTCGGTTGAGGAATGGTGTAGAACGATTCCTCATCACGGACATCAATAACGCAGGTGCTTCAGCAGTGAGCGCATCGAAACTCTGGGTCATGGCAGACAACTTTTCGAAGGAAGCGACTTCGTACAATCATCTTCCGGGAGGATCCAATGTCCTGTATTTCGATGGGCATGTGGAGTTTCAGGAATATGAAAACCTGGGACGGGCCCCGATTAATGGTCCGGTGGCTACTTTTCTGACGCCGCGTATTACGGCCGGTGCGGAAGACGACGATGAAGATGACGACGACGATTAGGCGTCTCAAAAAGTAGGTAAAATCTTCTTCTCTTTCAAATAGTCCAGCCAGAAACACATCCGCTTTTCCGTGTCAAAGACGTCTTGAAATCCATGCTCCTTCACCTTGACGGTGCTTACAAACGAGGGTCGTGGTGTACGCTTCGCATTGTACGCCAATACCCAATCCACATAGAACGCTGATTCGCCGAGGAGTTCCTCCAACGAAAGCTTCTGCAAATTGTGTTCAGCCACGATTTCGTCCCAGAGGTATCCCCTTGTCGCCAAGTATTCCACCAGCGAAATAGATTCATCGTCTCCGCTAACGACTCCCATGGTTTTCGCCATGGCGGGCCAGAGGTCGCTCCAGCAAAACACTTCGCCGTTGGTCAGGTTGTACGTCTCCCCCGCTGCTTTCGGCTCACACGCAGCCCAAAGGCATGCATCGCCGATGAGCGTGCAGTCGGTAGGCTCGAGAACCACATTGGCAGTTCCCGGAAAAGAAAACGGCCGGCCTTCCTTGTGGCGGATGGCCGCGTACGCTCCGATGACGGGGATTGGATTCAGATTGACGCCGTAGTTGGGCCCGTAGACCACTTGAGGCCGCATGATAGAGAAATGAAAGTCGCAAGCGGCTGATTTTTCTTTGATGTAGTCTTCCTGCAGCCAATAGAAATTAGGATATTCAACACGCGGCTGATTCTCTCTTCCAGGAATTCGCATTTGTTGATTGAGAATCCCATAGGCTTTCGTCCCCTGAAGAACCGTGACATGTTCTAAGCTTCCGGATTCAGCGAGCGGATCGATGATGTTCCGCAACATCTGTCCATTCGTTTCAATTTGTTCTTCGTCCTTCCAACCTTTGATGACGCCCGGCTGTTCGTAAACGGCTGCATAAACCACATTGGAAACATCGCTCAGGTTTCGTGCGGCCGATTTGCAGTTGTCAGGGTCTTTTAAATCCAGCTCCAGATGTTGAATGGATTCGTCAACAAATACAGGTTTTCGACGGGACGTCGTGACGACTTCCCAGCCGGCGTCGTGGAAGGAGTGGGCAGCTGCGGTACCGACGAGTCCACTGGACCCAACGATGAGTACTTTATTTGAATTGGACAATCGGTATCTCCGGTGATACGTAGAAGGACGACGAATTAGTCAAACAAACGAAAATAGATGATGGTAAAGATAGCCTTGACTCCGTCTTTCCACGTGATTTTTTTACCTTCTTCGTAGGTACGGCCGTCGTAGGTGATGGGCATTTCGTAAATGCGCCATCCTTTTTTGGCGGCCTTTGCAGTGAATTCGGGTTCGAATCCGAATCGATTGGAGCGAATGGTCATTTCCTCCATCACTTCCCGGCGAAACACTTTGTAGCACGTTTCCATGTCTGTGAGGTTTATGTTGGTACACATATTGGAAAGTAGGGTCAAAAAGCGATTCCCGACGGAGTGCCAGAAATAGAGGACGCGATGGGGTCCCCCGAGGAATCGCGAACCATACACCACGTCGGCTTTTCCCGCGAGGATAGGATTGAGTAAGTCCGGATATTGCGCTGGGTCATATTCGAGATCGGCGTCTTGCAGGATGATGACATCGCCTGTCGTCAGTCCGAACCCTGAACGCAGCGCGGCGCCTTTCCCCTGATTCTTATCGTGAAAATGGAACTTAATAGAGTCGTCGTTCGACTGGATCTCTTTTAGAAGATCGACCGTACCGTCTGTGGAACAATCATCGACGACGACGATTTCCTTGTCACCATCGATTTCAACTGCCTTTACCCGCTCCAACAATTCGCCCACGCTGTTGCACTCGTTGTACACCGGTATCAGGATGGAAATTTTCATAGTTGCCTTCGCGCGATAGCGTCGGATCGATTGTAGTTCATGTGGCGCAATGGCGATTATATCAACGAGATAGGTTCAAATAAACTCTACGGCGGTCAGTTTTTCGTCGCGTGCACTGCGCCTTCAAAAACTACACTGACGACGTCAATACCGTTGAGGCCTGCAGCCCCTTTTTCGAAGGGGTCGGCTGAGAGAATCGCAAAGTCAGCTCGTTTCCCCGGAGTGATGGAACCGATCTCATTCTCCAACCCAATGACGTAGGCGGCGTCGATGGTGATTGCGCGCAAGGCTTTTTCCAACGACAACCTTTCGGTCGGCGCCATGGTCGTCCCTTCCATGGTGACGCGGTTAGAGGCGATCCAGGCGAGGAACAACGGGTCCGCAGGCGCCATCGTCAAATCGGAGTGGAGTGCGACGGGAATGTCGGCACGTTCCAGGGCGCCGAGACGAGATATATGAGATGCGCGTTCGTAGCCCATGCCGTGTTTAGCATAGATGTCACTCAATACGTACACATAATTGGGTTGGGCCGAAACGAGAGCACCCAGTTTTTTGACGCGAGCTATTTGGTCTTCGGAAGAATATCCAAAATGCTCCAGCGTGAACCGGAGGTTGGGTTGCGGCTTTTCGTTTTGCAGTTTTTCCAGGACATTGAGCACGGCTTCCAATCCTTCGTCTCCATTGACGTGACAATGGATATCGAACCCGGCATTCCAAAACGCACGAGCGTGCACTTCCAGTTCCGCAGGTTCGGACAGCCATTTACCCTCGTGTCCATCTGTGTAACCGGGAGGGTTAAGGCGCATATATTGGGAGAAAAAGGCACCATCCGCCAGTAGCTTCACGCGGTTATTCATAAAAACCTTGCTTCCCTTTTTGGCTTCCTCCTGTTTTCGAAGATACGGGACAACCGCCTCAGGCGAACCCATTTTGCCAATGAGGGGTTTCACATTTGGGACCAGCATGAGACGCAGGGGCAAGTCATCTTTCCCAAAGTGCTGGCGCATCATACCGGCTTCGAGTGCGAAGTCTGCGAAGATTCCGGTGGCCATATCGGCAATGGTTGTTACCCCATTTTGCAGGAGCATTTGTTTCATCATTTCCATCCCTTTGTTGAGATGTGAAGGAGAAAGGATAATGGGCTGAAGTTTGGGGAATGCGAGCGGCAACGCCGTTTCGGAAAAGAGACCTTCCTTGTAATCGGCGTGGGTTGGGTCAACACCGGGGGTCGCCATGGCAGTCAAGAAAGCTTCTTCATTTTGGAAGCCAACGAATTCCATCGCCGCAGAGTTCACGATGATTTCGTGGAATGATCGATGCCACACGATTATGGGTCGGTCGGGTTCGATGGTATCGAGCATTTTTCGATTCACGTGGCCATGCCATAACTGATGGTACCCCCACGTAATGAATGGGCCATCCCCCTGGTCGACCGAGATTCGGTCTGCAAGCCTCTCCCGATATCCTTCCGGAGTGCGAACGCCTTCGACGAAACCGGTCGGTAGCGTCCAGTCTTCAGGCGTAATAAACGTGGTTGGGAGGAGAACGGCTGCCATTAAGGGGTGGAGATGCGGGTCGATCAATCCCGGCATCATTATCTGTCCGCTGAATCTATCGTCCACTCGATAATCGACGCCGTCGAGCCATTCGCCCATTTCTTCGAGACTGTTTCCCAGCCCAAGAATGCGGCCATCGTCTACTACGACATACCGTGCTTCAGGAACTGCCATATCCATCGTGAGGATTTTTTTGGATTCGAATACGATCCGCTCTCCGAAAGAAGTGCCCGTTGAAAAAAGGAATAGCGTGGCACAAATGCCCCGTGTAAACCATTGTCTTTTGGATGTATTGGCCATTCGCTAATCTCCCTGAATCTCGACGGTTGGAAATAGTTAAGTGTATTGAACGTACGGCGAACGAATCAATGAACCTACCCCGGTCAATGAATTCTTCTTCCGGATCCGTGTACAATGACGCAGTTTTTCACACTATATGCATTGCCGGAAAGGGTTCGAATGTTATCTGCAAAAGAGGCGCTGGAACGTTTGAAAGAAGGAAATGCCCGGTTCGCTGCAGATTCCGCTCGACCTCACAAGCGGGCTGAAGAGGCCCACCCAAGCGATGTTGCGGATGGACAGGAACCGTTTGCGATCATACTCGGTTGTTCGGATTCACGGGTGCCCGCCGAAATCGTGTTTGACCAGACGCTGGGGGATCTATTCGTGATTCGGGTCGCAGGTAATGTGTTGGCACCATCTCTCGTGGGGAGTATCGAATTCGCCGCGGAACATTTCGGGACATCGCTGGTCGTTGTGTTGGGTCATACTAAATGCGGCGCCGTGAAGGCCACGGTCGATATCGTCGAGGGTCACACAGAGATACCGTCGCCCAATTTACACGCCATCATTGATCAGATTACGCCTGTCGTCGAAGCGGAGCGGGAGAACAATCCCGACGCCTCTTCCCAAGATATTCGTGAACGGGCAATCCGATCCAACGTCTGCGCTTCAGTCGATGGACTGCTCGCTATGTCTCCGGTATTGAAGAAGCGATCGGATTCAGGGAATCTAACAATCGTCGGTGCCGAATATTGCCTCGAAACCGGCGCGGTAGATTTTTTCCACGGAGTGAGCGACTAACCCAGTTCCGGGTGGTAGTGCTCCATGATCCGTTTGACTTCGAAATCGGGGATTTCGATGGCTTTGCGGGTGCTGATATTGAAGGCCACGTCCACGAAGGAAGCGGTACAAATCAAATCGCCGGTATCGAGGTCGAACACCCAGAATATTTCGTGTTGGACTTTCTTGGTCATGTCGATGGTGGCGCGGAAGCTTTGGACACGCGTACCTGCACTAGGCAGTTTCACGAGTGAGCATCGGCTTTCCATGGTGGCGAACCCCATGCGATCGCCGTTTCCCAGTGTACGGAGCCAATCTTCTTCGTCGCTGATACCTTCGCTCCCCCAAATGAGGTCCTGGAAAGAATTGATGTTGTAGACGCCGGTGGAGTCGCAGTGGCGATCTTCGATGAGGCGTTCATCGCGATTCTGAATATTTAGTCCTTGTACATCGTCGAGGGTTAGATCTTTTGGCGTACTGTTGAGATCGATGGAACGGGGTTGTCCGTGCTCCGGCCAATCGATCGCTGCGGCTTGAGCGGCGTCGATGATTTCGGGCGTGAGAGGCGTAGCCGAATGAGTGGCTCCATCCTGAAGCTGAGCCGTGAATACGAACGTGGCTCCAAAGTTTTCGAGAACCGGATTGCGTAGTTCATAATACATCCTTATTTCGGTTTCGCTGATCTCGAGTACTCCTCCCCACACTTCCAACGGTGCTCCTTCGAGCTGCTCAAAATAGTGGCGGGTGTACAAATCGATAAACGTCGTATGAGTCGCGTTTCCTTCGCCGGCGGAACCGGGAAGTCCAAGACGTTCATGTAAGACTCGGGCGCCGGCTAAGGCGTGGACGCCGTAGAACCGGACGTTCATGTGTCCCAACGCGTCGATTTGCTCGGGGCCGACGGTTGTCGTGTAAAGCAATTGCAGTTCCGCGGTTGCGGTAGAATTCGTTTCCTGGGTGGTACCACTCATTCGTTACATCCTTACTGTATTGATTAGTTTGCGGATTGGCCCGTCATCGCAGCGGAATTGATGGGAATCAACGATAGGGTTCGGATTCGCGATCCGGACGGACTGGAGATAGGCACTATCATAGCATTTTCGCCGCGTCCGGTTAAATGAAAATCGATGAATCGTACTAATCTATGGCGATAACGTGGTTAAAAGTAATTGTCCGTCAGATGTTTGGAGTTCACCATGGTTGCATACACCGTTTCGAAATTGAGGCACGCGCCGGTATAGTACGTATTTTTCGTGCCTTGAATGGTGGGGATTTTTGAGTAATGGTCGGCCTTGAGTAAATCCAAACTCAACTGCGGGAAGTACGTCCATAACTTCGTGCCGACCACGTCGCCGACTTCGATGTCCCAAGTCTTCATTTCTTCGTGGATGTTTTTGATGACGAGATCTTCGTCGCTCCCATCATCCGCGCTGGCATAGGAGTTGAAAAGAATCGTGTTGTTTTCGGGATAGGTTTTCACTGCTACCCAGGGTTTGTCCGGGCGCTCTTCGAGAGAGTAGTCCACCATGAGGGCTTGAGGGCGAGGAAAATTCTTCGACTTGGTGAGAATGGACCAATAGTGATTGTAGAAAATAGGATCGAAGAAATCGGTTTCCGGCGTTGTCGCGTCGGGGATCAATTTGTTCAGTGTATTATCCATGCAACACGTGACGATGGCAGCGTCGAATTTTTCGGGCTCGTTCCCTTCCGAGTATACTGTAACTCCCTCGTCCGTTCGGTCTATACGGATCCCATTTACGTTCAGGCGGACGTCTGGCAACGAATCGGCAACAGCATTCCAGAGAGATTGATATCCGTGCTTGAACACGCGTGGCCATTGCTTGTATCCGAGGCCCGCCATTAGGACGAAGGTCCCATTAAAGACGAATTTGATGACGTAGGCAGCCGTAATCTTGTCCAGAGTCCCATATCCGAACCCTGTGATGATGACATGAAACAAAGGTCGCATGGCCTGCATGTTTTTGTTTTCGAACCATTCGTCGGCGGTCACGAGCAATTCATCGGGAATATCCGTCATAGTGGGCCTGTCGATGAAACGTCTGTACTTGATTTTTGTGTAGTACCAGAATTTAATGAAACACCAAAAGACGATGATAAGATTGAAACCCTTGAAAATGGAAAACCGACTGCCGGTGATTTTTTTCTCTTTCAAGAATGCTAACAGAAACGGAGGAGCCTTCATTAAAGGCACATTAAACTCGTCGGCCAGACTACGGACGTTGTCATAGGCCACACCGACTTCCATCCCGCCCATATCGAATTGATTGCCATCGCTCGGTATGCTCCAACATTTCCCGGAGACATGGTCTTCTTTTTCGAGGACGGTGAGGTTCTTGTACCCTTTTTTTTGCAGGTTGTAGGCGGCCGTCAGGCCTGCCGGTCCAGCGCCAATGATACAAATCTTGTCAGACGGTTTGGGCATGTTTCCTCCGCATTCAGGCCTTCGCCTGTGGTTGAACTACCGTTTCCTTGTCGCCTCAACTATATTCTTGTCGTTTTACTATAATTTTGTGCATACTACCATAATTAAAATTTTCCAAGTATTCAATAAATCTTTGAATGGTAGTTGGAGTTTATTCCATTGATCATTCATGCCTAATCGGGAGAGAATTTTTGGCTGGTCAGGGTAAATCACGTGAATCTCGTATTGCTATCGTCGGTGCAGGGCCAGCAGGCCTGTCCGCTGGGTACTTCCTGAAGAAAAAGGGGTACAAGAACGTCACCATATTCGAGCGACTAGGCCGCGTTGGCGGGATGTGCTGCTCAATCACAGAAGACGGTGAATCGTTCGATATTGGGGCTAACTACGTTACTCCGTCGTATCGCGAAGTGATGAAACTGGCAAGAGAATACGATGCGGATATGTATGTGGAACGACCGGAAGGGTGTGTCCAGTTCGACGAAAACTCGACGGGTGACCCGAAAGAAGTACCGATCATTAAGGCCGTCATGGCCGGAACTCCATGGTACACGTTTTTCTTCGCTGCGTTTAAATATCTATGGCTGCGTTGGAGATTAAGCAGCATCATTGATCCGGCCGGCTTGAAAAACATTTCAAAACACCCGGAGTTGTGTATTTCGTTTGAAGAATGGCTGAAGCAACACAATCTTTTGTGCCTGAAAAAAACGTTCGAGGTGCCCATCACTGTAATGGGTTACGGGTATCTTGACGAAATCGCGGCTCCCTACGCACTCAAATATATGGACGTCCCCACTTTCTGGTTCATGGCGCGTCGAGCATTACCCGTTATCGGCGAACTGGTCCCTTGGCCGAAACGATTCATCAAAGGATTCCAGCGCCTTTGGCAAAAGGTGGCGTGGGACTTGAATGTTCGAACGAATACGAATATCACTTCGATCCATCGATCTGATGAGGGCGTGGAAATTAAGTTTGAATACGAAGAGCAGATCCTGAGTACGACGCGCGTGAAGAAGCGGGAGATGAAGTTCGACTATGTCATTATCGCGTGCCGTTTGGATCTGGACGTGCTGGAAAAATTTATGCCGGATCTTCACGAGAACGAACGAAAGATCTGGAAAAAAATTCAGACCAATTCGTATTGCCTTGCGTCATTCAACGTGCGTAATTTTTCTCCGCGGGAGCCTATCACGTGCACCATTCCATTGACGCCTTTTGGAACTCCGTGGGCGGCTACGAAACAATTTCCGGATAGCGATATGGTCCAATTTTATGTCCGTGCGAAATCCGAACCGTCGGATGAAGACGTCGAAAAAGAAATCACGGAGAAGGTTCAGGAATTCGTCGCGAAATGGAAAGACGCAAAGATTGATGAGAACAAATGGATTACGTACGACCGGTGGCCCTATTTTCAACATGTGTGCGCCGACGATATGAAAGACGGATTTTACGACGAACTGGAAGGACTCCAGGGCGAACGGCGAACGTTTTACACGGGCGCCGCCATGAATTTCGAGCTGGTGGAAAAGGTGGTCGAGTACTCGAAGGCGTTGGTGAAACGGGAATTCTAATCGTCTGATTCGGTGACGGGGACTGCTGGTGAATCGACCGGAACCCGATAACGAGTTTTGAGGAGTTCTTCGACCGTCGTGCCCGCGAGCCCCTCTTTCTGAAGCTCGCTCCATTTCACAGAAGGAAAAACACGTACCGTTCCATCGCGAAATGCCGCGACTATACTTTGTCCATCCGGGCTCCATCGAGCGTAGGAGAACAACGGCTTTACGCCGTCATTTTCGAGCGGTTCCGGCGCGGACAATTCGAGCAATTTTTTCCCGTTGGTGGCCCACACCGCCATCCCGTCGACCGTCATTCCGAATACGCGGTCTCCGGCGGGGTTAAATTCGACGATATTCACCGAGCCCGGCAGTCCTTCCAACGTATGAAGCCGTTCGCCACTGGCGGCATCCCACAACATGATTTTATTGTCGGCGGCACCGGTGGCGATCAATTCTCCGGTGGAATTCATTTCGGCTTTCACTACGACCGAAGTGTGGTCTTTGAACACATGAATTGGATCACCGGTTTGCGCATCCCATACGCGTGCGGAGTGATCCATGCTGCTGGAAATAATTTTTGAATCGTCGGGCGAAAATGAAGCGTAGGAAATGGCGCCGCTGTGGCCTTTAAGTTCAGCGATCGCTTTTCCGGTTGCGATATCCCAAACCCAAATCACGCCGTTGATTGATCCTGATACGGCTCGTTTTCCGTCGTGGCTGAAATTAGTCAGCCCGGTTGCGCCTTTTTGGTCTTTGAAAGTACCGACCGTTTCGCCTGTATCCAGGTCGCGAATGACGAACGATCCTCTTTCTCCCGACAACAATTTACGATCATGCGTAATGGGCGTACGTCCCAGACCACTCATCACCAAGGTCAACTCGACACGTGGACCGCCCAAACCACGACCGGAACCTGGAGGAGGCGTATAAGGCGTCTCCAATCTTTCGTATGTTTTCCCGTCCCAATACGCGACGACCCCTTTCCATGTACGAGTGAGTAGAATGTCATCCGAAGGAGAAAAATAGGTGCTGTTGAACTCTTCACCCGGAATCGATAACGTCGCTAACTTCTGCTGGCTTTTCGCATCCCACACGACCGCTTTCCCATCGTAGCCGGATGTGACGATGCGTGTTCCGCTATGGTCGAAGCCAACGTGGTAAATAATATCTGAGTGACCTCGGAGGACATTCGGTTCGGAGCCGATGCCGGGACTCCACACTTTGATGCTTCCCGTATTCGATCCTGTGAATATTGCATCGCCTTTCGCGTTGAAGAAGGTACTTACCACTCGTTCTTCGCCTTCACCGATCCGGAGCTGCATTGTGCCATCGGCGAGGGACCAAAGGTTTGCTCCTTTGTCGGCGGAAGGAAGTACGATTGCGGTCTCGTCAGGACTGAATGCACCATAATTTCGCGTGCCCGATCGATCGGCAACCTCGATAACTTTTTTCCCGTCGGCTGTATTCCAAACCATCGTGCGGCCATCCGAAGTCAACGCTGCCGCATACCGACCGGTGGGGCTCAATTCGACTCGTGTGATGTCGGCGGTCAAGGGGCCAACAACGCTCGACTCTAAAACACCAGTTCGCTCATTCCAGATTCGCACCGAGCCGTCGATTGAGGCGGTCGCTAATTTGGCGTTTCCAATATTACGGATGTCGGTAACGGAAGCTGTGTGACCTTCAAGAACCGTCAACACTTCGCCAGATTCCAATCCCCAGATTCTTCCAAGCCCATGACCAGTGGAGGTATAAATTCTGGCGTCGTCGGGCGATATGCGAACCATTTCAATGAGTTCGCCCAAATCGGCCGCGAGTACGCGGAGTACGTCTCCGCTCGCTACGTCCCAAACACGCATGGAGCGGTCCCACGGCCGCGAAGTGACCACATACTTCTGGTCGCTTGTCATTCGGGCGTTCCATTCCACTTCGCCCCCTTCAGCGAACGTGTGTAGAATCGCTCCGCTATCAAGGTCCCAATGAATGGCTTTTCCGTCGTTGCCACCGGACAGTAAACTATTTTCGCCAACCACTTCCATACTGTCGACGGCGGTACCGTGACCCGGCAACGTCGTACTGTTGACGGGAGTACTGTTGAACCAGTTTTCGGCATTCGTACGCAAATCATCCCATTGGGCTTCGCCCGCATCCCGATTTTCAATTTCACCAGCGTACGCTTCGAGCAGAAGATGACCCCATTCCCAGGCACGATGTTCTTTGGGAGCCTCGCCGAGAGCCGCACGGGCAAAGCTTGTTTGACCGTCAGCAAGTGACATAGCAGAGGTAGCGATTTGTGAGTAGTACAGCATCTCGACCGATCGTTTTTTTTCCTCGTCGAGAAGGTCGTATGCCTCCTCCTTTTCCACGCGGGCGTTCGCCTCGAAATCGGCCCTTTCTCTCTGTTGATATCCAAGGTACCCAACGAAAAGAAGTACCAGGAGCGATGCAGCCGCAAGAAAACGAAATTGCTGCATTCTTCTCTTGGTAGTCCTACGCCGTTCCCGTTTTCGTTCTTCTTCCGCTTCAGCTTCCCGCCGAGCAGGCAGTTCGTGAATCCGTTCGGCCAAACTCGCGGCGGATTTCAGTCGTTTTTCCGGCTGTCCATCCACACAGGCGAGAATATCGCCCAACAGAAGTTTGTCTTCGACATCCCGTTCGAAACCGGGGGCAATAGAACGCGAAAAATCGGACACCACCATTTGAAAAAGCATGACGCCTAACGAATAGATATCGGATTGAACCGTCGGAGGGCTCCCTTCGTGGAGCTCAGGTGCCATGTACAAATGGGTTCCACCGGTCTGAACGTTGTCACCTTCCATCGCGTAAGTAACGGTCAGATCGGCCATCGTAATCCCTTTTTCAGCCAGGAGTTCCTTGTCCGTCAATAACCCGATACCGAAATCGGTCAGCGATATTTGAGGTTTTTCATCTGGTGCACCATCGTTAACCAGTAGATTCGCAGGCTTAATATCTTTGTGTAATACTCCGACACTATGTGCGGCGCTCAAAGCCGTCGCGGTTTGTGCAACGAACTCAAGTCGAGTCTCAAGTGGGACAGATTCGAGTCCGCCACGGGCTTCGGCCCAATCTTTCAGACTGCCGCCTTCCGTGTATTCAGATTCAATAAAGTAAGGCGGTTCGTCGAATTGCCAATCAAGGATTCGTGCGATATCTTTCCGGTCCCCCAGAGTTTCTCTGAGCACGCGGAACAATAATATTTCCCGCTTCAAACCCCTTAGGCGCGTGGACTCGAAACAAAACTTCAGGACATGGCGACGATGGGTGCGACTGTGCTCGGCTAGCCACACCTCTCCGAAACCGCCTTCACCCAGTTTCTCGACAATCGTCCAATTTGGACGGTTGGGTACGACCAGACCCACGGCGGGTCTCCAGCCGAGTGTTTCTTCGTCGGAAGGCTTAACCGCTCGATGGGCTTTTTCTGAATCTCCGGGAGGCTGGAGCGGCGCACAACCGGCGATTCCGATTTCGGCAATGGAAACCAGGTTTTCGATGCCTTTCAGTTCATAATCACCGTGAGCGCGCCATTCAACGATTTCATCAAAGTCGTTTTGGCGGAGCCGTGCCCGCACGGTATCAAAAACCGATTCGCTCAACAGGATTTGGTTGGGTCCCGCCAGACTCGATACACGCGCGGCCAAATCGACAGCCAATCCATCTACCTGAACAGGCAGGGCCAGATCGGCATCATTGATGGTTTCGGTTATTTCGCCTACGTGGATCCCCATCCGTACTTCGGGAAGATCGTCTTCGTCGCGATGCGTCTTTTGAAGGTTGATACAGAATAGTACCGCTTCGCTAGAGGATTCGAATGTCAGGAAACAGCCATCGCCGGCCCAATCGATGACGCGGCCATTTTTGTCCGTGGAAAGCTGAGTCACATGATCACGGTGCCGCTTCATCAGTGTTGCGACGGTCAGATCACCCAACTGCGTCTTCAGGTTGGTCGAATCAACCAGATCCGTAAACACCAAAGAAAGAATGCGTGACTGAGTTCGTATGTCGGTTGTCATATCGTTTCCTGCAAACGAGCAAAATGGAATTGGCGAAAAAACGCGGCTTTGCCCAAGGTCGGCCATATTGGAACACGCGACATTCATCCGTATTGAAGCAGAAACCGATGCGAAAATCAATTTGGGCGAGATGTCACCTAATTAAAGACGGGATAAGGGTTTCCATCGATCTATATCTGGGGTGAACGGGCAATTGAAACGGACACGAAAGGACGATAGGCTGAGAGAAGGAGGCATCGAGTAAAAATGCTGACATCCCTACTCACCACAATTTCCTTATTATTGGCGCAACCGGTCTTACCCGACGATTTCATCGTCGTCGCCCATCGATGCGGGGTCGTGAACGACGAACTCACCGAAAACAGTCTGGCCGCGCTGGATGAAGCGATCGCCCGTGGCTACACCCACGTGGAAGTCGACCTTCGTATCACGAAAGACGGGCATGTCGTCTGCCTCCATGACGCGAACCTCAAACGTACTAAAGGCGTGGACAAGGAAATGGACGCGATTTCAACGTCACAAGAGCCTCGAAAATTAGCGCGTTTCATTTCCTACAATGTCCAATCGTTGTTCACCGTGGCGCACTCACCCGCCGAAAGAATTCATGGATGACGTAGTGGATACCATGCCGATCGTATTGTAACTTCCCTATCTTATCTCTAAGGACGAACTTCGTAGTAAAGGTTACTGGGTTCTTCGAAGTCGTGCATTTTGAATTGAGTAAAGCCCGAATCGCGAATCATTTTCTCGGCCACTTCGGGATTAAAACCAAGGGTCCCTAATCCTGCGCCACCAGGTTCCGACAATGCAGATGACATACACGCTGAAACGGAGAATCCGTAGAGCATAGCCAACATCGGGTTTTTGAGGTTTTCTTTGAAGTCAGGTTTGCTTCGTATGTCTTTGATTAACCACGTACCGTCAGCCTTGATTGCTTTTCGAATGGCGTTAATGACGCGATCGGGAAAGGCCATGTCGTGGATACAGTCGAAGGTAATGATGAAGTCGAATGTCGGCTCGTCGGGTAAGTCTTCACCACCGGCATGATGCATCGTGATATTGCTCAACCCTTTCGACACAGCACTCTCTTTGGCTCGCTCAATCGCATGTCCGCTCGGATCATATCCGTGGAAATGAGAGTTCGGATACACTTCAGCCATCGCCAGCAACGCGACGCCCGAACCGCAGCCTACATCCACAACGGTCGCTCCGTCGCTCAGCTTCTTCGTCACTCCATCAAGCGCAGGAATCACTTCCGGTACCAGAGCGATTTTTGTCCAAGGACCCAACATGCGTTCTGTTCGATGGGCCGCGCATGGTCCTTGGTCCTGATAGCTCACGCCGATACCGGTCTTAAACGCGTCGACCAGTTTATCCACGGTTTCGGGAGGTGTTGCTCCGGTAAAAGCACCCGCCGCAAACGCAATACTATTTTCCTCATCGGAAAGCACCGCAGCACCTTCCGGCGTCATTTCGAATTGGTCTCCGTCATGGTATACCAACAATTTTGCAGCGGCCTGATTTTTAAGCCACTCCAACAACCATCGTTCCTGAAGCCCCGTTTTCGCGGCAAGTTCTCCAGCCGTAACCGCTCC
>Ga0315336_1002443_pt1 | contig 28393 bp, 21 predicted proteins | sample ASW5metaG_FD_204512 | JGI IMG/M metagenome (GOLD analysis project Ga0315336, IMG submission 204512) | Ammonia-oxidizing marine archaeal communities from Monterey Bay, California, United States - ASW #5 | ecosystem: Environmental > Aquatic > Marine > Intertidal zone | place: USA: California... | reverse complement strand
ACGACGTCGACAATTGCGAATTCGTCGCGAACGCAAGCCAAGCCGACGTGCTCGACGCCCATGGGGGGGCTCTAGGCGACGGTGCTGGCGACGCCTGCGACGTGTGCCCAACAATCCTTGACCCGGGTCAGGAAGACCTCGATGGGGATAGTATAGGCGACGCGTGCAATGATGCCCTCGATTGCGACGGAGACGAACTTGCGAACACTCTCGATGCGTGCCCCTGGAATCCGAGCGCCTCGAGTCCGGACACGGATGGCGACGGCATTCCAGACGTGTGCGACTACTGTGTTGGCGCTGGACCGTGTATCTATCCCGATCAGGACAGCGATGGAATTTCTACTGCTTTCGACAACTGTCCCTTCGCAGCGAATCCGGGGCAAGCCGACACCGATGGTGACGGGAGTGGTGACGCGTGCGATTTTGACGATGACAACGACGGCGTGAACGATGGACGGGACAATTGCAGGACGATCCCGAATGGGCCTCTTGCGGGACCCAACAATCAGGCGAACGATGACGGAGATTCACATGGAGACGTTTGCGACAATTGCCTTGGGCTCGTGAATGAGAACCAGTACGACAGTGACTATGACGGTTACGGGAACCTCTGTGACTGCGACTTCACCAATAGTGGCCTGTGTGGTCCTGTGGACTCCCTCTATTTAGGTTTCGCTTGGGGCCCGATGGGGGACGGCAATCCGGATCCCGATATGGATGGCAATGGTGTCGTTGGTGGCTCCGACTTCGGGCTGTTCATGCCTCTATTTATGAGTTCGATGGCAGGAAGGTCCGGCTACGCGTGCGCGGGCACGTACGGTGCCCAGCTTGGTGTCACCCCCTGCGTCGCGCCAGAGGACTTTCATGATGACGACGCCGATCTGGTGAGCAACGTCGCGGACAACTGCCGGGTCGTTGCCAACGGTCCAAACGAGGGACCTGCGAATCAGCTCGACACCAATGGAGATGGCCTCGGCAACGCGTGCGATTGCGACTACGACAACGACGGCGCCTGTTCTACTTCTGACTACGGACTTCTTCTCGGTGCGTGGGGCCCCTACGGCGTCTACAATGCCGACATCGATGCGGATGGGGACGGAGCGATCGCGACGCCGGACTTCCTATCGCTCCTCAATGGGTACTGGTATCCGACACTTCTGACGTCGGGATATCAGTGCATCCCCGATATCTCAGTCGTTGGCCCGTCGTGTACTGCGCCCTGATTCAGACCGCGTGGCCGCGGAGAGGGTGGGTGTCCTTCTAACCGACGATATTCACCAACCGCCCCGGTACCACGATCACCTTCTTCGGCTCTCGGCCGTCGAGATTCTTGATCGCGCCTGCGCTTGAATCTCCTTTCCGCGAGACTGAATCAACAATCCAGCGCCGCAGCCGGCCGATCACGATCACCGATCTGAGTGATCACGATGGCCGATTGAGTTGAGCGACTTGTTATACACTCTTGCCATCTTCATTAAGTTGCGCCAATCGCCTATTGCCCCAAATGATTGCGATCGGTAAACCGATGCAATACGGAACCCACATGATGTACTTCCAGGGTGCAGGGAGAAAGATCCCTAGCGCGACGAACGCCGCCGTCGATCCTGACTTCCCCGCCGACGCTTAAAGTTCCTAGACGCGCGGCTAGTCCTTGGGCACAAGAAACTTGAAGCGGTCGGTGTCTTTCAAACCGAGGGCCTCCGAACGGGCCTTGACGGTGAGGCGCCGGCTTGCGGGCATGTCGATGTCGAGCTTACGTGCACAGCCACGCGTGACCGGCTGGAACTCGGATGTTATGTCCTGCTTGCCGAAAGGCTTGCTTCCCTTGAGCACCGCCGAAAAAACATCAAACGTGGTAGCCGGCCTCCAGCGGGCTACCAGCCGACACGAAAGCTCGGGGCGGTTGCAGTCGGCGTCAACGGTGCACGGGTCTGCCCTGAGACCCTGGACGCAGAAGCCCCAGTCGGTGTCGCAGACACCGGCGGCCAGACAGCCCAGCTCGTCTTTGAAATCAAGCTTCATCCCTTTCTTTGAAGGCCCATCCCAGGTGACAAGCGTGTTGCCCTCCTTGGCAGAGCCTGAACCGCGATAGACAAGGGTCGGGATTTCGGGGCTCTCGGGCCACGGGATTTCGGTGAAGTCCTGGTGGTCGCAGCCCCTGGCCAGTTCCAGTTCGTCGCAGTAGCCGTCGGAGTCGGTGTCAACAAGCGGGCCGCCGGTACAGGTACCCGAGCTACAGGCGTCGCCGAGGGTGCACGACTTGCCGTCATCGCATGGGGTGCCGTCGGGCAGCGGGTCACCGCCGCAACCGGTCACCGAGTCACAGGTCGGGATCAAACAGGGATTGGAGTCATCGCAGACAGTCGGGGGGTAGGTGCAATCGGGGCCACCGTCACACAACTGGTCTGTGCACGCGTCGGCGTCGGCAGAACAAGGAGTGCCGGCTGGCAGGAACTCGTCGGCCGGGCAGTATTTTTTTCCCTCGCATACCTCGGCTACGTCGCAGCCGCTCGCCACGGGCCGGCAGACGTTGCCCTTGGCGGGCTTGGTTTTGCCCTTGCACTTGCCGTTGCCGTTGCACGCGTCGACGGTGCAGGGATAGCCGTCATCGCTGCAGGGGGTACCCTTGGAGTCGGGCACACAGGTAGCTGTGGTCTCGTTGCATTGCCGGGTGCATTCGGGGGAGTCGACGCAGGGGTCCCCCGAATGATCTGAGCAGTTTCCCGCACCGTCGCAGGCCTCTGCGCCGTTGCAGAACACGCCGTCATCGCAGGGCGTGCCCTCGGGCACCAGGCAGTTGTCGGCGTCTTCGTCGCAGACGTTGTTGCACACCAGCAGCCCCGCGGCCACGCAGGGGCCAATGCCCACGGCTACGCAGGTACCATTGCCATCGCAGGCGTCGAGGCCGTTGCAGAACAAACCGTCGTTGCAGAGCGTGCCCGCATCGGTATCACCTATATCCACAAAGTAGGCCTCATCCCCAAACTCGTTTTCTACAACGGTAAATAGGCAATAAATGCAGGGGTCATCGTCGTAAGTTATCTCAAGCGGGTCGAGTTCGCAGTTTCCGGCCCCGTCGCAGTGCTCGAGCCCGTCACAGGGGTTCATGTCCAGGTAACAGTTCGTGCCTGCGTCGTCGAAGAGGCAGGCGTCGGTGGCTTCGTCGCAGTTGCCCACGCATAGCTCGGTGCACGGGTCGCCCTCGCTTGCGCAGATGCCCTCGCCGTCGCAGGTTTCAACGCCGGAACAGAAAGAACCGTCATCGCTGCAGGGAGTGCCTGTTGAATTGGCTACGCAAGCTTTCTTGACCTCGTCGCATTGCTGGGCGCATTCAGGGGCGTTGGTGCAGGGATCTCCCGAGTGATCCGAACAGTTTCCCGCGCCATCGCAGAACTCGTCGCCGTTGCAGAACAGGCCGTCGCTCGCGCAGCTGGTACCCGCGGGCACCAAGCAGGAGTCAAGGGCTTCGTCGCAGACGTTGTCGCAGTCTCCCCCGGCGGTGCACGGGTCGCCGGCTCCTGCGCAGGTCCCCGCGCCGTCGCAGGCATCCTCCCCATTGCAGAACGCGCCGTCATCGCAGGTCGTACCCAGGGGGTCGGGTTGACAGCTGTTGCCCAGGTCTTCGCAGATGGAGTTGCAGGTATCGACGCACGGGTCGCTGCCAGCGGTAACGCAGCTACCGGTGGCGTCGCACACCTCGGTGCCGTTGCAGAACGTTCCGTCGCTGCAGGCCGCGCCAACGGTAAGCGAGCAGTCGACGACGCTGCAGCAACTGCCTGTACCGGCAGCTGAAGCGGGCGGGCAGGGGTCGCAGGCTTCGCCCACACCCACGATACCATCGCCACAACCGCTGCCCTGAGCGAAGACAAGGACCCCCACGCTTGGGTTACCACCACCGTAAACGTGCAGGCTGTCAGGACTGGATGCCAGCCATGAGACTGCACCGGTAACCATTGCATTCGGCCCCACGTTGGGCTCGGGCGAGCCCAGTATTCCACCTCCGAGCGCGTGGATCGTGGTCAACGGCGGAGAAGAAAAAAGGTTCATTGATACGTGTACATTGGACAGGCAGGTGGCAGTGATTCCTTGGGCTGCGCCCCCGTTCAGTCCCGCCGTTACCCCGAGAAAGGACAGTGCCCCGGTTAGAGGATCGCGTTCAAGGTGGGCGACCGCGCTGGTGCTGTCATCGCCCGTACCCGTCACGTGCAGCGTGTTCCCTGAAGGATCCGGGTCGATCAGTAAGGAGCGGCCGTTCATCAGTCCGTCTACGGTACCGGCCGCGCTGGGCTCTCCCTCGCGCAGGTGTCCCTTGAAGTCCAGCTCGCCGTCCTTGTCGCGCGACCAGTGGCCTACCGCGAATACGTCGCTGTTGTCCGCGAGGGTAAACCTGCCGATTGCGTACAGGTGGGCCGAGTCGGCGCTGAACACGGCGTTGCGGGGCCACTTCAAGCCGGACACCGTCGGCCCGGTTTCACCGACAGCGGGCGAGAGAAGTTCGGTTTCGAGTAAAGAGATGTCCCCGAACGACGGGGAGTCGCTGTCGTTGTCGCGGGAGAATACATGGATGGCGTGGGGGCCTTCACTGACGGCCACGAAGGTATTTCCATCCGGACTCACGGACATTTTTTTAGGCGAGTCGAGTAATGGGATGTCGCCGACCATCGCATTCCCTTGGGTTACGGTCCCCAGCGGGGTGGGGGACATCACGAAAACCGGATCACAGCTTCCTGCCCCGGGTGCCGATGAGACGGCGAACCAGCGGATCTGCTCAGAGCCGCTGCCCAGCAAGTTTACAGAGACGTAGAGGTGCTCGCCGTCGGGACTAAGGGTGTGGTCGATCGCCTCATCTACGAGACCGAACTCCTGCTCGCAGTCGAGTTCACCGGTAGAACTGTCACGCCGGTAGGCGAACACGCTGTAGGCGCCCACCGTGACGACAAACTGTCCGTCCGGAGTTACTACGCCGGCGTCCATGGTCGGTGTGACGTTTGGGTCTGCTCCGGTTTCCTTTTCGATGTAGGTCAGGCCCGCGGCAAGTACCGACCCTGACTGTACGAGCAGGACAACGGCCAACAGTAACGTGCGCAAGAACTCGAAGCGTGTGCCGTTTCGTCTGATCACTGTGCTAAGTTGTCGGCCAACGGTCCACCATTCAATTAAATTACGGGTGGGTGGTCAATCCCCCAATCGGGTAGGAAAGCTCTGCCACAGGGGTTTTCAGCGCACTTGAGTTTCCTTTCCGCATCGTCTGTTCCCCACCATCTGGGTTCGGCGAGTCTACATCGAATGTCGAGACGAAGGGAAGGTGGTTTCTGCTGCAATCCGGTCGCGATGGGGAGCAGCCTACACTGCTACGAGTTGCGGTGACCTAGTCGGCCAGGAACTCCAATGCGCACGCGACGTGCAGTGCGGCGCCCGACGGTAAGACGCTCTCGTCGATCTGCATGCGATCGGAATGAAGCGGACCACCGTCTTTCGTTCCGCATCCTAGAAACACCATCGCACCCGGAATTTTTCCAAGTACGTACGAGAAATCTTCGGCACCCATATACGGGCCCGGCATCTCGCGCAGGTCCAGGCCCAGCGCGTCGGCAGCGGTCACGACACGATTCACCGACGCGCGGTCGTTGATCGTCGGTCCGTACCCCATCCAAAGCTTCACGTCTACTTTGAGACCGTGCGACGCGGCGACGCCCTCGGCAATCCGGCTCAGTTGCGCATGGGCCCGCTCGCGACCGGTCGGTGAGAGCGAGCGAATGGTTCCGCTGCATTTTACTTCGTGCGGGATGATGTTCCCGCCCGTGCCCGCCTGCACTCTAGTCACACTGAATACGACCCGGTCATTCGGATCGGTCTCGCGCGCGGCAGCATGTGAAAGCCCATCTACGAACGGTCCTATCGCCGGTATCGGATCGTTGGCATCGTGCGGGGTCGACGCGTGGCCGCCCGCACCGGCAAACGTAACGAAGAACGAATCGTCGGCCGCAAGAACCGGACCGTCGCGCCAAGCCATCATATTCGGCGGATCACTCGGCTGCAGGTGCATCGCAAAGGCAGCATCGACGTTGTCGAGCGCCCCCTCTTCGATCATAACGCGCGCACCACCGGCACCCTCTTCGCCCGGCTGAAACATGAGACGCACCGTACCCGCGAAACGCTCGCGGTTGTCGTACAAAACGCGCGCCGCTCCCAGCAGCATAGCCACGTGGCCGTCATGTCCACAGGCATGCATAACACCCTCTACCTCCGACACATAATCCGTTTCATTGGTCTCGGTGAGTGGCAGTGCGTCCATGTCTGCGCGCAGCAACACGCAACGCGCGGGTCCGGCGGCGGTGCCGCGAATATCGGCGGTCACCCACGTGCACTTGCCCTTCCCTTTCGTCGCAGTGAGGCCGATCGCTTTCAGTTCGTCGAGTATTAGCGATTGTGTTTCGGGGTTCGCGAGTCCGCGTTCCGGGCGGCGATGAATACGCCGCCTAAGAGAGACGATGCGGTCGAAATCACGTGTGCAGTGATCGAGGATCTCTTGCGGGGTCAGTGCGCTAGGCGACGGGGCGGTCCGACTCATAGGCCATTATGACTCTTCACGCGCGTTAATCGCCAGACGTTTGTTGACCACGTTGCGATAAAACAACATATCCTGCGCCCCCGGAATGGGCAGGATCCCATCGACAACCACAGTTGGTGCACCGGTAATGCCCATCTCATGGGCCTCGTTGTGGTCGTGCACGACCTCGCGAACCAGCGATTCGTCTGCGAGATCCGTCAGAAACTGTTCGCGATCGAGTCCGCAGTCCACAGCCACCGAAACGATAGTGTCAACGTCGGTAACGTTGCGGTTGGCGTAAAAGTACGCGTCCATGAGCGCCACGTGGTACGTATCGAACTTGCCTTGCCGAGCCGCCGCTTTCATCGCGATCGCCGGAGGCACCGAATGTGACGGCGGTTCTTCGTCGGTCGACCATTCGCGAAAACGACCGCCGTCTTCTTGCTCGGCCGGGCGCTGCCACGATTTCGTATAGCGCCGGAACTTCTCGAGCGGCTTCGGCTCTTTGTTCGGCCTCAGAAGAAAGCTCTTCCAAGTGATCTCGACATCGTCACCGAATTCTTTCTTGAGCTTATCGAGGCGCACGGCCGCGTTATAGCACCAAGGTCAAAGGACGTCGGAATATACAACGAAGCGGACCATTACTTCTTCGGTACCGGCGGCGTGAAGCCCGCGATGTCTTCTTCGAGGGTCGCGTTGATGTAATCTGCCGTCTTGCCGCGCAGCGTGATCTTGGTCAGTGCCACCGCACCAGTAGCAAGCTCCGCCAAACGCTGGGCCTCAGTCCGCGCGGTGTCGATCAGCGCTTCTTCGGCAACCACCGTATCCAAGTACCCGACATCGCGAGCCTCGTCGGGAGAGTAGACGGTGCCTTGAGAAACGGCCGCCGTAAGGTGTCGCTTCGAGAGTCGGTCGCGCGCAAACTCAATACCGAAGATGGGCAGCCCCATTCCGATAGCCACTTCGTTGAGCCCCAGCTTGAAATCGCCTTTCACACCAATGCGGGTATCCGACACGAGCAGAATCAAGGCACCCGCGGCAAGCGCATGCCCGGTGCATGCGGCCACGACCGGCTGCGGGTGCATGTAGAGACGCACCAACATATCGGCACCGGCTTTGACGAGATTCTGCATTCCATCGACGCTTCCGGTCATCACCGAGAGATCGAAACCGGCTGAGAAACGACCGGGTCTTCCGATGATCAGCACGGCGTGGGCCTCTTTCTCGGCGCGCTCGAGCGCCGTATTCAGATCGTCGATAAGATCGTGTCCGATCGCATTCGCTCGGCCGTCGTCGATACTAAGGACGGCAACTTTGCCATCGAGTTCGTAGTTAAGTGCTCGGTCGGACATAAATTCTCCCAGTCGTTGATCGTGCCTGTGCGCTTCCTTTCTCTATCGGACGGCGTGAGCTGTTCAAACGCCGAGTGGCGCATCGGAGTACTTGTTGGAGTGCCTTTTCCAGCCGACAAAACGCGCAAGCAGCGGAAAATACAGGCCAAGATAGATCGGCCGATCGGGCTCGAGCGTACCGACCAGATCGGCGTACGATTCGAGCTGGGCTCGGTAGGTCTCTACCTTGCTTGCGATGTACGCCTCAACGTCTTCTGTGGAACCGGGTTCGATCACCTTGTAATCGATGATCCATCGTAGGCCATCTACGACGAAGGTGCGATCGAGAGACGCGTTGGTTTCATCGGTGCGGGCGCCGCCTGATTCAAAACGGCTGAGCTTCCATTCGCAACGTGCCTCGTCGTGATCGGCAAGCAACCATCGCCCCGTCGCATCGCCGAGTGTTTGCGTGAGCGCACGCGCAACCGTCACGGCACCCGCTTCGAGTTCTTCGCTCGTCGTACCCAGGCGTGAAAGCGACCGGCGAATTCGTGGGCCTAGTCCATTGACCCTGGTCTCGTCCCAAGCATCGACTCCGTCAAGAGCGATGCGTTCAAGAAGCGCGTGCGTCGATATGCCGACGTTGCGGGGCAGACTGCTCACTTCGAACGCTTCGGGCACGACCGTGGTGTCGATGTCCGACGGTCTCTCCTCGTGGCGTAGCCGAACCGGCGCCACCGGTGGGAGCGCGATCGAGGCGGTCGCGTCGAGGCGCAACATCGTGTCTGTGACTTGCAGATTCGACACGTCGACGGTTTCCACTTGCACCTCATCGAGCGCACCCGCAAGGGCGAGTCGACCCAAAATCGACCGCGAGGACGGTTTATAGTTGCCGTCATCGTCTATTTTGGGCGCGGCTGCCGAGAGAACGAGTCGATGCTTCGCACGCGTGGCACCCACATAGAACACGCGCAGACTCTCGCCGCGGTCGCGCGCCTTTTCGCGCTCCCCTATCATCTTGTACTTGAGATCGTCTTCCGCGTCGGCACCGCGTTCTTTTTGGAGTGCGAGCGCACTCATCCTTCCGCTACGCGGGTCGGTCTCAAACAGCAGGGGCTGCGATGACCCTTCCTTGGGCACGTAACCAACCCGCAACAAAACTACGGTATCGAATTCCAAGCCTTTCGCCGCGTGCATCGTCATGACCGAAATGTCTGCTTCGCTCGCCCCGCCGCCGGGCGCGTCGCTCTTCGCCAGGCGACGATCGAGCTCGGTGGGATCAATCGTGCCACCTTTCTCGAGGCCGGCCAGCAGCGAGAAGAAAGCCTCGGCGTCGTCCGCCCCAGCCCTGCCCGCTACGGCTGGCCCACCCAACGCGACCCACGCGCCTTCAACGAGATCGCACAAGCGCCTTCGACCCTGTTCGGCTCGAACCGCGTCGAGCACCGCGCACGCGCGCGCTACCCGGCGCGCACCGTCCTCGGAGAGTCGATCGGTTCCCGTGCGCATGAGCTCCATAATGTCGGCGCGGTTCTGGTTGGAACCAGCGCCTCCTTCGGCTCGGCTCTCGGGCACCGAAGACACTACATCGGGCTCGACCAACTCGGTGAGGTCGGCAAGCGTCAGACCAACGAGCGGACCGCGCAACAATGCCAGTCCGCAGAGACGGTCCCCACGATGCAAGATGAAACGCGTTAGAGAGCGCAGATCTTGGACGACGGCTCGGTCCAGTAGCGTATCGAGGCCTTCGGGTACGTAGGCAATGCCGCGCGCGCGAAGCGCGGTGAGCAATAGCGCCGCGTGTCGGCGCGCTCGTACAAGCACGGCCACACGGCCTTCGCGCTTTCGGGCATCGGGGAGTAAATCGTTCTCGATGAGCGCGGCCAAGCCTTCGGCTTCGGATTCTGTCGTCCCGGCGGGCTCATCTTCATCGGCGCACTCCCAAAGACGAATCTCGGGCTCCGGACCATCGTCGACGTCGGGTCGCGCGATAGACGGCGCGTAGCCGACAACGCCACGCCCTACATCGTCGTCGTCGCCCATCAAGGCGCCGAAGTAGCGATTGACCCAGTCAATCACCCTTGGTTGAGACCTAAAATTCACCGTCAGCTGGAGCACTTCGAGGTCGATGTTGTCGAACAGACCGTCATCGCTTCGTGCTTTCAGGAACAGCCCGACCTCGGCCTTGCGGAAACGATAGATCGACTGCATCGGATCGCCGACCAAAAAGAGCGTCTTGCCGTCACCGCGGGTCCATCCCACCGTCAAACGTCGCACGAGTTCGTTCTGACCGATACTCGTGTCTTGAAACTCGTCGACCAGAAGATGCTCTACACCACGATCCAATCGCTCGAGAAGATCGGTCGGTGCTTCATCCGAGCCAAGTGCCGACAGTGCTTTGTGTGCCATCTCGACAAAATCGGTTTCGCCACGTTCGACGAACAACGCCCAGAGTTCTCTATGCGCCTGGAGAAGCAAGCGAAACGTCGCCATAACACCGGCTTCGGTCTCCGCCGTGAACGCCGCACGCGTGGGCAGATTGCTGAGTGCCACCGCCGTATCGGCGATCCGTTCCAGTTCAAGCGGCCCGCGCAAGAGAATGCCCGCACGCAAATCAGTCCAGAGATCGAGCTGCTTCGTCCCCTTTTTGCCACCCCTAAGCGTCCTACCACGCAGCTTATTGCCACCGGTAAACAGTAGCGTCCTCGCCTGCTTCCATGCATCGATCGATTCAATGCCGTGCCCGAGCGTGGCCGACGCACCCAAGCTCGGCCAATCGCAAGACTTCCCTGCCTCTTCGAGATCGGCGCGCGAGAGTACGGCAATCTCGTGAATCACAGCTATCTCTTCTTGCGAGAAACAAGATCGCGCTGACGAGATCACCTCGCGCATCGCCGTTTCGATGCCCATCTCGATGTTCGCGAGCATGTCGCTCGCTCCCTGTTCGGTACGGGTTTCGAGCGCGTCGCTCGTCCATTGATCGCGTTTCCCGAGCATGTCGACGAACTGATTCTCGATTGCCCCCCTGCGCATCTCGCGCCGCGAAAGTAGCCGGGCTAAGTCCTCGGCCAGTCGCGCGTCACGCGGCGCTTCGTCTAACGTCCGACGTACCGCCTCGCGATACAGCGGCTCGACGTCTTCGGTAGGCGACGGCGCACCACCGAACGCCGCGAGCAGAGGTAGCGAGCGCACGAGCTTCGCGCACAGGCTGTCGATCGTGTTGATCTCGAGCCGGTGCGGACTCTCGATGATGTTCCAGCCATCGCGCTCGCTGCGTGCGAGCACCGCACGCGCAAGCTCGAATCGATCACGAAGGTAGGGTTCCGACGGCGGACCATCGGCCACGGCAGCTAATGCATGGATCACCCGCTCGCGCATCTCGGCCGCGGCCTTACGGGTGAACGTGACGGCAACGACGGCTTCCGGTCGTGACGCAATCGCGAGTAGAGACAAATAGCGCTGAATGAGCAGTTCTGTCTTTCCCGAACCTGCCGGCGCCTGCACGATGAAGCTCGAATCGATCGCGAGTGCGCGCCGGCGCGTATCCGCATCGGCAACGACATCGGCCTGAGTATCGGCGTGCCGCTCATCCGTCATCGCCTGCCCCTTCATCGGTCGAATCGATGGCCTCGAAGACACGACACAACGGCTGGCGTGCGCACCAAGTACAATCCATACGCGGATTTCGCGGCGAGACCGAGGCGTTTCCTTTCGCGTAACCTTCAGCAAGGGTCGATAATGTTGCGCCCCATCGATCGATTCGATCCTGCATGCCGTCCCAATCGGGATCGCTTCCCTTTTTCGGCGCGCCGATTTGGCGGTCGAGGATCGAGTCATCAGAGACCCCGCGAAAGCTGAGATCATCGCGCGAAACGAGATTCGCAAACGCGACCCCTGCCACACGGCGATCGTCAGCACTGAGCGCCAAAGCGTAGATCGGTAACTGTGGATCTTTCGGGCGATCGCTCGACCACTCGGACGTCGTGAGCTTGGACGACGTTGTTTTGTAATCGATGATGAGTTCGGTGCCGTCGTCGAGTACATCTATGCGGTCTACGCTAAGACGTCGTAGCGTTACGGCCGGCTCACCCTCGTACTCACCGATCGGAACGTCGGTTCGTTCTTCTACACCACCCACGCGCCAATCGGCACGCGCCGTGTCTTTCTCGAACTCGAGCCAGCTCGAGACTTGTTGTTCGAGCCAATCGACCAGAGGAGCGTGCATCGATCCAGACGCGTCGGGATACCGGTGCGCCACCGCTTCTTCGACGGCCGTTGCAACATGTTCACGCAGTGCCGCGTCGTCGAGTTTGCGAAGTGTTTGCGAATCACCGATCCGAAGCCATACATGTTCCAGCACGCGGTGCACCAGCTCTCCACGCAACGTCGCTTTGGGCTCGGCTTCAGGTTCATCGTAGGGGCCCGCTTTGAGGCGCCATGCCGCGAACGCGCGAAAAGGACACGCCGAGTAGTCTCTCAACAAGGCGGTACCGCCTCTTCGTACACGCGCGGGCGGCACGTTGCCGTCGTCTGCCGGCGCGTACTCGATGCCCTCGAGAGCGCTCGGCCGTCCATACCAAGGCCGCGACGCTTCTTCCTCGGCAGGTCTCTCGGCCCGGGCGGCCTCGCGACCAAGTACGGGACTCGGTACGTAGGTCTCACCGCGCGCGCCCGCCATCGGCCAGCTGACCACGAGTTGCTCGCACGAGCTGCGCATGTGCCGCCATATCGTAGCAGCAAACTCCGCCTCTACCTCGGGAGACGCCAGAGGAAACCCTGCCATGCGCTGCCACTCGGCCGGCAGTAAGGGGTGCGGCCGCGTCGGTGCAGGGAAGACGTCGGCCGTCATGCCGACGACGTAGACCTTGTCGAAATCGATTCCCGCAGCGTCGAGTAGACCCATCGCCTGTACACCGAGGCCGCCCGAGGCCGCCTGCACGGTGATATCGCGACAGGCGCGGCGCAGCTCCGTGCGCGCTTCATCGAGACTCATCGCATCGCTCACACAATCGAGCGCGGCAAAGTGATCAATTACTTCACGCCATCGGGTGAACGCCACACCCTCGTCACTCTCATGGTCGATACCGGCACCCGGCCAACCGAAGCAACGTAAGCGGGCATCAAAATGGCGAGCCCAACCCGATGGCCGAGCGCGATGCGGCGTCTTCGGTAGTAGATTCGTGAACCGCGCGACGGACTTTGCGAACTCCGATGCACCGACGTCGTTCGCTACGGTCGCCAACAAATCGAGCGATACGGTGAGGCGGTTGTCGCGCCTGAGCTTCAGCTCGACGCGTGAGCGTTCAGTGCCGTCGCGTTCGCGCACGGCGTCGTCGGTGAGTCGTGGATAGGGAGCCAGCAACAGCGCGCTGACATCGGCAAAGGCATTGTCGTGCAGTTTGAGATCCAAGAGATCGAGCGCATGCCCAATGATTCCGTATTCCGACAACGCAGGTGCACCGGCAAGATCGAACACGCGGCGCTGTGAAGGCAGTCTCTGCCCCGCCGTGGGCACTAGCGAAGGAGCGTCCAGTTCGGCGCCCAAATGGCGTTCCAACGTGCTTCGGTATGACGACAGATCGGCCGCCAAAATACCGATGTTCAAACTCGGATCGCGCTCGATATCCGCACGAACACTGGAAGCCAGCAGCCGAACTTCCAGATCCATGCTTGCTGCCGGCACGAACGAGATCGCAGCCGGGTCGCCTTGCGCGGCCGGCGCCTCATATACGGTGACTCCCAGATCGCGGAGCGCATCGATGAGTCGGTGCAACGCGGGCTCGATGCGTTCAAAACCGACGATCGTGACGTAATCGCCCACGGCGGAGCGCACGGAGCCCGCTTCGAGCGCCATGGCATCCGGCAACTGAGCGGCAGTGATCCAGTCGCTACCAAGACGATGCGTGAACGCTTGCGACCAGCGACGAAATGCTTCGACGTCGGGAACCAAAGGGATGCGCTCCCAAATCGGCTCTTGCCAACGCCGGATCCACCTCCAGGCGCCCGCCGCCGACGCAGCAAGTTCCGTTACCTGACTAAGGAGCGTTTCTTCTCCGACGCGTTCGGCAAGAAGGTCGGCCGCAATCGTTTCACGCCACAGGAGCAGCTCGGCACTGTCGCGAAGTAGTTCGGCTTGCGCGTCGAGCCCGGTCCAAAGCTTCTCGAACCATGCCTCGACCGGTAGTACATCCGGCGTTTCGAATACGGTCACACCGGCACGCGCGTTGGCTTGCCCGATTCTGGAACGGATTTCCCGTGCGAGCCGGTTCGTCCGCGTCACGATGGTTCCGCGCGCGGCCCATTCGGCTAGTTCGGTTTGATCGGATGCGCGGTCGTCGTGACTCAACGCAGTGCCAGAAAGACTGCGCCTATGCGCGCGGCATTCGCGCCTAGATCGCCTTTTCCGTCACGCGACTTCGAACGAATATCTATGATCGCGCCACGCGGATGCTCTTTCACACGCACAACGATGTCGTCGACGAAATGGAATATGCCCGACTCCACGGTGGCTTCGATGCGGCCTTCCTCAGGCACCGATGCGATAATCTCCACTTTCGGCAGCCCGCTGATTGCGCGATCGGTCATCACGAACGCGTCTAGAACGTCGCGGTCGAGAATCTTCGGCGCCAGCGCCGGGTATCCCGCCCGCTGCTGCGACTCGAATGATGCGTCGTAGCTCATATCGCGACCGCGGTTCGCATCGAGATTGGCGATAGCCACGTACTCCGGCGGGTCGGTCGGGTCGGTCGTGATGTCGTTGATGCCCGGCAAATCAAAGGTCGGCAACGTCAAGCCTACAAGCGCCGCGAAGTAGAGCACCGCCAGGCCTACCCCGATCGAAGCGCGTCGGCGCGCCGACGGGTTGCGCCCCTTGCGCGTCAAGACCAAAGCGACGATCCACATGACCACCGCGACCACTGCCAATAAGACGCCGACAAAAATGCCTACGAAGCCCGACAACGGCTCGACAATCCTCAGGTTGGCCAGGATCGCACCCGCCGCTGCAGAGATCGGAGCGAGCAAGCCCAAGCTCAGAACGAGAGAGGAGATCCGCCGACCGGCAGCGGGATTGACGACTGTTTGATCGTTAGCCACGGCGGCAATGTAGAACGGGGGACACACTCGGCCAAGCGAATCGCGCCCGATCGGGCGGAATTGACGTCGCGGGATGTTAGCGCAGCAGCATCCGCACCGACTCGCCGACGACGAAGCAGTTGCGGAGTTCCGTATCGGTGATGCCGGTAGCGATGATTTCGATGCTCTTTTTCGCCGCGGCGCGCAGGCCGTCCGCGTCGCCATCGGCAGCGATACGCGCGTGCGCGTCGTAGATCTTCCATTCCACAACCGGGCAACGTCGGCCTTCAAGGGCGACAATCGCGGCAGCGTACGACCCTCGGGCTTCGCTGTGGTTGTCTTCGAGAGCGGCTACATCGCCGAGCAGTTTGTTGCCCCATGCCGTATGTTTTCAGGCGCGAAGGTCGCAGACGTGGGCTGAGGCGTGGGTTTCTCGACGATCATCATGGCCGAGGCCTATCCGAACGCGACGTTCACAGGCTTCGACGTGCACGAGGAATCGCTTCGCCAGGCGCGTGAGAACGCCAAGGCCGCGGGCGTAGGTGATCGCGTACGCTTCGAGGTGAGTGCCGCCAAGGACTTCCCGGGCGAGGACTACGACCTGGTTACGTGCTTCGACTGCCTGCACGACATGGGCGCGCCGGTCGGCCGCTTGAACCAAACACTTAGCACGGCTATGCAGCGGCTCGTGGCGAGAGGTGGCTATGGTTTCGGGTTCAGCTCACGCCTAACCGGTGTCGCGCAATCAGACGTCTGGACGCGCATTTCGAGCTGGGAAGGCGTCAACTACGAACTCTCACCGATCATCCGAATGACGCACCCGAAGCGCTTTCCGCGCATCGCCGATATTCCGGCGGACGGGAAGAGCCACTTCGTGTCCTATCTGCTCTTCCTGGGTTTCATTCCGATAGACGCTCATCGATTCGGGCTGCGCAGGCTCGAGGCGCCACACTTCTTCCATGAGTGCTCCTCCAATCTGTTGATGAAAACCTGGAGTCACCACCGCACTATCACGGTGATCGAAGAAGGTGTTGAGGTTCGCGATGAATGTAGCTTCGTCGCTCGGATTTCGGGCCTCGGCTGGCTACTACAACGAGTCTATTCACAGGTGTTTCGCCGTCGACACCGCCGGCTGCGAAAGTTTTTCCAGCGCTAGCGGTCGAAGTGCGCGGCCACCGTGGGCAGGAGTGCGTCGGAGATCAATGCGTGGCCTTCGGCACTCGGATGCGCGGCGTCGATGAACAGGCTGCTCGCGTCGCGCGTCTGGAAGTGCAGCATCAGATCGACGACCTCGACATCCAATTCTAAAGCAACACGCCAGATCCGAACCTGGTACTGCAAGAATACGTTGCACGCGAGCGTCTCGGCCGACTCCAACGAGGCGAGGCCTTCCGTCGTCTGGCCGTTGGCGATCTTCGCTACTCCTAAGTCGTACAGCGCCAGAGGTGATTTGGGGTCGAGTTCGACGGCGCGCTCAAAACGCGCGACGGCTCTCGCGTAGTCTCCGTTCACGTACGCTTCGGCGCCTACAGACAGTTTCGCGCGGACGTTGGTTGCCGTCGGAAAGACCGGTTGCCAGTAACGGTATCGATCCTCGAACAGCCCGGCGGGATCGTCTGTGGCGCGGTGGTCGAGACAAGAGAAGCCGATCAGCATGATCTCACGTTCGGTGATGGATTCGTCCGACGCGCGCGAAGGATGCGGATCCGACCTTGTTGCGACCGCCGCGTCCTCGTTGAGGTAGGCGGTGGACACCTCGGAGGCGCGAGGAAAGAGCAAGAAGAGGGCTTCGGCCCCTGAGCTGCGGGTTCGCCGCACGATGTCACGCAGAGCGGCTTCGAACTCATCCGCCGACGCAACACGATCCCACTGGGCATAGGGCAAATGTTTGTAGGCGACCGCGGTTCTCGGATGCAGAGCCGGCGGCGCATCGCCCGCAACGGCGGCCGCGGCGACGGCGGCCAGGCGCGAACGCGAAAACCACTTCCGCATCGTGAAGTTTCGATAGACGCGACTCTCGCGCATCGCCGTGTAACGAAATGCGTTATTCGCCGAGAACCCCACCACCACCAGGTCGGGGTTCTTGGGCAGCACGCGCTCGGTGAATACGTAGCGTCCACCGACAGCGCTGTCGCCGGGAAAGCCCGCGTTGACGAGTTCGTAGTGCAGTCCGCGTGCCGCGAGCGTCGTCGCGAGTCTGGCCACGAACGTGTCTTCGGTGTCCATGCCCCAACCGAAGGTGCAGGAGTCGCCGATGAAGGCTACGCGGGGCGCGCCCACGGGCGGCGGCGGGACACCATGTGAACGAAAACCGTCGTCGTCGATGATGACGGGAAACTTGCCGTACCATAGCCCCGACCAGCCGGGCTGCGGGCGAGCGCCGAGTAGCGGGTCCATGACAAAGCCCGAGCTCTCGGCACCGGTGGTGTTCTCGCCCACATCGGGCTCGCCGAGACCGAGCGCACGGACCGAGAACTCTGCGACGCAAAGGAGCAGCACCGCAGCGCCAACCCCCAACGCGATTGCGAGCAGCCTTCGGGTTCTAAGACGCATCCGTCCCTCGTTCTTTGGTGCTCGCCCGACTCACTCTCACCCACCAGTACTCCCCTGCTAACGCGCTACGCGATGCCTCGGCCTCGCAAAGGATAGCTGCTCGGCGCCTGGTTGTCGTCAGATGGGCCACAGGTTCGGTGCGGCCTGGTTCCGGCGGCGGCATCGCGCTAAGTAGCAGGGGCGGCACCGCCGAACGGGGAAACTACAGCGATGGCATTGAAGAGGAATATACTGGTCGAGACGTTTTGGAAGATTCATCCTGCGCTGGTGCGGGTGAGCGGCGGCCGCATCGGTGGCAACGTAGTGGGCATGCCCGTGTTGCTGCTCAATACGACGGGGCGCAAGAGCGGCGCGAGCCGAAGTTGCGCGCTTACCTATCTGGCGGCAGGTGACGACTTCGTGGTATTCGGATCGTGCCTCGGCGAGCAAAAGCATCCCGCCTGGTGGCTCAATCTCGAGGCCAAGCCCGATGCCGAAGTAGAGGTTGGCGGTGAGCGCATCGCCGTGCGAGCACGAGAGGCCGAAGGCGAGGAACGCGAACGTCTGTGGAACGAGGTCGTCGGGGTAAACGCAGACTACAGCGAGTACCAGACACGCACCACGCGTCGAATCCCGGTGGTAGTTCTCCAGCGACGCGCATCCTGAACGCGAGGCACGTTCTCAAAGAGAACCGCGTGCGAGCGGCGGCGACGCCGGTCAGCCCATCGGGTACATGATGTCTTTCGTCACCTGATCGATGGCCGCCATCACTTCCCCGCTAAGTTTGAGATCCGCTGCGGCAAGCACATCCGGTACTTGCTCTTCGCAACTCACGCCGACGATGGTCGACGCCACGAAGCGGTGCTGCTTGGGCCAGGCAATGGCCAATGTGACGGGAGACAGTTCAGCCTCGGCCGCGATGGCCATGAAGCGTTCGGTAGACGCAATGGACTTTTCGTTCACGAACCGCTCGCTCATGGCCTTGAAGCGCCCGCCCATATTGATGTAGGCGCTGAAGCGCGCGCCTTCGGGCGTCTTGCCCCCGTTGTACTTTCCGCTGAGTACACCGCCTCCGAGCGGCGAATACGGAATGAGGCTCACGCCCTCGTGGTTGCACACCTGTGCCAACTCGTCTTCGAAGCGCCGGTTGTTGAGGCTGAAGTTATTTTGAATCGTTCGGTAGCGCTCGAAGCCGTTTCGCTCGGAAGCTTCTATACTCTTCATGAGACCCCAAGCCGTCTCGTTACTACAACCCAACACACGGACCTTGCCGGCCTGCACCAATTCGTCGAGCGTCTCCATCGTTTCGTCGTAGGCGGTGCCGTGGTCGGGCCAATGCGTTTGATACAGATCGATGTAGTCGGTGCCGAGGCGCGTCAGGCTGGCGTCGATCGCACGCGTGATGTTGTGTCGATCCAGCGCGCTCATTCCCGCACGCTGCGATGCCTTGATCCAACCGTGGCTGGGTCCGCAAACCTTGGTGGCAATGATCACGGCGTCGCGGTTCTTTGTCTTGAGCCACTTTCCGACGATCTCTTCGCTAACGCCCGCCCACTTCTCGTCGGGAGGTACCGGGTAGTTCTCGGCTGTATCGAAGAAGTTGATCCCCGCGTCGAGCGATTGATCGAGTATGCGCAGCGAGGTCTTCTCATCAGCCTGCGAGCCGAAGGTCATCGTGCCCATGCAGAGGTCCGATACGTAGACGGCACTTCTTCCAAGTCGTCGGTGTTTCATGGCTCCCTCGTTCTCGATCGGCTCTAGCCGCGATGCGTTTGTACAAACGCGTCGATCAGTGAGACCAGTGTCTCGGGAGCGTCTTCCTGACAGAAGTGCCCGACGTTCGGTAGACGTACGATCACGCCCTCGGGCCAGGTTGCTTCAAAATCAGCGATAGCGATCTCGGGCGGAATCGCTTTGTCGCACATCCCTTCGGCAAGCATTGCCGGTTTCGCTTTGAGTTGCTCGACGCCCGCAGCGCCTTCGAGCATATATTCGACGAATCGCGCCAGGAACGCATCGAGCGGAAACTCGTGCGCGCCTATACACTCTTCGGGCGCGGTGAACGGCGCCGAGTACGCGTCGATCCAGGTGTCGTCGACGGCAGCGCTGTTCTCGAAGCCGATGATCTTCATGACGGAGAGTACGGTGCTGCCGAGATTGCGCAGCACCGCTTCGGTGCGACCATTTTCGATGCCGCCGCCGATCCACCGAAACCAGTTGCTGTCATTGATCTGTGGTAAATCATCGCGCCCGGCCATGCCGAAGCCGTTGACGGTGTTGGCGTAGAAGAGTCGCTTAACACGGTCGGCGTTGCGAACCGTATACTGGGTTCCGATCGGCCCGCCCCAGTCCTGGATCACGAGCGTGATGTCGCGCAGATCGAGCGTATCGACCAAGGTCGCAAAGTTATCAACGTGGGTCTTGAGCGTGTAGGTACGGTCCTGCGGTGTCTCGGTCTTACCGAACCCCATGTGATCCGGAACGATGACGCGGTAGCGCTCCGACAAACGCGGGATCATGTTGCGGTAGAGATACCCCCACGTCGGCTCGCCGTGCAGACAAACCAGAACCTCGCCGTCGCGCGGGCCTTCGTCGACGTAGTGCATCTCAAACGAGGCGGCATCGCCGGTTGCGGGCACGGTGTGGAATTTAGGCTCGAACGGCCAGGTTCCATTGAACGTCTCATTGGCTTCGATCATATCGGCTCGGCCTGCAGCGAGACTAGCGCAGTTCGTAGTCGCTGAGTTTCGGTTCTTCCATTTCGGCGCGAAAACGGATGAAGGTCCACGGCCACGCCATCGGCACGCCGTTCACATCGAGATACCAGCTGTTACAGCCGCTCTTCCAGATAGTCGTCTGGGCGGCTTCGATCCGGTCGATGTCGAATTTCTCCATCGCTTCTTTGCTAACACTTACCTCGCGACATGCACCGCTTCGTACTTGCTCGATCAACTGCATCACGTAGCCCATCTGTAGTTCGGCGACCTCGATAAGAGAGAAGTTGCCGACCGGACCGTTAGGGCCGTTGAGCATGAACAGATTAGGGAAGTCCGGGATCGTGATCGCTAGATACGCCGACGGCGTCGCCTGCCACAATTGGTCGAGATCCACACCGCCTCGGCCCGTAACCTCCATCGGACGCATGAAACGATTAACGCGGAACCCGGTGGCAAGAACGAGTACATCCAACTCGTGGAACTCGCCGTCGGCCGTGCGAAGCCCACCCGGCTCCATACGCTCGATACTCGAAGTCACCAGCTTGGCGTTCGGGCGTTGTATGGCATCGTAAAAGTTGCCGGAAACCACCAGGCGTTTGCAGCCTGCCCGATAGTCGGGCCGCAATCGTTCGCGCAGTTCCGGATCGGTCACCTTGGTCTCGAGGTGCTCAACGCACATCTTGTGGATACCTTGCAGGCTGGGAGAGTCGACGTCCACCAGAGCGTTGGCAAAGGCGTCTTCGTAGATCTGTGAAAATAGTGCGCGGGTTTCCGCCACGCTCTCAGGGTCATCACGGAAGCCCTGTCTTTCTTCGTCGGTGTATTCGGGATTGTTCTGCGGAGCGATCCATTGGGGCGTGCGCTGAAACAGCGTGAGCTCAGAGACTTCATCGACGAGCGCGCCGACCATCTGAGATGCGGTAGATCCCGTACCGACAACGCCGACTCGCTTGCCGGCCGTCTCCACATTGTGGTCCCAGCGCGAGCTGTGGAACACCGCTCCCTCGAACGTATCCATCCCGTCGATCTCAGGGATCGAAGGATGATGCAGTACGCCCGTGGCGGCGATCACGAAGTCCGCAACGTCACTCGTCCCGTCGGCAGATTCGATATGCCAACGACCGTCCTCAAATACACAACGCGTGATTTCCTTTCCGAACCGAATCTCTTCGGCGATGCCGTAGTCACGCGCGACGGTCTCGAAATACTCTTGAATCTCGGGGCCGGGTGCATAGTGGTGCGACCAGTTCGGGTTCGGCGCGAAGGAGTAGCTATAGAGAAGCGACGGGACGTCACAAGACAGCCCGGGGTATTCGTTCTCGCGCCATGTGCCGCCGAGACGGTCGGCCTTCTCATAGATCGCAAGATCGTTGAATCCCGCCTCCCTGAGCTTGATCGCAGCGAGTATGCCGGCCATGCCGGCGCCTACGATGATGAAACGGAGTGAATCGGACGAAGAGTTAATCGTATTGTTTGTCGACATGGGAATCTTGGTTGTTTGGGTGAATCGGACTGCGGGCGAGGCCGTAGCCTGCCGATAGGAGCCGTTTGGTGCAAAGGGAGGCTCCCGCTAGCCTAGCTCGATGGCGATTCAGTTTGAGTTGCCGGCGGATCACGCCGGCGTCGCGGTGATTACGATCGATCGGCCCGAGAAGGCCAACTCGCTCAACCTTTCCATGCTTCGTGACCTCGCAGCGGCGTGGCGCCGCATCGCCGACGACGTTGAGATCCGTTGCGCAGTCGTCACCGGTGCCGGCGACAAGGTCTTCTGTTCGGGCATGGACATGACCGATACGATACCTGTCTCGCAGCGTTTCGCGCGCGGAGAGAAGATCACCGACGAACAGCTCGAAGGGCTTCGCAGCGTGTCGACCGCCCTGCTCGCCGGGTTCGATCTGAAGACACCGTTGGTCACTGCGATCAACGGACACTGCCGCGCCGGCGGCTTCGACATGATGCTGGCATCGGAACTGCGTGTGGCTTCACCCGCCGCGACATTCGCACTGGAAGAAGTCGCGCTCGGTTTCTACCCCACCGGCAACACGACCGTACTGCTGCCGAAACAGATCGGCTGGACGCACGCGCATGAGCTCATGCTGACGGCGCAACCCATCGACGCGGAGCGGGCGAAAGAAATAGGCCTGTTGAACTATCTCGTTGCGCCCGACGAGGTCATGCCCAAAGCAATGGAGCTGGCCGATACGATCGCAGCCAACGGACCGGTAGCCGTACGCGAAACGCGTCGCGGCGTTCGCGAGATCCTGCATCTACCGCTGGCAGACGGTTACAAGCTCCAAGAGCAGATCGGGAGCGCGCTGCGCAAGACCGAAGACGCGCGCGAAGCGCAGCGCGCGTTCGTTGAGAAGCGTAATCCCGTTTGGAAGGGGCGATAGAAAACGGGCATGCCGCATCTGCAGCACCCCCGCCTTCTGATCCACTAGCTCATCCGAGCGACGCGTGTCACACCAACCCGTGTGCGAAGTTCCCGTGGAACCCCTGCGGAAGGCGATGCTTCAGATGTAGCTTCGCAAGCGGTGCCGCGTCGACGTTCTGCGCGTCGAGTACCGCGACGAAGCTCTTGTCGCTCGGCGCATCGAACACCGTGCAGACCACGAAACCATCACCTTCTTCGGCGTCGGCCGAACGCGGCGCGAAGACCGGCTCGCTCACGAACTGCCCTTCGTCCCAGTGGTGCACTTGATTCGAACCACCCTGGCGGTCGTAGCGCACCGTGTTGAGCCAGGCCGCTACCGGCTCTGCGCTGTCGCCGTTGCTCATCAACGCGAAACCGTAGCGGTTCTTGTAGCCGGTGTAACGATCGTCGAGGCGCGGAAACTCGGCTGAACGCGAATCGAGTTGCTGCTCGGTACACTTGCCCGTGGCGAGGTCCATTTCATAAAGAAATGGATTCGCGGACCAGTTACCGCTCATACGACCGGAGCGCCACGTGTTTAGCGAATCGAGCAGCGCTTTAGGGTCACGATACGTACACGTGTCCATGATGATCTTGCCATCTTCTTCGTACGCGTTGCCCGGATGAAAAATGAAGCCCGGCGACGGCGCGTCGAACCATTGGATCTGCGCACCCGGCTCGCGTTTGCGAACGCCGAACTTCATGCCGCGCTCAGGCTGCCACGAGAGGCAGTCCGAGAACTGCTTCTCGCCGGCGATTAGCGGCTCGCCGTCGATGACTACGGGGCAAAGCAAAAGGATCACGTAATTCTCGGTAATCGCGATGTCATGCATCATCGAGGCGTACGGAACGTCGAGCGGCTCGGCCAACGAAGCCTTACCATCGGACTCTACAACGTAGAGCTGTACGTACGGCTCGAAGGGCTGATAGCCGTGGCTGATCATCTGACCGGTTCGCGCATCGATTTTCGGATGCGCAGCAACGCTCATGCCGAGTTGCTCGACGCCGTAGTCCGTCTTGCCGATCGGTGCAAGCGTGCGTGCGTCGATCTGAAACGGCCACGCATTCTCGACCAAGGCCATGAGCTTACCGGCGTGGTATACGATGTTCGTGTTCGGCTGCTCGCGTAAGAACACCTTGTCGGTCGGATTCTCCGCCACGATACGGAAAGAGCTCATGCAATAGCGCCCTTCCTCTTGTTCAATCAGATAGCTTTCGTTCTCGACGAACTTGCCGGTGTAATGGGCCTTGCCATCGTCAAAGCGGAAGGCATGGACGAGCGCGTCGCCATCGAATAGGTGCAGGGCTTCGTAGCCCTCGGGCGGTAGCTGTCGTTGAGACGGTCCGTTGCGATAGAGCGTTCCGTTTAGCTCGCGTGGAATCTCGCCTTCGATTTCGGTGATCTCATAGGACTCTTCAATCTCGGACGGAAGCCAAGATCGTTTGAACCATTCGACCTGCGTGTCGATGGACGCCGCTGCCGATGTAGTCACTCCTACTGTTGCCATTTGGGTTTCTCCTCGGCCATGGACTGGCCGCTCATACCGACGAGCAATGTCGCCATCATCGCGGGTATGAGTTCTTCGAGTGTGCGGCCAAGCTGAAGCTTGTCCGCCAGATATAGTGAAACGACACCATGAAGGCCCGCCCAAAAAGTATGGGCAGCGGTTTCGGGGTCGGCATCTACCGCTCCTGCCTTCACCGTATCGACGACTGTGTCGTACATGATCTCCCATGCACGAATTGCCTGAGCCTGGAGATCCGGATGATCGCCCCGCGGCGTCTGCCGCAGTTCGAACATGATCCGATAGGAATCCGGTTCGCTCATTGCGAAGCGAACGTAACTGAGACCGAGCGCATCGAGTCGCTCGGCAGCAATGGGAACGTTGACGATCGCGCTGGCCATCTCGTCACCGAACCTGCGATAGGCCTCGGCGGCGACCAAAGCGAAGATCTCGTCCTTGTCTTCGAAATAGCGGTACGGGGTCATCGGACTGCAGCCGACTTCAGCGGCAATGGCGCGCATCGTGACGCTGTCGTAACCCGACTCGGCGAACAGGCGCGTAGCGGCTTCGATGACGCGCTCGCGAAATGCCTGTACCTCGGTCTCGCTGAGTGCTGTCCTCGGCATGTTCAAGATATTACATTGTAAAATTTACATTGTCAATAAAAACACCTCCCCGCAAGCTATTGATATTATAAATCTTTTGTCGTGTTTGATTTCAACCCAGAAATCGAGCAGTGCAAAGAGATCAGCGAGTTCAAGCTGCTGACCTTGCACCGAGTTGATCAATCTTGGTTCGAATTGACGGAGAACGCACGGCGCATCGAAATCGACCCCGCCACTACCCAAAACGCCGACGAACTCAGCGATTTCGTGCGCGCCCGCGTGTTAGAGCGCCTACTTCCGCAAACCGTCAACGCAATCCACGCCGGGCTGAAGCTCTCATGGGGCCCCGTCACGGTGGACTCACACGGTATCTCGTTCGGGCGCCGTGGCAGGTATCGATGAGACCGAATCCGCAGTCTGGGAATCGCCCGACTCGGAGGGAACGTTGTCGTCAACACCGGCCGTTTTCCCAAGCGCACCGGCATTCGCGCGGATTCAATTCCGAACTATCGGCTCCTCTTCCGTGTGTCGGAGCAGCTGTGTAGCGGCACGTAGCCACGCAGTGCGCAGTCACCGTCGCCGGCTTTGACCGTCGATAAAACCGGCCGTATGGTCTCCCGACATGGCCGTCGACCCCGTTCGCAAATTCAAATCCTGGTTCTCCCAAGCGAAACGCTCCGGAATAGAACTACCCGACAAATGCGCGCTCGCTACCGCCGATCATCGTGGTCGCCCTTCGGTGCGTTACGTCTTGTTGAAGGATGTCGATGCCGACGGCTTTACGTTCTACACCAACGCCGAAAGCCGCAAGGGCCGCGAACTCGCTGCCAACCCGTACGCGTCGCTCGCATTCTACTGGCACGAGAACGACCATCAGGTGCGCATCGAAGGAAAGATCACGCAGGTAAGCCGGGCCGAGGCCGACGCCTATTGGGCCGAGCGACCAGGGGTCAGCCAGATCGCATCGCTTGCAAGTAGGCAAAGCCGGGTCATAAGCAGCCGCACCGCACTGACGGCCGAGGTAAAGCGTCTCGCCAAAAAGTACAAAGGCACGGATGTTCCTCGCCCCGAACGCTGGACGGGCTACCGACTAAAGCCAAATAGGATAGAATTCTGGACGCGCCACGAGCCGCGCCTGCACCACCGCGAGGCGTTCACGCGCACGCGCGGTGTATGGCGTGTAGAGATCTTGCAGCCCTAACCGGCCCCGTTCTCACAGGCGGCAGAACCATGTTCACGTAGCAACTAGCGCAACTCGCTTTCACTTAATGCCCAGTCCTCCATCGACGACCACGATCTGGCCCGTCACCAAACGGGACGTTGCAAGATCGACGACGACTTTTGAAACATCTTCCGGCTTACAGACGTCTTTTAGAGGGGTCATGTCGGTCGCCATTTGTTTGATGACTTCGTAGTGTTCGAGTTCGCCCCACCAGCGCGTGTCGATGAAACCGGGCGCGACGGCGTTGACCCGAACGTCGGGTGCGAGTGCGCGTGCCAGGGATACCGTCATGTTGTTAATCGCAGCCTTGGAAGCACAGTAAGGAACCGAGCTACCGGTAGCGTAGACACCGGCGATGCTCGAGATATTCACCACCGAACCGCCATCGTGAGCGACCATGTGGGGAACCGCCGCGCGGGTGGCTTGAAAAGTCCCCCAGGCATTCGTTCCCATGATGAAGTCCCAGTCTTCTTTGCTCACCGCATCGAGATCACTGTGCTCGATGTGGCGCGTACCACCGGCGTTGTTGACGAGGATGTCGAGACGTCCAAACGAAGACGCCGCCTGTTTCATCATCGATCGAACCGCGTCGTCATCGCGCACATCGGCCAGGGCCGTCTCGGCTTTCACGCCCAACGCGATCGCTTCCTCGGCCGTTTCTTCGGCTTGCTGCTTCGACTTCGAGTAGTTGACGATGACGTTGCAGCCGCCCTTGGCGAGATCGAGAACGATGGCACGCCCGGTGCCTACACCGCCGCCCGTTACGACTGCCGATTTGTCTTTGAGGTCCATTGAATGCGCCTCCCTCGCGTTAGTTGGTCGAGGCGACGTATAGCAGTCTGCTCCAACCTTCGGATACAGATGGTGCACGAGATGGAACTCCATGCCCAGGGAAAGGATGGTGCCCACGGGCGGTGGCGTAATTCAGGTCAAGATCTCCAAGGTTGCGTCGAGGATAGCGATCTTATCGGTACCGATCCCGCAGTCGATGACTGCCTGACCGCACGCTTCGTACCGTGCACTCCGAAGACCGACAAGAACAAGTGCAAGGATCCGAAGTGATTGGCCGCCTAGAGAAGCGCGCCTGAGCCTGTCGTCGGGGTCACCGACGACAGGCTCAGGCGCTTTAGGCAGCGAGACGATTGCCTCGTTACCGAGTTCTAGTTACACGCCCCCGGATTGATAGCGCCAACGAGATGGGACAGCCTCAGTGTCCACCCCTTGAGCGTCTTGCCCGTATCCCTCGGACGACGTGCCCATGTAGCCGTGAGCGCGCCCAGATCGTTTACGTTATAGAACTGAGTCGTCATATCTGCCAGGGTCGCATCGGACATGTCCGCATACATCTCGATCTTGGCAGTGATCGACGGTTCTCCGCATACGGTGCGGAAGCGTAGGTTGACGCGGTAGAGCCCGCTCGCACTCGACGCTTCGCCGAGCGACCTCGCAGACCTATCTTTGAACCGGTAGCGAGTCGCTAAGCCACCCCGCGAACCTCTTTCGGTGAACGATCCCGGCGGGACGAACGCGATATGAACCGGTCCGTTGGCGTTGTATATCGCAACTCCGAAGCCGACTACGTTGGGATCGAAATCCCCCAAGTTGGCATCGACACGACCGTGGATCTTGAAGCGATCCAAGCCTCCGCCTTTGAGCTTAATCGTTGCGGGGTCTCGCTTGATGGGAGCGCACAGCCCTACATTCGTGCAAACCTCCGAGCAGGTCGGCACGATTGCGTCCGCGCAGTACGGATCGGCGCAATCGATGAGATCGTTACCATCGTCATCGATGGTGTTATCGCAGATCTCATTGTTACCGGGGTCGCATTCCTCACCCGGATCGATGACACCGTTGCCGCAGAGGAACTGACAGTTCTCGTCACAGATGACACCATCAGGCGGATCACACTCCTCACCCGGGTCGAGGATCGAGTCGCCGCATGAACACGGACTTGAGTCGTGTACGCAGACGTCGCCTAACTCGTCGCAGCTATCGATCGTACACGCGAAGGCATCACTGCAGTCGGGGGCGGTGCCGCCCTGACAACCGCCGACAGGAGTGCAAGGCTCGACGCCGTTGCAGAATTCGCCGTCGTCACACACAAGCGGTGTGCCCGCGTTACACGTGCCACCTCCGCATAGTTCGTCGCCATTGCACTCGTTACCGTCAGCGCACGGGTCGGTGTTGTTGGTAAACACACAGCCGCTGGCCGGCACGCAGCTGTCGTCCGTGCAAACGTTGGTGTCGTCGCATGTTAACGGCGTGCCCGCGTTACACGTGCCACCTCCGCATAGTTCGTCGCCGTTGCACGCGTTAGCGTCAGCGCACGGGTCGGTGTTGTTGGTAAACACACAGCCGCTGGCCGGCACGCAGCTGTCGTCCGTGCAAACGTTGGTGTCGTCGCATGTTAACGGCGTGCCCGCGTTACACGTGCCACCTCCGCA
>Ga0315336_1002442_pt1 | contig 28395 bp, 27 predicted proteins | sample ASW5metaG_FD_204512 | JGI IMG/M metagenome (GOLD analysis project Ga0315336, IMG submission 204512) | Ammonia-oxidizing marine archaeal communities from Monterey Bay, California, United States - ASW #5 | ecosystem: Environmental > Aquatic > Marine > Intertidal zone | place: USA: California... | reverse complement strand
TCTTCATGGCGGTCCCTTACTCCTTCTTCGAGGTGTACTTGGTCGTTCACCCGAAGACCTACCATCTGGCGGGCATCAGGTGAGGGACCGCCACCTCAAATTCCACGAAGACCGGGACAACCTCGCCAGCTTAGGCGCACCGGTTAGTACAAAGAGGTTGACTGCCAACACCGCAACCGACAGGTTCTGCAAGGAGGCCCCAGTCAGCGCGTAGATCAGCGCCAGTATTGCTGCCGTCGCGGTGACCATTACCGTGGCCGACACCACGATCGGTGGGGCCGGACTCAACCGCCACAACGCCGCCGCGACCGCCGCTGTGACTGCCGCTGCCAACATCAGGTGCCACGACCCCGGATAGCCCGGAGTCACCATGACTGCTGCTGCCGGGCACGCGATCAGCACACCGGAGAGCCACATCGCCGTCGCGGTCACCAGGTCTTTGGCCCGCCACCACACCAATGACCCGACAACCAACAGCACCACTGCAAGACCCGCTGCCGCGACCCCGGGGATCAGATTCCAGTCTTGGCCGCTGTTCAGGTTGCGCCACCATGCCAACCCCAACAGTGCGGTCACCGCCGCGACCGCCGCACCAACGACCACCCCGGCCACTCGGCGTGCGGTTTCTGCGGTCACCACCGAATACTGCTGCTGATTGAGCACCGCCACCGCTGACGAGGGCGACTCGAAGATCGGGGTGAACTCCACTTCGGCATCGATGATGTCGAGCACCAACAGTTCGCCATCACGCACACCCTGCTGCGTGAGACTCTGGGTACGATCCAGCGGTTGCCCATTGATCAACGTCATCCGCACCACGCCCGGGCTGATCATGCGATCATCGTCGGGCTTGCGCATGCCGTCGTCGCTGCCCTCGCGGGTTAGCAAGACACGCACCAACGAATCAGCAACGGCCGCCACGGGCGAACTCGCCGGCAGAGTGACATCGTGTTGTCGACCCTCAAAAAGGACTGCCACCCGAACCTGCTCGGCCAAGCGCACTCGCTCGGCAGCGACCGTACCGACGGGGTAGTTCTCGGTCACCGCAACGTCTGTTGATGTCATCGCCGCTCCTGCCCGCGCTCATCGCCCGACGCCGGCCACTGCGGCCGATACCCCGGGTCTTTGTCCGCCGCACCTGCGAACCCGTCCACAATCGAGGCCGCTGTTTCAATGAATGCTCGCTGGGTCTGCGGCGCCAGCCGATCGAAGTTGATTGCTGTGGCATCGCTGAGATGCGGATCGTAGGGAATGTCATGGACCGCCCGCACAGCACGCTCAAATCCCTCATGGAGATTGCGTACCGCTTTGGTGGGAGTGACCTTGTTGACGTTGCTGACTACCATCACCGCCGAACGCACCAGGTGCGGATAGCCATGCTGCATAAGCCAATCCAACGTCTCACGGGCAGCCTCGGCTCCGTCGTAGCGCGTCGTCGTGGGAACCACCACAACGTCGGCCATCGACAGCACAGCGGCAATCACGTCGTCGCGCATCTGATTTCCGCAGTCGAGCAACGCGATCGGGTACTGCCGAGACAAACGCTGCCATGTCATCACCAACGCGGTGCCGGTGATCACCTCGTCCCCCGGGTCACCCGCAAGCACCTCCAAACCCGAGGAACTATCCTTGCCCAGGTAATGCCGAAAATCACTGTACGAGTGCAAATTCTGATCCATCAACAGCCCGCGCCACGTTCCCGTGCTGGGCTCATTGATTCGTTTCGCGAGGTTACCGCTGGCTGGATTGGCGTCAATGGCGACCACCTTGTCGTCGCGGTAACGCGCTAGCGCAGCACCGATCCCGACGGTGGTAGTGGTCTTAGACACTCCCCCCTTCTGCTGCAACACCGCGATCGTGTAAGTGCCGCGCAGGTTGACCGTTAGACGGCGCCGCAGATCATTCCACTCACGCTCAGCGGGACTGAGCCCCAAGTTGATCCGCATCGTCTGATACACCCTGCGCCGCCACCCGCGCTCAGGAACTTGTTTGTACGGGGTGACAAAGTCGGCCTCTCGGACCTGCGACTGCATCGCCCCCACCGACTCATGGCGCTGCGGGGGCACACCGAGCGGTCCGGGGCGGGCCGCGAACGGGGGCGGCGGCGGGGACTGTGGAGGTGGGCCGCCCGGGTAACCGGCGGCGGGAGGTCCAGCCTGCCAGTCCTGCCGATCGGTCGGCTCTGGACGCGGCGAAGCGCTGCGCGGATCGTACTGTCCCGGCGCCGGTGGCGGGGCGGGCGTGTGCCGCGCAGGCGGGGCCGTATATCCGCGCTGGGAGACGCTGTAGTCGTCCGCATTACCGTCGTGCCGATAGCTGGGTCCTGGGCGCTGAGCGTGCCGAGCTATCGACTCACCGCCGGGCGGCCGCGGTGCCGGATACCCAACCGGGGGCGGGGGCGGCGCTGTGTAGTGGTCTGGTGGTAGGTGTTCGCTGTTGTATCCGGGATCAGCTCTCCACGGCGGGGTGCTGTCCGCCGGCGGTGCGGTGTACGCGCCCGCCGGGTGGTGGCCACCGTCGAATCCTGCCGTCGCCGGGGGCGGCGCTGTGTAGTGGTCTGGTGGTAGGTGTTCGCTGTTGTATCCGGGATCAGCTCTCCACGGCGGGGTGCTGTCCGCCGGCGGTGCGGGGTACGCGCCCGCCGGGGGGTGGCCACCGTCGAATCCTGCCGTCGCCGGGGGCGGCGCTGTGTAGTGGTCTGGTGGTAGGTGTTCGCTGTTGTATCCGGGATCAGCTCTCCACGGCGGGGTGCTGTCCGCCGGCGGCGCGGGGTACGCGCCCGCCGGGGGGACACCGTCGAAACCATCGTCGGGCACGGCCGGGCCCGCAGCGTGCGGTGAGGGCTCTACTCCGATTGGAACAGCTTGAGGGCCAGTCATTCCCGCGCCCACAGGCGCATCGGCGCCGGCCTCAGCATCGTCATCGGACGGCAGCGCGGTCACCGGGTCATCCGCCCCGGCGGCGGGCGTACCCGTCGGTTGCAGATACTGGCTGAAAAAGTCCTGATCGCTCACGGGCTCTCGATTCTCCTGCGCCACAAGTGGCCTACCTCCTCGGACTGATTCACTACAGTACATGATTAATCACTTTTGGGCACCACGTAAACAGCTATTTTGACTGATTTATCTGGTCGTGTTCACCGTGCGGACAGGCTCGGACGTAAGGGACTTAACGGCCGGGTCGGGGGGTAGTCGACCACTCAGCCAGACCTACTGTGGACATGACCGATTTCAGCGCAGACAAGATCGCCGCATCGGACCCTGGCGCAATCAGCGTCCACCATGAACCACTCTCACTGCGAACAGGGCCGCTGACGACCCTGCCAGCACTGGTATCGGTGACCGTGGCGGCTGTCTTGCTGACCTGCATCTGATGGTTGCTGCCGTGCGTCACAACAACCATCGACAACTCCATGACCGGATGATCCGCCGCCAGCGTGACGATCCGATGTTGGTCGGCATCCATGCCCAGACGCCCCAACGCCACCATCGGACTGTGCTCGCCGCGCAGAACCTGCGCCAAGCTGCTCAGCAAGTCCGCCGTAGGGACGGTAACTGCGTCGAAGGAAGCCGGCACCATGGCCGGGCCGCACAGCGGGAGCACGCGTTGGACCAAGCCCGCGAGCGTCATGCCCGGGCCCAGGCTCTCCACCGTGACGTTCTCCCCATGTCGCGCGGCGGCGACCGTCACATCACCGCGGCGGGCAATAGCTACCCGTAGATGCTCGCCGCCGCGGTGGATCAGACACGACAGCACCACATCCGGATTGCCCAGTGTCTGCACCCACAGCTTCACCTGTGGGTGCACGACATCGCCGCCGAGCAGGACACCGGCCTCCTGGAGCACCGCATAGCCCGGGTGACTCTCAGGCAGTCCGCACTCACTGACAAATGGTCGACACACGAGCACCGCGGGCAAGGTCTCCACTGCGCACAATGCCTGCACCAGCCAGAGCCCCTCGGCGGTGATCTCCAAGCTCGTCGCTGGCTGCGGCCCCGCTGCGCGCGGACCCGGACGACCCACAAATGCTGTCCCGCCCATGGTTCTTCTGTTCTCCCCGTCGTGAACGACCTTCTTGCAATGCTGCTCTCAAGCACTCGGCCCGGCCTGCCGACAGAATCGCCAGACCGGGCCGAATACCCGTCACCGAAGGTGGATGGCCACCTACACGTACTGCGCCTTGATCGACGCGTCCTTGGTGACCATTCCGTCCGCGCCGGTCAGCAGAGCAGCCTTAGCCTCCTTGAGCTTGCCGCTCAAGGCATCGACCAAGGTGATAGCGCGGGTGTAGTTCTCGCGGAAGGCATCGCCGCCGCCGCCCTGGAAAGATCCCTCGGTCATGGACTTCAACTTGTTTGCCTCGACGGCGACTTCGGCGGTCAGCGTTTCGCAGGCCTCGATCTGGTGAGCGCAGTCCTGAATCATCGGGACGTTGTATTCGATCAAACTCATGATGTTGCTCCTCTACGGCTGTTTCTGGATGCGGGATGTAGTGGTCTGGTCAGACGCTCATGGCGTCGATGGCGCTGAGGCCCGCGGCGGCGTCCTCGTCGCCTTCCTGCAGGCTCGTCTTCGACACGCCCATCTTCTGACCGTGCTCTTCTTGCATGAGCGCCTGCTGATTGCCCAGGGTCTGCAGATCTTCACCGACCCGCATCAGCGCGGCCTGGCCAGCACCCTTGAAGCCTGGTGCGACCCCTTCGAGTGCCGATCCGAGCTGCTGCACCATCGACTGCAACCGGTCCTGCTTCTCAAAGAGACCCTGCTGGGTGGTCTCCATGAGCTCCATATCGCCGGAAATCGTCATGTCCTGTAAATCCTTTCATTAACGGCTACAGCACTCTTCGTGTGCGGCGCCTGCGTGTCTGTCGAGAATGTGTTGTGCCCGTATCTTGCTCAGGGCACCCCCTTGCCCCCGGTGTTGGCAGTCACCAAACCACCGCCTCCGGTAATCACCGGCATCGTGTCGGTGCCGTTGTAGAGACTGGACGCGGCCGCCATCACAGTGGCGCCGTCGACCTGCTTTTTTTCGGAATCCTGTTGATTAGCGCCACCGGCCGCCGCAGCGCCGTGGGCCATCGGCCCCATCATTCCGCCGCCGCCCATGCTGGCCGGCATCGTCGTACCGGCCCGCGCCTGCTCGATGCGCGACCCCGTGTCGGCGCTGACCGGCGTCGCCGCGCTCACCGACGACGCCCAGGAGCCAGGACTGCGCAGCGCTGAGGCCGCCGACATCGCTCCACCCATGCCCCCGCCCCCACCAGCTCCACCGAGTGAGGCCGCGACTGCTCCCCCTGCCTGCGGTGTTTGGGTCACCCAGTCAGCATCACCCGCGGAAAAATCGGCCCCCAGATCGTCCGGTGACACATTCAGCGACGACGCCAGTGAGCTGAGCTGACCAAACGCTTGCTGCGGTAGCTCCGAGATGCTCTTGAATGGACCGCCACCGCTGAACGCTGACAGCGCCTGCGTCGGCATGCTGAGGAGTTGCGGGAACAGCCCAGTCGCGGTCTCCATCATCTGACTGGGATCGGCAGACTGGGCGCTGGGCTGGGATCCACCACCCGCCGCGCCGACAGTGCTAGGCGGAGGTGGAGGGATTGGCGGTATCGCCTGCACACCAGCCATGGAAGCCGCTTCATAGGCCGACTTGTTGGCCGCTCCCCGCATCCACATCTCGGTGTACTGACCACGATTGGCGACGATGAGCGGAGTCAGCATCCCCAGAAAGTTCGCCCCGACCAGCGCCATGTGTTCGCTCTGATTGCCGACAACTTCACCAGGATTAGGGGTTGCAGCCCGCAGCGTTTCGAATGCGTCCCCGGTGGCCATAATGCTGGCCGAAGCGTGGTTGAGCATGGTCGCCACGGTCCCCAGCCACACCAGGTGCGGGACATGGGCCAGCCTAGCCACCTCGCCCGTGACCGACGGCCAGCTGATCGACATAGCAGCCTCCACAGCCGCATGGCCGCCCAGCATGCCGATGATCGCACCGGCTAGCGCTTCGAGCTGCGCGGCTGAGGCGAAAAACGAGGCAGCTGACGGTCCCAGCCAAAAGCCCGCCGACGTGGTTTCCGGCGGTTCGGCTTGATAGGCCCCCGGTGGCATAGCGGTGCTCCCCGTCTCCCCTGCCTGGGTCCTACAGGACCGCGTTCATCAGCACCGCATTGGCGGCATCTTCGAGCGACGTCACCGTGCCGGCCACCGAGTTCGCCACGCCGTACAGCGCCTGCATTGCAGATGCCCCGGACAGCACCGCAGACACTTCCGCGCTGTACGCGGCGATCTTCGCCGCGTTGGTCGCCGAAATTTCTTCCAACCCCGGCGGCACCACAGCCGCGGCCGCGGCCGCCTGCGCCGTGTGCCCCGCAGCTTGAGCCGAAAGCCCTGCGGTCGCCGCCGCAGCAGCGGCAAGACCCACCGGATTGACAACTACTGACGTCATGGACGCCCCCTAACTAATCAGGACTCCTGCACGATAACACAGGAATAGTCACCCCGTACACATAAAGTGAACAGCCTTCGTGGCCGCCCACTTGTTTGCCAGCCATACACGCGACTAGCCTGCCTCTCTTTGATACCACCACGAATTGACGACGTTGTCATGCGCGAGTTTCCACCGCTCACCATTCATCGCCACCAGAGATCGGGCTGTAGCCTTCGGGCAACGGTGGGGTAGCCACCTGAATCACCTGGCGTCCCCCCTTCGGGTAGATCAACTCTCCGCGCCCCGGCGCCCGGGGAGTAGCCCGGATGCCGGTAACAATCGGTCCATCATCGCGGGAACCATCAAGGATGAGCACACCCGACCCAGCCGCGCTCATCCCAGAGATGATCTTGTTGCCACCCGTAGTGGACATCCAATTCTTGACCGCCGAGGCGACCAGGAAGTGGACCCCAATCTGTCTACCCCGCGACACAGCAGACTCCAAAGGAGCCACCAGCGACATCGAGCTGTACCCCGGAACATTGAGCAGCGTGAAGTCGTCAATCACAATGAAATAGCGCGGTCCACTAAAACGCCACCGAGCTCTCTCCTCGGGACTGGCATCTGCCGGCGCGGTGCGCTCGGCGAACTTGGCCGCCAGCTTCTTAGACGCCTCACCGATCTGCTGCGAGTCCGAGCTATAGAACGTCAAGTAGGCAGGATCGATGAACGCCCCCAGCTCCAGACCGACGTCAAAGGCAATAATCTTCGCGGCCTCGGGGGTGAAACTCTGCTGGATCGACGCGATGAGCGTTCTGAGCACCGTGGTGCGACCCGATTTAGCACTTCCCACGGCGTAAAAGTGCGGGCACTCAGCCAAGTTCACCCCCACCGTGGCCAGCGCGACGTCCCCGATCCCGAGCTTCAACATCCCCCGCGGCACATCGTCGAGCTCGGCGTAACTCACCTCAGCGGGCAACGTCGGCAACGTCGGCGCAGGGGCAATACCCAGAGCACTCCACCGCTGCGCGATCAGCGCGCACGTCTGCTGAACGGCATCCTGGCCGTAATCAGCAGACTCCACCGCAGGGAGCACGGCTGAGGCCACTGGCACCCCCGCCAGGAAATGCAACACCTTGCCCTTGTCCTTGATCAGACCCCGGCCTGGCTGATCAGGAACCTTGCCGGCCATCTCACGATCGCCGGCCTCGCTCTGGGTGGGCTCCTGCACACGCATCTCGACACGCGTGCCGCACTTTTCCTTGAGAGTGAGGTTCGCGGTGGCCCACTGGTCATTGGTCACCAGCAAATGAACGCCGTAGTTCAGTGCCGAGCCCGTGCCCAGCGCCACGATCCGGCCGTGCAGATCCATGTCCTCCTGTTTGAGCCCAGGAAGGTTGTCCACGAGCAGGAACACATCGCCATGCCCATCCTCTGGGATCTTGCCGGGCTTGCCGGCGAACTTGCGCGCACGAAACTCCTCCAGGTCGCAACCCGCGATCTCCCAGCTACGCACCCGATCCTTGAGAATCCGTTCGACCTCGCTGACCACGCGGGCCACCTTTTCCGCGTTACCTTGGCCCGCGATCCCGGCCACATGCGGCAATCCTGCTAACGCATCGAGTCGGCCGCCGCCGAAGTCGATACCGTAGAACTGCACCCGTTGAGGACTATGCGATATCGCCAACGACGTGACGATGGTCTGCAGCGCCGTCGACTTTCCGCTCTGCGGGGCTCCGACCGCCATCACGTTGCCCTGAGCCCTGGACAGGTCTGCAACAACCAAGTTCTGGGTATGGCCAAACGGGTCATCCGCGCGGCCGTAGGGCACCCGAAGACCCGCGTCCTCGGTCACATCCAGCCAGTCTCGCCCCCAGAACTCCTGGGCCATCTCGTCCAACGGAATCGTTGCAATATCTTCCAGCGGAGGCAGATACATCCGGTGCATCGGCCTGCACGTACGCCCCGCGCCGGCGAGCCGTCCGACCAGCGTCGAGACCACCGTCGGGGAATCGACGTCTGTCTGAGCGAGTGCCTGCTCCTCGGCCTGCTCCTGCGCAGCGCGATCATCCTCGTCATCGAGCAACTCAATGTCGATCGGCAAGGAATGCACACCCGTTTCGAAGCGGTGCGCGTCGATGAACTGCCCCTCCTGACGACGCCGCTGCGCCTTGCCTACCACCGGCGCAATGAACGGCGCTGACACGTAAAACGACCGGAACAACTGGTGTTCGTCGTCGTGCACCAGAAACCCGGTGCCCACCGGGGCGCCGATCAGATCGGTATACGCCTTCGGCGACCCAATCGCCTGGCGCGACTGCCCGGCGTCCTTGAGTTTCAACCCGATCGAGTAGGTCTGCTGGCTGATCATCCCGGCCATCCGGCCTGACTCAACCCGCTGCGAAGCATTGAGAATATGCATCCACAAACCGCGGCCTTTACGGGCCACCGTGTCGAACGTTCCGGTGAGTGAAGGCCGGATCTTGAGCAGCTCGGAGAACTCGTCCAGCACGATCACGAGAGCGCCCAGCGGCTCCAGCTCGGGACGTGTCGTCGCCCGCGCCCGTTCGTAATTGCGGACATCCTTATACCCAGCGGCTTTCAAGATGGTCTCTCGACGCACCACCTCGCCGTTGAGCATGTCCTCTAAGCGATCCAGCCGCGAGGCTGACTCTTCGAGGTTTGAAATGACACCCTGAACCTGAGGCAGGTCAGCCAGCGCCATCATCGCGGTCTCACCCTTGAAGTCGCCCAGGATCAGCTGTAACACCTCGGGGTTATGCGTCATAGCCAACGCCAGGATGAACGCCACCAACGTCTCGGACTTACCGGAACCGATCTGTCCGGTCAGCATCCCGTGCGGCCCCATACCGCTCTCGTCGGACTCCTTCAAGTCCAGCCACACCGGCTTACCCGAGGTCGGGTTCTTGCCTAATGCAGCCCGCAACCGGCTCTGCACGGTCATTTTCGACCATAACGTGTGCGGATCCCACTGCCGGGCATCCGCAATGTCGAAGAAGTCCAAGAAATCCTGACCCGCGCGAGCATCAGCGGCCCGCTCAGCAAGCAGGCGGGTCGCGGCATCTTCACGCTCGAACCGCGACATCGCTCGAGCAAAAACCTCGAACTCCACCTGCGACATCACGTCCGGTTTTGCGGCGAATTTCAGCCCTTTGGCGTACCGACTCGATACCTCGGTCATCACAGCACCTCCTCAGCGCGCAGCAAGTGGCCCTGGTCATCGAGCACGAAAGCCGTTGCCGATGTCGCCAATGCCGAGAACGTGTCTCCGGTCGCCTCCAGCACACACAGCCCGGCGAACCCCATCGCATCCACCGGCTCGCCGAGGTCACCGCTCTTGAGCACCCCGAGCAGCGGAGCGCAATTCGCACCCGGCAAGTCCACCACCACGACCATGTGATCATCCGGTGGCGGCATCCCCTCCATACGAGCCGACCACGGACCCTTGGATTGCAGCGCCGTTCCGTGCCGATCCATAAACTCACCAACATCGGAATAGATCATCCGAACCGGCCCAGAGGCATCAACCAGAACCGGATCGCCAACGTGCGGAAGCCATTTAGCGCCCTGCCACGCCGCCTCATCATCGGTGATGATCGCCATCCGGACCACATCAGGGCCGTGAAAGGCGCATAACTGGCAGACCATCGCCCGAAGCAACCCCTGAACGATCGGGCGTTGATCATCGTCGGCAGTAAACAACGCCCACCCCATCTGGTCGAACAAATGCAACGGCCGGGCAACATCGTGGACCACATTCTGCGTCAGCAGAAAGTCACGAGCCGCGATCGCCGTCGCCGTCTCACGAAACTCCGGTGGCGGAACCTTCTGGGGAGGAAGGATTTTCGTCCTGAGACGCGTCACCCCGACGCCGATGCGCACATGCCCAAAGTTCCGGTCGTTCGGGGATCGCTCCCACATCCGGGCTGTGCCGACCAGCGTTAACAGCGCCCCCTCAGAGGGGTTGGGATGGTGGTAAGCGATTTCGCGGGCCTGCGCCCGGGCACCGTCGTGGACATCTTCACGCAGCTCATCGAGAGTGCGCGCATAATCAACCCGGCTGGCCGCCAATGCCGCCGGCCGCGCCTTCTCATTCTGCCCACCGCCGCGGTTGCGCATCATCATGAACACCGACATCAGCATGATCGGCAGAATGAACAGACCACCCATGCCCATGGTGCGAGCACCGCTACGGATCATGATCACCAGCAGAACCACCACGGCGCTGACGAAAACCAAGATCCACACCCACATGGGCGGCCGAGATTGTGGCGGGCGCACCAATTCAGCCAGCTCGGGCAATGTCAGACTGCGCTCGCCAAGCTCGGGCGCACGCGCCTTTTCCTTGTCGAATCCCTGCTTGGTCATCGCGATCAGTTCCCCCCGCTCTGTAGCCGCTGCCCCGGAATGTTGATCACCGTGTCCCGTTCCACGCGGGCCGCCTGTTCCGAGAGAAGCGGTCCCGCCGGCAGCCATCGGATAACCGTCCACGGAGCCCGCGTCGGTGTCGTGTCTTTCAACCCCAGGGCTTGCTGAGTTGTACTGCCCTGGCCTGCCACATCAATTCCGAACCGCACCCCGGTGTCGCCGATCCACCACAAGGACTCCCGCCGCGGCGAGTCCGGTTCTACACCGGTAACCTGCACAAAATTCGCGCTACCCGCGCCGAGATAGACTTCATCGGCTGCGTCGTTGGCCTGCCCGGAGACCATGCGCATCACCTTGGGCTCCTCACTGACTGGGATCGGTATGCGACGCCCCGACACTGTTCTCACGCTGGCCTGCGCTTCGTTGGCGTCCTTGCTCCACACCACGCAGGTGACAGGCTCTACAGCCTTGTCCAGCAATGTCAGAGGACCCCTGGGGTACTTCGAGACGTCGAAGCCCACCGCCTGCGGGGCATCAGCCACAACGTGCGGTGCGGCGTCAAGCACACGTCCCTGCCCGGATGGGTCCGCGTTGCTCAACATCAACGCCACCGTCTCGGGTATCAATTGCATGCCAGCAGGCAAGGCCACAAAGAACTGCTGCTGCCCGTCGGCGGACACGGACCGAACTACCGACCCCGACACGACCGGCAGCTGCGCCTCGGCGTAGCCGACAGGCCCCCCAGCGTTCGGCACCGCCGGAACCCGTAGGGGTGCAGTCGGAATCAGCGCTTCAAAGAGCGCTTTGGACATCGGTGCCGGCCGCACGCTTCCGGCCTGAATGCCCAGCGCCAGGGTCACCGGCCGATCAGCGAGGTCGATGAGCGAGCGGTGGCCATCGGTCACCAGATACACCGAACCGCCATAATTCATCAACACTGCCTGAGGGGAATGCATCTCGTGTGACCAATCGCCCAACTCCAAGTCGCCGCCGAGCACCGTCACCGAGGGCTTGCTCTGCGGCCCACCAGAGCCAAGCCTGTCGCACAGCCCCCAACCGGTCGTCTGCGGAGTACGCGGCGCCAAATCATTGGGGGCGCCGACGATGCCGACCATCGGGCCCATCGGACGATCCTCGATCTGAGCCATCGGGACCAGCTTGGGAGACACATCCTGACCCAGGATCAGACGTGCCGACGCCAGATTCAGTACCGGGTGCATCGTTGCGTCGATATTCACATACAGTGCCCCACTGGCCCGATCGGCCACCAGCTTGGAGTCCCCGATCTGGCCTGCGGGCCGCAGCCACGCCAACACAAAGCACACCCCGAGCGCCAGTACCGCAATCACCACACCCACCAGGGTCGAGGCCCCGTAGTTCTTCGACGGGTCGTGCACCAGGCGCACCGAGTGCCGAGCCACCGCGACCGCCATGCGGTGCCACAGAAACCGCCATGCGGCGACCTGCTCCAGCGAGGCATAGGTAAGCCCGGTGCCACGCCGACGCGGCTTCTCAGATTCGTTCGAGCCCGCCACCTGCGCTACCTTCCCCCGCCGATCGACACCACGTGCACGTGATCCATATGGTTCTGCGTCGCACTACCGCGACCGCCCATCATCGAGGCGCTCCCATCGGGCTGAATCATCTGCTGCCGCCAGATCATGTGATCCAACCCCAGCTCGGTCCGATTACGAACCAGAAAGTTGACGACCTCATTTCCCAACTGCCGCCCTTCTGGGGTATCCCAGTTCGGAATCATGACGTCCAGCGCCAGCCCGTCGGGATGCCAGTGCAGCGAATCTTGGCGAACCCCACCGATCTCCTTGATCTCAGGGAACGCCGCACTGATAGCCCGGTTCATCAGCTTCGTGTATTTCTGCAGCCCACGCTCATTGGCGCGGCCGGGCCCGCTCGTATCCAGCCCCCGATCAGCACCGCCACTAGGCTTGGTGGACGCGGCTTTAGAGATGGTCTGTGTAGCCGGGGAAGCCAGTCCGCCCAAGGCGCTCAAGGGTTGCCCCAGCGCAGACAGTCCACCCATGCCCGGCATCCCGCCACCCATACCGCCACCGCCGGGCATTCCACCGCCCATACCCGGCATAGCGCCGCCGAACCCCGCCAGCGGTGATGGACCGCGAGGAACACCACCGATATCGTTGTAGCCAGCCACATTCGCCGCCGTCGAGGCGGCATGGGTGCCGGCATCGGCGGTCCCAGCCTCGGCGGTGCCGCGGGTCTCCTCCAGTCGTTGCATGATCGCAGTGATCAACGCCCGCTTACCTTCGGGAGTGTTGGTCGCCAAACCCATCGACTGCACATCGACCACCGCCTGATCGATGATCGCGGTCATCTCCCCCTGATGCAGCCCTGACGAACCCGCTGCCGATTCCACCTCAGAGTGTGCGGCATTGTCCTGATCAGCAAGGGCGGCAACCTTATTGCTGATCTGCCACCCACTGTTCTCCTGCCCCTCCGCACCCTGACCGCTGCCTGGCGCTTGGGCCGGCGGTGCCGGCGGCGGGCTGGCCGGAAGCGGCAGTAACGCAGAACCACCGGATGCGCCGAACCCATCGCGCACACCACCCATCACCCCCCCAGCCGACCGCACAAACGTCTCCACAGACATCAGTAACCACCTCCAGAAGAGCCCGGATTGAACTGAGCTACCTTCGCCAGGTCGCTGCCGTCACGGGAAACGTTGTATCGGCCCATCACGTAGTTCATGGCGGCGCTGATGTTGGCCACCGGGTCATAAATGTTGGTCGAGGTGCCTGGCTGATGGTATGCAGCGAACGTTGTCGGAATCGTTTGCAACCCGCCCCGTGACGAGTTCCCAAAATAGCCATCGGCCGCAGCAGCGCCGTGGGCATTGGAATCAGTCAGATTGATGGCCAGCGGATTGAAGCTTGACTCCCGCGCCGCCGCCGTCATCAGGCCCTGAGCCCACCGTTGGCGCGCCTGAGGATCGGTGATACCCATGACGTCGAGCGCCTCGGCCACATAACGTTTGTAGGCCTCCCGGCCGACGGCGAACTTCTCACGGTCAAACCGGACATCCTTGACAGGAATGCGCCCGGCCGACGACACATTTCGCCCAGATCCGCCACCGGAATCACGGCCTGATGCCGATGCTTTAGAGATGGTCTGTGTAGCCGGGGAAGCCAGTCCGCCCAAGGCGCTCAAGGGTTGCCCCAGCGCAGACAGTCCACCCATGCCCGGCATCCCGCCACCCATACCGCCACCGCCGGGCATTCCGCCACCCATACCCGGCATAGCGCCGCCGAACCCCGCCAGCGGTGACGGGCCGCGAGGAACACCACCGATATCGTTGTAGCCAGCCACATTCGCCGCCGTCGAGGCCGCATGAGTACTCGCGTGCGCAGTGCCGGCATCAGCGGTGCCGCGGGTCTCCTCCAGTCGTTGCATGATCGCAGTGATCAACGCCCGCTTCCCTTCGGGAGTGTTGGTCGCCAAACCCATCGACTGCACATCAGCAACAGCCTGATCGATGATCGCGGTCATCTCCCCCTGATGCTCATCGGAGCATCCCAGGGTGGACCGCAACTCGGACTGCGCGGTGTTGTCCTGGTCAGCAAGGGCGGCAACCTTATTGCTGATCTGCCACCCACTGTTCTCCTGCCCCTCCGCACCCTGACCGCTGCCTGGCGCTTGGGCCGGCGGTGCCGGCGGCGGGCTGGCCGGAAGCGGCAGTAACGCAGAACCACCGGATGCGCCGAACCCATCGCGCACACCACCCATCACCCCCCCAGCCGACCGCACAAACGTCTCCACAGACATGCTCTACACCGCTGCCGGGGTCTTACCTGTCGCGGTGGGGTCGAACCAGCCCAGGAAGTCAGGCCCTGAGCTGACGCTCTCCAACGGCTGTTCCTGACCTGAGACCAGCACCTTGCCGTTGCCCAAGGCCATCACCTGGTGGTCCTTCCACATACCGACATCACCGGCCTGCAACTTCGTCGGCGGGATCGGCTCCGTCACCGGAGTCCCCGCAGGAGGCAACGTAACCCCAGCCTTCTGATACGACTCAGACACCGACGAACCCGCCAACGCCGCCCGCACCGCCTCGGCCCCCACAGGCGACCGCGCCTCGGTCACCTCACCACTAGGCAACGTGATCTCGGTGGACTTCGGCGGCTCCACGACCGGCGGAACAACGCCAGGCTCACCACCAGGCGCACCATTAGCGCCAGCTGGCGCAGTACCTGCGTCCTGCTCGCCGTCACCGCTCTCGCCGTCGCCGCCTTCGTCCTTGAGCCCGGCTTCCTCGAACTCAGGAGCCTCGGAATCCTTGTCGTCAGCCTTATCGTCAGGCTCATCGGTGAACCCCAGACCTGTTCGCTCAGGATCAGCCAGCCCCGCCAACGACGACGCCAACGGATCAACGAACCCCGCACCCGGCAGCCCGCCGCCCCCACCACCAAACGGAGAACCCCCGCCGCCGAACCCCGGAATGCCACCACCTAGCCCAGGAATGCCGCCGCCCATACCCATACCAGGAATGCCACCCATACCCAGACCCGGCTGCCCAGCCGCCGCCACCGGCTCCTCAGCAGGCTTAGCCTCGCCGCCACTGCCGCCAGCCTCTCCACCACCGGCACCGCCGTCAGCGCTGCCGCTACCCTGGCCACCGACACCCTCATAGGCCTCGGTGTTCTTGTCGGTGTCTTTGGCTTTGTCCTCAGCCTCGGCCGCGGCCTTCTCGATAACCCCACGCGCTTCTTCCAGCCGCGTCTTGCTGTAGTCCATCAGGGCCTGCTGCCCCTCCGGGGTGTACAGCGCACCACTGGCTTTCAGCTCGGCAATCTTGGCCTGCACATCAGCGTTGATCTTCTCCAGCTCCGCACGACCGGCCTCCCCGGCCGCGGCGATCTCATCGGCGCTGATACCGGCGGAATCCAGATCATGAAGGGTCTCCAGCATCATGCCAATCTTGCGGGCATTCTCCTTCGCCGCCTCAGCAGCCGGCCCGCCGTCACCCACCTCAGGAGTAGCCGGAGGAGGCGGTGGCGGCCCCACAGGAGGGGTCGGCGCACCGGGCGGACCCTGTGTGGTTGTGGTCGTCGTAGGTGGACCTTCCGGACCGGGAGGTGCAGGCGGAGGGCTCGGAACCGGACCAGGAGGAGCCGGCACAGGCGGCTGCTGAGGATAATCCAGCGGAAATGGAGCGGCCCCCGTTCCGGTACTTAACGGAACAGCACCCGGACCCGCGAACGCCTTCAACGCGTTCCCCACGACCTGGTTAATCGCCAAACCGAACACGTCCCACGACATAATGCATCGCTCCTTACGCGACTAGAAGTTCAATGCACGCTCGGCAGCGGCAACCGCTTCCAGCGTCGGTAACGTCCCATCAGAAACCCCATGGTTGGCCAACCATCGATCATGAGCCACCGCAGCCACCGCCCGACACCGCTTGTTCAGCGTCACCGAATCCCACTGGCGAGCTTCATTGCTCAACGCCACATAGCGCACAAACCCCATCGCATTGACACGCACGACCACAGACCGCCGAGACGACATAGCGGTCGCCGCCACCTGCGACATCAGCTCATCAGTCTGCGAACTCAGATGCTTGGTCATCGGTCCCCTTCCGGCCAACGCCGCTGCGCCGCTCTACGCACTGATAGACATATTACACATACTGACTAATCACGTGAACAATCAGTGATCAACTTTGTGTGACAGCGTGCATGCCCATCTCCAACTTCAACACCGGCAGGCGGCGTCCTCCAATGAGCTAAGCGGGCGCCGCTCCACCAGGCAGTGCCAGCCGGACCGTAGATTGCCCGGTGATCGCACTGATCGTCTCGAAATCCTTGTCGACGTGCAGGACCGCCAGCCCGCAGAGCTCCGCGGTGGCGGCGATGATGAGGTCCGGAATTGACGGCCCACGGTGCTGCCCCCGATCGGCAAGCAGCAACTGGACTTCTAGCGCGCGGTCCTCGATTCTCGGTGTCAAATACTCGACTGGCATCGCAGCCAGCGGTGACTCCCGGAATTCGCGGCGTCCGACCTCGCCCGAGTGAGCCGAGTACCCGATTTCGAGTCGCGTCATGTTGCTGATCCGAACCATCCCCCGCTCGATGCGGGTGACCCATTGGTCCACATCGTCGCTGTACGAAAGTCGCACCAAGGCCGATTTGTCGATCAACCATTCGCTCACCCCCACGCCCCACGCATCAACTCTGCGTCGGCGAGGCCGGAAACGGCTTGTTCGAGGCGCTGGAGATCATCGCGCGTGACCGCACTGCGGGTGACCCGCGCATCCTGGGCAAGGCGCCGACGAATGTACTCAACGCGCGATAGGCCCACCTCGGCCGCCCGCGCATCAATGCCAGCCAACACGTCATCTGGCAAGTCCCGAATCAAGACATCACTCATACACTGATGATATCCCGAGATATCGGGTCGCTGACCGCCAGTTATAACACCACACCAGAGCTGGCACCAGCCGTACGCGTGTAGTACAGCAGCCTTGCACGGCTGGTGCGGTTTACCTAGACTTACTGGTGAGCCGATGCATCGTGGTGTCATCGGAAGTGGACCCCAGGAGTTCCTGCCGGAAGACAGGGCCTGGGGCCGCGTCATTTCTGGGGCACTTCCAGCATGGTTACCTTCGACTCAATGATCCCGAAGTGCTCGGGGTCGCCGCTGCGGAGTTGGGTCACCGCGCCACAGCAAGCATCGGGTATCCACAGCATCGCCTCAGTGGGGCCGCCAACGTGATCGAGATGCAGCCGACCCCCTAGAGCGCGCTTTCGCCGCAGGTAGTCCAAGGTGCGCTGGTCCTCCCGGTCGTCCTTGGGGCCGCGGGATTCCACGATCGCCTGCGCGACACCCAAGGCCACCAGCTCGGGCAGTAGCAGTTCCATGCAGATCCGGCGCCGACGTTCCGGGTGCTCGGTGATGCCAGGCCGGGATCGGACGACCACGAGGTGCTCAACGTCGAGCCCTGCGACGGTCTTGGCAATCGTGCGCTGCCGGCCGCGGTCCTCATCGCGCCAATGCAGCTTGCGATGTCGACTCCCTACGAGCAGCGCCCGCATCGCCTCCCGCGCATGCTCAGCACGGCCTGCTTCGCTGATGACCGCGCTGAGGATGTACGTACCGGGATCAACACGTTGATTAGACCCCGATTCATCAATCCAGGCATCGAACGGACTCATGGGCGGTGACGGTATCGGTCCAAGGAGCAGGTTCGCCGGGATCGCCACTCGTGCCGAACCACTAATTTCCAGGTTTACGGAAGACAGCGCCCAACAGTTGCACACCGCTCCCCGCCATTTCATGGCGGGCAGATCGTCAGATCGAGTTCAACGTTGAGGTAACGACAGGCTTGAAGCCCGCCGCTACCGCGCAGTACACGATATCGGCCAACGCCGGCGAGGCCGGTTGCCGCCAGAAACGAATGAGCTCCGCAATCAACGCCGTCCGATAGAACGCCATGTACAGCAGACGCTGACGCAGCGAGTCCGCCGAATCATCCAGATCCAGCGGACCGTTCATATGCGGACTGGTCGCATTGCCGTCGTGACGCTGAGCGACCTCGGCATCGTACGAATCCCAGTCCACGGCGCCCTGGCTCAGCTGATTCAAGAACGTCAGGTCCGCCGCCTCGGCAACGTGAATCGGTCCATCCGCGCCACGCACCGGACCATCCGGGCCCACCGCACCCGCCGTGGCCACCGCCGACTCCACCACACTCCGAGTGATCACCGCAGCCACCGATATCGACGCCGGACCCGAGCCCACCGACGCAATCTGCTGAGCCAGCGCCGGATCAATCGTCGCCAACCGATGCTGATGAGCACCATCAAGCACAGGCACAGACCCCGGCGAGTGCAAAATCGACCGCAGCGTCACCGTCTCGAAATCCGACCACCCCGCCGGACGCGGACCCTCCGCAGTGGTCACCAAAGCACTGCGCACAACCCCAGATACTCTGTCGGACAACACATCCGCATGCGCAGTCAACAGATCCGCCGGTCGCCGCCAACCCAAAAACCCCGACGCCCAACTCCACGGCAAAGCAGGATCAATGGGGGCCAACCGCGCCGTCGTCGGAACGAACACCGAAGCAGGCACATACACCCCACCACCAGCACTAGAACCAATGACAAGCTGCGGACCCAGATGCGTACGCACAACGGCCACAGCCCAATTCACAAACCCGGCATCGATCGTGTTCCACGCGGCATCGGTACCGCGAACCAACCCGTCGATCACTTGCCGAGCCAACATCATGTCCGCGCTCACCTCGGGCTCAGGCATGCTCGCTGCTGTTGCCGCACCCGACGTGCCCGCCATCACCGGAGCGGCACCGCCCTGCTGACCCGACGGTGCCGCCGAAGCCGGCGCGGCCGCCGCCGACGCAGGAGCCGTCGGTCCCGCAGCCGTCGGGCTCGCCGCCGACCCACCCCCAGGCGGAACAAACGGGGCCAGCGGGCCACCACCGGAACCTCCAGCCGCGGGCGGATGCGCCATCATCGGCATACCACCGCCACCACCAACCATCGGTCCCGCAGCAGGGCCCGCAGAACCGCCACCAGCAGCCGCCACCGACGGCTGCACCGGACCCTGCAAAGGAGCTGCCACCGCAGGCGCCGCACCCGGATGCTGGGCTACGAACTTCTCCAACGGAGGCGGCGACACCGCACCCGAAGAACCAATACCCGACGCCAACCCCGAATTGAAGCTCGACGCCGCACTCGTCAATGACCCGCCACTACCCAGCGAGTCTGCTGCCGACGCAGGCGAAGTGAACGCATCCGACAGTGACTTGCCCCCACTGCCCAAAGGATTGCTGAGCCCGGAGGGCATCTGCGGCGGCCGCAAACCACCCATCGCCGAACCCGCCGATGGCATGCCCCCACCCGCAGAGCCGCCACTTGCACCGCCCATCGGCAATCCTGCCGCTGGCAGCCCTGTCGTAGTAGACGGAAGCCCGGTCGCGGTTCCTGGTGCGACGGGGGATCCGTCCGTCGTCTCTCGGACGTCGGTTGCGGTGCCGTCCGGTTCGGTACCGAGCTGCTTTACGTCGCCACCATCCTTCCCCGCAGAATCACCGTCTGCGGGGGCCTCCTCTCCGGGTGAATCTGGCACCGGCTTCTCGTCAGCTTCTTTTTGCTCAGTGTTGCTGGCTGGCTCTGCGACGTTATCCCTTGGTGCGTCGGGTGTTTCGCCGACTGGTGCTTCGGGGATGGGTAGGACGGCGGGTGTGGCGGCGATGTCTTCGAGTGCGGTGCTGTAGAGGCTGGCAGCTTCGGCTTTGAACGGGGCCATGGCTGACACTGCGGCCGAGGTGCCGCCGCTGGATTGGGCGGTGTCCCATGCTTCGGCTGCGGCGTCGGCGACGCGGCTGAGGTCGGTCTTCAATCCGGAGACGATTGCGCGGAATGAATCTGCTGCCGTTGCAGTGGATTTGAAGTGGTTGGCGCCGCCATCGGCGTGGTTGACCATTTTGCGCATCAGCGCGATGCGGGCTTCGCCGCCCTGACCTACCAGTAGGCTCGCGCCTTTGGTCATCTCATTTTGCACGGTGTCGGCGTATCCGGATACCGATGTGGCCATGGCTCTTTCGTCGTCGGCCAGTGCCTGCAAATCAGTTTCGCTGATGGACGGCCAATAAGGTAGGACAGTCAGTGACGATGCTCGCCCTGACGGCCGCTGTATGTCCCCTGCGTTTCCGACTACCGCCGCCATTGAAACCTCTCCGGCCTACTCTTCATCCAAACCGCAGGCCGTCCACACCTGGTCCACGGCGTTCTTTTCTGCATCCAAGCTGTACGGCGGGGGCTCAGCCAGCCCACGGGTACGGACCTTCCCATGTTCCGCAACACGGGCTTGGTACACCGAGGCGATGTCAGTGACAGCAACCCTCACAGGTGCGCTGGCGTCAGGATTCTCGGCCAGTGCAACCTTCAGAGCGGTCACCGCGGGAAGAAGGTCAGAGCCAACTCGATCAGGCCTGGGAATGGCGCTATTGATGATGGCGTAGCTGGTGCACAGGGACACGTCTTGGGCGTGTACTTCCGCCGCTGACGGGGTGACACCACCCGGCGCATTGGTTGGTAGGCCTGCGGTCGGCGCAGCGTCGCTGGCCCCGGAGTCACTTCCGCTGCTCGCGAAGACAGCTCCCAGTGTCACGCCAGCGATTAGTGCGACTACTGCGGTGCCAGCAACGCCAGCTGGGATCAGCCAAGGTCGACGTCGCGATGATGCGGACGGCAGAGCCTCTCCAGGCCGTGGTGTCGGCGGTAGCGCGCCATACTGGCCCGGAGCAGGAGGCAGAGGGGCAGCGCTGTACTGCTGATTGGTGCGCATGTCGTGCATCACTGGGTGGTTCATGTTGTCGCGCCTCCCTGCGGCGATCCCGATAACGGTTGTCTACAGCCTACCAACGCCCACCCACTTTGGTCTACACGCTGATCGTTGCCGGCGCGACGGCCGTTATGTCTGCTGCGTTCTCAGCGTCCTGCGTTTCCAACTGTGTCGCGCTGCCGACGTCCCCGGTGGCAACGGTGCTTGCCGCCCGGCTCATGTCCGCCAAGAACGTCGTACGTTGGGCGGGCCATGTGCTGGTGATGGCATTGATTGCCAGTGAAACCCCATCGGGCTGTGCCGCCCCGCTGGCCAAGCTCCCGACACCCTGCGCAGCTCCGGTGGCGCCGCGAGCAGCGACTGTTGCGGCCTCCGCGCCGGTCGTCGCGCCAGATGCAGGCAGAGCAATCGGGTCGACCTTGATGAGATCTCCCGAGCCACCCGACGGTGTTACTGCTGGCATATCGTTATCCCCTCTGCCCCTTCATGGCTGCTGAAAGCTGGTCAGCAACAGGATGTTTGCGAAGTTCCTCGGGGATCAGCTCAGCGCAGCGCTGAAATAGGCGCTCGGAGATGGCATCGATTCCCTTGCGGGCACGTTCAGCGTTGTCGCCCAGGGCCGCGTTGATCTGATCGTTGAGTTCATCCACGGTGAGTTCACGTTGAAGGCCTTCACGCACATCGAGGTCGATCAACCTGCCGCGGGAATCGTGGACCACGATCACGTCGTCGTCATCGTCGCCGCTGGACAAGAACTCTTCGGCTTCCTCGATCCAGTCATAGATCAGTCCCAGCATCGCGTCGTTGGCCTTGAGAGCCGCCGCTGCCGCTGGGTTAGCGGTCGTCGTGGGCGTTGTCACCGGTTGTTTCCTCCTGAGTCGCGGCCGCCCTGCGGCGGCCTGGACGCTTCCTCAACTGCTCCAACTCACCGAACACTGCCTCGGTATTGGCAGGGTGCCGGTGTACCACCCGTCGATCTGGATGGAGATCTCTATCTCGTTCGCCGGTCTGGCCGCCACCCAAGCCGCCCATCATCGGCGGCATCATGCCGCCCATCGGCATACGTGCCCCCGCGCCGCCAGCAGCACCTGATCCGGCAGCCGTGGGTGGAGCTGGTGGCATCGCCGCAATACCAGGAGCCGCAGCAGCAGGCGACGACACCGACGGAGCCGCAGGAAGACCACCGCCACCGCCACCGCCACTGCCGCCAGAACTTGCTGGGGTCGTGCCGAACGTGTCCTCGAAATCGAAATCGTCTTCCTCAGAGCCCAGTTCGGGCGGACTCATCGAGGGAGCTCCACCTAGGCCTGGGATCGACGGCAGCCCTGACAGTGCCGACATGGGAAGTCCACCGCCACCACTGCCGGGCATCAATCCCGATGCCGCTCCAGCGGATTGACCGACTGTGCCCAGAATCGTGCCCATCACTTCACCGGCAGTGTTCGCAGCCGGATCGACAGCCGACGCCAGCGGCTCGACCGGGGGCTTCGCCTCGGCAGGGGGTGGACCCGGCTCGTCAGTGCCGCTGCTGGAGTCCAGGGGCTGCTGCTCGGTGGAATCGGCGGCGAGCTTTGCATCCTCCTCGCTGTCGGACCCCTCGCCTTTGCCGTCCTTGTCAGCGCCCTCTCGCTTCTTGTCAGCACTGGTCTCGGCCGGGTTGTTGTTGTCCTGGTCAGCGCTCGACGGCCCGCCACCGACGATGGGCGGCGGGGCCGGCGGTGGGTCAGGTGCTGTCGTGCTGTCGACGTTGGCCGCGGCCGCATAACGTGTCTGTGCCGCCAGCGCTTCGGCTTTCGCCTCTTGAAGTTTTGTCGTCGCGGTCATCAAGGGTTCGGTCACAGTCCCACCGCTGGAGGCGTACGTCTGCTGCGCCTTGCGATACTGCGCGTTGAGCGCTGTGAACGTTTCCGGTGTGGGCGTCTCGTTCCGCGCCGTCTCCACGGTTGCGCTGGCGGTCTCAGCCGATGCTGCGAGCTGTCGGGCATAGTCAGCGGCGCTGTTCAACCACTGTGCGTGACGCCGGATCTTCTCCCCGGCGGGCTGATCACCCTCATCCCACGCGGAATCGACACCCGCGCCGGTCCGCTCGATGTCTCCTGCGACGGTAGCGAGGTTCTGGGCCGTTGTGCGTAGCTGCCCTGCCAGCGTCCTGAGCGGCTCAGCACCAGCCCCGCCGTGAATCGTGCGGGACCACACTTCCCCGGTGCTCGGATCAGGCACCGCCGGCACCGGCGGCGCCACAGGTAACGACGGCGCCCCGCCACTTTCGCGGGGTAGGTTCGGCGCTGCGCTGGCCGTGGGGGCTGTCCCACCGCTGGCAATGTGCGCTGCGGCCTCCTGGTCGCCCTGTTGCAACGCTGCCCCGGTGAGATCGACTGCGAGACCGCCAGCGGCACGCTGCAAGGCTGCATGGGTGATCAGCATGTCCAGCCCGCTCGCCCACGCCGTGAAGGACGCGGCCACCGCAGTGGACACGGTATCGGAGGCGGCCGGCTGACACTGGGAGCACTGCGCACCCGGCGCGTGACCGGCAAGCGCGCGGCCATGCGATGCCAGCGCCCCCGGATCAACAGCCACCTTCGCCACTACCAGTCCCCCGCTCCGCTATCGGATCGCACCGCCACCACCCCTATCCGCGCGGGCCCTAGCCGTTGCCGGTGATCGCCGAGATCTGCCGAGCCACATCGTCGTCGTGCTGCTCAAAGCCGATCTTATGGTTGCGCAGTTTGGCCGCGTGTGCACGCGCTTCGGCGGCCACCCGCTGATACGCCTGCTGGCGGGCCAGGTTCTCTCCAGCTTTGGACTGCACGAACGGCTCGTAGATCGCCCCGAGTTGTTCGCGCAGCGCCTCGGGCTGCACAGGTGGCTGGCCGCTGGCCTCCACCGCGTCTGCGTACTCCTCCCACTGCGCCGCCAGTTGTGCTTGCGCGTCGGTGTCGAGGGCGATTGCTTCGCCGCCGCTGTTGGCCATCTGAGCACCTTCCTGTCACACATGAATGTATAGAACTGTTCACGTACTGACTCATTGTGTACGGTACGTCTGAGTAAGTGCAACCCTTTCCGCGTGTCGCTAACAGTTAGCACCGCTCCGGTCTGAAAGAGTCTGAGTTTATGGCGATTCGCAGCACACACAAGGGCGACCGAGCGCAACTCGGACCCCGCGTCGATCGGGTTGTCTACGACGCAGTGGCCGCCAACAGCGGTCAGTACGGAGCCGACGGCATACCCATGTCCCAGTGGGTTGCCGACCTCCTAGCAGCCATCGTTGGCCACCCCGAACTCATGCGCGAACTCGACGGCGAAGACGTCGCCCAGATCCTGGCCCGCGCCCTGGACAACCCAGAGCTGCGGCGCACCCACGGCCGCCGACGCGAGGAGGGCCTGCCGCTGGCGATGTAACACACCCAGCCCCTGACTAAAGAAACCTCGTGGCCGGCTAACAGGGGCTACACCCGAACATCTGAATACCGGATCGCGGTAAACCCCCGGAAATGACAAAAGCCCCCGAAGGGGCTCTGTCCCGGTTTCAACCGAAGTGTGCAGCTTCGGTTCGGATTACCGATATCCACATCCCCTCTGGAAGGGACTAGTCTTGATGGACTCGTCTCACGATAGCGCATATCCAGACCTTGTGCCAGACCCGGCACAGGCTGCGTTGGCAAATCGTGATCTTCGTAAAATCAGCCCCACTGGCCAGCTACCCACCCGCCCCGCGGCCGGTGATGCGCGGCCACTATGAGCGCTGCGCTACACACCACTCCCGCAGAGGTGCACCCCGCCGAGGTATGGGCTGGTCTGGCACCTTTAGCTGCGGCTCCAGGCCGCCACCAAATGCGCCTGTGGACCCCCGATACCGGCAAGTTCTCCCAGACCGCCAAACTCACCGCCAAATGGCCCACTCAGCCAGCGGCCGTGTACCTCTACTCAGCAAACGCAACAACCGTCCTTCTAGCGCTAGATTTCGACACAAGCCGAGGCGACGCCGCCGCCGTCGAACGCGACCTGCGCACCGCCGAAAACTGGCTCATCCGCTGCGGTGCCCGCGTCGTCACCGACTACACCGACGACGGCGGCCGCCACCTGCTGTGCCCCCTCGCCATCGGCACCACCGCCTCACTGCCCGAAGTCACCGCCCTCATGCGCGTGCTCGCCGGCCACCTCCCCACCCTGGACATCGCTCCTGCCCTCAACCCCGCCCAAGGCTGCATCAGCCTGCCCGGCACCCTCACCAAACGCGGCGGCTACCGCCATCTCGATGGCACCCTCACCGCCGCCCGAGCAGCCTTCATCGAGCGTTCAGAACCCGGCATGCTCCCCCGGCTCTACCAGCTCCTCGGCATGCTCAAACCCGCCACCCCAGACCCGTCACCTCCCGAGGAGCCACACGACGCCAGCGCGGCCGGCTACACCACCGGGGAAGGTGAAGACCGCCGCCTCACCCCCGCCTACACCCGCACCGACCCCCTACCCGACAGCATCGCCGCCTTCGCCACCCGCGGCGACACCGCCCCCACCGATCGCCCCCACTGGAAAAGTCCAAGCGAAGCCCGCTTCGCCACCGTCGTGGCCGCACTCGACCGCGGCCACACCGCGGCAACGCTGCGCGACCTCATCGCCCCCGACGGCCCATGGCACGACGGCCTCGGACACGCCTACAAACGCTACGGCCACGGCGCCGACCGAGCCCTACTCCGCGACATCGACCGCGCCTTCGACTGGCTCATCGCAAACCCCCTTCTATACCGACGCCCGCAGCACAAGCAGAAGTACACACAGGGGGGTTCTTTAACAACAGCTACTCACAAGAGCGGGTTCACAGGCCCCCCCGAGCTACGCCACTGGCTGGCCAACGCGTTCAGATGGGCCGACCTTGAATATGCTGGGCAGCGTTACCGCTGGACCGTGCACGCTGTGTTGCAAACTCTCGCCGTGCACGCCCTCAAAGCCGGCGACAAAAGCACGGGAACCTGGGTGGTAGGGGTCGGAGGACGAAGTCTTTCCCTCGGCGCTGGGCTACTCAGCCCCGACGCTGTGTGGCGAGTCCTGCGAGATCTCAGGGACCGTCAAGGATCACCGATCGTCCTCGTGCGCAGCCACATGGGTCTAGAGGCCGACTACTACGCTCTGACCAGCCAGAACAACGTAATCAGAGGCCTCAACCACCACTGCGAGCGTGTACGAATCGAAGCAGTCCACGACATATGGCACATCCTGGGACACCACTTACGCCGAATCTACGAACTCATCGCCCACCACGGCCTGACCCATCGCGAAGACATCTACGCCGCCGCTGCGGTATCCCGAAGCACCGGAGACGACGCGGTGCGCCAACTACAAATCCACGGACTCATCGCAGCCACAGCGCCCAAAATGCTTGGGCCAGGGCCAATCACCCCCCACACCCTGGCCGAAGCACATCAACTCCCCCACCTACGAGAACAACGCCAACAGACCTACCGTGAACAACGCGCGCAATGGCAACAATGGCTCGATATCCGGGAACGCCTGAAAAACGCGGACGTCTCTTTCGCCGCTGCGAGCGCACCGGGAGGCGACGCAGACCAATCATCTCCGCCGTACAACGCATTCGCTGACACTAAGGACTACCTGGAGTCAGTTCTGCGCACCGGACCTCCAGAGGACATCGAACGTTTAGAAGATCACGCGATCGGCCTGATCGAAACCATCATGGGGGCAACACTGCTCACTCGACGCGCAGCAGCCCCGCCGAAACCGTCACAGTGACGATACGCGGCCCTTGGAGATAGACGTGCCCAAACCATCACGAGGCGAGGGCATGCGACTGCGCAATGGGCTTGTCGGACGCCTGTGCGAGCATGAGCGCCAGAAGCTAAATGCTAAATGGGGAAAGGGGGTCTCACAGTGGACACCATCGTGATCGCCGTCGGGATGCCGTTTTGTCTCGCATTCTTGGACCAGCCCATCGATGAAGTCGTGACCCTCTGGGAGTCGTGGGTCGAGTCAGGCGAACTTGTTCGCGCGCGCCACGAAGACCCGACCCGCGATGCCGTCATACGACTACGGCCCGCCGTTCTGGGTGTCGCGGAGTTCATCGCGAACGAGCCAGCCGGTCGACTCTTTGCGGACCGGATGCTCTGGTCGCTGCCATCCCTGATAGCGCTCCCTGGCGCTGCTGACTACGCACCGCAGAATTCCCACTATTGGACGCTCCAGATGAACGGATTTGCGGCGAGACCAGAAGTCGCCGCAGACGGGTCGACCGGCCTAGTTTTGTGCAGATGGGACTTCGGCCGGCTGTAGCCACGCGAACCAAGCGCCACGCTGAGGTGGGTGGTTCACCTCCAGCTCAGCCAAGGCCTGGCCCCTCCGCTTGCAGGTCGACTCGTTGCGTGCGGACCTGGCCACCCACCGACGGCAGGCTGACATAAGCCGTCGATGGCGGTCGAATTGCTCTTCGGGCGTCCCGGGCGGACGGGAACCGAGGGGAAGCGACCGAAGAGCTTGTCCGGCCCTCCCCCCCGTGCGGGCGCCGGGGCATCGAGGATCAGCAACCTTCGATCATGTCGCGCACGGGGCCCCAGGTCTCGCCCGGAGCCCCCCCGGATCGGCCGAACTATGATCGGGGCGACCTTGGGGCTGGACACCGCCGGTGTGGACGCCTCCGGGCCGCCAACCTCGCCGCATGGGGCGCTGGAGGCGCTTGACCATCGGTCGCTCAACCAGCAAGTCGTGCGTCCCCATCTCTGGCCACGTTGACCCCCCACCCCAGCAGAAGGTTCCCCCCCGATTTCGCTCTCGGTTGGTACCTAAACAGCTTCGCTATCAAAATCCTCCGTCGCACACCGGTAGGCAACGGGTTAGGCGCTATAGGGCCACGTCATCGCTTTGCACTAGGCTCGCATCGCTCCATACTCGTTACTAACGTCACTGTGACGTAAGCCGCGCTAGCTAACTGTTGCCAGCGGCATATCTCCTGGTAGTCGCTGTTCACCGTGCCGTACAGCCATTCTACATTAGAACGCTAGAACGGTTGTACGATACATTCGTTAATTATTTAACGCTTCCAACGTACTATCGTTTCAGTCTTCAACTGTGATAGGCTTACAGCGTTTAATCGGTACAGCGTTTGATCGGTACAGCGTTTGATCGGTACAGCGTTTGATCGGTACAGCGTTTGATCGGTACAGCGTTTGATCGGTACAGCGTTTGATCGGTACAGCGTTTGATCGGTACAGCGTTTGATCGGTACAGCGTTT
>Ga0315336_1002441_pt1 | contig 28404 bp, 32 predicted proteins | sample ASW5metaG_FD_204512 | JGI IMG/M metagenome (GOLD analysis project Ga0315336, IMG submission 204512) | Ammonia-oxidizing marine archaeal communities from Monterey Bay, California, United States - ASW #5 | ecosystem: Environmental > Aquatic > Marine > Intertidal zone | place: USA: California... | reverse complement strand
TTCGGGTTCGGGTTCCGCTTCCAGCACATCATCTTCAATCGCGCTCGGCTGCTCCGCCTCGACTTGTGGCACGGCGGGCGCCAGCGCTTCGAGTCCAGACAGGCTGCGCTCGGCAACGGCAATAATGTCATCCGCTCCTGACGTTGTTTCGTCAGACAACCGCTCGAGATAGTAATCCAGCGCGCTGACGATATCGGCGAATAGATCCAGCTCCTGCCAGTCAGGGCGATGTCCCTGCATCAAATGCTGCTCTATGTAACCACTTATCCTTTCCAGCGCACCGATCGCGCGGGGCAGTGGAACAATCTCCAACGCGCCACGAATTTCACCGAGCTTGGTGGGCACGCCTTCCAGATGGCCGACGCTCCAATGCGCGGTGACGAAGTCCACGATGCACTGCTTGATGTGCTCGAGATCCTTGCGCGATTCTTTTAGAACCTGCAACTGCGCCGAATTGGTAATCCGCTCAACTTCGGTCTGCTGCGAGCCTTGCGCGACGCTGTTGAGGTTTTCGTCGATCTGCACCAGCGCGCCGGCGATACTTTGGACACCTAACGGATCGCTGTCACCGTTCGCGATCAGGCCTTCTATCGCCTCAACCTGATCAGTGACGATTTCTCTGGAACTCTCGAATCCCAACACCGACAGGGTGCTGCCAATCTTTTTAAGCGGCGTGATCAACCCTCGTAACTCTTCCGCATCCACGCTGCCACTGCGCACCAGCAGGTCCAGTTTGTCTTTGACGACGCCAAGGTCCTCCTGCAACGCACCAGCCGCACTGGCCAGTGCCTGGCGGCCGGATATAGCCAGGGTGTTGTTGCTCACGTCCCGACTGATCGCTTCCTGCAGCTCGGTAACCGCTGCACTGCGGTGATCCCGCTCGACGGCAGCATCCAACAATTGTTGCACCAGCTCTGTATTCACCGGCCGGCGCAGTACCGCGTCGCCGCTCTGAGCCAGGTTTTTGATTTCCAGATCTACCCGGCGCAACAGCTTGACGGCTTCGCTCTCCAGCACACCAGTTTGCTGATCCAGGCTGCTGACAAATTCTCCAAACGCCTGCCATTGGCGTTCCATCGGAGCGCCTTCGGTGACCTTCTCCAAACCTGTCGCAATTTTGCTCAAGGTTTCTACCGCGGCACGACGATCTTCGCCTTTCAGAATCGACAGCAACACGTTCTGGTAGGCCGAACGTATGCGCGAAACCTTTTCTGCGCCGTCGATGGCGTTAAAGCGTGACAAGGCTTCGGTGGATGCACCTTCATGCAGGCTCACGCCGGCAGGATCGACCAACGTTTCCATGCCCAGTAAGTCCCGGATCTCGTTGACCAGCGTCATCGAGGTGCTGATGCTGTCGCGTCCACCGCGCTGCAGCTCATCGAGGTAACCAGGTAATTCCAGAATGCCCTGCATCAGCGCTCGACAGGCATCGCTCTCAGACAGCAGCGCACCCGCCAGCAATGCTTCTGCCAGGCGCTCCAAATGATCGGCAAGCTGTGTAACACCCTTCAATTCCAGCATCACCAAGGTGCCATGCACCTGATGTAAACCGGTCAGGCAGGCACGCAGGCGCGTCTCGTCGCCGCCTTGCTCCGCATAATCGTCAAGCGCCTCGCGGGCTTCGTTCAGCGTTTCGAGCAGATCGGCTTTAATCCAATCGAGAGCGAAATGTTCTCGAGCCGTGGCCATATCCTAGTCCTTCGTGAACTGCTTACGATGCTTTGGCGGGAAGTTTGAACCCTTCGACCGACGCGCGCATCTCATTTGCCATACCTGCTAACTCACCGATGGAATCAGCAGTAGCTTCTGTTGATTCAGCGGTCTGCGAAGTGATCTCCTGGATCACGTTCATAGTGTTGCTTACATGTCCGGCAGTCGCTGCCTGTTGGCGAGCCGCATTGGAGATGGTGTGTATCAGTTCCGCAAGTGAAGCCGACACGCCTTCGATCTCTTCCAGCGCTACACCAGCATCTTGCGCGCGGCGCGCGCCGTCGACAACCTCGGCAGTGGTCTGTTCCATCGAGATTACAGCTTCGTTGGTGTCGGTTTGAATCGTCTTCACCAGAGCGGCAATCTGTTTGGTGGCCGCTGATGAACGCTCGGCCAATCGTTGAACTTCATCCGCTACAACTGCGAATCCGCGGCCCGCGTCGCCGGCCATGGACGCCTGTATGGCGGCATTCAATGACAAAATATTGGTCTGGTCCGCAATGTCGTTAATCAATGAAACGATGTCGCCGATTTCCTGGCTGGACTCACCCAGGCGCTTGATGCGCTTAGACGTTTCCTGGATCTGGCTACGAATGCTGTCCATTCCACCGATGGTGTCCTGCACTACATGGGAACCATTATTCGCGATTTCCACTGCGCGCTCGGCAACCGACGCAGACTCTGCGGCGTTTGACGACACCTGATCGATGGACACGGCCATCTCGTTGATAGCGGTAGACGCCGCGCCAATCTCTTTGGCCTGGCTTTCCGCTGCACTCGCGAGATTACCCGCGGTTCCCTGGGTGTCGCCGGCTGCTTTGGCAACTTGTACCGACAGCGAGTTGATGTTGGACACCAGGCCGCGCATCTGATCGATGGCGAAGTTGATGGAGTCGGCGATAGCGCCGGTAAAATTTTCCGTGACCGAAGCATGCACGGTGAGGTCACCTTCGGCGAGGTCTGCGAGCTCATCCAAAAGCTGCAGAATTGCCGCCTGGTTGCGTTCGTTCTGGGCGGCCTGCTCGTGCAACTGCTGGCGGGTACTTCCCACCATGACCATGCCGATCACAGCCATGACGATGACCCCGGCGACCGCCAGCATCAGCGGTGGATTACCCACCACGGATACCTGATCGGCAACGATGAAATACAAAATTCCACCGAGAATTCCGGCCATGGCGGCCATCAACAAAATCAACAACGGAGATAACTTCCCTGAATTCATATCCTTTACCTACTACAACTGATCTGGTTTGCCTTGCGCGACGTCGAAGAATCTGTCGTCTCGCAATACGTTTTTCAATTGAACCTCGTGATACACGCGTCCACCGTGTCGGAAAGCGCCGGAAACGTAGGGCGTAAGGCCACCCAGATCCGCACCGTCGCTCTCTTCAAAACTGTCTTCTGCAAAATGCTGGATACCCAGCGACTGCTCTACGACCAACCCGGCTACGATATCGCCATCCTCGACCACCACGACCCGCCATTGATTGGCCGGGAGCGTGCTGGGTACCTGGAGATATTCATGCAGGTCAATCACCGGTATGAGTCGGCCACGAACATTCGCAACCCCCATCAACCAGGGTTTTACTGCTGGCAGCGAGGTCAGCCGTGGTACTGGCATGAGTTCGCTTACTTCTCCCAGGGCAGACACCAGGCGGGTGCCGCCAACGAGAAATCCCAGGCCCTGCCACTGGGCAGCTACTTCTTCCTTGTGTGGCAAGGGAGCCGCATTGCTGAACGTCGCCAACTTGATATCCTGCAAGAGGTTGAGTGCTTCACTGTGAGCCATCGTAAACCCCTAACTCGCCAGCAGACCGTTGACAGTATTTATCAACGTACGGTCATCGACTGGTTTGGTCAGATAGCCGCAAGCACCCTGGCGCTCACCCCAGACCTTGTCAGCGTCCTGACTCTTACTCGAAACGATGACCACCGGTATGTGGCTGGTGTCGTCGCTGCGGGTAATCTGACGCGTGGCCTGAAAGCCGTTGATGCCAGGCATGACAACATCCATCAAGATGATGTCAGGCTGTTCCTCAGTGGCGAGGGACACACCGTCAGAGCCCGTCGCCGCAGTCAGCACCTGGTGTCCCTGACGCGCGAGCGTATTCACCATCTGATGCGTCTCAGTAGGTGAATCGTCGACTACTAGTATTCTTGCCATCTTCGTATGGATCCTCGACCCGGAAATCTAGTGAACCAGAGTCTTGATCGTGCCCAGCAGTTCGTCTCTGCTGAATGGCTTAGTTATGTACTGGTCCGATCCGACAATACGGCCCTTGGCCTTGTCGAACAGGCCATCTTTAGACGACAACATGACCACCGGCGTGGTTTTGAATTCGCTGTTGTTCTTGATCAGCGCACAGGTCTGGTACCCGTCCAGGCGCGGCATCATGATGTCTACGAAGATGATTTCCGGACGAGCGTCCGCAATTTTAGCCAGTGCATCGAAGCCGTCTGTGGCTGTGATGACATCGTAGCCTTCCTTGGTCAAAAGATTTTCCGCACTACGCCGGATGGTCTTTGAGTCGTCAATGACTAAGACTTTCACGCCTCGAAGTTCCTCTTCCATCTATGTGATCCTTTCTCGTAAAAGGCATAATGTGTGCGTGCGGAACATCTTGAACCACATGCGCACCATGCGCGACATCGCAAAGCCAATTGCCCGCATCATTAAGAATGTGTTGTATCACGGCGCCTAAATCGCCGCTATACGCAGGCTTTCAGAAAGGGAATTTGTTCTCATTTTTGTTGCCTAATTTGTCTACCTATGGGTAATTTACGCCCATCCAAGTTCCCGCACCGGAAAGTATGACCAAAATCGCCGTCGTCATGGACCCGCTGGCTTCGCTGGCCCTGAAAAAGGACTCCACCCTCGCCATTATCCGAGCTTGTCAGCTGCGGGGCGTCGATGTTTTCTACCTGGGCCAGGAGGACATCCACCTATGGGAAAACGAAGTGTGCGGTATGTTGCGCAGCCTACGCCTGCGCGACGACTTCTGCGCAGACCTGGATCCCGAAATAGCGGGTGAATACTGGTATCAACTGGGTGACGAGACGCGCGTGCCGCTGGCAGAGATGGACGCGATCATGATGCGCAAAGATCCGCCCTTCGACATGGAGTACATCTACTCGACTTACCTGCTGGAGCGGGTCGAGGGGCAGGGTGTGCTGGTGGTCAACAAACCCCAGAGCCTGCGCGACTGTAACGAGAAGTTTTTTGCCACCGCCTTTCCCCAATGCGGGCCAGACCTGGTGGTCAGCCGCCGTGCGGATGTACTGAAAGAGTTCCACGCTAAACACAAAAACGTTGTATTCAAGAAGCTTGACGGAATGGGCGGCGCTTCCATCTTCCGTGTCATGGAAAACGACCCCAATCTTTCCGTAGTGCTGGAAACGCTCACCAACGACGGCCGTGAGCAGATCATGGGCCAGATCTATCTGCCGGAGATTGTGGACGGCGACAAACGCATTCTGCTGATCGATGGAGAACCGGTCCCCTATGCGCTGGCGCGCATACCTTCCGCGGGCGAAACCCGCGGCAATCTGGCCGCTGGCGGGCGCGGCGAGGGTCGCGAGCTAACCGACCGGGACCGGTGGATCGCCGAACAGGTTGGCCCCGAGCTGCGCAAGCGCGGGCTGATGTTCGTCGGCATTGACGTGATCGGCGACTACCTGACCGAAATCAACATTACCTGCCCGACCTGCATACGCGAACTGGACGCACAGTTTTCGCTGGATATTGCAGGTAATCTCATCGAGACCGTGCTGGCTAAACTGGACGCTTCCCGCTAACGCTTCGATCATTCATGAGCGCCACTACCGTTACATCTAAAGACCGTTTCAGCTTCTGCCTGTTCCTGGCGCTAACGCTGCATGCGGCGCTCATTCTAGGGGTTGGATTCTCGTCAGAGATCAACATGGCAGACGCCGTCAGCATCGATGTAACGCTGTCTGTGGCAAATGATGCAATCACGCCCGAACAGGCCGACTTCATCGCCGCGACCAATCAATTGGGCTCAGGCAGCGAGGCGGAAGTCATGGAAATGACAGCGACGGAACAGGCAGATTTCCACAGCAACGAATTCGAAACGGTAATGTCCCAGGCGGCGCCGGTGCAGGAAGTGACCGAGCAGTCACGGCCAATCCTGACCAGCGATTCCCCGGCCGACGATACGGCCAACGACGACCTGCGCGAGTTAACCGACTTGCTGGAAGCCACGCCCACAAATCAGCTCGATCGTGAAAGGCTGGTGCAGGAAATCGCCAGCCTGGAGGCGCGTATCGCTCAAGACCAGCAGGCGTTGGCCAAGATGCCCCGCACCAAGCGCATCAGCAGCGTCACGACTCGCTCAGCCTCGGAAGCCGCCTACCTGAACATGTGGCGGCAGAAGTGTGAGCGCATAGGCCGTGCCAATTATCCACCGGGCGCATTGCAGGGAGAGGTTTTGATGCTGGTGTCGATACTCGCCGACGGTACGCTTGAAGAAGTACGCATTCTGAAATCCTCGGGACATCGCCAGCTGGATCAGGCTGCCCTGGCGACCGTGCGTCAAGCGGCGCCTTATCAGCCGTTCAACGTCGAGATGCGCAAAGCGTATGACCGCCTGGAGTTCACGCGTACCTGGCAATTCACTAAGACCGGTTCGGCGTTGGGCGGCTAGGAATTCACGCGTGGATCTAGCACATCACTTTCTGTTAGCCATGCCCGGCTTAACCGGCGACTATTTCGCCAACAGCCTCACCTACATTTGCGAGCATAACGATGAAGGCGCCATGGGCGTCATGATCAACCGCCCCAGCGATTTGTCATTGATCGAACTGTTTTCGCAGCTGAGTTTGCAGACCGACCGCAAATGGGTAGACACCATGGTTTACGAAGGCGGTCCTGTAGCCACCGAGCGCGGCCTGGTATTGCACAGTTCGGACCAACAATTTGAATCTTCTGCGGATCTGGGCGGCGGTCTGTGCCTGTCTACAGCGATGGAGGTACTGGACGCCATCGCTCATGACCGAGGGCCGGAGCAATTCCTCGTGGCCGTGGGCTATGCGGGTTGGGGCGCCGGACAATTGGAAGCGGAAATTGCCAACAACATCTGGCTCACCACCGACGCGGATGTGGACATCGTGTTTCACGGCGTATGGGAGGAGAAGCTGAAACGCGCCGCAGACCTGCTCGGCATCGACCTGAACCTCATCGCTGCGCGCCCTGGACATGCGTGATGTCTCGCCCCGGATATGTCCTGGCGTTCGATTTCGGGTTGACCAACATCGGCGTGGCCATCGGCCAGACGCTCACCGCGACGGCCCGCGGCATCGCCACCCTGCAAGCCAGGAACGGCAAGCCTGACTGGCGCGCCCTGGCAGCGCTCGCTACGGAATACGCACCGGTCTGCTGCGTGGTGGGGCTGCCATTGAACATGGACGGCTCAGCTTCTGATATGAGTGCAAGGGCTACCCGGTTTGCGGATGCCCTGGGGCGTCGCCTGGACGTTGCAGTCGTCCTGCACGACGAGCGTTTGACTACGCGGGCAGCAAGAGCTGCAATGCAGGAGGCAAAAGCCCAAGGAACTGCAGATACCGAACACGAGCTTGCTGCGTGTCTTATCCTGGAAAGCTGGTTTCGCGAAGGCGGCTAAGCGCCGCTCTCACTAAGGTGTATTAGCCACCCAGACCCATGGCCGAATCTTCTTCATCCGGCTCGATGGCGAGATGATCTACCCCTTCCATGGGGTTGGTCTTGGCATCGGCGCCGAGCTTGATCATCAGGCGCAGGTCGTTGGGCGAATCAGCACAGGCAATGGCAGCATCGTAGGTGACTTCGCCATCCGCATAGAGCTTGTACAACGCCTGATCGAAGGTCTGCATGCCCTGTTCGGTGGAATTGCTCATTAGTTCCTTCAACAGGTGCACGTCGCCTTTGCGGATATGATCCGCCATCAAGGGCGTGTTGATCATGATTTCCACGGCGGCTCTACGCCCCTGGCCATCCGCGGTGGTGACCAGTTGCTGCGCCACCATGGCGCGCAGGTTGAGAGACAAATCCATCCATATCTGACTGTGCCGGTCGCTCGGGAAGAAGTGAATAATTCGGTCCAGCGCCTGGTTTGCATTGTTTGCGTGCAGCGTGCATAGGCACAGGTGGCCGGTTTCAGCAAAGGTGATCGCGTATTCCATGGTCTCGCGGGTTCGCACCTCGCCGATCATGATCACATCCGGCGCCTGGCGCAGGGTGTTCTTCAAAGCGATTTCAAATGAGTCGGTATCCACACCCACTTCGCGTTGGGTGACGATACATCCCTTGTGCTGATGCACGAATTCGATGGGATCTTCGATGCTGATGATATGGCCGGTAGAGTGTTCGTTGCGATGCCCGATCATGGAGGCTAACGAGGTAGATTTACCGGTACCCGTGGCGCCTACAAAAATTATCAGGCCGCGCCTGGTCATGGCCAGGTCTTCGATGATCGGCGGCAGGCCGAGATCTGTCACCTTTGGAATGTTGACCTCAATGCGCCGCAGAACCATGCCTACCAGGTTGCGCTGAAAAAACGAGCTGACCCGAAAACGTCCCAGGCCGCGCGTGTTGATGGCAAAGTTACACTCATGTTCTTTGTCGAACATTTCCTGCTGGTCGGGATTCATCACCCCGTAAACCAGCTCTTTGGCCTGCTCCGGCGACAACGCGCTTTTGCCCGCAGCGTAGAGTTTGCCGTTGACCTTGACCATCGGCGGCTTGCCGGCGGTGATAAACAGGTCGGAAGCACCCTTCTCGACCATGAGTTTAAGCAGCTTGTCGAATTCCATCTGTAATCGCGCTCCTAAAAGTCGTCCGCGTTCTTGGCCTTTTCTCTGGCCGTGTCGCGACTGATCAGGCGCTTCTGCACCATCTCCAACAGACACTGGTCCAGGGTCTGCATGCCTACCCCGGCGCCGGTCTGAATGGAGGAGTACATCTGAGCCACCTTGCCTTCACGAATCAGGTTACGTATCGCGGATGTGCCGATCATAATCTCGTGGGCCGCGACGCGGCCGCCATTGACCTTTTTCAGCAGTGTCTGCGAAATAACGGCGTTCAACGATTCCGACAACATCGAGCGCACCATGTCTTTTTCTTCCGCCGGGAACACGTCGATCACCCGGTCGATGGTCTTCGCCGCTGAAGTGGTATGCAACGTGCCGAATACCAGGTGGCCGGTCTCCGCCGCAGTTAACGCCAGGCGGATTGTCTCGAGGTCGCGCAACTCACCGACCAGGATAATGTCCGGGTCTTCGCGCAGAGCCGCTCGTAAGGCTTCATTGAAACCGTGGGTATCGCGGTGCACTTCGCGCTGGTTGACCAGACACTTTTTGGATTCGTGGACAAACTCGATGGGGTCTTCGATGGTGAGAATGTGGTCGTAGCGGTTATCGTTGATGTAATCGATCATTGCCGCCAGCGTGGTGCTCTTGCCTGAACCCGTTGGACCAGTTACCAGCACCAGTCCACGCGGCACCATGGAAACATCTTTGAACACCTGGCCCATGTTCAAGTCTTCCAAGGTCAAGACCTTGGACGGAATGGTTCGGAAAACGGCTCCGGCGCCGCGATTCTGATTGAACGCATTGACGCGAAAGCGCGCCACTCCCGGCACCTCGAACGAGAAATCCGCCTCTAAGAACTCTTCAAAATCCTTGCGCTGTTTGTCGTTCATGATCTCATAAATGAGACCATGCACTTCAGTGTGCTCAAGCGGCGGCAGATTGATACGCCGAACGTCGCCATCTACCCGTATCATGGGCGGCAGGCCCGCAGATAAGTGCAGGTCCGATGCACCCTGTTTGGCGCTAAAGGCGAGCAGTTCTGTTATGTCCATTGAGCGATCCCTGTCTTGCGCACAGCGTTATACTATGCGGTTGGCGGCAGCCACACCACGGGTTATCCGGGCATCTGCAGTATACGCCGGGGTCAGGTTTTGAGTATGCGACGCGGTTAACGCAAAGCGTGAGATATGAGTACGCAGCAAAAAAGCAACGAACCGGACATACAAGGCAATTTAGTTGTCCTTGAGCGGCGAATTCAGGCGGCATGTTCTGCGCACGGGCGTGAACCTGGCTCCGTTACCCTCATCGGCGTTTCCAAAACCAAGCCATTGCACTACGTACATCAAGCAGCCGCCCTGGGCATTCAACACCTGGGTGAGAACTACCTGGACGAAGCCATCGACAAGATCCGCGCGAGCAAAGATCTCGATCTTACCTGGCACTACATCGGTCGTATTCAAAGCAACAAAACCAAAGACATCGCAGAGAGTTTCCACTGGGTGCACACCGTGGACCGCATTAAGATCGCCACGCGCTTACACAATCAGTGCCCACCCGGTAAACGCCTGAACGTGTTGCTGCAGATCAACATCGACAACGACCCGGCCAAGGCGGGAGTGCTTGCAGCGGACGCATGGCCACTACTGCGCGACATACTTTCCCTGACTAATCTACGACCCAGAGGCTTGATGACTATTCTTGCACAACAAGCCGACCCTGGGGCCAGCTACGATTTAATGGCACAATTGTTCGCAGAATTGCGCGACCAACTGGACGATGAAGTGGCAAGCCACTGGGACAGCCTTTCCATGGGCATGACCGACGACCTGGAACAGGCCATCGCAGCCGGCGCAACGCACATACGCATCGGCACCGCCCTGTTCGGCGCACGCGGCACCTAGCTTAATTTTCGGAGAGCGTTTTTTTGCCAACCCAGAAACCTATTTTGGCCTTCATTGGCGCCGGCAACATGGCGAGCAGCCTCGTCCGGGGCTTGATAAGCGATGGCGCAAACGCATCCGACCTGCGGGTGGCCGACCCGGTGCCTGCCCAGCGCGAGAAATTCGCCGAGCTCGGGGTGTCCACCTACGCGGACAATAACGAGGCAGTGAACGGCGCCGATCTGGTGGTGCTCGCAGTCAAACCTCAAATCGCCAAGAGCGTTGTCAACGAACTGGACGCATTGCAACCGAACCAGGTACTTTTATCCATCGCTGCCGGGATAAATCTCACCAGCCTCGGCCAGTGGTCCAGCGTTGAACAAGCCATCGTACGCTGCATGCCCAATACCCCTGCGTTATTCGGTGCCGGGATGAGTGCGTTGTTCGCCAATCAACAATGCGATCCCGCCCAGCGTCAGCTTGCAGAAACTACCCTGGCTGCCGCAGGCGCAACGCTGTGGGTGAAACAGGAGTCCGAGCTGGACGCCGTTACCGCCGTTTCTGGCAGCGGCCCCGCCTATTTCTTTCTGCTCATGGAAGCGATGGTGGACGCCGGCTTGGGCTTGGGCCTCGACCAGCAAACGGCAACTACGCTTACGCTGCAAACAGCATACGGGGCAGCATTAATGGCCAGAGACAGCGATGCAAGCCCAGCCGTATTGCGCCAGAATGTGACATCCCCGGGTGGCACTACCGCTGCCGCCCTTGAAGTTATGATGGAGCGAGGAATGCCCACAATAATACATGCCGCGCTGGTCGCTGCAGACGCCAGAGCAGCAGAGCTTGCACAGGAATTCGGTGGAGAGGTTTCGTGAGCAATACGCTGATCATTATTCTAGATTTCGTATTCAGACTGGCTACTTTGCTGTTCCTGATTCGTTTTCTACTGCAGGCCGCTGGAGCCGACTTTTACAACCCCATCAGCCAGGCGGTGACTAAAGCCACCGACAGTGTGTGCAAACCTTTGCGCATGGTCGTCAAACCGGTGGCCAATTTCGACCTTGCCTCCCTCACCGTGGCGTGGCTGATCAGTGTGGCGGCCGTGTTCGCCTTCACCTTCGCACAACACGGCACCGGGGCCGCGGTGCTGCCGGCGCTATGGGCGGGGTTAATCAAAACCCTGTTGGTGCTGATGCAGTTCTACAAGTGGACCATCATCATCATCGTCATAGCCAGTTTCGTTGCCCAGGGTACGCAGCATCCTGCGCTGGCACTTTTAAACGAGCTGTTAGAACCGGTCATGGGGCCGGTGCGTCGGATACTGCCAAGCCTGGGTCCGCTTGACCTATCGCCGATGGTCGTGCTGCTGGTCATTATCCTCGTCGAGGATATCCTGATGCGCTCGTACTTCTAGATCCGCGGAAATCACTCCATGCCTGCCGAGATCCCCGCAGACTCTATTGGTGTCGTCGACACCCTGACGTTTACTCATGCCGAGCCGTTCCTGCTGCAGTGCGGGCAAACGTTGCCTGGATTCGAACTGATATACGAAACCTACGGGGAGCTGAATAGCGCCAGAACCAACGCAGTGCTGATCTGTCACGCCCTGTCCGGTCATCAGCACGCAGCCGGATACAGCAGTCCGGCCGACGACAAACCCGGATGGTGGGATGCCTGCATCGGCCCTGGTAAAGCCATCGATACGAACCTTTTTTTCGTGGTAAGCCTCAACAATCTAGGTGGCTGTCACGGCAGTACCGGACCGTTGAGCACCAACCCCGACACGGGCGAGCCCTATGGACCCGACTTTCCCACGGTGGTCGTTGCGGACTGGGTTTTGAGCCAGACCTTGCTCGCGGACCATCTCGGCATAGACAGGTTTGCGGCGGTGATCGGCGGAAGTCTGGGGGGCATGCAGGCCATGCAATGGGCCATCGACTTTCCCCAACGCGTACACGCCGCACTGGTGATCGCAGCGGCTGCAAAACTGTCTGCGCAAAACATCGCGTTCAACGAGATTGCCCGCCAGGCCATAGCGTCAGACGAAAACTTTCTGCAGGGCCGCTATGCCGATGAGCAACAGATACCCGACAAGGGTCTGGGATTGGCGCGCATGATCGGTCACGTAACTTATCTGTCAGACGACGGCATGCGTGAGAAATTCGGGCGTGAGCTCAAATCCGGTGATCTAGGGCGAGGCGACGACGTGGAGTTTCAAGTGGAAAGCTATCTGCGCCATCAGGGCCAGGCATTCTCCCGACGTTTCGACGCCAACACGTATGTGTTGATGACGAAAGCCCTGGACTATTTCGATCCAGCACGGGATACCGCCGATAGCCTGGTCGCGGCGCTGCAGCCCGCGCAAGCGAAGTTTCTGATCGTCTCGTTCAGTAGCGACTGGCGTTTCTCAGTGAGCCGTTCCAAGGAAATCGTCGACGCCCTCATCGCCGCTGGAAAAAACGTAGCCAGCGCAGTGATAGCTTCAGACCATGGTCACGATTCATTTCTCCTGCCGCTGCCGCGATATGTGGAAGTGCTGCGCAGCTACTTGCGCTGTGTACACACTGAGATCCACACTGCAGGCACCACGTGAACTTGCGCGCGGACTTGGAACTCATTGCCGGGCTGATCAACCCGAAAGCGAGGGTACTCGACCTTGGCTGTGGCGAAGGCGATCTACTGGCGCATCTGCAGTCAAACAAGCAAGTCAACGGCTACGGGCTGGATGTAGATGCCGAAAACATCCGCATCTGCCTCGACAAGGGCGTAAACGTCATCGAGCAGGACCTGGACGAAGGCCTGGCGAATTTCGAGAATGACAGCTTCGATATGGTGGTAATGACCGACACACTGCAGTCCGTACGTTCCCCTGACATGCTGCTCAAAGAGATGTTGCGCATCGGCGAACAGTGCATCATCACGTTCCCAAACTTCGGGCATTGGCGCTGCCGCATGCAGCTGGCTTTCCTGGGCCGTATGCCAATAGCCAAGCACATTCCACACACCTGGTTTAATACGCCCAACATCCATCTGTGTACGTTTCGAGATTTCGAAAATCTTTGCGCGGATCTGAATTTCCCGATTATCGAGCGCCGCGTGGTGGACCACCGCAACATCGAGAGCCCGTTGGGGTCTTTGTTACCAAACGTGTTGGGCACGGTCGCATTTTACCGCCTGGGGAGAACGCTCTGATGGCGCGGCGTCACCTGCAAACGCCTATCCATATGAGATTCGTGCTGTTACTGCTGGGTGCCCTCGTCGGTAACGTTTCCGCAGAGCAGATGCAGGTATTCAGTGACTATGAAGTGCACTACATCGTCCTGCCCACCACTTTCCTGCAGCCGGAAATCGCAACCAACTACAACCTGCCACGTGGCAGGGACCGCGCGTTGGTAAACGTATCGGTGCTCGACGCGGCGGGCAAGCCAGTCCATGCTGAAGTCACCGGTAGTTCTGCCAACCTGCTCGGCCAGAAGCAAGTCCTGACGTTCACCGAGGTGGCCGAAGGCGAGGCGATCTACTATCTGGCGCTGTTGCGCCACGCCGACGAGGAATATCAGCGGGTGGCGCTGGACATCGTCTTACCAGGCGGAGAACTGGGCGAGATTCGCTTTCAACAACAGATGTTCTGGGATAGGTAGTGCGCGTTGTGCTGGCCAGCCGCAATCCTGGGAAGCTGCAGGAACTGACCGCGTTGCTGGCGGGCCTGGACCTGTCCCTGGAAAGTCAGGAGCAGCACAACGTACCCAGTGCCGACGAGACCGGTGCGACGTTCGTGGAGAACGCCATCATCAAAGCACGCAGCGTCGCCCAGGCCACTGGCCTCGCGGCCCTGGCAGACGACAGCGGCCTGGTCGTACCGTCACTGAATGGTGCGCCGGGAATTTATTCCGCCCGCTATGCCGGCGTGCATGGTGACGATCACGCTAATAACAGGAAACTCATCAAGGATCTTAAAGACATCAGCGAGCGGGCCGCGTTTTTTTACTGTGCCATGGTGATGTTGCGTCATGCCGCGGACCCCACGCCAATAATTGCCACCGCCGCGTGGCACGGAGAAATCATCGATACACCCGCGGGCGAACAGGGATTCGGCTATGACCCACACTTTTATCTCCCGCACCTGGGTCTGACATCTGCACAGCTTCCGCGTACGCAGAAAAACGAGTTGAGCCATCGCGGCAAAGCGGCGGCGGTTCTTGCCGCCCAGCTTCAACAATTGCACTAAGCCGTGTTCGACGATGCGTCAATCTACGTGCACTTCCCCTGGTGCGTGCGCAAGTGCCCATACTGCGATTTCAATTCACATCCTTTGAAGGATACAGACGATAAGTCAGCCTATTGCGATGCGCTGATTCGCGACTGGCACGCCCAGGACGCGAAATCCCCGCAATCGCCAGAATTTCGCACCGTGTTCATGGGCGGCGGAACCCCGAGCCTGTTCGCGCCTGAACTGATGCAGCGTGTTCTGCAAACGCTCCCACTATCGCCCGAAGCGGAAATCACCATGGAGGCTAATCCGGGAACAATGGAGCATGCCGACTTCGGCAGCTACCGGATGGCTGGCATTAACCGGTTGTCGATTGGTGCGCAGTCGTTCGATGATGCTCAGCTTAAGAAACTCGGCCGCATCCACAGCGCAGACGAAACCGTCGCCGCTGTGATGCAGGCCCGCGCCGGTGGCTTCGACAACATCAATCTCGATCTGATGTGGGGGCTACCCGGACAGAACGTGGACCAGGCAATGGCCGACCTCGAACAAGCCCTCAAGTTAACCCCGGAGCACATCTCCTGGTATCAGCTCACGATTGAGGCCAAGACTGAGTTCGCCAGGCGCCCACCTTTGCTGCCCGTGGACGAGACCCTGGCCAACATAGAGCAGCATGGTCTAACCCTGCTGGCCGAAGCCGGCTACCAGCGCTACGAGGTGTCCGCTTTCGCTCGTGATGACGCCCAGTGCCGTCACAACATCAACTACTGGACGTTCGGCGACTACCTGGGCATCGGCGCCGGCGCCCACGGCAAACTGAGCCACATCCAGGGCTCCGATGCCGCCATCGTGCGAAGTCGCAAAGCGAGCCAACCGCGCCTGTACCTCGGCAACCCGGCACAAACCGAGTATGCAGACGTAGCCAACTCCGAACGCGTGGTTGAATTCATGCTCAATGCCTTGCGACTGGTGGATGGCGTCAGCTTCGCGACTTTTGAATCCCGCTCCGGGCTGGAATGGTCGACGGTGGCGCCGACGTGGGAGACGCTGGTCGACCAGCAACTGGTGCGCAGCGACCGCTGTGCCACCACCGCAAGGGGCCTGCGATACCTCGACAGCGTGGTTGCCTCCTTCCTAGCGTAAGACCCTGGCGTGAGTTCAGGGCGTGGCTCTGCCCGGTCTGGCGTACGCCAGATCATGGATGTCATGGCCCAGTCCCTGCCCACGACGTTCAAACTTTGTCGGTGCCCGGCCTAGATCGTCACCTTCGGGATCTCCTGCAGCGCGCACCTGATCCACAATCACCGCGAGCGCCGGCTGCGCCGCAAAGCACTCACGCATCCACTGCGCATACGGCTCCCAGTCAGTCGCCAGCCTGACAACACCGTCGGCTTGCAGTACCCGAGCAAGTTGATCTACGAATTCAGGTTGAATGAGGCGGCGCTTGTGATGACGTTTCTTGGGCCACGGGTCCGGGAAAAAGATCCGTACCTCCTGCACGCTGGCGTCGGGTAATGCGGCAATCACCTGTTGCGCGGGAACTTCCACAACCAGAACGTTACGCAGATTCTCGCGATGTAGCCCGTCCATGAGGGAGCCGATACCGGGCTGATACAGCTCTATACCGTAGAGCCGCCAATCCGGTTCCTGGGCAGCCCATTGCAACAAGGCTTGTCCCATGCCGAAGCCAATTTCGATGCCAATAGGGTGTTCGCCAGCATGTTCAGCGATGTGCGCGGCATCGATGAGGTCGGTGGGGGACCATTGTTCGTGCGCGCGGGCTTGCGCCTTGGTCATCCGACCGCGGCGCCTGATGTAACCATGCTCCGGGAAGGAGGGGCCCACGTGCTCGCGGCCCACTATGGCCAACGCAGCGCGGCTATCAACAAGCAAACCCATGCGACGATAAATGCCGTTCCGCCTGCCGGCGTCAGCGGTCCGAGCCAGGACGGCCCGCCCAAAACCAGCAGATAAATGCTTCCGCTGAACAACAATACACCAACGATCATCAACCAACCTGCAATGGCAAGGAGTCGGGCGCCGGACGGGCTATCGTGCGGGTGCTCTGCCGGCGCCTGCAAGCGCATCATGATGCCGACCAAGAGCAATGCCAGGGCGTGAATCAGCTGGTATTGCACGGCGGTATCCCACGCGCCGGTATTGCTGTGCCCGAGGTACGCACTCAGGCCGTGGCTCCCCCACGCACCCGAAACAACGCCGGCGGCACCGTACATCGCGCCGGCGACCAGGCATGTCTTGCGGGGGTTCAACTCGCGAGAGCTGCCACCATTACGCCGCGATGGCCTTCTTCAGCTTCTTCATCGCGTTCTTTTCAAGTTGGCGAATACGCTCAGCAGATATGCCGTACTCATCAGCCAGCTCATGCAAAGTGGCTTTTTCTTCCACCAACCAGCGGCGTTGCACAATGTCACGACTGCGGTCATCGAGGATCTCGAAAGCCGAGGCCAATCGCTCGCTGCTGTGAGCCTGAAAGTCCTGGTCCGCTACCAGATCGGCAGGATCACTGGCTGGTGCGGTGAGAAAGTGCACAGGCGCGCTGGGCTGCTCATCGTCATTGTCGTCCGCATCGAACGCCCAGTCGCTGGCTGACAAGCGCCCTTCCATGCGCGTGACTTCCGCCTCGGAAACCCCGAGGTCGTCAGCGATGGCTTTGGTTTCTTCCTGATTCAGCCACGCCAGACGTTTCTTGTTGGAGCGTAGATTGAAGAACAATTTACGCTGCGCCTTGGTGGTGGCCACTTTGACTATGCGCCAGTTGCGCAGGATGTACTCGTGCATCTCCGCTTTGATCCAATGCACCGCGAACGACACCAGGCGTACGCCTACATTAGGATCGAAGCGCTTGACTGCCTTCATCAGCCCGACGTTACCCTCTTGAATGAGGTCAGCCTGGGATAGCCCGTACCCTTTGTACGAGCGCGCGAGATGCGCGACGAAGCGCAGGTGGCATAAAACCAATTCGCGGGCTGCGTCAAGGTCTTGCTCGTAATAGAATTTATCTGCCAGTACACGCTCTTCTTCAGAGCTCAATACTGGAAACGCACTGATGGTATTCAAGTACGCATCTATGTCTCGTCCCGGCGCGAGACTTGGAATTGCCATAACTCCAGTAGCCATGTGATACCTCCGGTAACACCAATTTCCTTATTTTAGCACTCTCTATAGGACTCTGCTAACCCTAAATAGTTCCGAAAAAGTTAACTAAATCACTGAATTTAAAAGAGTTCTAAGTCTTTCAGCCGTTGTTGCACCCCCAATAGTGCCCCCATCACGCCCAGCGCACAGGCCAAACCCAGTAAAACGAGCAGAAACAGCGTGTTAAAGCCCGCCAGATCGAGGTCCTGCTGGTAGCTTCCCAGCAGGGATTGCAGCGGCGGTTCGATTATCACCAACGTTATGGCAATGAGCATGGCGGCGATCACACCGCCGCCAAAACCGTAGATCGCACCAAAATACAGAAACGGGCGCCGAATCTGCCCCTGGGTGGCGCCAACCATCTTCAATACCCGCAGCTCATCCAGGCGCGACTCGATCGCAAGGCGTACCGATGACGCGGTCACCAACACAGCGCCCATCCCAAACAGCACTGCCAGCATCACGCCCAGCCGGCTGACGACCGCTGACAAATCGTGCAATCGCTCAAGCCAGGTTTTTTCGACCACTACTTCTGCGACACCCGGCAGATCTTGTGCACCCTGCATGAGCGTGTCCAGAGCCTGGGGGTCGAGGATGCCGCTGAACTGCGCTGTGAGCGACGCTGGTAGCGGATTCTCCTGCAACAGGCTCAGGGCATCGGCGAGCCCGCTGTACGCTTTGAACTCTGCCAATGCCTCATCGGCGCTGGTGACCTGAACGTGCGCAATACTCGTTTGCTCAGCCAGAAAATTTTCGACGGCGTCAATTTCCGCGGCCTTGGCTTCAGTTGCGAAATACACGCTCAATCCCGGGCGACCTTCCCAGCCCTGAGACATCTGATCCATATTCACCTGCAATATGCGCAAGCCCGCAGGCAAGGCTAACGCGATACCAACAACCAGCCACACCAGCAAGCTGCTGCCGAGGCGGGTACTGACAAAATTCGCGGACTCCGACGCTACTCGGGCATGGTCCCGCAGCCATCCGAGAGGCTGCCACGGTGCGCCCCGCCATGGGTCTTTGTTTGCGGACGAGGAAGCCACCTTGTCAACCGCCACCATGTTCAGCTGACTGGTCAACGGGATCGTCTGCCGGTGTGCCCGTGATCTCGCCGACTGAGCGGATCGCTGCGCGGTCGTCGACTACCTGACCGTGTTCAAGGTGCAACATGCGTAGACCCATGCTTTCGATGAGGTTGACATCGTGGCTTGCGACTAAAACCGTAGTACCGACCTGATTAAACCGCGCAAATAGATTCATGATATGAATCGACAGGTCTGGGTCCAGATTTCCGGTGGGTTCGTCGGCCAGCAGAATCTTCGGGCGCGTCACCACGGCGCGCGCGATACCCACGCGCTGCTGCTCGCCGGTAGACAGGTGCCGCGGGAACAACCTCTCTTTGCCCAGCAGTTCAACCTGTGTCAGCGAAGCGCGCACGCGACGCCCAACTTCCCGCTCGCGCAAGCCCATAACCCGCAGCGGGATGGCAACATTCTCAAATACCGTACGGTGGTCCAGCAGGTGATGGTCCTGGAATACCACGCCCAGGTTCTGCCGATAACGCGGCAGCCTCTGCTCTGGCAGTTTCGCGATGTCTACATCGTTGACCAATACCTTGCCTCGCGTCGGCCGGTCTGCGCGCAACAGCAATTTGAGAAAGGTACTTTTGCCGGCGCCCGAATGGCCGGTAAGAAACGTCATGGAGCCCTCGGCAAACTCGACGCTGACATCGGACAGCGCCTCGTAGCCGTTTTCGAAACGTCGCGTCACATGTTGCAGTGCTATATGGCCCACGAGATTAAGGCTAACTCATGTTTCGTCTAGCGCAAGCAGCGCACGCACGAAATCCGCTGCGACAAACGGCCGCAAATCATCAATGCCCTCACCCACCCCGACGAAATACACCGGTAGCTGTATGTCAGGCAATGCGGCAATAGAAAACAGCACGCCGGCTTTAGCGCTGCCATCAAGCTTCGTTATAGCAAGCCCGCTCAGCTCTACCGCCTCGTGGAACAATTTGACCTGGCTCAACGCGTTTTGACCAACGCTTGCGTCAAGCACCAGGATCACATCGTGGGGCGCACTCTCATCCAGGCGCTTGACCACGCGATGAACTTTCTGCAGTTCGTCCATCAGTTGCGCCTTGTCCTGCAGCCGTCCGGCAGTATCCACCAGCAAGACGTCGACACCTTTTGCCTGAGCGGACTGCACCGCGTCGAAGGCCACCGATGCACTGTCGGAACCCTGCGCTTGAGCAACTACCACAACGCCATTTCGTTCACCCCACACCTGCAACTGCTCTACCGCCGCGGCGCGAAACGTATCGCCCGCCGCCAACATCACCGTGTTGCCGTCACTCTGCAGCTGCTTGGCGAGCTTACCGATGGTAGTGGTTTTGCCGACGCCGTTTACCCCGACGAAAAATATGACGTGGGGATGATGCTGTTCGATCTGCATCGACTTCTGCAGCGGCGCGAGACGTTTTTCCAGCAAAGTGGCCAATGCCCCATGCAGGGCCCTGGTGTTATTCAACTCTTTGCGCTTAACGCGCTGAGCCAACTCGTCCATCACGCTGCTGGTGGTATCGACCCCGACATCGGTCAACAGCAGCGCGGTCTCCAGATCATCCAGCACACTTTCGTCAATCTCGCGCTCGCCAAGCAACAGATTGCCCACGCCCTGCGCCAGCTGCGAACGGGTTTTTGCCAATCCCGAGCGCAATCGTCCAAACAAGCCGTCCGCTTGTGCCGCTTCTTCGCTATTACTCACTTACTTCTTTTCCGCATACGTTTCTGGTTAATCTATACTCGCTCGCTCGCATTGCTAGCTCTTGAGATGGTTGCAACCATGGCAGTCAAGAAACGCGGTCCGCAGCAGGTGCGCATTATCGGTGGTAAGTGGAAAGGACGGAAGCTTCAGTTTAGCGGCGATGCAAGCTTGCGCCCAACCCTGGGCCGAACCCGGGAAACCCTGTTCAACTGGCTGCGGCCTTCCTTAACGGGTGCGCGCTGCCTGGATGCCTTTGCCGGATCTGGTGTATTGGCCTTCGAAGCCTTGTCCCAGGGGGCAGGCAGCGTAGTGCTGATCGAGCAGAACTCGCGCAGCGTGCGAAGTCTCAAGCTGACGATCAACGCTTTGCAAGCGGCGCAGGACGCCGAGGTCGTACGCGGCGATGCTGTTACATATCTCACCGGCGCCGGGACCCCGTTTGACATCGTGTTTCTGGACCCCCCCTTCGATCGCGTCGATCTGCTGCACACGACCATGCGGCTACTGAGCGAACGCAAGCTGGTGACCGGGTATGTCTACGCAGAAGCCAGGCGCTTAGATGATCTGCAACAAGCAGCGCAGCACAGTGACATGAATATTGTCAAAACAGCCCGTGCAGGTGGTACGGTAGCAGTGCTGACGCAGCCACGCGCAGTTTGCAGCTGAGCATGGCCGACGCTAAGATCGCGCCGGGACAACACGCCAAATAAGCAGCTTGAAAAGGGGACGTATAAGAATGAAGGTGGTGGTATATCCAGGGTCGTTTAATCCTATAACCAACGGCCACACGGATCTGGTTGAACGCGCATTGCATCTGTTCGATCACGTGATCGTCTCTATCGGCACCTCTGCGCAGAAGGATCCGAAGGTTGATCTCGCCGATCGCATCGAGTTGTGTGAGGAAGTGCTGTCCGAATTCGGCGATCGGGTGTCAGTGGAAGGGTTCAATAACCTGTTGGTGGACTATGCTCGATCGCGCAACGCGCGATTCATTCTACGCGGGCTGCGTACGGTAACGGACTTCGACTACGAATTTCAGATGGCTGAAATGAATCAATCGCTGATGGAGGACATCGAGTACGTGTTCCTGCTGCCGTCCAAGGAATACTCTTTTATCTCATCCACGCTGGTGCGCGAGATAGCTTCCTTGGGAGGAAACATTTCCCAGTTTGTGCATCCGGCAGTTGAACGAGCGCTGGCCGGTTAGCCCACGCTCACAAATTCGAGCTACTCGTCCGCGCCCTGATATCGGCCTGAGGTTCGGCAACCCAGGCAGCGAACGAAGGTCGCCTTACCCGGCCCGACCACCAACGCATCTGCCGCCTCGCCCACATTGCCGCCCAGTGCACTGAAGGGCAGGCTGACTACAAAGGTTGCCGTACCAAGTACGGTCGCTACCAGACCCAGGGGCCGCGCGACAATCATGTCGGCGGTCATTTCGCCCGCACTGGGTTCATCGGCGGGCGCAGCGAAGCTTCCCACTGGACCCAGCAACAGGCAACCCGCCGCAACTGCGGCTGCCAGCTTCGTGCGTAAATTCGTTTTCTCGACGCTCATGACCATTCTCCTTGTCGATATGCGCGCAACTTTATCACTTCGAAGCGCCAAATCCTTGTGAGGATTGGCAATTTGGGCAATATACCGTGCTCCGTTGCCCCAAAGTCTGTCCCTTGAGCCGCGCCGAACATCGCCGACAGGCCTCATTCTGGCGCCCATAAACATTCAACTGCTGGCGAAAGTAGCCGGGTTTCCCGTCGGAACCGACAAAATCCCTCAGTGTCGTACCCCCTTTGGACACAGCCCTGGCCAACACAGCTTTGATCGCCGTGGCCAGGTCATCAAATTTGTGCAGAGGTAACCGCCCGGCACGCGTCGCCGGGCGAATACCCGCTAGAAACAGTGCTTCCGCGGCGTATATGTTGCCGACGCCCACCACGATCTTAGAGTCCATGATGAAGTTTTTTACTGCAACCTTTCGGTTGCGGGAAAGCCCATGCAAGTATCGGCCGGAAAACTCATTCCCCAATGGTTCCACACCCAGTTTCGCCAGCAGTGCATGCTGCGATGGATCGTCTCCGGCCTGAAACAACACGCAGCCAAAGCGCCGGGGGTCATTGAGGCGCAAAACCTTGCCGTTGTCGAAGTTGATGTCTACATGATCGTGTTTCAGCACAGGCGTGCCAGGATCCAATATACGCAAGCTCCCGGACATTCCCAGATGCACGATCAGCGTGCCCGCATGGGTGCCCAGCAACAGGTATTTAGCGCGCCTGTGTACCGACAAAACGGTTTCACCGCGCAGTTCGTTGGGGATCTGGACCGGCCAGCGGAGCGCTGAATTGCGCACCGTCCAGCCGGAAATGGTGTGATCAACCAGCCAAGGCTCAATGCCCCTTCGAGTCGTTTCGACTTCCGGGAGCTCCGGCATACGTGTTACTTGATCTTTGCTTCCGTGTACAGAACGTACTTGCGGACCACCGGATCGAATTTCTTCATCTCAAGCTTGTCTGGCATGGTTCGCTTGTTCTTGTCCGTGGTGTAGTAGTGGCCGGTACCGGCGCTGCTGACGAGCTTGATTTTTTCGCGCATGATTCTTACCTGTATAGTGCCTGGGTCGGCTAGACTTTCTGTCCCGCAGCACGCATGTCTTTGAGCACTGTGTCGATGCCCTTCTTGTCGATGAGACGCATGCCTTGCGCGGATACGCGCAGCTTGACGTAACGCTGCTCGGATTCCACCCAGAAGCGATGCTTGTGCAGGTTCGGCAGAAAACGCCTGCGGTTCTTGTTTTGCGCGTGGCTAACGTTGTTACCCGACATCGGTCGCTTGCCGGTAACCTGGCATACCTGAGACATCGTCATCGGCCTCAAAAAAATGAGGCGCGTTTATACTACAGCCCACGCTCTGCGGCAACTCATATATCCGATCTCTAGGCTCCCAGCAGCCCCCGACTGGCAAGCGATACGGCGCTTCCGGCAGCCACGATGATGTGATCCAGCACGACGATATCCACCCGCTCCAGCAGATCTTTGAGCTCCCGCGTCAAGCTGAGGTCTGCGTGGCTGGGCTCAGCCACCCCAGATGGATGATTGTGGCCGATAATCAACGCAGCGGCGTTCAATTCCAGACCGCGCCTGAGTACTTCACGCGTATGCACGTGGGCGCGGTTCAGTGAGCCCTGGAATAGCACTTCCCAGCATATCGGGCGATGCCGGGTGTCCAGGAACAGGCACCCGAAAACCTCCCGTTCTTTATGGCCTATACGCCGCCTGATATAGCGCGTCACCGCGCTGGCATCGGCCAGCGCATGGGGCTCGATCAGCGCCGCTTCGTCATGGCGCGCGGCGATCTCCTGGATGGCCTTCAGTTGCGAAACTCGCGCCTCGCCCAGGCCACGCGTGTTCAGCAGGCGTGACTCACGAGCCGCGAGCAAGCCATGCAGACCGCCAAACTCGACCAGCAGGCGCCTCGCCAGGCTCACCGCATCTTCACCCGCCACCCCAGAGCCCAGGCACAATGCCACCAGTTCCGCGGCAGCGAGCTCCTGCGCACCATGGCGAAACAGCCGTTCACGGGGTAATTCGCTGTTCGGCCATGCTCCTTGCAGCGCGGGTTTGATTGATGTGGTCGGCGGCATTTCGAGGTACCCTTAGCGCGTTTTTTTAGACACAGTCGAACGTGGTGATGTCAACGTTAGCCGACAAACATATTCTGCTAGGCGTCTGCTCTGGCATAGCAGCCTATAAAGCGCCAATTCTTGTACGTGGTTTGCGCGCGGCAGGCGCACAAGTCCAGGTCGTGTTAACCGCCAATGCGCACCGCTTCGTTACACCAACGAGTCTGCAAGCAGTGGCGGGCAACCCCGTCCGGGGCGACCTGTGGGACGAAGCTGCGGAAGCCGCAATGGGACACATCGAGCTCGCGCGCTGGGCGGACATCGTGGTGATCGCCCCGGCGACCGCAAATACCATGGCCAAGCTGGCACACGGCATGGCCGACGATTTACTCAGCACCGTGTGCCTGGCGACCAACGCGCCGATCGTGCTGGCGCCTGCGATGAACCAGCAGATGTACAAACACAGCGCCACACAGCAGAACGTTGCGCGCTTACAAACCCTAGGCTATGAACTCATTGGGCCGGATAGCGGCGAGCAGGCATGCGGCGACGAAGGCCCCGGGCGCATGATGGAACCCGAAGCCATCATCTCCCATTTGACAGCGCAAGCCAGCGAGGACGCGAAACTGCCCGGGCGTACGGTCATGATCACCACCGGGCCGACCCTCGAAGCCATCGATCCGGTGCGCTATATCAGTAACCACAGCTCCGGATTGCAAGGTCTGAGCCTGGCCGAAGCTGCCGTCGCCGCAGGGGCCGACGTCATTCTTATCGCTGGTCCGAAAGTTCAGGCAAGTTCACCGCAGATCCACCGCATCGACGTCACCAGCGCCGAAGAGATGCAACAGGCGGTGCTCAATCATCTCGAAAACGTCGACATTTTTATCGGCGTTGCCGCGGTTGCGGACTATCGACCCGCGCATCCTCATGCGCAGAAGCTGAAGCGTGCAGGCGAACAGGGCGCGTCTTCCAGCATCGAGTTGGTCGAAAATCCGGATATCATTGCGGGTGTGGCTCAACATCCCAAGCGCCCACCGCTGGTCATCGGTTTCGCCGCCGAAACCAACGACGGCGTCAAGCACGCCAAGCAGAAGCTGGCCAGAAAAGGGCTGGACGCAGTGGTGCTCAACGACGTGTCTGACCCAGATATTGGGTTCAATAGCGAACAGAATGCGGCAACTCTTATCTACGCCCAGGGTGAAGTGGTGCTGCCGCAACAATCCAAACGTCAGCTTGCTGACACCCTGATACGCCAAATACCGCAGATTTTTGCCTCACAGTTAGCAGATACAAACCCAGAGAGTGTGACAAAATAGCGCGCTCGCGCCGAATTCTGACGATTCGGCGCCAAAACCAAACGATTGGCAGGACGCTTCTAACGTGGCAGGCAAGACGGCAAAACCCGAAACAACCCAAAAACGCAAGAACGCCTCGAATGGTGTGTTGACCAGCGGCGCTATCGCCGTGCTGGTAGCCAGCATTGGCGTTTTCATCGCGTTCGGCATGCTGTGGTGGCAGATCATTCTGCAGCCCGGCGCCGAACAGGAACAAATGCGCCAACAGCAACTGTTGGTCAATTACGCGCAGTTCTTCAACGGCAGGGTCAGCGACCTGCGCGCGACGGTAAACGCCATGGCGACTGCTCCAACCACGCTTGCTGCGTTCGATTCTCGAGACGCGGCGCAGCGCCAGCAGGCGAGCCAGGCGCTTACCGATCAGCACCCCTACGTGGTGCGGACTGAGTTGATCGACCGAGGCGCCGCCGAGGTAGACCTGGATGCCGAAGTGCCGATATCTTTCGCCGCCCTGGATCTCATACGGCGCGCCGAAACTAGCGAATTCACCGGCCCTGAAGTAGGGCCAAACCAGGGCGGGCGGCTCTATGCCGCACAACCCATCGCCGGCGAGCAGGGCAGCGGCGTGCTGCTGGTGGTATTCGATCGCGCGTTCCTGGTGGGGCCGCTGGCGCACTTCAGCGAACTGAACGGCACCCTGGAGGTGCTTCAGACTGTGCAGAACTCTCCCACTACTCCGGTTCTGTCGGTGGGCAGTGGCAGCGGGGATTTGCCTGTCGTGCAACAGCAACTGGTGGCTCCACATTGGAGCGTATCGTTTGCGGCCACTGATGCGGACATTGCGACTGCGGACTATACCAGCAGCCTGTACCTGCCATTGGCGTTTGCCCTGGCTTTCATCGTTGCCGGCGTGGCGCTGGGCATGTCCAGTTTTCTGCGTATGGTCAAGACGGACACCGCAACCATAACCGTATACGCAACGCGACTGCTGCGAGGCCGCCGCGCGCATGCGGGGCGCTATCGCCTGGCGCTGATGCAGGGCGTAGCGGAGGCTATCGCTGTATACGCCAAACCGCCCAGTGAAGATGAAGACGCGTCCGACGAAGAAGAAGCTGTCAAAGGCCTCCTCGACGATCTGGACGAGCCTGGCAAAGATTCCCAGGCAGAGGATGCGGACAAGGCCGAAGCGCCAACCGCCGACGACTTCCTCGACGTGAGCGCAGCCAAACCTCAAGACAATTTCGGCATCGAAGTGAGCGAGGACGTAGGGCCTACGGATATCGGTGTGGATTTCGATGCGGGCATCTTTCGCGCTTATGACATTCGCGGCATCACTACCACCAACCTCACCGAGGACGTGGTCTACTGGATAGGAAGGGCGTTCGCTGCCGAAGCTCTGGCAAAGAGCCAGAATCGGGTTGCGGTGGGGCGCGACGGCCGTCATTCCAGCGAGCCGCTGCAGAGCAATCTCGTGCGAGGCCTGACCGAGGGCGGTATGGACGTCATGTGCATTGGCGAGGTGCCCACCCCGGTTCTTTACTACGCCACCCATGCGCTGGATACCGGCACTGGCATCATGATCACCGGCAGTCACAATCCGCCCGAATACAACGGTTTGAAGATGATGATTGGCGGCGTGACCCTGGCGGAAGACATGATCCAGGCGCTGTACCACCGCTTGAGCGAGAACAATCTGAGCGAAGGTGACGGCGAGACCGAGAACATCAACCTAAGCGACAGCTACATCGATAAAGTGCTGGAAGACGTAGCCGTCGCACAGCCACCCAAGGTCGTGGTGGATTGCGGCAATGGCGTCGCCGGCGGCATCGCACCGCGCTTATTGCGCGAACTGGGCTGCGAAGTGGTTGAATTGTATTGCGACGTCGACGGCGACTTTCCGAATCATCATCCCGATCCCGCAGAACCAGAGAATCTGGAAGACTTACAAACAGTCGTGCAGGCAGAAAACGCCGACATCGGGCTGGCATTCGACGGTGACGGCGATCGTCTGGGCGTGGTGACGAATAGCGGCAAGATAGTCTGGCCCGACAAGCTCATCATGCTGTTCGCGCAGGATATCGTCAGCCGTAATCCTGGCGCCGACATCATCTACGACGTCAAATGCAGTCGGCATCTGAACACCATCATCAGCGATCTAGGCGGCCGCCCCATCATGTGGAAGACCGGGCATTCGCACATGAAAGCCAAAATCAAAGAAACCGGTGCGCTGCTGGCCGGCGAGTTCAGTGGCCACATCTGTTTTGGCGAACGATGGTATGGGTTCGACGATGCGCTGTATTCCGCCGTGCGACTGTTAGAAATTCTCGGCTCCGAAGCGGGCACCTCGGACGACGTGTTCGACCAGTTTCCAGCCACATTCACGACTCCGGAAATCAAGATTGCCACGACCGATACCGCTAAGTTCAAAATCATGGCTCAGCTGGAAGAACAGGCCGACTTCGGCGAGGGTACGCTGACGACTATCGACGGCATCCGTGTGGATTTTGCTGATGGCTGGGGGCTCATCCGACCCTCCAATACCAGCCCTGTATTGTCCTTGCGGTTCGAAGCGGACGACCCAGCTGCACTGGACCGAATCCAGGACGAGTTTCAGGCAGAGCTCACAGTTATCGACCCCGCGTTAAGCTTCCGTTAGCAGAGCTGGCATGAACACAGAACGGGCAGAGACAACCGCCAAAGTATTGACCGAAGCGCTGCCGTACATCCGTCAGTTTCACGGCCAGACCGTAGTCATCAAATATGGCGGCAACGCGATGACGGAAGACGCCTTGAAGCAATCATTCGCACGCGACGTCGTGTTAATGAAGCTTGTGGGAATCAACCCGGTGATTGTCCACGGCGGCGGCCCGCAGATCGGCGAGCTGCTGGAGAAGCTGAACATCGAATCGCGCTTCGTGAATGGGATGCGCGTGACGGATTCGGCCACCATGGATGTGGTCG
>Ga0315336_1002440_pt1 | contig 28407 bp, 17 predicted proteins | sample ASW5metaG_FD_204512 | JGI IMG/M metagenome (GOLD analysis project Ga0315336, IMG submission 204512) | Ammonia-oxidizing marine archaeal communities from Monterey Bay, California, United States - ASW #5 | ecosystem: Environmental > Aquatic > Marine > Intertidal zone | place: USA: California... | reverse complement strand
CGTGAGCCAAAAAGGTTTGCGGTAAACTCTGCTACTTCGGCCCGTGGTCGGACCCCGATGGAGCACTCAAGTTCTGGCTGGACCAAAAGGAGGGCCTGCTCGCCGGGCGAACGCCACGCAAAAGCGGTGACGACGTGCATTTTTGCGACCTCTGCAACTCGTTTCTGACCAGCAAGCAACACCTGGTCGACACCCGCGAGCTGTCCCCCAGCTCGTTCCGTGATTATCACAACACCTGCTCTCGACTCGTTGAAGTCTTCGGGCGGAGCCGACTGGTCGATGACTTGGCAGCCGGCGATTTCGAGACGCTGCGTCGGTCTCTGTCATCGACTCGCGGACCCGTTGCCTTGGGCAACGAGATTCAGCGTGTTCGGTCGGTCTTCAAATACGGATACGAGGCCGGGGTCGTAGACACGCCGATTCGGTTTGGGCCGGGCTTCAAGAAACCGAACCGACGGATGATTCGGCAAGCTCGGCACGCGAATGGCCCTAGGATGTTCGAGGCCGGCGAACTGCGCACAATCATCGACTCAGCGCCACAGCCGTTAAGGGCGATGACGCTGTTGGGCATCAACGCCGGGTTTGGGCAGAGCGATATCGGTTCCTTGTCCGTCGCCGCTCTCGACCTAGATGGTGGATACGTCAACCATCCGAGACCGAAGACCGTGATGCCGCGTCGATGCCCGTTGTGGTCCGAGACGGTTGGAGCGATTCGTGAGGTGCTGGAATGCGGGCAACACCCAAGAGACGATGCCGATCGAGACATCGCCTTCCTTACAACGCAAGGACGACGATGGTCGCGAGTCACAGCTAGTGGCTCGCCCGTCGACTGTCTTGGGCACGAATTCGCGAAGCTGCTACGGCGGCTGGGGCTCAAACGGGAAAAGGTGAGTTTTTACGCGCTACGTCACACAACCGAAACCATCGGTGGCGAGGCCAAGGACCAAGTTGCTCTCGACCATATCATGGGCCACGTCCGTGGCGATATGGCCAGCGTCTACCGCGAGCGCATCTCCGACGACCGCCTGAAGGCCGTCACCGACACTGTTCACGCCTGGTTGTTTGGCGATGTCGAGTGACCAGCCTGCCATCTGGCAGCATTGTCATTGCATGTGTCCCCGAAAATGTCCTTCGCGTTCTGAATCACTTCGACAGTGCTTTTGTCTGTGGATTTCCGCACAGCATCCGCGGTCGCTGCTTGGGGTCGCACGGATGCTCAAATGGTCGATCGTTCCAGAACTCGGACATGACTGAGTTTCCGATGGCTCCAGAGGAATTTGTAAAAACTGCGACTTCGAGACTTATGAATAAGCAAGGTCACTTCGACCGTTAGGAGGCGAATTCCATCAAACACGAAACTTCCAATCCAGGTTCTCCTGTGGGCGAAAAAGTGGCAGGAGGCGCATTAGAAACGACCATAGATAGGCGCGTTAAAACCGACACGTGAACAGACGGTTTTCAGGAGACGCATCGCATCTCACGGTATCGCCGGACTTTCAAGCGTGATGTCCCAATGTAGAGGACTGTTTACCCGATGGGCGCGTTTGGCCGGTTTTGATCCACCCGGGATGCTTCGATCATCAATGGGTGGTTAAACTGAACCAAGACTCAACCTTTCAACGGCGTAGGCATCACCTGCGTCGGAACGCTTAATCCACCACGTGAACGAGCATCAGGTCTTTTCCAACTTGCGACCAGTCGGTTGTTCCAACAAGAACAAGCCGGTCGCCGGCTTCAAGGATGCAACGTTCCCGACCCCAGTTCACGACGAAATCGATCAGAGTGTGCGGTGCGGCCTGGCACACGTTGGTAACGACGGGAGTCACTCCCCAGGCGAGGCACATCCTCCGGGCCGCGATGGCATCGTCCGTGAGTGCGAGAATCGGAATCGGACTGCGGAGTTCCGAGACGGCGATCGCCGTCGCACCACTTCGTGTTAGGACGACGATCAGCTTGGCGCTCAGTTGCTCTGCCGCATGAATTGCCCCCAGCGTGAGCGCCCGTGTCGTTTGGGTGGCCAAATTTCGTGACCTGAGGCCCAGCGGCAAATCTTTGATCGATTGAACGTGCTGTTCGGCCTCGCCGGCAATGCGGCTCATGATAATCACCGATTCGATGGGATACCGTCCAATGGCTGTTTCACCAGAGAGCATCAGAGCGTCGCTGCCGTCGAGCACCGAATTGAGCACGTCGCTGGCTTCAGCACGCGTCGGCCGGTCCACTTGCTGCATGCTGTCCAGCATCTGGGTTGCCGTGATTACCGGAACGCGATAACGATTGCATGTGTTGATGATGCGCTTTTGAAGCATTGGAACGCGAACAATGTCCACCTCGACTCCGAGGTCGCCGCGTGCGACCATCACGGCATCTGTCTCTGCGACGATGTCTTCCAAGTTGTCAAGAGCCTCCGGCTTTTCGATCTTGGCGACAATCCACGGCGACCATTCGGATGGATGCAGAACGATCTGCCGACGCAGCTCTTGAATATCGTTTGAACTCCGCACGAAACTGAGTCCAATAAAATCCAGTTTCTGTTCCATCGCCCACGCCAGATCATGGTGGTCTTTCTCGGTGAGGCTGGGTAGTCGGAGATTGACTCCAGGCAAATTGATGCCCTGTCGACTGCGGAGAAGTCCAGGCTGCACAACAACACATTCGGCGAGGTCCTGTTCCTTCTCCACCACACGCATCGTTACGGATCCGTCGGCGAGCAGAAGGCGATCACCGACTTTCAGGTCGTCAATCAGCCGCTCGTAAGTGGATGACAAACTCGTCGGATTCTCTGGATCAGCATGGCGGTGAAAGCTAAGGCTTTGCCCTTGTTCGAGGAGCAATCCCTGGTGGGGCAGCTTGCCAAGACGAATCTTTGGCCCCGCCAGATCGCCGAGAATTCCCAAGGGCCGGTCGAGCTCGTCGGAGACTCGTCGAATGCCATCGACGATATTTATCATCTCATCGTGATCGCCATGGGCGAAGTTTAATCGAAAAATGTCGACTCCGGCTGTCGCCAATTGCCGAATCTGTTCCACTGAATTCGATCTTGGCCCCACGGTGGCAACAATCTTCGTCTTGGCCAACAGTCGTTCCGTGTAAGGTAGGGGCGAATCATTCATGGGTGATCCCAGTTCCTTTCAACGCGGCTCATGTCCTCGTCACAGTGTAAATCGGCATCGATCCCCATCAAAGGCTGATACGCATCCACTACCTTGGTCGAGCGTCGGTCTTCCATTGTTCGATCGGCCCAGTGGCGAGTTTATTCCGAGAGCGACAGTCGTTGTCCCGCTTTGCTTGCACGCGCCGTTTGATCGAATGCGGATTCGGTTTGAGCTGATGATCTTTTCAAGAGGGCGATTTCATCGTCATACCGCCATCAACCACGGTACCGGGACAATGAACGGAGTTCCCGACATACATACGGCGCTTCAAAAAAGTGTCCAGCCCTTGGGAGTTGCCCAGACCCAAGTCAGAAATCGGTCGTATTTGACGCGTGCGAAGAAGCTCGACCATCTGACGAGTTCATGACCTAAATTCGAACGAAAAGCTATCCAACGGAAGGATCTACCGACGCCGGTGGTTACGGTGCCATCGTCATTGAGGTCGCATGTTTCGCACGTCCTGGAAATCAATTACCACCCAAGCTAATGTGGGGTGTGCCGCGGTCGAGCACTCGCGCGGTCTCCTGGAACGGAGAGGTCACAAACTCGCGGCTCTCCCATTCCGTGCGTTCGATTTTGTTGCCGTCCAACAGCGGTCCCAATCCCAGCCGCTTAAGGTGGGGATTGAATTTGACGGCAGTCCTCAACTCTTCGGGGTTTTCGATTCCCAATTCGTACGCTGCTTCTTCGGTCCCGAGATCGCGATAGTGAAAACGGGCGATGGCGCCGATCGGCTCGGCGAAGTCTTTGATGGGCTTGTCCTTGTCTTCACCGGTTTTCAGGAAAGCCCCGGTCGTTTGTTCGACGGCCTCAAGAAACATCCGTTGATCTCGCTCCACGGCCCGGTCCATGAGGTCTTTGGACACATACAACTCGCGTGCTTTCTCGCGCGGTTCGCCGGCAACCGCTAGGCCGGATCGGACCGTGTCTTTGAAGCGGATCATGCCGTGCTGATGGCAGTGGATACAGGAAAGACCGTTCACCACGACCGGCGAGCCGGACGTCTCTTTCAGGTCGCGGACCACGTTGATGGGACCTTCATCGATTCGCTCGCCTTTGGAATCTACAAGCATGAAACCCTGCAGCCTGTTCGGCAGCGTGAATATGATTTCGCCTCCGTCCTGTTCGAACGCCTGTTGGCTGAACGGATTCGCTTTGAACTTGGGGCCAAGCGGATACCGAAACAGATTGCCGTTCTTGTTGTTCTGCGCGAAATCGTAGCTTTTCCAATAGTAGCCGTATGCGGACTGGTGGCGATCCAACAAACGATTCGCGGTGGAGACGCCGCTTTCGGCGAAGCCGGCGCGCTGCAGGCGATTGCGCAAAAAGTCGCGTTGGACGTCGACCTTCAGCAGCTTTTCCAGCTCTCGATCGGTCTTGGGAATCGCCATGATGACGTGATACAGCGGGGGCCGTGTTGCGGTCACGGTCAGCCAATCCGCCCGCACGTAAGCCAGCGGCGTTCCGGAGAGCAACTCGAGTTGCCGATCGATTTCCCGGATTTGCGGATCTTCGACGCGGTTGAACTTGAGACCGTAGGGATAGACGGCGAGAACCGACTGCCAAATGTCGCGTTTGTCCCAGCCGAGGTCGCGGAGATCGAGCCGAAAGATCGTCTGCTCCCTGTCGATCGCGGTCGGCACGACGATACGGGATTCCCAACTGAGATGGTTGACCGCTTTCGCAAAAGCGGCCCGGTACAAGCGCAAATCGAATGCGGATACGTTTTCGTTGTTGTTGTAGAGGTGCGTAATTGTGAAGTATCTTTGAAACGTGCGGTCCGAGGTTTTCGCGCCGCGCAGATCGTTCAGGATATCCGCTTGGATGCCTTCTTCACGTTTGAACGGCCGCTTTTCGCGTTCGGGTTTTGGTGCGCCGGCTTCAATCCACCGTTTCAACAACTCCTTTTCCCCGGTCGATGGCTGCGGTTGGCCTTCCGGCGGCATGTCGCCGTCGTCAATTCGCTGCCACAAATAGGAATCATCGAGCTTCCCCGGCACGACGTAGACGGAATCTCCCCTTTTTGCTAGCAATCCGTCGCGATCGGTAATGTCGAATTCGATGCTGCCGTTGTGACAGCGGTAGCAGTACTTCTTTGCCAACAGAAAGCCGTCTTTCGCCAGTTGCGTCGGTGCGTCCGCCGCAGCCACCGGTAGGACTGTGCAGTGGGCAATGCCAACGATCAGCGTGATTTCAACGAGACGATGCAAGGCACTCTCCTCGATATGTTTGCCGAGTGATTCTACGTAAGGGATTGGATTCCCCGGGCCAACGCCGGAGTTGTGACCGTAAAAGCCCCGTGCAGGCAGACCGAACATCGCCGTGAAACATTAGCCCGCCGTCGATGAGAGGCGGCTGATACATCCGCAGCCGACGCGATAACACTCTTTCTTCGAACGCAACAGCATCGTAGTCGCCGTACGGGTCATGGCTTGTCGTAGCGAATCGTGATCACGGCGCGTGTCCGACCGTATTTCCTCGGCTCGTTGTTTTCGGCCGCGATTTGTTCCAAGCGGCGTCCGAATCCGATGGCCGAGGGAGTCTTCGAAAATGCGACCTGTATTTCGTCGGCTGGGGGGCTTTCGGTTTTTAGCCACGTGGCTTGCACGCAGACGGAGATCGTTCCCACGCCAGTCGGTGATCCCAGACGCGCTGCCGCACTGTCGGCGAGATTTGTAACGAGAAACTCATCGACCGACTTGTTGTTACGATGCCAGCCTTTCAGCGTGATCGACTGGCCGGGGTTGATCAACCAGCGGACGTAGCGTGACTCGCCTTGGCGGTGTCCCGAATTGTGCCGAAGCTCGCTGAATGAGAAGGAATTGATTCCGTCCAGCAAGAAGCGGACGACCGTGGCAAATCTTGCGTTGTTTGTGTAACGCAGGTGAAACGCATCCCCTTTCTTGAGAGTGACAAACGGTTGTCCTTCCACAAGCTTCACGGGGCGGGGGCGATTATTGACGAGGACTTCCAGCGTGAAAGGGCTGCTGCGGCTGGCGCCAACGGCTGTGCCTTTATGGATAGTCGCCGTCGGCCGACGGAAGCTGTCAATGACGCTCTTTGGGTTGCCGATTTCTCCGCGCTGTTCGGTGGCATGCACGTCGACCGTGGCACCCAGGGTATCAGCAATATCACCGGCGTCCGTGGTGTCGTGGATCACTTGCGTCCGTCCATTCGTGAACGTCACCTGCTCGGCAGACAGACCCTCGCTGTTGTTCTCTCCAATCTTCACGGTTCCGTTCAGTGCCGCGAGAACCTCACCGTTGGCGTCGACAACCTCCGCCTGAATTCGAAATTGTGGATTGTCACCACCGGGCGGTTGGTGAATGAAATACTTCCCCTGCACGCCAAATGGAGCACCGAGTCGCTTAACGCGAATGTTGAGTTTCTGAAATTCCTCAGTTAACACCTGCCGAATCCCGGGACCACTTGCCGACGCAAACGACGGCGGTCCGCTAAATTGACCGATGCTAACCGAGTCGATGCTGCGCGCGCTTAACAACTTGCCGACGCTGGCTGCAATCTTGGTCAGTGAATCTCGCAGCCCCTCCGTGGCGAACGCCGGCGGCGAACTGCCGACTAAGAATGTCGCTACAACGATCCACGAGACGCATATCCGCCGAATACTCATGAGCAGTACCTTTCGATCCGCGAACCACGGTCCTGTTTCATCCTACCATGGGAACGCAGCGATCGCCCGCTCCTTCGGCGAACGACAAAACTGCGGGAAACAGATACGCTACCGAATCATAACACGTTGTAGACCAAGAACCTACGGCGAAAAAAAACTCGGAAGATCCAGCTTTTAAACCCGGTCGCCGGCCGACAAATTGCGGACGCTTACTGAATCGAGACGTATCTCGGACAGACGATTCAGGCCGCACCTCGAACAGCCTACTTCGATGCGCTCGTTCCGGTACAAATTGTCTCTACAAGTGGTTTCAAAACCCTCTGGATGGCGCTTTTCCCGTTGGTTATGCGTGTAGGAAAAAATGACTGGTCCGCGAATTGCCATCGCATTTGCCAACACCTCTCGCATCTCTAAGCTGTAGTCAGTCGGCAGGTTTTCTTTGGGGCCAAACCGAGCATGAGCACCAAATACACGATTGTATTTGGCCCCAATCCAAGAAAATCTTCGATGGATCGGGTGCGCTGACACTTGAATTTGGCGGCGTCGGTTGCGGCCAGCCGCTTCCGAGCAAAGGATTGAGTTTTTGACTCAGGAATCGTGTGCCAGCAAAGGCATGGGAAAACGGGACAGACGCTCACGGAGTGCGCCGATCAAAATACGGTCGGGCGTGTTGAAAAAGTCGGCTTGCTGAGAACGTGGGGAGAGAGGGTCGCCGTAGTTTGTGTCGTGGCCACCGAGCGAGCAGCCAAAACCAGAAGGTGAGGACCAGCCGCTTGAGGTTTTGGACAATCGCACTCAAATAGGCCTGAATCTGCACGTTTGACCGGCCGCGATAGCGCGCTCGGGAGTGGCCATGATTTTGCTTGGCCTCGGCAAACGATCCTTCGCTCTTCCACATGCGTTGTGACAGCCATTCTCGAAAGATCGGATCCCGCATTCGTGCTTGGACCTTTTCAAACAGGTCCTGATCAAGGCTGCGACGCAGATAACGTTGGTCGGAAGAAGCGCGTGACTCCGCGGCACAGGTGGATGCTTGTGGACAATCCCGACAGTCCGCCGACGAACTGACATACCGCTTATGATTACGACAGATTGCCAGATTGGGGGTCAGATGTTTGCCCTGCGGACAGCGGAAGCGATCGTGTTCTTTCTCGTATACTAAACCGCAGCTCAAGTACTTGCTGTTGCCCGCGCGATTATTCCAGAGCGAAATGAAGGTTCGTTTTCCTTGCTCCTGCTCCAAGGTGCGAATAATCTCCGCTGACCCATAAACACGATCTGCGGTCGCTTTGAGAATTGTGATTCCGTACCGGTGTTCGATCCGCTGAAGCTGTTCCAGATACGGCTGGTTGTCGTTTCGCGCTCCGGTGGTGACGTGCATGTCCAGGATCACGCGGCTGTTTGCGTCGATGCTCTGATGCACTTTGTACTTCAGCTTTCTAGGAGTCCCTCGTTTCTGGGCCAACGTGGCGTCGGGATCGGTGCGACTGCTGTGGGTCTCATTCGAGATGTGTCGAGTGGCCGGCGGTTCGATTGCCTTGGTCCGTCCCTGGAGCGCTTCGGCTTCCCGGCGCGCCTGTTCGAGATCGTTGTGAACCAGCGAGTCAAGCGCTGCGTCGGCCGGGATCAACGTTGCGTCGGTCATCACACAACAATTCTCTCCGACCAAGCCGTGTTCTTGGCAACGCTTTACGATCTCGTGAAAGACGGCCTGGTGAATCTCTTCTCCATACCGATCCCGGATGTGACACAACGACGAGTGATCCGGCACGTTGTCGTCGAGTGAAAGTCGGCAGAACCAGCGGTAGGCCAAATCGAAATGGACTTCATCGCAAAGCCGTCGATCTGAGGCAATGCTGTAGAGATAGGCCACCAGCAACATGCGGAAATAGACCTCCGGATCGATGGAAGGCCGCCCACGTCGAGAGGCATAGCACCGCGCCGTCAGTTCGCGAACGAACGACATCTCCAGCACGCGATCGACTCTGCGGAGAAAGTGATCGTCGGGAATGAAGGATTCCAGATCGATGACCGTTCTGGTCTGCGGCTGAAAACCATGCGATCCTTGCATGGTTGCCCTCTTGAGCAGTGAGCGGTGACGAGAACGCCCCCGCTCATACTGCCCGGGAACCTCTCAATCAAGACGAATCCATACCCAACCGGCCCAAACCACACACTCTTTTTTCAACACGCCCGAACGATTTCTGCGACGCTGCGAGATGCGGACGGTGAGCCGAATTGAACTCACAGCTTGAAAATAGGCTCTTATCAACTGTTGACATGCCTACAATGCGTCGGTAAGATATGCCGACATATCGTAGGTAATCGAGTTTTCAGGAGTCCAAGATGGCGAAAGCTGATTCATCGCCGCTGACGGATGCTCAGCGGGAGATTATGGAAATCGTGTGGAAGCGTGGGGAGGTGACCGTCCGCGAAGTTCGGGAAGCGCTGGCAGAGCGGCGAGAACTGGCGCGCAATACCGTGCAGACAATGATCGTACGGCTGGAAGAAAAGGGTTGGCTGAAGCACCGCGAGAACGGGCGGACTTTTGTCTATTCGGCAAACCGGCCGCGAATGGCGTCGCTCGGATCAAAGGTCTCTCAGATGGTCGATCGGATGTTTGCCGGTTCGCCGGAAGAGATGGTCACGGCGTTGATCGAATACAGAGGCCTTTCTCGGGACGAAGCCGAACGAATTCGTAAAATGATCGATGAAGCGGACACGAAACAGAAACGCAGCCCTAAACAGCGGGGGAAGAAGCCATGAACGCATTCGCTTTCTGGAATCCCAGTGATCAGCTGCTGATTTGTGCGGTCAACGTTGTTCTACAAGTCACTCTCGTGACCGTCATCGCTCTGTCGGTTGCCGCGTTCGCACGTCGCAGCCCGGCCGTGCGGCATTGGGTGCTTTGCGCTTCGTTGTTGCTGCTGCTGGCAAGCCCGGTCATCGCACTCGTGATGCAGTCATCGGGGAGAAGCTTGTTGTCGGTGTCGTTGATGCACGAAGCTGTGGCTTCCGTGAGCGGTGCCACACCCCTGGAGTCTGCCGAAATGCAACCCGTCGAACGTTCGTCGTTTCCCTCGCCGGGCGGCGATTTTGCCGATACACCGAATCTCGCACGTGACTCCTCGGCAGATGCCCTCGATCCATTCGTTGCGGATGATCTCCGGCGCAAGGATGAGCGCCACGCAGAACCTGTCGCGGCGATCGAGGCCACGAGCGAATCAGCGCTGCCGGAGCCAACTGCGTCACCAGACGAAGTGAGCGTGGCGCCTCTCGCCCCGCAACAGACGGCGACTTGGATGGGAGAGTCCCTTCGCATCCTAATGCCGCCGCTGCTGTTAGTCTGGCTTGCAGGTGCTGTTTTTTTTGTTGTCAGGCTCGCCATTGGCTGTTGTCGGATAGGGGCCATCCTGCGTTCGGCGAAGCCCAACACGAACGCATCGCTTGCCAAGTCGTTCGAGCAAGTCGGACGAGCGCTACAGGTCGCGCGGATGCCTGAACTTGTCCTGTCACATCACGTACTGGGGCCGTTCGCCGCGGGTGTCTTCCGGCCACGAGTTGTCTTGCCCGAGCAGATGTTCGACCGAGTGACTTCCGATCAGATGCGTGACATCCTCGTTCATGAAGTCGCTCACATCGTGCGGCGCGACCAGGTGGCCGTGTTGCTACAAAATCTTGCCGCGGCAATCTTCTGGCTGCATCCGCTCGCGAAAGCGTTGAATCGCCAACTCGCACAGGCCCGCGAAGAAATCTGCGACAACTACGTGCTAGCCGCGACCGATGCTCCATCGTATAGCCGCACCCTGCTCACGCTCGCCGAGTTGGTTCAAACGGCCCGTCCCTTACCTGGAACGGTCGGTATGTTCACATCACGTTGGAAGCTCGAAAGCCGAGTTGCCGGTTTGCTCGACGAAAGGCGTAGCCGAATGGTCCGTCTGACGACGCTAGGGAAGACAGCCGTTGTGGCGCTGTCATTGGTCATGGCCATGATGGCAGCTTTTGGGACAATCACGTTGGCGGTCGGTCAGACGGAGACCGTTTCTTCTGAGGATAAGCAATCGACAATTCCACCTTCCGGCACACCTTCGAGCGTCGCCGCGGACGCCAACGAGTGGAGAGCGGGGAATGCCAAGTCAGCGTTGCCCGGATTGATTCCCGCCCCCGCGGACATTCCCGGTTTGGGACGCTGGCAGGCGATGATGATGCCGGTCGGAGGTTACATTGAAGCGGCCGTGTACAGCCCCGACGGCAAGAGTATCGCCTTCGGGGACGGCTTGTACGTTCGCATTCATGACGCGGACTCCCTCGATCTCCAGCGTGTGCTGGTCGGACATTCCGGCAACGTGCGGGCAGTCGCTTGGTCCCCGGATGGGAAATGGATCGCCTCGGGAGGAGACGACGCAACGGTGCGCATCTGGCGTTCGGATGGGACTCCTGGTCCGGTCTTAAGAGATCACCTCGCAACAGTTCGTAGCGTGGCGTGGCATCCGCAAAGCCGATCGTTGGCGACCGCCGCAATGGATGGAACGATTCGCCTGTGGGGCGTCGATGGGAAGCCGGGGATTGTCATTGAAGGGCACGAGGCGCCGATTAACACAGTGGCGTGGAGTCCCGATGGGTTCGTGTTGGCGGCTGGGGATGAGAACCACACGGTTCGAATTTGGAGTGCCAAAGGCCAGCCAGGCCCAGTCCTAGAAGGCCACCATGGCGCTATTACGCGCGTGCGATGGAGTCCGGATGGTAAGAGGCTAGCTTCCAGCAGCGTGGGGCTAGTGCCTACCGAGCCGGGCCAGCGACCGATCGCGACAGTGCGTCTTTGGAAGTCGGATGGCACGCCAGGTCCGACGCTCAATGGGCACCAGGCTCCGATTCGAGCGGTCGCATGGAGTCCAGACAGCAGTCAATTGGTCACGTCATCAGAAGACCGTCAGGTGTTGTTGTGGTCAGTTGACGGCAAAATCATTCGGCGGTTCCAGCAAACCGGATTCGATCACGGGATCGTCTTCTCGCTGGATTGGAATGCCAAGGCGAATCGGATCGTTGCCGGAGGGCGTTTCTCGGTTCGATTTTTCAGCACCGAAGGGCCAGTCGGTTCCCTTAAGCTCATTCGACCGGAGGGAGCGAAATTGATGTTCCTGGATTGGCATCCTTCGCGAGACCAAATTGCGATTGCTGCTCAAGATTCAACGATTCATCTCTGGTCCGATGGCTTCAAGAAGGAACTGACCATCGAAGGACATGACAGCTTCGTGGGCTGTGTTAAATGGAGCCCCGATGGCAAGCAACTCGCGTCAAACGACTTGAGTGAGAGCGTGCGACTATGGGACGCTGACGGCGAATTGCTTGCGGAATTGAACGGAAATCGTGGAATACCTCGCAGCATGGCTTGGTCGCCGGACGGCAAACGTCTAGCCGTGACGCGGAGAGGCGCACCGGTCGACCTGTTTAATTTGGATGGTGACGAGGTTTCGTTTGACATTCATGACGGCGGCGCAACTGGCGCAGCGTTTAGCTCCGACGGAAAACAACTGGCAACAAGCGGGCTCGACGCCAACGTGCGAGTGACGCAGATCGACGACCCGACAAAGAAAATCCCCGAATTGGCGCTTATGCAAGCGTTTGATGGTGATGTCGACTCTATCGCCTGGAGTCCGGATGGCCAGTGGATCGCTAGCGGCCACAACACCAGCCTCCGGTTTTGGCGGCCCGACGGTACGCCGGGACCGGTCGTACCGGCGTTTGAATCGTCGGTTATGCGACTTGACTGGAGTCCGGACGGTAAAACGGTGGCTACCGGATGTTGGGATACGACAGTGCAACTTTGGAAGGTTGATGGATCATTCTTGAGGCGGTTCCCGAATCACGCGGCACCATGTTGGGGCGTCTCCTTTAGTCCGGATGGCAAGAAACTGGCGACTTGCGGATGGGACGGGGTGGCCCGCATCTTGGATGTCGAGACAGGAGAGATTCTGGCGATGGCGATGTATGTCCCTGGTCCTGAACTACCCGCTGAAGGCGAACAAAATCGACGTCACGTTGGCATCGCTTTCAACCAGGCAGGCCAAGTCACATACGGGGATCCAGACATCCTCGAACAACAAGTCGTTTACCTCGTGGAGCAACCATCTGGTGCGTTTGAGGTCTTGAAGCCTTCTGAATTCCATTCGAGAGTTCCCGGAGCAATCCTCGCGGCATCCAAATGACGTTTCCACTGCCGACGCCTACGCAGTGGAATGTAACTCATTGCGGAGAGCACAATGAACATTAAGCATATCGGTTGGATCACCGGAATCGTCGCCGGAATCGTTGTGTTATTCGGGCCTCGCCCGCTCTTGGCATCTGATGACGCGCCCGATGAAGTCGCCGAGTTGGCCGTACGCATCGATCGTCACATCGCCGCGGCATGGGAGACAGAAGGAGTCGTGCCGGCCCCCCTGGCCGATGATGCCGAATTCCTTCGCCGCACGTATTTGAATCTCGCCGGAACGATTCCTCCGGTTTCAGAGGTTCGCGAGTTTCTGGCGGAGACGGCTCCCAACAGACGCCGGAGACTGGTGGACCGCTTACTCGATCATCCGGGATATGTGAATCACTTCGCGCATTCTTGGCGGTTATTGATGATTCCTGAGGCCGACGTGGATCAGCAGGTCCGTTTTTTGGCCCCCAGTTTCGAGGGTTGGTTGCGCGACAAATTCATCGACAATGCGGCTTACGACGATATCGCACGGGAGTTGATTGCATGCCCGATTTCTGGCAATGAACGCGAAGGCCCGGTTGCCTTCTATCGGGCCAAGAATGTCCAACCGGAGAGCGTCGCGTCGAGTGTCAGCCGTTTGTTCCTGGGAGTCCAGTTGGACTGCGCTCAATGCCACAATCACCCCTTCGCCGAATGGGAGCAGAAAGAGTTCTGGGCGTTCACGGCGTTTTTCGCAGGCATTGAAGGAACTCCGTTAGGAAGCGTGTCCGACGATTCCACGCGGCGGGAGATCGCGATCAAAGGCGGTGACACGGTCGTGCAAGCGAGATTCATTGACAAGACGAAGCCGAAATGGGCGGGACAGGCAAGATCGCGAGAAGTGTTGGCCGAGTGGATCACCGATAAAAACAATGCCTACTTTGCCCGGACGGGCGCGAACCGTGTTTGGGCGCACTTTTTCGGCTCAGGGATCGTTAACCCACCTGATAATTTTGACGAATCTAATCCGCCGACACATCCAGCCTTGCTCGATGACTTGGCCGTGGCATTTGCCGCGCACGACTTCGACTTCAAGTTTCTTATCCGCGCCATCACCGCGAGCGAAACCTATCAGCGCAGCAGCCGCCAAACACATGCCAGCCAGGCAGACCAGCGGTGGCTTGGCCGGATGCCGGTCAAAGGCTTGAGTCCACGCCAAATTACCGACAGTTTGATGCAGGCGACTGGAATTTACCAGCAAACAAACCTTCGCAACCGCGCTTTCAATGTCGGGAACAACGGTTCACTCGAAGCGCAAATCACCTCGTTGTTCGAGAACCAAACGGCATCGAACGTCGACCCACAAACAACAATTCTGCAAGCGCTGGCGTTGATGAACAGTCAATTCGTCACGCAGCAGACCCAACCGAATTCCAACAGTACCCTCGCCGCCGTTCTGCAAGCCCCTTTCCTCGATCGGGAGGGGAAGATTGAAGCCCTCTACCTCGCCGCCCTCAGTCGCAAGCCGAGCGATAAAGAGTTGAGCCGGCTGCGGACATTTATGGAATCTAAGCCCGACGAGAAAGTCGGAATTGCCCAACGAGTAATCCAAAACGTTCTGTCCCTCGGCCAGCGCACCACCTTGCAGTCAAGCGCGCAGGAGAAGGCGCTGGCAGATATCTATTGGGCGCTTTTAAACAGCAGCGAATTCTTATTTAACCATTGACCGACTCAGGTTCAGTCTGTCACCGGCCAATCTTTCTGGAGGAAGCGCGATGACCAGACGGCAATATCCACAGTCTCGGCGAACGGCTGGGAGGCCTATTTCGCGTCGAACACTGTTGCAATCTACGCTGGGTTGCACGGCGGGCGCGCTAGCGTCAAGTTGGTTTCCGGCATTCGCTGCCGATGCAGCTGCTGATCCACGACGTCAGCGGGCGTGCATTTTGCTGTGGATGTCCGGTGGACCCAGCCAGATGGATACATTCGACCCCAAGCCGGAACACAAAAATGGCGGGGGGCTGAAGACCATCGAGACCTCGGTCTCGGGAATCCGCATTAGCGAAAACCTGCCACACGTCGCGAAATGGATGCAACGGATGGCGATCGTTCGGTCCATGAGTACCAAGGAAGGTGACCACTCAAGGGGCACATACTTGATGAGAACCGGTTATCGTCCTCAAGGGCCCATCCAATATCCCGCGATCGGGGCTCTCTACTCAAAAGAACTTGCGAAAGAACATCGTGATCTGCCCGGTTACATCAGCATCGCTCCCTTCCGGGGCTTTAACGCGTCGGCTTATGGCCCTGGTTTCTTGGGACCGAGTTACGCACCGCTGATTGTCGGTGGCAACGGCCCGGCCCGTGTGAACGATCAGCCGACGACTTCGCTACGTGTTGAGAATCTCAGTTTGCCTGGTGATGTCGACACGGTTCGGCATGACGACCGCCTATCGATACTCTCTGACCTGGAAGACGACTTCACTGCCAGCCGGCCGGGAAACGCCGTCAGCGGCCATCGTTCCGCCTACCAGAACGCGGTACGGATGATGCGTTCCGAATCGATCGCTGCCTTCGAACTCGATGACGAGCCGGATTCGCTCAAACAGAAATATGGACTCACCGATTTCGGTCAGGGTTGCCTGCTCGCCCGGCGTCTCATCGAGCGTGGCGTGCCCTTCGTCGAAGTTTCGCTTAACAATGCAGCCGGGAATGGAAATAGTTTCGGTTGGGATACTCACCAGGAAAACGTCAGCCGCGTCGCCTCGCTTTGTAAAGTGCTCGATCCGGCCTGGGCCGCTTTGATGGAGGACCTCGACTCGCGTGGGCTACTCGACACAACAACCATTGTTTGGATGGGCGAGTTTGGTCGGACGCCGCGAATTAACAGAAATGGCGGTCGCGATCACTTCCCCGCTGCATGGTCGTCGGTGCTGGCTGGCGGAGGCGTTCAGGGAGGCAAGGTTGTCGGGCAAACAGGTCCCGACGGCATGAAAGTCACCGATCGGCCGGTGAACGTTCAGGATTTTCTGGCGACGCTTTGCTGCTGCATGGGAATCGATGGAGGGGGCGAAAACATCTCCAACGTCGGCCGGCCCATTCTCATCGTCGACCCCGAAGCCAAACCGATTAAGGAGATCATCGCATGACCGGCAACCAACGATATTTCGGAAACAGGCGATTGAGTAGGGCAACCCTGTTGCTTCGGTCGCTCCTCTGCGTCGCGATTACCGCATCAATATCAGCGCTGGAGGCGCGAGCCGGTGAACCGAAGACCGTGGACAATGAGCGCGAAATACAGGATTTAATCTATCTAGCCCCGCGTTCGCCGATCTTTGTGCGTCTGCGAATTCGCATTGAGGGGAGCGGCCTGCGAACCCAGCGTGAAACCTACGCGAAGGAACTCTTTGACAAACTCGATACCTCCGGAGATGGTCTACTCCAAGATTCAGAAATCAAAACCATTCCACCCGCTGGACATCTCGTGCCCGTCGGCAGCAACAATTCGACGGCATCAGTGGCCCGTTTTGGCGCCGCCGATGCCGACGACAGCGGGACGGTGACGCGTGAGGAATTCACGACCTACATTCTCCGGGCGTCCGGGGCGCCGTTTCAAATCAATGCTGCTGTTCAGCAACCATCCGGTGGGCAAAACGTGCAATTGTTTGACCGGTTAGATCGCAATCACGACAATCGGCTGACCACCGACGAACTGACGCAAGCTGCCCGCAATCTCCGATTGATGGACTACGATTTCGATGAACGGATCATACCGGACGAGATCCGCATTCCCACGCTTTTCGGCAATACACCGCAGGCTGAAAACGGTCCGGCAGCACAGGCATCGGCATCAATGGCCTTGATTGAACCGATCAACAGAAATTACGTTGACGATTCGCTGATCCGGAAGGTAATCCAACTGTACGACAAGCTCAGTCGTGGACCGGCCAACCGTCGCTTCATCAAAGATCGTCAACTCAGCGCGAAGGAGTTGGGCCAACGAGCGGAAGTCATCTCTGAATACGATCGCAATCGCGACGGCGTCTTGAATCAGCAGGAGTTACGCAAATATCTCGCCAATCCACAACCGGCGTTCGAGATCGTCATCGATTTTGGCACCGATTCCACGCCCGCCAGCATTAAACTTATCGCGCGAGACGAGTTGCCAACGACGGCGCCGCTGGGAATTAGGACGACTGAGGATGGCAGCGTTGCCGTGCGATTGAATAATTCCAGTTATGAGCTTGTTGCAAGCCCGAAAATTGGTTCCGTCCGCGCTGCCAGGCAATTATTGAATGCGTTCAGCGGAGCCGATAACGATAAAAACAAATACCTTGATCGCAATGAGTTTCTTCGGGTGGGAGGAGGAACTGGCGCGAACGGCTTCAACTTGGTCGATACCGACCGTGATGGAATGGTGGTCGAAGAGGAATTCACCTCGTTCGCCAAGCAGCAGGTAGAACTTCAAAAGCACGTTGTGAGCCTCGGCCTTGCCAACCGCAGCCAGACTCTTTTTAGTGTTGTCGATACCTCGCGAGACGGACAGCTAGACGCCGATGAGTTAGCAGAACTCAAGTCCCGCATCCTTGAAATGGATCGTAACAACGACGGTGTCTTCGAGCGGACCGAGATCTCCGGGAGTTTGCAAATGGTACTGGCACGTGGCAATGTCGGCATCGGTCAAAGCAATGTCTCTGCATTGGCGGCCACTCGCCAAAGCCAAACGGCCCCTCAAATTCCTCCCCGCAGCAGCTGGTTCGCCATGATGGACCGCAATCGCGATGGGAAACTCAAAAAAAGAGAGTTTCTCGGACCGCTGGATGTCTTCCACAAGCTAGATGCCGACAGGAGCGGTTGGCTCGACGCGACAGAAGCCAAATAGCGAATTGGCCTCGCATTTGTTGCGAAGTGAAGTTGCCTCGTCTTGGCCCTGCCGGTGGTAGATTCTGCCCAGTCGAAGTTGCTTGTCCGGTCTTGTAGGCGAAAGTCCTGTGCGAAAGCCGATCCGCCGTTGGGCAAATCGTCCCAGTTGTCGCTGGCCGAAAGCGCGATGTCGATCCGCTGAGCGAAGTCGGAATAGTTAATTACTATGATAATTCACTCGAAAACAACGTCAGCGGCCGGCCCGTAACGATGAAACAAAATGCCGTCGCGACCTGAATGCGCGCCATAACCATCCGGAAGTTTGACGAGCGGCGGAATGAAATGTGGCGATCTGAACGCAGGATGTTCAACCCGGATGCGAATCAACTGTGCTTACACGTCGAAGAATTGCTGTCCGGTGAATTCGTCGCTTCCGGGGCTTTACGTGCCACGTCGTCGCGGTCCCCCAACTCAAGCTGGAAGATTTCATCGGCTATGAATGCAAGTCTAAAAACGTCGGCATCGATCTCGATGCGCCCGTGTTGGCCAAAGTAGTCTCATCAACTTCTCAGACTGCCGGTGTTCATAAGTTTCCGAAGAAACCACCCTTTTTCGAAACGCCTTTGGTTTCGCATTTCTTGCGCCAGCTAACTCGCTCGGCCACATCGACCGAACGCAGATTCGGATATTCAACCCTGGGGCACCGACCGCCGCTCTTGTCGTCAAATTGATGGCGTGTCAATGGAGTTCTCGCCCGAGCCCAAGTTGTCCCGTAAGTGCCCGAGGACTAACCGACCGATGTTGTTCAGAAATTGACAACCGAGCCAAGTATGCGATGCCTACCCCTCATCATCCTACTCTAGTCTTGTGCGGAGCGGGCGAACTACCCTCCGCCTGACTGGTGCTGGCTTGATACATGTGCACGAATTGCGTCAGGCGTGGGAGGAGGTGACGGGGCATGCGCTCAACTCTGCGTTGGGCATTGAATACTGACACCAGGTTGATTTTCACGATTTGGGCCGATCGTCGCGAAATCCGACATCCTGCTCGGCTCGCTATGACGGTCGAACGATTGGACGCGGCGCGAAACTCCCTCACAGACCGCTAGAATCGATTGGGAATCGAAACCGGATACTTTCGTCATGTCGATGCCTCAAAACGCGTCGGCGCTCCAAAAAACTGATCTGTACGCCGCAAGTACGACCCTGGAATGAATCCCATCAGTCCCCCGAGTCGCCACATGAGTCGCTCACGTTTCGGCCACGTGGCTTTAATCCTCGCATAGGCGGCACCGATTGTCGTAGGGCTTGGAACACGGTTGGATGCTCGTCGTGAAAGCGACAGAATCCGTCGCCGGTTCGCTCTACTACTGTGAAACGGGCCACTCAAGCACAAGCAGCAAATGAGCGACGAGCGCACAACGACGCCGAGCGCCGGGCCGGAAACGAAGAGACTCGTGAGCGTCGAGCGAAAAAGAAGACGCAAGCTCGGACCGAACGTCCGTTGCACTAACAGCGGGTGTCGGTGACACCTGCAAGGGGCGTTTTCGGGCACTTTAGGGGCGTATTGAGGACAACGCTTGAGATGTGTTTCCGTCTATAAAACAAAGTGTTTTAAGCGTTTTCGGCGCATGCCGGTGATGGGTTCCGTAGACCGATGCTCTATCCAATTGAGCTAGGGGTGCAGTAACGGTTTACGTCAATCGAGTTTTTTGTTCGACACCAAAATCGACGTCTAACACAATGATCGCACTGCGAACGACGCAAGCCAGGCAGTAATCCGAAAGGCGTCAGCGTCACCTTTGGCTTCAAGACCCCAATGGCAACACCGTGTCGGCCAATTCTACAGCTAAAGCCGTAAAGAACAAGCCGAAGCGACCCAATGACATCCCGCTTTTCGCACATGGCAATGATTCGTGAGCCAAAAAGGTTTGCGGTAAACTCTGCTACTTCGGCCCGTGGTCGGACCCCGATGGAGCACTCAAGTTCTGGCTGGACCAAAAGGAGGGCCTGCTCGCCAGGCGAACGCCACGCAAAAGCGGTGACGACGTGCATTTTTGCGACATCGAGGATCAGTCGCGTGAGACGTCAGCTGAAGCGCGGCGGTTGCTTCGTCAGCAAGAGCCAGTCCCCGTGCTCGATCGCGTAGAGCACTACTTAGCTGAGTTAGCCTCTCGCGCATTGCATAAGAGCGATCTGAGCAAGGCCATGCCGTACGCACAGAACCAGCGGCAGGCTCTTCGTCGCTACACCAAAGACGGACGGCTTACGATCGACAACAACGTCAGCGAACGGACGCTCCGTCTGGACGAATCACGTCAGAAGGCGTCCAGGCAACGCGATCGCCACCGCCGGCAGCGTGCTGGCTGAGGTGTGATCGAATTGAACAATCCGCTCATCGGTCGCCGCATACACAATAGGCACACGATACGCGCGGCTACAGCACGATCGCCTCGCCGTTGCGAGCCGATTCTTCCGCGGCCAGACAAGCGGCGACCGCCGCTCTGGAATCTGATGGGAGAACAATCTCGGGCGCGCGATCCTCTGCAACACATCTCAGGAAGTAGGCCCACTCGTCGCGTAACGCTCCGGCGCGCTGCCCATGAAGTTCGGGCCAATACGTCGTATCCGGAAACTGCACGCCCTCTTCGACGACAAGCTGAAGGTTGGGGGTCGTGTCGTGAATCTGAATTGATCCGGTTGTGCCCACGATCTCCATGCGCTCGTCGATCTGAAACGGGCTCTTGTCCGGCAAGCACCAAATCGTCTCGCAGACTCCGATGGCACCGTTATCGAACCGGTACATCGTCCAACCGATGTCGGGGTACTTGAGCTCCCGGACTCGGTGCGTCTGGGCATAGACCGTCTTGATCGAAGCGCCGGTGTACCAGAGCATCAGATCTGTGTCGTGGACGGCGTCACCGATGATTGGGCCGATCTTACCCAGCACTCCTTCGGTGACCCAACGCGGGAGGTTGCGTCGCGCGTAAATCGACACGATGTCACCGATGTTGCCTGCCGCAATTTCCGCCTTTGCTGCAACATAGCGCGGATTGAATCGGCAGATGTGACCGACCATGAACTTCCCGGACGCATTTGCCGCTGCCGCCAGAATGCGATCGCAGTCGTTAAGGCTGGATGCCAGAGGCTTCTCGAGAAACACGTGCTTTCCGGCTTCGAGCGCAGCGACCGCCGGCTCGGTGTGCTGATCCCACATTGTCACAACGCTCACCACGTCGACGTCTGGATCGGCGAGCATTTCGTGATAGTCCGTGTACGTCGCGGTGACCCCAAACCGTCCGGCCACTTCCGCGAGACGTTCGGGTCGCCGCGTGCACACGGCGTGCAATTGGGACTGTGGCAGGTCGTAGAGCACCTCACAATGCTTCTCACCAAACCAGCCGAGCCCGATCACTCCACATTTGATTGTTTCCAATATTCGGTCCTCAAGCAGTTACGGCGTCGATCGAGCGTCCACGAGCTTTCCATGGTGCTCTTTTAACGCTTCCCAAGTCCCTGTAGCATGATCGTAATCCGCTGGCATTGGAAGTCGCACGCATCGACCCAATCTCGGTGTTCGTCTCGCTCGGCTTGTTGGAAACGGCCTAACGACGTTTCACATCTGGCGCTTGATGGGACGTCGGATGAAGCGACCTCCGTGCCAGGAGTGACGATGGTCATTGACAGTGGCTTGACGGCCGGCAGTCGGCTTATCGGAAGTTCGTAGACGGCATCGGCACACTCCGTGTGTCACTCAGAGGCACCACGCAACAATGGACACGACGCTTACGCTGATGCAGATTGCGGCCTTGGCAACAGCCGGGATGTGTTTTGCTTTGCTGGGCAGCGTCAAGTTGCCACTGGCTCGTAAGTTGGAAATCGACGAGGGCAAGGTCGGCGGGCTGGTTTCGGTGTTTGGATTCACCTTGATCCCAATGGTCGTGGCGGCGGGATTCTTAGTCGACTTACTGGGAAAGCAGGCCGTCCTGGGTGGCGGCTTCGTATTGGTGATTCTCAGTATCGTCATGCTCGCGCGCTCAAGTCACTATGCCGCCGCGCTGGTGGCTGTCCTGGTGCTGGGCACTGGCTGGTCGGCATTGGTCAACGTTTTAAACGTTACTTCTCCGCCGGCGTTTGTGCCGCCCGGCGATCTTCCACAGCGCATGGCCTACGCCATGAATATGGGCGATTTCATCTTCGGAATGGGTACCTTCGTTACTCCGTTGATCATCGCCTATTGCGCGCAGCGGTTTGGGTTGAGTCGGACCTTGTACGCCTTCGCGGCTGTATCGTTGATTCCGCTTTTGTTAGGACTCGGCGTTGATTGGGAAGCTCTAAAAGTGGCATCGACCGATTCCGTGGCTGGCGGATTGGCAAAGCTGCTGAGTGATCCGATTGTCTGGATCTGTTCGATTGCCTTCTTTTTCCATGTGCCGACCGAAGCGTCAGTCGCAATGTGGGCAACCACGCTGATGGCCGACAAGAAAGTGAGCGAAGCCAAAGCATCGACGCTACTGTCGCTGTTCTGGCTCACGTTCATGGGATCTCGCCTGGTCACCGCATTGATGCTGCCGGAAGGAGCGGACACGACTTTGGTCGTTGTAATGGCCTGTTGCAGTATTGCGATTACACTTGGCATCGTATTCTGCCGCACAGCGACATTGATGTGCGTACTCATCGTCGCTGCGGGTGCTGTTGTCGGGCCGATTTTCCCCACGTTAATCGCAATCCTGCTGGGTCATGTCGAGCCATCGCTGCACGGGCGCGCCGTCGGGATCTTCTTCTGCATCGGTGGAATTGGCTGGACCGCGATCCCAATCCTGATCGGCATGTATGCCAAGCGGACCACGGTTCAGAGAGCCTTTCTGTTCGCCAGCGGCTCGGCGGTGTTACTATGTATGCTCTCGATCGTGCTGGCCGTTCGATTAAACTGACGGCAGCAGCGAGGGCCTGATGCAGGCCGTGTGCCGGCGTCGGCCGGCATAGAGTCAATCCGAAAAGAGGCTCTGTTATGAACGCGACTTTTGGTCTCCAGAGCCCGAACGCCCACGAGTCCGCGGCTTTGCCGTATGTGCGATACGTTATCGCTCTGATCGCACTGATCTGCAGTCTCGCCGTTGCCGTGTTCCCGGCGCAAGCCCAGACAACAGCAGCAGAAATGTGGGACGTGGAATTCGCCGGCAAAGGAGATCCCAGGGACGTGGGGTTTGAAGGGCGTACGATCAATGGTTCCACCTTCAATTTTTACGACAAGTTCACCAATTTCGACGTGCTCCCCAGTTGGATGACCGCGAACGGCAATCCGGGCGGTTACTTTTTCAAGGAAAAACAGGAACGGAACACCAGGGACGCCGGCTGGACGGCGGAGTGGCGACTAGCAGTTGAAAGCAACGGTCGGGGGCTCGCGTTGAATTTCAACGACGATACCAGCCTGGTCAACGTCATATACAATGAACCCAAAAATACGGTGACGTTGGCGGACAATCTGATCGCTTTGGAGGGGAACCACGTACGAGTCCGCGTCCCAGTCGATCTGGACAACAGGGCCGAACACACCTATCGCCTGGTGCGGCAGCCGCGAAGTCCCTCTGTCGAGTTGTACGTTGACAATAACCCTGTGGCCATGGCTTCGATTACACCCTGGCGCGCCGCGGACCACGGCGAGGCGGCCCAACTCAACCGGGTGATATTTGCGCACTCAAGTTTGAATGCTGCCTGGGACTTTTTTCGCTACCACCGTGGCGCCACGATCCCGCGGTCGAGGCCGAAAACAAAGGTCGCTGCAAATTCCGATTTGCCCGTCGCGGCCCGCGATGGCTATCAGACCTATGTCGTGATACCTGCCATCAACAACAGCGCGATTCTCGAGGATCGGCCGCTGCCGGCGGTCTGCAGGCGTGAGAAGGTGATGAAGGTACTCTGCGCGCGAGGTGAGTACGAACCCGCGTCGTTTCTGGTACGAACGGATCAGCCGCTGGAAAAAGTCACCGTCCGGGTCGCCGACCTTTCGGGCTCCGCGGGCGTGCTGCCGGCGGAAGCCGTTGACGTGCGAATTGTGCAAAAAGTCTATCGGGCCGCCACTTGGCAGAATGTCACCATGCCTTGGGTGTTGGTGCACGATCCGCGGATGCTGACGATCGTCGACAAGCACCCGAAATGGGTGACCGAAATCACCGAAGAGTCTTGGAAGTCCCCCGGCGGACACTCGCTCGAGGATTATCGGGCCGGCAATTCCAGGATGAATCAACTCCGCAAAGAACTCATCGACACCGACACACTGCAGCCGATCGATATCGAGGATTCTCAACAGTTCTGGCTGACCGTGCACGTGCCCCGCGATGCCGGGGCGGGCACATACCGCAGCGAGGTGACGATCACGGCTGCGGACGCGGCTCAGACGACGCTAACGCTTGAAGTGACCGTTCCGTCGTTTGATTTGCTGCCGCCGAATTTCCTGTATAGCGTGTACTACCCGACGCAGCTCGAGCGTCCCGACACGACCAGCGAACAAAGGGAGAAGTATCACCCGATCACCGAGCAGCAGTATCTGGCCGAATGCCGCAATATGGTGCTGCACGGCTGCATGAACCCATGCATTTACGGCGGCCCAGAGCAGGACGAGGCGGGTAACATTCACTTTGCCTATCTGTCGCGACTGCTCGATCTGCGCGAGCAAGCCGGCATGCCCAATGGGGTCATGTTGTATTTGATGGATGGCGCGGGCATGAAGATCCACCAGAGTGAGCTGAACGAGAAACAGAAGCAGCGCAATATCGAAGTGGCGAAAGCGACGGTGGAATGGGCACAGGCCCGCGGCTACAGCGGCGCGTTGTTCATGGGCGCTGATGAGTATTCCGGCGCATCGCTGCGTGCCATGCGCGAAAGTTACGCGTCGGTTCGCGCCGGCGGCAGCGGCATCTGGGTCGCCGGCGGGGGCGACCTCGTGAATTTCATGTCCGATGTCGTTGATGTCCCCGTGTTCGCTCACCCCGGCGCGTTGGCAGTCGACCGCCACGTTCAGTGGGGCGTCGACGCCGTGGAATGGCTGCTGCATCCCGAGAGGACGCCAAATTGGGATCCGGAGATTCTGCTGACGCCGGGATACCAACAGATGATCAAAGCGGTGCATCAGAACGGCAACAAGATCTTGACGTACTTTGACCCCCAGGGCGGGCAGCCCTTTCCGCAGTATCATCGCCGTCATCGCGGCCTGGGTCTGTGGAAAACCGGACTCGATGGCACGATGACCTGGGCCTATATCCACATCTGGTCAAGAACTCTGCGCCCCACCGATCCGACGATCAGGGAGAATGGCGTGGGCATCGGCGGAAACAGCTTTGTTCTTCGCGGCCCGCGGGGCCCGCTCGACACGCTGAGTTGGGAGGGCTATCGCGAGGGATACGACGACGCCCGCTACCTGGCAACCCTACAGGACGCGATGGCCAAAGCCCGGGCGGCCGGCAAACACTCCGAGCTTGTGGCGCAAACCCAACGCTGGCTCGACAGCACCACCGTCGACGCCGACCTTGACGCCTGGCGCCGCGAAATGGCGCAGCGGACTGAATCGCTGCTTCGCAATTGACTGTAGAAGTAGAAGTGGTCCCAAAACCCTCTGATGGGTAACGTGTGCCCTTGATTTGTAGGGTCAAGAGCCACCACAACCGGGTTTTGGGACGGTTTCTAGCTTCCCCATTGAAGGATGATGAAAGATTGTCAATCGCCGCCGTAGAAAAATCTTAGCACAGCCGAAATTGTCGAATAGGAATGAGCGCTCGACGCCGACAGTATCTTGGCTCCTCTGCGTTTCTGTTGTGCTGACCTGACGGTTTTCTCAGCAACCCGTGCGGCGTCGAACTCTGGGCGACTAATCTGTCACCGCGCCGTCCGGGGGATACTCGTACTCAAAAAACTCCGATTCGTCGTCGAGCCCGACGAAATGTTTGAGTTTGAAAGCGGAAAGCGCCTCCGAAAGTTTCTCGACGGCTTGGCGCGCCGTCTCTAAATCACCCGAATGAAAGCCCTCGATCTCCCAATGGTCCGCGTGAGGCCATTCTTGTCCAGCCGGACAATGAACGGTCAGCTTTTGTGCGCCTTCGCAAATGGCCAAGTAGTCTCCGCCCAGGAGCGAGGACTCCCGCATATGAACTCGGATTCCAGCAAACTGAAGTTCCAGGGCAAGTTCGTTCGGACTCCAATCGATCTCGATGCGTCCTAAGATTGTTGTTGGCTTTGACACGGGTCTCTCGCCGGTTGTACGGACACGAGGATTCAGCGATCCGGCGATTCCAGTCGACTCAGATCGGATGAGTTGTCGTCTATGATTCGGGTTCCTGAGAGAAGCTGCCGTGCCGCCAAGCGGCCACGCCGATCATGTGGTGATAGCATCTCTTGCTGCGCAACGAATTTATCCGACATTTCCCAGATAGATTGATTTCCGCCCGCCCGTGGGGTCGGTTCGCTCGATGTTACTGCGGAATGACCTCTCGTTCTACTATTTGTTCTCGTTTTTACGCATGCCGGCACACGCTTGGCCCTCGAAATTGACACTGAACGACCACCGGTGCGCACCGTCATCACTATGTCCGATGCAAATTCAGGTATTTTGCAACAAGGCACCGCGGCTTCCGGCGGCTGTTGTATGTGACTGGTTGGCTTAAGCGAACAGCAGTCGACAGAACCAAACGCTGATCGGAACCAAGGCGTCGCCATATGGCGCAAGCATCAGTTGCGAATCGTGCGACGATCAGCATGATTCGCTACTCGCTTCGGCGGCGTTTTCTGCGTTTTTGCTTGCGTTCGAACGACCCGTCGCCAGCTTCCCAGACGACGTTCATGTAGCCGAGCATCATTTCTTCCCACGTTTGGTCGCCCCAGCGGACGGTGGCGGTTGGGTCGGGGTTGGCTGGGTTGTCGGCTGAGTTATCGAAGTGGGCGATGCAATCGATGCGCGTTCCCTTGGGGATCTCGAGCGGGTCGGTAAACCGGTAGGAGTTCTGCCAGTTGAAATCGTAGGCGGGAACCGAGAGCAGCGTTTGCTTGCGACCATCGGGGAACGTCGCTCGCACGAGGAAGTCTTTGCCTCTTAAGTGCATGTGAGGCATCATCGTGAGCAGCGTGGCGTTGGCGGGGAAGGTGAAACTGGCGTCGACGCGATGGTCGGCTGCACCGGCGGGGATGGTAAAATGATCGTTGATGATGAGAGCCGTGCGCGCGTTCCGCTTCGGAGGGTTGGGCCCCTTGTGCAGAATCAACCCCACGCGGGAACGATCCTTCTCGACCTTGCCTGTGGGCGTGTAGTGCACCTGAACGACGAGCTGCGAGCCGGCCGGAATTCTGCGTCCCACACCCTTCGGCAGGATGAGCGGCGGGTCCCCCGGAGCCGTGCTGCAAATCCAGTTGTTGAAAATCTCTTCTCGGCTCCCATTGGGTTCGCGATAAAAGGCAATGATGTGGTGGACGACCGCGCGGTTGCCCGGCTGACATTCGGCTGCCGTTACCCAGACATCTTCCTCAAAGTTCGTGGGGATCGAGAAATGCTGGTACTCGACGACGCCGGTGGCAGGAATTGTCACTTCTTCCGGAAGTTCCAGAATTACGTCGGGCTCACCGATCACCCAGCCATCGGTGTAGTCGGGGTCCGGAGGTAGGTCGGCTTCGTCCCCAAATGGCATGCCGGCATTGATCCAGGCCACGAGCTGGTCGACTTCTTTGCCGGTCATTCGCCGGTTGTTGGAAAAATGGCCGTAGCGCGGGTCGGCGTGCCAGGGCGGCATTCGTCTCTCGACAACGACTTCCTTGATCATCGACGAATTCTTCACGACGTCGTCAAATGTCAACAACGGGAAGGGAGCCACCAATTTGGGGCGATGGCATTCGTGACAGCGTTCGGCCACGATCCGGGAGATGTGTTTCGCGTACGTCACGTTCGACTTGTTGACTTCGATTTTGGGTTTCGTAAACAGGCAGCCGATCGGCGCCGTCTCAGCCACGGCGACCTGTTTGCCGTCGAGCACTGACTTTAATGCCCTCAGCAGGTCGGGGCGGCGGGGCGTGTCGCGCTTGTATGTATAGCCAAAACGGTCGTCGATTCGGCCGTGGTAACGGACCGCTCGGCTCCCATCGAGCAGAAAGACCTCTGCCATCCGAGTGGCGCCGAGCCGTTGGGCGATTCGTTGATCCGCATCGTGCAATACGGGAAATGTGATTTTGAATTCCTCAACGTGCTTCGCCACGTCCTCGGCTGTGACACCCGCGTTGGACTGAATTCCGATGACCTGAACGCCGAAGGATTCGTACTTTTTCTGAAGCTCCATCAGCTCCGGTGCGTACAGGTTGGCGATCGGACAACCGAGCCCCATGAAAAACAGGACGACCGCTTTGCGATCGCGAAAATCAGATAACGCGACGTCTTCCCCCGCTTGGTTCTTGAGCATGAAGTCGGCAACTTTTCTCCCGACGATGTTTAAAGGAATCGCCTTTTCGGCGGATTTCGTCTCGACGGCGGATGCAGCGAAGCCCGGTGGTTGACACAACAGAAGAAGCGTGCTCGCGAGAGCCACTAATTGGGTTGTCTTTGATCCG
>Ga0315336_1002439_pt1 | contig 28418 bp, 37 predicted proteins | sample ASW5metaG_FD_204512 | JGI IMG/M metagenome (GOLD analysis project Ga0315336, IMG submission 204512) | Ammonia-oxidizing marine archaeal communities from Monterey Bay, California, United States - ASW #5 | ecosystem: Environmental > Aquatic > Marine > Intertidal zone | place: USA: California... | reverse complement strand
TGGTGTCCATTCCCGCAACTTTATTTTTTATGCGTGGAGATTTGGCCGTCTTGCCGCCTGTGGGCGCCGTCACGGCCTTTTAATTTACAAAACCTATGACCATGCCGCAGGAAACTAAACGACCTTAAAACGAATTTTATGCTGACCCATTACCCAACTTTGTCGGCCTTGTCTGCGGCTTTAAGTTTTAACCGCCAGCGGCTTTATCAAATCGCCAAGCGCCCAGGCTTCCCGCCAAAGGGCCGGAAGGGCTACGAAGTGAAGGAGATGCTGGCTTTTCTGACGGCCGAGGGACTCCAAATCGAGCCGTCAGTAGGCACGCCGGCAGCCAAGGACAACCGAAACTTGACCGACCTGAAGGCCGACCTGCTCAAGGAGCAGATTGCCAAGCTGAAATTCCAGAACCAGGTCGAACAACGGCAGTATATCGGCAAGGACGAGATTGCCCGCGAACTGACCCGCGTCATTCACCAATTCAAATCGGTGCTGTACGGCGCCCTGGAGAACGAACTGCCGCCAATCCTTGAAGGCATGAAGGCCGCCGACATCCAGGTGAAGATGCGCGGCGCATTGGCCGAGGCATTCCGCACCATCGAGACAGACAAATGGCAAAAAGTTACTGCGAAGAAATAGCCAGGCAAGCGATTGCGCCCAGGAGTACCGACGCGCCATGGCTGTGGGCCGAAAAAAATCTGATCGTGGACAAGACCAGCCCATTCCCTGGCAAGTTCAATTCCAATATCGCGCCCTGGACAAAGGAACCCATGGAAGCCTTTGCCGACAACCGCGTGAAAGACCTGTCAATCATGTGCAGCGCCCAATCCGGCAAGACCCAAATGGTGATGACGCTGCTGGCCTGGTGCATTGCCGAGGATGCCGGCCCAGCCATGTGGGTGATGGCTGCCCAGGACGAGGCCAAGACGTTCGCACGCACGCGACTGATGCCGACCCTGGAGAACTGCGAACCCGTGGCGCGACTGTTCCCCGCCGACCGACACGCCAAGACGACGCTGGAAATCAATTTCGCCTCGATGCCGCTGGTCATCAACGGCGCCAACAGTCAGAGCAAGCTGCAAAGCAAGCCGGTGCGCTGGCTGTTCCTTGACGAGGTGCGGAACTATCCCCCAGGCGCCTACGAGATGGTGCTGAAGCGCACGCGGGCATTCTGGAACGCTCGCCGGATTATGATTTCAACGCCTGACCATGAAAATGACCATGTGCATCGTGCATACCTGGAAGGCGACAGGAGGATTTACAAGGTTGAATGCCCCGAATGCAAAGGCCGGCATGAAATGGCTTTTGAAAACGTGAAGTGGGACACCAACGCCGACACTTTCAAGAACGACGAATGGGATTTCGACGAACTGACCAAGACAATCCGCTACGAATGCCCTGGCTGCCAGGCGGCGTTTGTTGATCGGCAAGACATTCGCAAGGCGTTTGCCTGTTCCGGCGTTTGGGAGGTTACGAATCCGCAGGCGCCAAGCGAGAAGGTTTCATTTCGCTGGTCTGCCGTGTTGCCGCCATGGGTTGCCTGGCGTGATTTGGTTCAGGAGTTTTTGCAGGCCAAGGCCGCAATGCGAGTCGGAACAACTGTTCCCTTGAAGGCATTCAAATGCGAATCGCTTGGCGTGCCTTGGATTGAGGAAATGGAAAGCGACGACGAACTGCGAGAACTGACGGTGCATGATGACGCCTGGCCCTGGGTGGATGAGGATTTCAGGTTTGCAACCGTGGACGTGCAGAAGGATTTGTTCTACCTGGTAGTGCGTGCCTGGTCGAAGGACGGCCGCAGCAGGTTGGTGCATTGGTCAAAGCCTCTGACCTTTGAAGATATTGAAGACTTACGAATCCAGCACGAAGTAAAACCGCACCTGCTGTTCATCGACTCGGCCTACAATACACAGAAGGTTTACGCAGCCTGCAAAAGGTTTGGCTTCACTTGTATGAGGGGCGCCAAGGCGCGGGACTTCGCACACAAGCTGAAAGGCATCGACAACGTGCGCCGCGCCTACTCGCCCAGGGTTTACGTTGACCCTGCCGTCGGAACCAAGAGCCAGGGCAGGGTGCGCCCTGTGTCGCTGTTCCATTGGTCAAACCCAACCGTGAAGGATGTTTTGTGTAACCTGCGCGACGGCAAGGGCGCCAGTTGGACGGCGCTGCCGGATGCCGGCCAGGAATACGAACTGCAAATGTTCAGCGAACGCCGGAAGGAGCGGCACGACAAAGCCGGCCAGGTTGTTTACGAGTGGCACAGGGTAGGCAAGCGGGCTAACCATATTTGGGATTGTGAAGGAATGCAGGTTGCCGCTGCCATGATGGCGAAATGTTTGGCCGAAGTTGCTTGACGATTCCCAAGACTGACGTTATTTTGTTTATGTGTTAGCGCACGATTGAACATAGGGCGCTGACGCCCACAACTGCGGCCTCGCGATGGTTTCCTCTTTCCCCAAGCGAGGCCGCCTTCTTTCATTCGCTTGAGATTTCCCAAACTGCCCCGACTATCTTTCCCAAATGCGGGCAGAAGGTTTGTTTCTAGATTTCACCACCAGCGAAATCACCACCATCCTGGCCAAGGCCAAGACCTTGATTACGGAGGGCAAAACGCTGATGGCATACGGCATTGGCGGCCGGAATGCCACCAAGCAGTTTACGCTGCCGGTTGACCAGGTGTTGCGCGAGTGCCGTTTTGCGCTCAAGAAAAAAGACCCTGCAACCTACGGATACCTGTCAACCCGCACATACTCCAAGTTCCGCAATGCTTAAAGGCTTCCTAAAAAAACTTGGTTCCTTATGGGAGCCACAATATCAAAGCAACCGACACCGCCGGCCGCTGCGTTCCCTGAACAAGGACACAAAGCAGCTAATCCCGACCGGCACACACCAGCAGCTTGTCAGCGCAGGCCGCTGGTTGTTTGGCAATTTCGCACCAGTACGCGGCGCCCTGCTTGAGCAATGCACTTACAGCGTCCAGCCCTTCATTCCGCAATATGTCGGCAAGGATTTGGAATGGGGCGTGCGTGCTGAATCCTGGCTGAACGATTGGCACAAGATAATGGACGTCCAGGGGCGTTGCGATTTCGAGGAATTCCTCTACCTGTCGCTGCTGTCGATAAAGCGCGACGGCGACGTCGGCGTGATGCTGACAAACACAGCCGGCGGCTATCCCGCCGTGCAACTCATACCCGCTCACCGCATTGCCAGCCGAAACCAGGACGCAAACGAACACAACGGCGTAATCAGTAACAAGCAAGGCCGTGCGGTGTCCTATATGATTGACGGCGAGCGCAAAGTGAGCGCCCGTGATATGGCGCTGTGTTTCTTTCCTGAATGGTCTGACCAGGGGCGGGGCATCACGCCCTTGTCGGCCGTCACAGGCGACTTGCAGGACGTCAAGGAGTTGCGTGAATACGAGTTAAGCGCACAGAAGGCGGCCAGCAGCATTGCCCTGGTTGAACACAATGAGGACGGTTACGCCGACGACTCTGAAGCATTCATCGACCAGACAATTGAAGATGGCGCTTTGTCCACAACCATGGAAACGCTTGAAGGCGGCGCCATTAGATATTTCCGCGCCGGCTCCGGCAGCAAGATCGAGGTGATGGACAGGAACCGGCCCAGCGCAAATGCCCAGGAGTTTGAAAACACAATTTTACGCTCTGCCTTCCAGGCGCTTGAGTGGCCCTACGACCTGTCCCTTGACCCGACCAAGATTGGCGGGGCGGTGGTTCGCCTGGTTACTGCGAAGGCGCAGCGCACAGTCGAGAAAAACCAGAGGCTAGTCCGAAAGATTGCCAAACGGATTGACGGCTACGCATTGGCCAAGGCCATGAAGATGGGCCTGTTGCCAAGCCCCAAGGGTGGCGATTGGTATTCATGGCACTACCAGGGGCCGCGCAAAATTTCAGTTGATGGGGGCAGAGATGCTGCGGCCGGTCGAGAGGATTACAAGCTGGGCCTGACAACCTTGCAGGAACTCTACGCCGACCGTGGCCTGCATTGGGAAGATGAAGTCGAGAAAAGAATTACCGAACAGCGTTTTGTTTTAGACCTGGCCGACAAGTACGGCATTGACCCAAACCGCGTTCAATTACTTACACCAAACGGACTACCCAACGAAAATGAAAATAAGACAGGAGTTTGAAAAGTGGGCCATTCTGCCGGCTTGCATTGAGCAGGCCCAGGCAACCCTTGGCGCGAACATAATCGAGGCCGCCGAGGAGGACGCGGCTGGCGACGAGTTGGAGGATTACACCTTTGCCGAGAGTGGCGGCGTGGCAATCATCCCTGTGGCCGGCGTCATTGGCCACAAACTTGGCCCTGTTGCCAAGATGCTGGGCGGCGTTGATGCGCTTGACGTCATGGCGGCCATCGAGTTGGCGGCCGAGGATGACGAGGTTGACACTATTATTTTAGATATTGACTCACCAGGCGGGACAGTTGCCGGCGTGCCGGAGTTGGCCGAGACAGTCGAGGCTGTGCAGGAGTCAGGCACCAAAAAGATTTACGCCTACACCGACAGCCAAATGGCCAGCGCGGCCTATTGGTTGGCGGCCGGTGCAAACGGTATATTTGCCGCACCGTCTGCCGACGTTGGCAGCGTCGGAGTTTACCTGCCCGTGATGGATACCAGCGCGGCGCTTGCCGAACAGGGTGTGTCGGTTGAGATTTTCAAAAGTGGCAAGTACAAGGCCGCCGGTTTCCCTGGGGTGGCCCTGGATGAGGAAGTGCGGAAGCACCTGCAACTTGAAGTCATGGACACTTACAACGAGTTTTCCGGCTTTGTTAAAAAGTACCGGCCAGAGTTAAGCTACGACAGTTTGCAGGGCCAGACCTTCACGGGAAGGCGAGCCGCCGAGATTGGCATGATTGACGGCGAGGCTAAAAGTTTGGATATTCTCTTGCAAAAGCTGGGGCGCGAGTAAGATGAAGGCACATTTGTTTTGATACAATGACTATCGCACAAGAAAACGCCGACCTGAAAACGCAGCTTGAAGCTGCCACAGTCGGCACAGAGCAGGCAACCGGCGAAGTCGTCGCGTTGAAGGAGCAAGTTGAAAAACTTGATGCGGCGCAGGCTGGCCTGCTTGAGAAGTGCGGCCAATTGGAAGACGAATTGACCGAGGCCAAGGCCGACCAGGCCGACGTCGCGGAATTAGCCGGCGCCCAGGCTGCCGAGATAGTCGCCCAGCAGGGTGCCGAGCCGGTAGCCGAGGACGTCGAGGCAGTCAGCAAGGTGAAAACCCTGGCCGACCTTTGGAACGATTATTCCGCAATTGAAAACCTGAAAGAGCGCACGGTTTTCTATCGGAACGAAATCAAGCCGCAACTTTAATTTTTTAGGAGCATACAAACATGGCAAACACACTAGGGGGCGTAAATCTAGCCCAAATCGCACAGCAAACGCTCGAAACACTCTCGGCCGAGATGCCAATTGTTTCGGCATTCACGACTGACTTCAGCAGCGACGTTGCTGACGTCGGCGAATCGGTCAGCACTCGCGTTGCGACGGCTGTAAGCGCAGGAGATGCCACAAGCGGATACTCTGCAACGGACGTTACTTCAACGGCCAAGACCATCACGCTGAACAAGCACAAGCACTTCACGGCGGCATTCACCGACCTGGAGATTGCCAAGGGCGGCATGGATATGCTCGAAAGAACTTTCGTTCGTCCGGCTGTTCACGCAGTTGTAAACGCGATGATGGACGACCTGCTGGCGTTGGCCTTGACGGCTACTTACAGCAACGAGGTAACGGTTGTTGCCGGTAGCTTTGGCGCCGACGACGTGGCCGACCTGGCTGGCGACCTTACGACCTTGAACGTGCCGAAGTCTGACCGCGCCTTGGTTATCAAGCCGGCATACTACGCCAACCTGGCGCAGGACAATGCCATTCAGGCCAGTTACGCCTACGGCGGCCCTGGTTCTATTCAGGACAATGCGGTGCCGAAGGTTCACGGTTTCAACGTGTACGAGTACAGCGACATTCCTGCCAACGGCGAGAGTCTGGAAGGTTTCGCTTGCGGGCCGGAAGCATTGATTATTGCAGGCCGCCAGCCGGCGTTGCCAGAGAACTGGGCGGGCGCAGTTGAGTCTGTCCAAGACCCTGGAACCGGCGTGACGTTGCAGCTTCGCAACTGGTACGAGGGTAAAGATGGCGCACAGTACATCACGGCAACGATGATTTACGGCGTGGCATCTGGCACCGACTCCATGAAGCGCATCGTTTCCGCTTAATGAAGTTAAGTCTGACCGTCGGCCGTAAGGGCGCCAAATATAAGGTGCTTTACTGTGGCGAGGATGCCGGAAAGGCAGTCGCCAAATATGCCGACGAGTTGGATGCGGAAAAGGTGAGCTTCGACGAGGTGGCGGTTTTTAGAAAACCGTTTCACTTCAAGAGGCGCAAACTGATGGCCTAACGGCCAGCGTTATGATTCAGCCGGCGGCCTGCTAAACAGCGGCCGTCGGCTTTTTTGTTAAATGAGTTACGCGGACGACATTGCCGAGATGATAGCCGACCTGCCGGTGGACTATATTATTGGCGTTACAACCTACACCGGCGCCGTCAACGAAATTTCAAAGGGCCAGGACGCAGGCGAGGGCGGTTTTCTTGACGACTTCGACCTGACAGTTGTGGCCAAGAAGGCAGACCATTCAACCCTGCCAGACATTGGTTCCAAGATGACCGTTGACGGCCAGAGTTATCGCATCGAGAAGATTACAACCACACCGGCCGACGCTGCCGAGGTGCGGTTCAATTTAATGAGCGCCGACCGATGAGCGTTAAGATTAACCAGGCGGCATTCACGCAGCAGTTGAGGCGCTACGCCAAGGTGAACCGGCGCAGTTTCAAGGACATAGTGAACGCCAAGGCGCTCGACCTGGCCTTCCAGGCGTTGAAACACACAGACGCAGCCAGCGCCAGCGCCATCGAGTATAAACTTGGCGCCATTGGCAACAAGGTCAGCAAAAGCCGGAAGACCGGCCAACTGCGGAAGGGTAAACGAATCCTGAAGGCAAACAGTTTCGCGGCCAGGATCGTGAACAGCCGACGCAAGAAGGCAGGCCAACCGATGATATGGGGCAAGGAGTTAGAGAAGGCCGCGCAGAAGTTGATCAATATGCGGGTGCGGGCCGTTCGCTTCCTGAAAAGCGGCTGGCTGCCGGCAATCAAAAAACTTTCCTACGCGGTCGAGCGCCGAGACAGGCGCCCATGGCCGAAGGGTTTGAGCAAAGGCAAGGCAGCGACAAAAGGATGGGGCAGACCGGCCAAGTCTGAACTTAACCCTGAAGCCTGGGTTGCCAATAGCGCCACAAACAACAGCCAGCAAGCCATTAGCAAGATCAAGGCAGGGTTGAGCATGGGCATGGCTGCGGCGGTGGCTGATATGGCCGTTTACATCCAGAAGAAACTTGGCCGCGACTACAAGAAAGCAGGCTTTTAATGGCATACAATTCGTTAGAAGAAAAACTTGAAACCAGGGGCAAGGCTGTGCTGGACGGCGACAGCACATTCGCCGGCTATTCAATCACCGTCAGCAAGGGCGAGGACGACGACGAATTGGAACTGCCGCGCTGCCTGGTAATCTGCAACAGCGGCGAGGAATCCATCCCTGGCCTGGGCAACTTCAAGTGCGAACTGACGGTGCGACTGATTGAATCCATGGACGATACGACCCTGGCCACGCACCAGACGCACGTTGCCGTCATTCGCGACTTGTTCATGGACTCCGACCTGGCCAGCACCCTGTCGGATGCCACCGAGGAGGTTACGGTTTTTGCCGTTATCTCTCGCGCTTTGGAAAAGGGAGTGGAGGAGCGGGCCTGGTATTGCGAGGTGACAGTTGAGGTGCTGGCGGCGTCGTCCGACCTGGTTACAACAGGCTTCTCGAATCTCAAGGCGTCACTCAATTCAATCAGCAAGACCGTGGCAGCAACCGGCACGCCAGAGGTGCTTGGGACTGATTCTGTTTTGTTCCATTCAATTACATTCCAGGGCATGAAATCGGCTCGCACCCTAAACGCGGGCAACGTCTACATTCAGCCGGCATCAACCGACGACTCGGCCGGTTTCCGGCTTGAACCAGGTTCGTCAATCACTTTTCAGGCTGGCGAGGAGGATAATTACTTCGCGGCCGACCAATTCTACATCGACGTTGACCAGGCTGGCGACGGAGTGGTTGCCCTGCACAGTCGCTAGAGGTTTCGCTTGAGGTTTTGGCGGCCGCGTCAAATATCGCTTGAGAATTTAGGAGATTTTATGGCTACAATTAAAGGAACGGCACTTCAGTATGGTATCGCCACCAGCGCAACGACCGGCATCACCGGCCAGGCGGCAGTCACCAGTTTGAGCGGCGGCCACAGGGCTGAAACCAAGCGAATCAAGGGGAACAACGGAGACACGATGAGTTTTGTCATTTCCGACCAGACAATTGAAGCAACGGCAACCATCGTTTGCACCGACGCGCTGGCCATCCCTTCAATCGGCGACACCATTACGCTGGCAAGCTTCGACGACGCCGACCTGAACGACGACTATTATTGCATCAGCAGCGACGCGAACCACAGCAACGAATCCGAGCTAACGGCAACGGTTGGCCTGTTGAGCTTCAACGGAACATTTACTGGCCCGTGATAATGTGGATGACTACCTGCACAGCATCATTCCCGAACCTGTCACCATCCTGGGGCAGGAGTTGCGCCCGTTTTCTTTAGGTCATTACCTGCTACTGAATCGCCTGGACTGCGCCTTCCTGTCGGACGACAAAGAGGCGTTGCTGGGCGATCTGCTTTTGGGCCTGCTGGTTTGCGCCAACACCTTTGAAACGTCGCAGGACATTCTGCGCCGCGCTGACCTGGGCGACGATATAAAAGCCTGGGCCGAAAACGTCGGCGAGTTTGAGGCAGACGAAAAGGCTGAACTGTTCACCGCCTACCTGTCGGCCGCCATGGAGGTGCCAAAGTTTTGGACAAGCGGCCAGGCCAACGGCGCCAAGGCCGGCGCACCCTGGCCGCAACTGGTACGCACGCGCCTGTTGTCCGAGGCAGGATTGAGCGCCGAGGAAATAATGAACCAACCCCTTGGACAAACCTGGTGGGATTACCTGGCGCTGAACGAACAGAAGGGCGCCCTGAAATTGAACGACGCAACCACAGAAGAACTTTTGAAGCGGCACAGGGAAGTCGCAGCACAGGCAGACGATGGCAACGGCACACGTTAATGTAAAAGGCCGCACCAGCATGGACGGCAGGGGTTGGTCTGCCGGCCTGCGGAAGATGGAAACCGGCACCAAGGCCGCAGCCGGCCGGATGGCCGGCAGTTTCGCCGGCGCGATTGGGGGCGTGTTTGCTGTTGGCTTCCTGGCAAGCGCCACCAGGCGAATCGTTCAGCACGCCGACCAGATTCACAAGACTGCGGTGCGTATCGGCGCCAGCACCGACACCATTCAGAAGTTTGATTTTGCTGCCACGCAGAGTGGCGCGACCATGAGCGACGTTGAAAAGTCGTTTATTAACACAGCCAAGGCCATGGAGTCGGCCAAGCAGGGATTGACAACCCACATTCGCGCCTTCCAGGCGTTTGGCATCACGATGCAAATGCTGAACGTCATGTCGCCGGAACAGGTTTTCCTGAAGGTTGCCGAGGCTATCGAGAAGGCTGGCGGCGCCATGGACAACGCCAAAAGTTTGCAGGACATAATGGGGCGCGGAGGCGCGGCAATGATTCCCGCATTTGTTTCTGGTTTCACCGGCCTGGCTGGCAGCGCACCAAAGGGCATCGACAACGAAACAATTGAAAGCCTGGTCAAGTTCAACGACGAACTGGACAGGCTGAAGCGCGAGGCTTTGCCGGCAGCATCTGCCGCCGTTGCAGGATTGGCCAACCAACTGGAAGCGGTCGTTAAAACTCCCACCGGCGAAAGGCGCAGTACAACCGACCGCAACTTGATGTTGTTATCAAAAATATTGAATGGATTGCAACCCCTTAACTGGTTTGGCGGCGTTCGCGTCAGGGGCAAGGAACCATTTTCACCAGGCGCCACGGATGAAACAAGAGGCGTTTTGCTTGGCTCAAATCTTGGCCAACCAATACCGGCCGCAAGCGACCCAGCAGTTGCCGACGCAGCGGCAGCGGCCGCAGCAAAAGCCTGGTCAAAGCCGAGCCTGCAACTGAATAGCCTGCAACGAATCGGCGCAGCAGTCACGCAGTCGGCCGACCCGATTGCAATTGAAAGGGACAACAACAAACTGTTGAAAACGATTGCCAAAAACACAAAGAAACTTGCCGACGAAACCGACGAAATTTAGGCCATGGCAGACGTAAAAGGTTACCATCTAGTTCAGCAAAACCCGACAATATCCTGGGACAAGGCTTCCGGCTTTAATTACACCAAGGAGTTTGAAGGAGAGACAACGGCTGTTCGCGGATTGTTTGGCCGCTACGTTCGCGACGGCGGCGCCAGCAGCATACGATTTGAGCCTGAAGGCGCCACGGCCAAGCTGTTCGTTAACTACGCAAAAGACGTTTGGGGCGGCGCCGCCACCGAAACGCCGGTTGAAGTTTGGGAACTGGACGGCAACGACCAGGAATACAGCCTGTGGGAACATCCCACAATCAAGGCGCTTGATTTCGTTTCACAAACAACCATCACAGCGCCTTACGTTGACGCTGGCGACACTTTCAACGCCAACGAGGTAAACCGTGCCAGGATAAAAAAACAACTGGAGGACACCGTTGAAACCGACTCCGACGACAAGGTGAAAGACCCGTCGTTTTTATCCGCAACCATAACAACCGACCGGCAAAACCCTGCCTGCGATGCTGCCTTGAAAAACATCTACCGGCACCTGGTAAAGGAGCAGGACAGTTTCCAGCGGCCACAGTACACGCTGCGCCATTCGTTCACCTTCTCCCAGGGCTACAACTACGGCGCCACCGTCATCCAGCGGGCATTCGGCAACGTCAACAGGATCGTGACGCCGGCTCAACTGTTATCAAATGCGACAATCGGCGAACCTTCCCTGGATGCTGCAATGTCCACAAGCCTGGCCAACGTCCACATTTACAGCGTGCCGACCGGCGTCAGCACCAGCACATACCAGCAGACCATTGACGGCATCACACACCAATGGGGATGGCTCAAGGGTGCGCCCAAGATAATCAGCGAAGGCCGCCGCAAGGTTACGGTTACACAGGAATGGAAACTGGAACTGTGGTCAACCTGGGTTTATGCAATTGCAAGCTGATGCTTCAACCTCCGACCAAACTTTCTGAAACCAAACGAATCAACTCCTGGCTGAATCAGTTGTTGGCCTACACTCGGAGCCTTCAGCTACGGCCAAACGCTGATGTGCGAATCAGCCGAGGCACCAACGGAACACACGTTGACGTCAAGCGGCCTCGCAGAATGTCCGGCGGCGGCAGCGGCAGCGGCAGCGGGGCGGCTGTATGGCTGTAAATTATCTGACAGGCAACGAGTCGCCGACGGCGGCCAAGATGAACGAACTGTGGGCCGAGGCCGACAGCATCATTGACAAGGCGTTGAAGGGTGGCAGCACCTACTTGCTTGAGAACATAGGCGCGAGCAGCAGTCCCTCAAGTTACCCTGACAGCATCCTGTACAGAGGCACTCCATTTGTCTGGACGACAGGCGGCACGCACACAGCGGCCAGCACAAGCCTGCTTTATTCTGCTTTTGATACTGTTCCGACGAGCCATTCACAAAGCAGTTACGACACAGCGGCGGCGGCCGCCACAGTCAACACATACAGCAGCGACGGCTACGCGCACCTGGCCGGTAGCTCCACGCCAAACCTAATCAATAGCCTGAAGGTTCACACGCGAACCGATTCTGGCACGGAGTACGAAATTTGGGAATACGACCAACCAGCGCCGGAAAAGGAGTGGAAGTATGGCACCTGTGAGATTGTCCTGGCTTTAGGCACAGGCACAGCGTTCACCGTTCCAAGCACCTATTTGAAATACAATCTGTGGAAAATACACAACCTGACGGACAGAACGTACACCATCTACCTCGACGACTATTCCAGCCCGACTGACACGTTCACCATTCCACCGTACAGCCAGAGGTGCGTGCGGCGAAAAGGCACAAACGACTACGACTACAGTTACAAATACTTTTTCAAGGCTGAACCAGGCGACCCTCGCTTTTTGGCCTTCGACAGTTTCGACGGTTCGATTGCCCAGACGATGCGGGCCAACAACCTGACGAACGCCAGTTACATCTACAACCTGTTTGAGTTTGTTGGCATGGACAACGCGCCGCGTGTCTTCACAGACTCGTCGCAGGGGCATGAACACTACCAGCAGAGGATTTATTTCAACCCCACAACCACAAACGACATTGGCAGCGAGTACGCCACGGCGGGCCATTTCCCTACAATCTCCGACACGACGCTGGTTGGCGATGTTATCTACCACAAAGGCAAAATCGGCTACCGCAAGAAGGATACAAGCGGCAGCACCCTGGAGGTTGGCACAATAGATTTTGACGGTTGGGCCAGTTTCAACACAAACCTTGCCGCAATTGATGCCGAACTTGATGTGTCAGGCATCAGTCACAACGACGACACCAAGATTGCAACCAGCGCAACCCCCTACGAGTTGAACCTGTGGCCGGTTGGCACCAATGTTTTGCAAATCAACGACGTCAACCAGGAACTAAACCTGGCCTCGACTACCTACAACCTGCAAACGCATTTCCTGAAACCGACCGACCATGGCACCACACCAATGCGGTTCAATCGTTATTTCTACGAACTTGAAACCCATTCGACGGGTACACCTGGCGCCCCGATTAACTCCACCAGCGAACGCTACAACGGCAAGACCTACACCGTCGGAGACTTAAAAACCTTCCTCGACAGCTACCAATCAAACAGTACGCCGGAAAACAAAAGCGTGAAGCTGACCAGCGAAGGGCCGTACCTGTTTTGGCGTGATGTTTTCCCCATCAAAGCAACTGTGTCAGGCGATAGCGAAGGATGGTTTGACGGCTTCAACACCAACCACGCCTTCAGCCTGGAACTGGTTGGCGGCGTGCCAAAGCTGAAAATTGACCAGGAATGGTTCATTCCTTTGCGCTTGTACGCCGCGAGTTATGCCGGCAGCAGTCCCAAGGGCGTGGCAAATTATTTTTACGGGTACACCTGCGGGTGGCCGAGCCATTGGAAAGACAGCCTTTTCAATGTGGCACAAGGCAACAGCCTTGGCCGGCACCATGTTGATACTCACAAATTCCACAGGTTGCATGAAGGGCCGCGCAAGTCGCGCCGCTACGAAACCGCCACGCCCATTACCGGCGGCACAGAGACATTCCTGCACAACGACATAACCGGCGACCCTATAGGCCAAAATGGTGCCGACGTTACGCTGGCCAACACGGGAACCATGACCGACTCGGACATTTCGTTCCTGACCAACGACATCGACCTGAAGGCTTCAAAGGGCAGTTTTGCCGGCGGCGAGGTTAACAATCCAAACTACCCGCGAACCATCATTGACGATGCCGTGCTGGAGATGGAAAACTCGAAAAGCGCCAGCAGTTTGGACACAACCAAGGCCGTGGCCGGTTACAGCCGGCTAAATCTGCTGAAGGAACATTTCAACAACATCACCATATCAATCAAGAAGGCCGACAAGATTAGGCCGCTTTGTGTTGATGAAATTTATTTTGGCGACCGCAAAATGAAGCCAGGCGCGGGATGGTTTAACTCGCTGGACTCGTTTGCCCCCATGACATTGTTTGAAGGTTTCGTTGATGGCGATGACCAGTTTGACCTTTACACCGACCTGCTTGGATCGGGATTGATTCGGGACTACACCGACTTCCCCGATTCTTCTGATGTTTACGCAGCCGCCCACACCGGCACAAATACACCAAGCGGGGCGTCAGAGCAGGACGACCTTGACGACTACCGTTGGGTTGAAATTGACGATGTTAAGGCGTTTGCGGCTGCCGAGGGTTTGGGGTTTCGGTTTGAGGAAGTGGCGGCGCCGTCTTATTTTTCAACGTCATTCAGCCAAACCAGCGGCTTGAGCGGCTCAACGACTTCAATTGCAAATGTGTTTCTGTGCGCGTTAAGCGGTGAAGGTCATGCCTGGAAAATCCCCACAGGCGCCACGGCCATGATTACGGGGGAACATTACGGCCAGGATTTCGGTTATGTGCCGTTGAGTAGTTCCCCCTCCGAAACCCTTGGAACAAGTTTTTATTCTAAAAATTCGACCGGCTACGATTACAACCTGGCCCGCGCATACAAGAACAACCTTTCCACCGGCGAAGTGCCGACCGGCTTGGTCATACAATGTATTGACACCACACGCACAACTGCGCCCAGGGCCAAGCTGGCAGTTGAACCTCTGAAACTGGTTGAATTGGTTATTCCTGGGGGCGGCATTTACTACGCATATGGCAACGACATTGCGCCGACTGATTCCAGCGACCTGGAGGACATAACGGCAGACAAGCAGTTTTACTACCCAAGCGGCTCGCGCCACAGGTACGCATTCCTTCTTAACGTCACGGCGCCGGAAACCCACAGCGCCTAAAAAGCACCTTCGCTTGCAAATTGCCCGACCTGCCGGAGTCTAGGCGCGGCGCATGGCGAATAAATGGGAACTAACGGTGAACATCACCGACCGGCAATTTGTAACTAGCCGGTATGATTCAAGCACCTTCACCCTGGACAAGCTGTTCCAGGGCGATGTGCTGCCGCTGCGCGTTCGCCTTGTAGCAGTCAACCAGGCCGGCGGCCTGACTGACCCTTTTGACCTGGTAACAGCCGGCAGCGTCGAGGTTGCCATTGTCACGCCTGACAGGGCCAGCCCCGTCAAACTGGCCACAACCGGCGCCGTTTCAATTGCCGCTGATGGTTCCGACTATTACGCCGACTGCACCCTGGCCCTGAACACCACAGAAATCAACGGCCTGCTGACCGGCAGCGCGACCAGCGCCAGCACGACCATCGAGGTTGAATACATCAACGGAAGCAACAGCCTGACGCCCGTGCAGCAGTCTGTGACGTTGCAGGCGCATGGAATAGACGCTGCTGCTTCCTCGCCTTCGCCGTCGTCGAGCTACTACACGACGACCCAAACAGACGCCAATTTCCTGGCCTCGGCTGGCGGCACAATGGCCGGCGACCTGACTTTATCCAACGCCAGCAAGCTGTACGTCAATCGGTTGGACGATACGGCCATCACAGGGGCAGGCAACCACACGCTAAACCCTGGCAACGGCACATTCATCAAGATTGGCGCCCTGTCGGCTGATGCCGTCCTGGTTGGCATTAGTGGCGGCAACGACGGCCGGCTGTTGATCGTCTACAACAGCGATACAGCCGACGAGTTGAGGATTGCACACGACAGCAGCAGCGAAAGCACAGCAGCAAACAGAATTTACACCATGACGGGCAGCAACGTGGACATAACGGCACGCGGCACGGCGATGTTTATTTATGACGTCGGCCCAGATCGTTGGATACTCATTAACGTCAACCCATAATTTAGAACAATGGCACAGCAAACATTCGGAAGCATAATCAAGACGGTAGCGGCCACAGGCACGCCGGAGGCATTGGGAACCAGCGCGACAAGGTTTCATTCGGTTGCCTTCCAGGGATTGAAGGCGGCCCGCACCGACAACACCGGCACAGTCTGGATTCAGCCCAGCAGCGGCGACGGCACGGCCGCCATGAAGCTGGAACCTGGCGACGTTGTTGGCTTCACCGCCGACGCGGCAGATGACTACTTCACCGCCGACCAGTTTTTCATCGATGTGGAGACTGCCGCCGATGGGGTTGTCGCGTTGTACGATAAATAGGAACCGGCCATGATTACCAAATTTAAGAAACCCGTTGCCGCAAGCGGCTCGACCATCGAGAACGAGCCAATCATCAAGTCGGATGGTGCATCCTCCGATTTGATGGAGTGGCAAGCGTCTACTGGTTCAAGCAAGGTCGAGATACGCGAGGACGCAAGCAACAACCTGAAGCTGGAAGTTGACGGCATACCTGTTGCAAGCGGCTTGGCTGGCATAGACGGCCAAGGACTCCACTTCGACGGTGCGGCTGGCTCCGTTGGGTTTACTGCGCCTGACCTTGGCACGAAATTCAGTTGCGAATTTATCGTTCAAGCTGATTCGTGGGAGCGGTATCAAATTTTGTTTGGGTTCGGCCCACTTGGAGAATTGCAACTGCTCTCTCATTCCAGCACTTCTTACAATCTGGCTTTTTACGACTCCGACTTTCGGACATTTGGCTCAACGGGAGGGCTGGAAGACGGCAAGCCCCATCACATTGTAATCACAGTAGACGGCACGGCTTGTGTTTTGTATTCCGATGGAAACCAAGTGGGCACAGCAACGCTTGGAGGCACACCAAACATAGACGCAAGCGTCAGCGGTGCGTTCGGGTCTGACAGGAGTGGCTCAAGCCAGTTTTGGGATGGAATTTTTTACCGCGCCCGATTCTGGAACAAGACGCTTTCCCAAGCGGAGGTCACGGCGAGCTACGAGAACGCTACCGTGCCGTTTGCAGACCAGTATGGGAGTCAGACGAATAAAATTACTGGTGCTGTTGACAAAAACTGGGGAACCGCCCAAGCGGATACTGGCAACGATGCAAACGACCGCGCAACATTCAATGCTGCCTATGTGTGGACAGTCTCCGGTTCGATAACTGACATTAGTATTGCGAGCAATCTTCTGCAATTTACTACATCCGCACCGCAAGGTCTTTACTATAGTGCCGGAATTGCTGCTGGTAAAAAATACAGAATCACGGTGGCAACGGGAACGATTACCGGCACTACTTTCAAGGTTTACGCTGGCGGCGAGGCAGCGGCGAACGAAGTCGGGGATTTGGTAGCTTCAACCACAAATACATTTGAATTTACTTCGAGCAATCCCAGCAACGGCTACATTTATATTTTAGCAGTTGGCGCGGGAACGATTCAACTCAACGCAGCGAGTGTCAGCACCGAATTAGTCGCCGCTGGAGTGGTGGCTGATTACGACTGCGCTTTCAGCAATCCGCAAATGTCGTTGACCGTTCAGGATCGAGCGGGTGCGGCAGACGGCACTTCGTCTGCAACGGGTGTGAGTCAGGTCACGCCGATTGAGCAGTTGAACAGCAAGTCCGCTCGCATAGGAACGAGTGCGGCGACACCGGCAGATGGTGAGTTAGCGATTGACGGGAAAGTCACAATTTCACGCGCCAATGATTCGGATGTTCATTTGTCGATGGCGCAAGCAGAAGGAACTGGACGCACATACAATTTACTCTCTGACGATTCTGGCAATTTCAGTGTGCGCGATGATGCTACCACTCGATTGCTCATCTCCTCGGCTGGACTCGTGGATGTTAAAGCCGGTTTGCGAATCTCAACGGCTGGCCAAGAACTGCAATGGGTGACGGGTAACACGAAAATCACAGGTTCTAACACCTATATGATTTTCGATGTCAATTCCGCAGAGCGGATGCGAATCGACTCGACCGGTGCAGTAGTCGTAAACAACGCTGGTGGAGATGCACAGATTTATTTAGGCGGTACAAGCGGCAGCAGTAGAATGTATGTCGCTCGTTCTGGAGCGGACAGTCTTCTTTGGAATGTAGATGCGGGAAACTTGAAGCTCGGAACCAGCGACACGGCTCGCCTCACCATCGACTCGACCGGCAACACGCTTGTTCAGAGTGCAACTGGCCCAGTATTTACATCTGAACGCGATTCTGGGTCTGGAACAACGGGTGCTTCTGGCGCGTTGTATCTTCGCAACAAAACAACCGGCGTAATGGCTGATGGCTTTGGCGCGGAAATGCAGTTCCGAGTCACAGATGCCGACAACACAAATGTTCCTCTGGCGGCAATAAACGCCACTCGCCAAACTGACGACACTTCGGGCCAGTTGGTATTTCGGACTTACAAAACTGGCAGCGGAGTAGACAGACTGACGATTGACGAGGATGGCCTCGCGACCTTCGCGAACGGGATTGATGTCGATTCAACCGGCAACTTCGTAAAACTTGAGGCATATCAAAACGTCTCTGTTGCCGATGACGCTACAATCTCACTTTCGTCGGGTAGTTGTTCGAGCGCAATTGTTTCAGTTTATGAAACCAGCGGCGGTGTCGGTGGAGTATTTTTTATTACATATTCCGGCACGGCGGTTTTAATTGCTTCTAGTGGTTCTGTCGCCGCCACGGATTCGGACGGCAATATGTGCGTCTACAAGAGCGCATCTTCGCACACCGCGACTTTCAAAAACCGAATGGGTGGAACAAAGACTTTCAGTATAGCACAACTAGGAGGATATTTAGTGTAATATGAAGATTGAAATAAAAGACTTCAAAACGGACGGCGACAACAAGTTTGTCGGATTTAACATAACGGACGATGCGGGCAATCGCTTTGTCATCGACAAGCAAGTGCCACTCTCTGAAGGCAAGACTGACGAGCAATATGTCACGGAAGCATTGGCGGCAAGCCAAGCAGAAATTGACGATTGGCAAGCGTCATTCGCGCACGTTGGCAAAGAGTGGGATGCCGAGGCAAGCGCATTTGTGGTAGCAGCACCAGCACCAGCACCAGCACCAGCACCGGCAGCGGAGGAAGCACCAGCGGAGGAATCTGAATGATCGAAGTTAATACAATACCCAATCCAGAGGCGGGGCTGAATGTCTCGAAGGTAGCCATCAGCTTGAACAGCGCGGCAGAGTTCTCGATGCAGTTCAACGTGGTTGGCTGGGGCAAGTTCACCAACGCAGACGGTGACGAGGTCTGGGGCAATGCGCCTCTCGTCTCGACGCTACTCAAGGTTGATGGCGATGCGTGGAGGAACTGGACGCCAGATGCGGCAGCCAGCGATTCCGAGTACATTGTCGGACTCGCGCTGGGCGCTCTTGGGCTTTCCCGCGACGAGACGGTTGTTCCAGCGGAGCCGGAAGCCCCGTCTGAATAACCAGGCAGACCGTCAACATGAACGACGTTCTGGACATGGGCAAAGCGACAAGCAGCGGCGTGATAGGCGTCGGCACCTGGTACGTTGAAATATCTCAACTCTTGCAGTTAAGCATTTCAACCGCTTGCCTCTGCTACCTGGTGGCAAAGATTTATTTTTTGGTTAAGAACAAAGGCAAACAATGAAAGCACTTGAAGGCAAAAAAAGTTATTTGACAGGAATTGGCGCCCTGCTCGCAGCCTGTGGTTTATACCTGCAAGGCCAGATCGAGCTAGGCGCTGCGGTGCAGTTGGCCGTGACGGCACTTATGGGTATCTTCATCCGCAAAGGCATCAAGACCGATACCGGCGCCGAGTGATGCTTGAGGTTGTCCTGGCCATCGTGGCGGCCTTGATTACCTGGTACGCCAAGCGCCGCATCAAGCGGCTGGAGGACGACAATGCTGAATACCTGGATGCCCTGTCTGAAATCGACCTGGCCGTGGCAACAGGCAACCAGGATCGTGTCAACGCTCGCCTTGAGTCTACTTTGCGCCGGCTGCGCCACGAGGCCAAGGTTGCTTGTGATTCCCGCAGACCGGGAAGTGACAAGGCTGCCGGCGGCTGAAGCCTACACGCCGGCTGTCCCTGGTTGGTTCGTTCCAGATGCCAGGATGCAGGAGATACTGCACCAACTCCATGGGCAAGCAGGCGCTGAATGACACGCTGCTGACCAGCGCCACCGGCGAGTACCTTGTTGCCGCCGAACTGTGCCAACGCGGCTGGCAGGTCTGTATGTCGCCGCATCAACCATCGTTTGACATTGCCGCCGTTAAGGGCCGTAAGGTGCAGCGCGTGCAGGTAAAGACCAGCGCCAGGCCAACCAAGGACATTGGCAAACTGACGGCACGTTATTCCTTCTTTCCAAAATGTCGCAGCACCAACGACCTTTACACAAGGGAGGAATGCGACTTCCTGGTTTTTGTCGGCCTTGAACACAGGGCGTATTTCGTCCTGCCGGTCGAGGCTGCCACCGTCACAAAATACAACTGGGCGCCTGGCCAGCCTGAATGCTTCCTGGCGCCATACCTTCAGGCATGGCAACTTCTCGAAAAATAGCGGCGCCCAAGCGGCTGAAGATTCTCAATCTCACCTACCAGGTGCGATTCGTGGCCAGCATCGAGGCAAGCGGATGGTGCGACTTCGATCAGCAGGAGATTGTGCTGGCCGAGGGACAGAGCAAGGAGGCGCTGGCCGATACGTTCCTGCACGAGGTGCTGCACGCCGTCGGTCATCTGATGGGCGTTGACTACGATTCCGAGGAACAAGTCGTGCAGACCATGGCCACCGGCCTTACGACCTTCTGGCAGGCCAACCCTGGCGCCTTGAAGTGGTGGGGCAGCCTGCTTTGAGCCGTCACAGCCTCCTGGCGGCCTAATTGGCAAGGTTTAGGCAGGTGGGACATCCATTGTCCCAGGGCGACTAATACAGCGCCTTTTTTGATGCAGAAAACTTTTTTCAATAAAGTTCACTTTTGCACTTGTCAACAATCGAAATAAACTCCACGGTGCGGCTGCGGAGGGAAAGGACAACGCAAATGCACAAAATAAAAACAAACCAACATTGGGCGGCCTACCTGGTCGCATCCGAGAAGGCGACCGCAGCAAAGCGCCGACCTTTTGAAGTAACCGACATGAGCGGCAGCGGCCAGTTTGTGTTCAGATTTTACGCCTGCGGGGCGGCGGCAGTCATCGGATGGCTGTTGCTGTTTGGTTGGCAATAACAAAAACAAACAAAACAAAAAAAGAGTATGTCATTATCAATAACAGTAGGAAGCGGCGGCGGTGGCGCTTGGGAGAATGCACCGACAGGAATACATAAGGCAACGTGCTGCGATGTGGTTGACCTTGGCACACAGGAAACCGAGTTCGGGACAAAACACCAATGCGAAATCCATTTTGAACTGGACAAGGCAACGGCCGGCTTGGTTGAGGCTACCGGCAACCAGTTTACGGTACGCACGCAGAGGTTTAACCTGCCGGAGCCAGGCCAGCAGTTGAACGAGAACTCCAGCCTGCACAAATTCCTGTCAGGTTGGCGCGGCAAGACCCTGACGGCAGGCGAGAACATCGAACTGGAAAAAATTGTAGGAGTTCACGCGCACCTGGTTCTGGCCTTAAAAACGAGCCAGAAAGGCACCGAATACACGGCCATAACAACGGCCTCGCCTAAAAACAAAAACGAGGTTTTCCCGCCATTGTCCGGCGCCTACAAGCGGCGAGTAGTGGAAGCTGCGCCAGCCATTCAAGCGCCTGCTGCTGCACCAGCACAGCCGGCGCCTGTTCAGCCTGACCCTGCACCTGCCGCCAATTTGGCCGAAGATGATGTGCCTTTTTGAGCCATGGCCAACCCAATAAACCCCAACCCGCCGCACAAGGTGGACATTGATTTCTACAACCTGGCGCCAATCTATTTTGACATTGAAACCGAGGCGCTACCTGGGGAGGAACTGGAACACGACCTGCCGTTTTTCGAGGCACCAAAGACCTACAAAGACCCTGAAAAAATAGCGGCATACGTCGAGAAAAAGCGCCTTGATTATGTTGAAAAGGCGGCACTCTCCCCATTGACGGGGAGGGTGCTTGCCATTGGCATATCGTCAGAGAAGGACGGCCAGGGAGTGTTTGAAGGTGCCGAGGATTATCTGCTGGGCGAGTTTTGGAAATACTTTCGCCACAACAATGAGGCGCAATGGGTTGGCCACAACACGCACAACTTCGATTGGCCGTTCCTAATCAAACGAAGCTGGAAGCTGGGCGTGTCTGTCGCTTCAGGGATTAAGGATGGCAAGTGGTATCGGAAGAATTTGCGCGACACCATGGAGATGTTTTGCAGCGGCGGCGGCTACGGCGACCGTATCAGCCTGGACAGGTTGGCGCGGTTCTTTGGTGTTGGCAGCAAGGGAGGCCAGAGCGGCGCCCATTTCGCCAAGACATACCACAACGACAAGCCGGCAGCCATTGCCTACCTCTACAATGATTTGGCGATGACGCAGGCCGTGTTTGAGCGGATGATTTAACAATTCAGGGGTACAGGGCGGCTATTAAGATGCCGACATGGTTTTAATCATGGCCAGAGTTGAACGCCCCGACTTTTTTTGATGGAACGCGACGGCATAAATGATGAACGGCCAGCCGAATGCCCCGACTGTGGCCTGCGCTATTTGCAGGAGGATTGCGGCGGTGGAGGTTGCCCAAGGTGCGAGGAAGAGGAGGAACAAATGGAAATAACAACAGACGAACAACTGCGCGACAAATGGTTGGCCCAATTTCATGCCGAGGGGTATGCCAAATTTACGGCAGGAATAAAGGAACACAACCCTGACGGCACAAAGGGTATCGGGCGAATGAGCGTTGAACAGTTGGCCAGGGAGATGAAGAACGAGGCAATTGACCAATACTTTTACGCCTGCGCCCTCATCGAGGCAATAGAAAGGGCCGACAGTTGACGATTCACTTGCCAGACGATTGGCGCCGCTTTGTGACGGCCGCTGCGGCAGACGCCGACGCGAACGAAACCAGGGAGAACTTGCGGCCCGACTTTTGGGTGCGCCGGTTCACGGCCGAGGCTGCGCTGAAGTTGGCGCTGAACGTCGAGGAACTTGAAGGCTTCAAGGTTTACGTTTCCAACAATCCCGCCCTTGGCCTACTGGTGCCGGCTTCCCTGGTTGACCCAGTTGACGACGGCCTTGTGCTGGTGCTGGCCGAGTATATCAGCGCCGAGTACATCGTCTTTTATGGATGGATCAAGGAAGCATCTGCCCGCACACGCTATCAGCCCAGGGCCATCGAGGGGCGCGGGCCATTGATGCACGTTGTCCCATTGAACCGACTTTCCCCTGTGGGGGATTTAATAAGCGTATGAGATTGTTCAAAATTGATTGGGGTTGCGAGACTAACGGCTCAAGGCAGGCCGTTGTCCTGGTTGACGACGGCAATGATGTGCTGTGCAACCTGTACGACACACTTGACGACATTGGTGATGTTTCGGAAGTCACGGTCAGGGAGATTGACGCAGCGAATGGGGTATACTTTGAACTAGATGAAAACGCTTACGAGGTGGCCTATTGTTTCAAGAAAAAAACCAAATGGCAAAAACTGGTTGATACCTTCGTGCCGGCATGGAGGAAGTCGTGACATCCGAAATACAAAGCCTGTCGCAACTGCCACCAACCGAATCGCTGCGCCCAGGCCCAACACAGTTTGCAATCGACCCAGGGAAGAACGGAGGCATTGCCGTGCGTTACCCATGCAACAACGTGCTGGCCTTCAGGATGCCGGCAACCGAGGGCGACCTGCGCGACCTGTTTGTGCGCCTCTACAACCCTGACAACGCAACTGTTGCATACGTTGAGAAGGTTGGCGGTTATGTCGGCGGGCCAGGGGCGCCAGGCAGCGCCATGTTCAATTTCGGCCGCAACCATGGCTTCACCCTGGGAGTGTTGTCGGCCCTCTACATTCGCACCGAGCTAATCACGCCACAGCAATGGCAGAAACGCCTTTCGCTTGGCACCAGCAAGGGAATGAAACCAGCCGAGTGGAAGAACAAACTGAAGGCAGAGGCACAGCGCCGTTTCCCTGACATGACCGTGACACTTTACACAGCCGACGCGCTTTTGATTTTGGAGGCAACGAAATGAAGATTGAACTGACAGCCTGCGAGATGGCCATTGCCAATGTGGTGGCAGCCATGCGGACGACCTGCAACAGGGCTGCCGGCATTGTTGAACGCAAGATCGGCGGCCATTCAAGTTATCAGATGGACGTTGACGGTTTCGCGGCAGAGTTGGCCTTTTGCAAGGCCATGAACCTGTGTGCCGACTTTGTGGTGGCGAATCAAAGCCTGACGCACGACTGCGTTGCCCATGACGGCAAGACGATTGACGTTAAATCGACACGATACGAAACCGGCCGACTTTTGGTAACGCCTAACAAGAAGGATTGCACAACGCAGTTGTATGTCCTGGTTGTTGGCGCCCCGCCATCGTTCAGAATTATTGGTTACGCCTCCAAGGATGAAGTTTTTGACGCCAGGAACTACCGCGAATTTAACGGCCGATGGTCTTACATTCTAGAGCAGTCACAACTGCACAAATTTACGAATGCGAAAACCAACCCCTGAACAGATATTGAAACGAACGGCCAAGCATTTCGGCCTGGACGAGGAACAGTTGACACAGCCCAGGCGCGGCCCCTGGCCAATCAGTTGGCCGCGACTGCTGGCCATGTCCATCGCCTACGAGCAACCGCATTCCTGTGCAGCGGTGGGCAAGGCATTCAACCGGCATCACACAAGCACAGTCTACGCGCACCAACGTGTCGAGGATTTATGCCAGCAGGACGCCAAACTGGCCAAGGAACGCGCAACATTGAGGCAAGTGGTTTGTGGATAATCCCGAACAACTTACTTGCCTGTCCCTCTGCACAGGCTACGGCGGCATCGAGCTTGGACTTGAACGAGCAGGCATTCGCCTGCGGCCAATCGCTTATGTGGAGAGGGAAGCATTCGCCGCAGCGAACCTGGTTGCAAAGATTGAAGCGGGAGAAATGGCTGCGGCGCCTGTGTGGACGGATGTTAAGACCTTCCCATACGCAGACTTTCACGGCCGAGTGGGCATCATGCTTGCCGGTTATCCCTGCCAACCATTCAGCAGCGCAGGACAAAGAAAAGGAGAGGCAGACGAGCGCCACCTGTGGCCGCATATCGCAGCAGGAATTGCCGCTTGTCAGCCCCGATTTGTGTTCTGCGAAAATGTCGAAGGACACTTGTCCCTTGGGATTAAAGACGTTTTCAACGACCTGGACCAATTGGGTTACAGCTACGCGGCAGGATTATTTAGCGCGGAGGAAGTTGGCGCAACACACAGGAGAAAACGGCTTTTCTGGTTGGCCTACTCCATGCACGCCAGGAGAGAGGGGCGGCGGGACTTTTCTGGAGTGGGGAGGCAGCAAAAACTGGATGAGACATGGCCAGCCGGCCCAGGGCAACCCCAGCACGGATGGGAAGAACCCCGAACGGTGGGCAACGCCGGAGGCGCAGAACCAGACAGGATACCAGACAAGCCACGGCCTGACGTTTCCGAGATTGGGAAGCCAGGTGCAGACGTGGGGAACGCCGCAGGCCAGCGACCATGTGGAGGGAGTGAGGACAGCAACTCACAGCAACCAGAAGTGCCTGGGGCGCGACCTGAACGATTTGAAGGCAAGCGGCAAACTGTCTCCCAACTGGGTGGAGCAACTGATGGGCCTGGATCCAGGCCGGACGCAACTACCAACCGAGTGGACAGGTTGAGGCTTTTAGGAAATGGAGTCGTGCCACAAACAGCAGCAAAGGCATTCACAACGCTATGGCAACAATTGACGAACTGAAGGCACGACTGCCGCTGCCTGGCCTGCTCCGAGCCATGGGGCTGGGCGCCTATGCCAAAAAACTTTGCTGTTCTCCATTACGCAAGGACAACAACCCTTCCTGGGGCATCTACCAGGACGACAAAGGTTGGCATTGGAAGGACTTTGCAACAGGCCAGGGAGGCGATGAACTGGATTTCCTGCAAGCCCTTCACAACTGCGACACAAAGGAGGCTCTGACCCATTACGAGAATATGGCCGGCCTGCCGAAACCTGCCCAACCCACAACCGTCAGCATAGGTAAGATGCCCGACCCTGGCGAGTGGCACCAGGCCGTTGAACGTCTTGCAGGCAATCCTGAAACCCTGGCCCATCTGGCCACCTGGCGCGGCTACTCCAAGACGCTGCTGGTTGGCATCATCGAGAACGGCCTGGCTGGCCTGGTTGGCGAATCAATAGCTTTCCCCATCTTCAACGAGGGCGGCGCATATCAAGGAATGCACCTTCGCACAGAGTCAGGCTGGCGCATCACAGGCGGCGGCAATCAACCATGGTTGATCGGCAGCCATGACGCCGACAACCTCCACGTTTTCGAGAGTCAATGGGATGCAATGGCTTTCATGGATTCCCAAGGCTACGGCAACGGCGCTTGGCAGTCGGAACTGCACGCCTGCATGATTACCAGGGGCGCATCCAATGCCAGAAAGCTGGAGGGGCGACTGCATCCAGGCCAAAAGGTTTACATATGGCCACAGAATGACGAGGCAGGCGCCAAATGGGCCAGCCAGGTGGCAGAAATGGCCACAGGAGACGTTTTCAAGGTCAAGGTGCCTGACGGCATCAAGGACGCAAACGATTGGCTTAAAAGCGCAGGCAGCAGCGCCTTGAAGTCAGGGCTGGCCTTGGCTGCCCCAATGGCTCGCACAGCCGATAAACCCGTCGAACCTGACGAAACCCCTGCCGGCCTGGTCATCAAGTGCTATTCCGACCTGCAAACCACGCCCATGGTTGTGCCTCAACAGGTCATCGACGGCGTGCTGTACAAGGCCGGCAAGATGATTGTGGGAGGAACCAGCAAAGGCCGCAAAACCTGGTCGCTGATGGATTTGGCCGCTGCTGTGGCCACAGGCGGCAAGTGGTGGGACTTCCAGACCAACCCAGGGAATGCGCTCTACATCAATTTTGAGTTGCAGGAGTTTAACTTCAGGCAACGCATGGAGGCCATTCTAAAGGCCCGCAAGTGCAAAGATGCCTCGCGCCTCCATGTCCTGAACTTACGCGGCCAGGCGGCTGATATGACCGTTTTAAGGCCAATTTTAGAGCGGGCCATCGAGGAGAGGGACTTCAGCCTGCTGATTTTCGACCCTATCTACAAGCTACTGGGCAAACGCTCCGAGAATGATGCCAGCGAAATGGCCGACCTTATGAATGAGTTTGAGGCATTGGCCGTGCAATCAGAGGCCGCCACCATCTTCGCCCATCATTTCAGCAAGGGCGCCCAGGGTAGCAAATTCGCCATTGATAGGATGAGCGGCAGCGGCGTATTGGCGCGTGACCCTGACGCAATAGCCATCCTGTCGGAACACCAGGAGGAAGATGCCTACATCTGCGAGACAATCCTGCGTGCCTTTCCTGCCCTCCCTCCCTTTGGCCTGCGCTGGGATTTCCCCCAACTCAAGCCATGCGGCGACCTGGACATGGAGGGGATACGGCAGCCAGGCAGGAAGAAGAAGTGCAGCGACAAACAGATATTCGACCTGCTGCATCGTGACGGCCTGACATCGAGCGAATGGCAGTCCAGAGCCAAGGAGGAATTCGACGTCGGCAGGTCATTATTCTACCAGGTGATGCAACGCCTGGAGAAGACCGACATGGTATTTAAGCACCAGGATGGTGTCTGGATGCCCATGGCAGCGAGGAAAACGTGAATCCATCAATAAAAAGGACTCAAACCCCTAATTACCAGCGTTTTGCGGGAAAAACTGGTAGTGTCCATAAATGGCTCTTACGGCCTTTATGGTACACCCTGTTTTTCCTAGGAAATACGCGTCCATTTATCCATTTATATTTAATATAGCGGATAAATGGACTGACAAGGAAAACAACAACATGACGGCAAAGGAAATAATGGAGAAGTTTGGAGGCAAGAACGTGGCGACCTTCAGCCCAGGAGATGAACTACCTGGCGGCTGGGTTGAGGTGGTGGCTACCTGGCCCGCTGCTGTCGAGTGGCAAGACCATCCACAGGTGAAGGCATACAAGCGGCGAGGGAAGTTTGTTGGCTGGGATAGGAAGGGGCACAAGCTATGGACAGGCGAAGGATGAACCACAGGGCTGCCGTGTTCATCGACGTGGACAACACGCTGCTGCTGCACAAGCTGAAGCGAGTCAATGCTGACCTGTTGGCCAAGATAAGGGCCAAGCAAGGCCAAGCGGATTTTGTGCTGTGGTCTGCCAGGGGCAGGGCATACGCCAGGACATTCGCCAAGTCTGCCGGTATCGAGGAACTATTCGTGGCAATCATAGGCAAACCGACCTGCATTGTGGACGATGAAGGCAAGCAATGGAGCAGGCTAATCAAGGTCAATACGTTTGAATGAACCCGACGACAACCTGGATGTGGCCGGCCAATACTTTGCCGGCGCTGTTATCGAGCAGGCCGTGAGGGATTGGCGCAAGGCCAAGGCGTCTGGATTCATAACAGAGGAAGGGCAGGTTGATGGTGAGATGATTCAGGCTTATTACAAGAACTCTAGCAACTACAAGCTGCCGACCTGCTTCGATGGGCCGGCCGACCTTGAGACGCTGATCAGTTTCTTTCATGGCGGCGGGCTTGAGGTCTGGCTCAACTTTGGAGGGTTGCAGGTTGACCCTGACTTGATCGTGGCTGGCCTGGATTGTGTACCGGCACGCAAGGCAAAGATTGGCCATCTGCTGAAGGATGAGCAGCAGCAGAGCGGCAACTACTACGTCGATATGGAGGGCAGGACGCTATGACCCCCCCCGTAAGGAATCTTTTTAACGTTACTGCCTCCCGCAGGTGTCCATTCCCG
>Ga0315336_1002438_pt1 | contig 28422 bp, 29 predicted proteins | sample ASW5metaG_FD_204512 | JGI IMG/M metagenome (GOLD analysis project Ga0315336, IMG submission 204512) | Ammonia-oxidizing marine archaeal communities from Monterey Bay, California, United States - ASW #5 | ecosystem: Environmental > Aquatic > Marine > Intertidal zone | place: USA: California... | reverse complement strand
ATATAATAATACCCCCATGACTCAATATTTTAGATATTCTAGCTGAAGGAATATATTTACTATCACCTTTATTTAGATTTAAAAATATACATTTATGACTGGTAATAAATTGATTATAAGATTTATTGTCCCATAAATTACAAATAATTTTAAAATTATCTATAGATGAAATAATATATCGTTTATGCTTCGGCCTTCCTTCAATATGTCCTAAAAATATAAGTTCTAATTTTTTATCTTTAGAATAATCCATTAAAGGTAGATTTGATTCATATAATATAGGAACAAATTTAACTAGCCTATCATTGGTAAATTTTATTTGATCATTGAATAATTTTTTTCCGTATAACCACATTTCATCAACTTGTATATTAAATGTAGTTGGCTCAGTCCAATAAAAAATAGTTTTAACACCTTTTTTTTTTAATAAATCAAAATTAGGCCATGTTCTATGACCAATATATATTAAAATATCCCCCTTTTTACTTATTTTTTCTAATTCGGGTGCTTTCCCTATTACACAATTATAATCTTTATATAAAGTTTTACATATTTGAGAACAAGTATTAATAAATGGTTCATACATAAATCGTTTAAGTGAAGGATCTATACAAGTTGATATATATATATTATTTTTAGGTTTTTTTATATTTTGAATCATAGTTTCAACATTAAATTTTTTAATAAATTTATTAAATATATCATTGGATATTTCTTTTAATTCCAATGGTTTTTTATTTACAAAAGATAAAAATAAATCTTTAATTTTATCTATAGATGTAAAATAAACTAATCCTTCGTATAATTCTTCATCAATTTTATCACAATGTTCGGATATAATAATACCCCCATGACTCAATATTTTAGATATTCTAGCTGAAGGAATATATTTACTATCACCTTTATTTAGATTTAAAAATATACATTTATGACTGGTAATAAATTGATTATAAGATTTATTATTCCAAATATTATATATACATTTAAAATTTTTAATAGACTCTACATATTTCCGTTGTTTCACACGCCATCGTAAATCTCCCAAAAATATAAGCTCTAATTTTTTATCTTTCGAATAATCCATTAAAGGTAGATCGGGTTCATGTAAAATGGGGGCAAATTTAACAAGTTTACCTTTAGTAAATTTTAATTGTTCATTGAATAATTTTTTTCCGTATAACCATATTTCTTTGGCTGTAGTATGAATTGTGAAAGGTTCCGTCCAATATAAAATAGTCTTAACACCTTTTTTAATAAACTTATTAAAATCAGGCATTTTATCGCATCCTATAAATATAAAAATATCCCCAGATTTAATTTCATTTAAATCACCCATAACAATAGGAACGCATTTATAATTTATTAAACATATTTCAATAGTTGTTTTAACAAACGGTTCATACATAAACATAAAATTCTTAGAACAAGATATATATATATTCATATCATTTTTATCTATTTCAGTTACACAATTATCAATAGTATTAATTAATATATCAGATCGATATTCTTTTATACTATTATCGATTTCAATATATATATATTTTTCAATATTGGGTAAATGATCTTTAAAATGAAAATCACAATACTTATTATTAGAACATAATTTAATATAATCTCCATACTTAAGTTTTTCAAAACAAATATCTGTTACATCTTTTAATCCATTTTTATATTTTTTAGTATTACCTTCATTTTCTTCAATCGTATAATAAATTTGCAAATCACTAAAAATAGTATTATTTATAGTATCAATTAATATATATCCACTTTCATATTTAAAATTTTTATCACCATATTTTATATATATATATTTTTCTTTATCAGTGTTAGGGTCTCCAAAAAAAGTGTCATTAAATATATTATTACTATTTAATAATATATACCCTTCCCTATACAAATTTTCATATGATAAATCAGTTATATCAATCTTATTATTATCTAAACCATATTCTATTGTAAAATTATGCATAGGTTTATCATTAGAATATGGTTTAAGTAATTGTTCAAAAAAGATACTTTCACCATTAAAACATATTTTAATTTGTTTTTCTTTATTTGGATGTGGATCTCCAAATAAAGTATCACAAATATGATTATTACTATTTAATAAATTATAATCTTTTAATTTTTTAAATTTATGATAATTAATTTTCGTTGTAGATATATCATTTTTATCAATTATATCTACATCTAAATTATCTAAACCATAATATATTTTCATATTAAATATTCTTATAAATATATTTATAAAATATAACAAAAAAAAATAATTCACACTATTTTTTTTTTGTTTTTTTATTTTTTATTTTTTTTGTATTTTTAATTTTATTTTTTATTTTTTTTGTATTTTTTATTTTTTTTTGTTTTTTTTTTATTACTTAAGCATCACCTTCGCTGTGGTCTTCGTTGTATTTGGCAACCTTGACCTTTAATTCATCAAGATCTTCTTCACTCAGTTCGTCCATAATGAGTTTCATCACACCCAGGAAGTTGACAGTCTTCTTTTCAACATCTCCGGCTTCAATCTCTCCCGAATGCTCTATATTCCATTCCTTGTTGGCTTCTTTGAGGGCTGTGATTTGGACCTTGTAGACATCGGTTTCTTCGGTCATGAAGTAGTTGCGGACGGTCATCTTGACCTTCTTCTTTTCCTCGAGTTCTTTCTTTACCTTCTTTACCTTCTTTCCCTTCTTTGGTTCATCGTCCGAATCAGAACCCGAACTTGTGATGAAATCCATCAACTCTTGGGTTGTGAATTCTTTTCCAGAGAACTCTTGGGCGATGGAGGTCATGAAAGTGTTAAGAGACATTTTTTAAAGAGTTTTAAAGAGTTTTAAAGAGTTTTAAAGTTGCTATTTATTGATTATTTGGTAATATTTTTTAAAACGTTTTCAAATTAAATTTTTAAGGAATAAAAAAATACAATATATTATAATGGAAAATAAACATATTATAAATTTAACCTTTGGTATATTAATATTAAAACTTATTACAAAATGTATGAAAAAAATAATAAAAAAGAATAGACCCAATGGATTGAGGGGTGGAATGCCTTCATTTATGGGTGCTTTAACATTATACATTTCAACTTATTTATATTTAAATTCAAATAATTTAAGTATTGAAAGTTTATTATCAATTATAATATTTATAATTGGTAGTTTATCCATTAAATATTATATGAAAGAACATACACTAAATCAACTTATAGTTGGTGGGGTTATTGGTATATTATTTGCAATATTCATGAACTTTATAAATTAATTTATATTATAATATTATAATATTATATAATGGAAAAAAGTTCTTTAATATATTTATTAGTGTGGGTTATATTTAGCCATACATTTGGTTTTATTATAAAGTATTACAATATAAATGCTAAAGAAGGTATTATAATTACAAGTATATTGATATCAATACTTCTGTTTATATAAAGTTTTTATATAAATTTAATATTTTTATATTATAATAATATATATTATATGAAAGAAATTACTATTATAAATATATTATTATGGGTTTTAATATGGAATTTAGTAGATTTCTTAATTACCTACTTTAATATAAAACCCAGAAATGGAATATTAATCGGAGTAGTATTGATATCAATTCTTCTAATAATATAATATTATTAATATTATATAATGAAAATATATAATATTTTTAGATTATTCATACTACAAATACTATGTTTTTCAATATGGACATTTATAGATGCAATAATGGATCTATATAAATGGACCGATAAAAAAAGAATGCAAGTATCTTCAATATTTATATTAATATTAATTATAATAATATTCAATATTTATTAATAAACTTTAACTTTAAGAATTTAAAAACATTTTTAATATATAATATATAATACCAATCGATAAACATTTAAAAGCAATTCCAAACATACTTATATTACCATTTTCTCCGACGATCAATGGTAATCCCGTCGATATAAGCATAGTATCTACTTGGGGTAATGACAAAATAAAAGCAATAAATCCTATAATAATTGGTTCTTTAATATTTTTTTGAAGGTTGTTGGTAAAACTATCTTTATCAGATTCGCCACTAATAGGTTCTGTGTTTTCTGGTTGCATTTGCTGCTGTTGCATTTGCTGTGGTTGCATTTGCTGCTGTTGCATTTGCTGCGGTTGCATTTGCTGCTGTTGCATTTGCTGCTGTTGCATTTGCTGCTCTTGCATTTGCTGCATTTGCATTTGCTCTTGCATTTGCTGCTGTTGCATTTGCTCTTGCATTTGTTGGGAAGGCATTTGCTCTTGCATTTGTTGGGAAGGCATTTGCTCTTGCATTTGTTGATGATGTTGCATTTGTTGTTGATGTTGCATTTGTTGTTGATGTTGCATTTGTTGTTGATGTTGCATTTGTTGTTGATGTTGCATTTGTTGGGGAGGCATTTGTTGATGATGTGGCATTTGTTGGTCACCATCACCATCATTTAATTCTGATAAAATAGAATTCACAATATCATCTTCTTCTTTTGATAATTTATTATTAATATCATTTATTGAAGTTTCTTTAGACATAATATAATACTTTGAATTAATAATATTTTAAAATATAAACGGATTTTGAATATTATTAATTCCAAAATCATTTTAATTTAAGGCACAATATGCATTACCCTGATTATCTATGCCATTATAATTTCCAATTAAACATGAATTATATAAATGTTTATAGTATTTATCAGTTGAACAATTATTACATATTTTCTTACACATATTTTTTTTATTACAAAAAGCGAAACCATCGGGGCATTTTTTTTTAAAAAAACTTTCACCGGGTCCATTATCTGTATAAAAAGGTCCATTAGTATATCCTTCCACTCCTTTCTCTTCTTTGTATTCTTCACCTATTAGATTACTATCCATATTGTGATATTTATTAGGTTCTACATATTTAATATCTTTAGTCACATCATTAATACACCCATTTAACATAACATTAGCATTTTGTGTTTCCGGGTTCATATAATTACATTTTTGCATAAACTCAATATCTTTTGTATAACTCATATATATATATATATAACTTATTAATTTGATATTAATTATATTATTAAATTATATTATTAAATTATGTTTGATAAAGGAATTATACTTTGTAATGATATATTTGAAAAAATTGGAATAGAATATAAAAAAAACAAATTCTGGGAACTTTCATTAAATAATCGCAAGGCTAAAGAATTTTGGATAAAAAAATATTGTTTCGACCAATTATTTATTAAATATAGTAAAAGATATGATGGATTTATTCTGAATAAATGTTATAGACACACAACAAACGAAGGTAATCATTATTCTAATTATGTATCACCAGAAGTATATTTAAATCATAAACGAATTGGAGAAAATGGAAAACTTAATTTCATAGATATAAGATATAGATTATTTAATGAAATTATATTATTAAAAAATATACCATTAAGATTTAAAAAAAGAGCTTTAATTGACAAACAACATTATATAGATGTTGAAGAATTTATAGACTGCACAGATGTAGGATATTTAGATATATTATATAGAGATTATAAATTTAATTGTTTTAATGGTGAAACGTGTAAAAATTGTAATAGAATTACTAATTATACAAATGAGTTCATGGATATTTGTGAAATGGATCAATTAATTTAATACTAAATATTTACAAAATAATGAATAGCATGAACAATATTTCTAAATTTATAATCAACATTATCGGGTTTTTCTTCATTTCCAATATAAATAGTTGTCCAATTAAATTTTTTTGCTGTTTCTAAGTTTTCTAAACGATCATCAAAAAATAGAATATTAGGATTTGTACATTCATTAAATAAAGATACATTATTTAATCGAATCATTTTGTGAACGTGATTATAAGCTTTAAAATCTGGTTTCATTAAATTTATGGTATCTCTAGCAAAAATTAAATCTATTTCATTAAATATATTTAATTTTGTTAATGATATATCAGCATGTCCATACGTAGCATTTGTAAATATATATTTAGGCGAATTAATTTTAGATAATAAATACATTAAAGACAAATCTTGTTCAATATCTTCATATGTATTATATGGTTTATATAATAATGTATCATCTAAATCAAAAACAAATGTATTCATATAATAATATATTATGATTAATATTTAAATAATATATTATTATATTATTATATATTAATATAATATGTCATCTATTAAAACAATTGTCATATCTAAACAATTGGTAGAGGAAGATCAAGACTTTTTTGATACCAATAAAGAAGATATAAAAATGGATACAAAAGAATTGGAAAGTCAAGAAGGATTTATCCCTGGTGATATAATATTAGAAGATACACCAATAGGTAAAGAAGTTATCATTAATAATAATGGTGATTTTAATATAGTATCTTCAGATATAAATAAAGATGATGAAGAAAGTATGCTTGAAGAGAATATAGATGATAAATCAGAAGAAGAAATAGAAAACATAGAAGATTCTGAAGAAGAAAGTATGTTTGAGGAAAAAGAAGAAATAGAAGATTCCGAAGACGAAATAGAAGATTCCGAAGACGAAAGTATGATGGATGAACAAGAAGAACAAGAAGGGGGTAGTGTTGGTGGTGATGTTAATATGTCAAGAATTGACTTACAAGAAATATCAAAATTAAAAGTATGGGATTTAATAGATACTTATTTTAGAGATACACGATATTATAAATCCCAACATCAATTAAATTCTTATAATGAATTTATACGTTCTGAAACAAATGGTATTCAGAGTATTATCAAAAATGATGATAAACCTTTAATTTTATATAAAGAACCTTCTAAAACAGATAATACTAAATTTAAATATGAAATAAAGATATATTTTGGAAAAACGATAGATATTAAAACTGGTAATTTTATAAATACCGATGATAATATATTTGTTTCTAATCCCACCATATATAATAGTGAAACAGAATCATTTGAATATATGTACCCAAATAATGCAAGATTGAAAGGATTGACTTACGCGAGTAATATTTTTTGTAATATTAGTATTATTTATAATATATTAGATGAAAATAGAAAAATATATAAATTATTCGAAAAAGTCGATATAGGTAAAATTCCAATCATGCTACATTCTTCCAGTTGTTTATTAAATGGATTGGATAAAACAAAATTAAGAGAATTGGGTGAATGTCAATATGATCAAGGTGGATATTTTATAATAAATGGTAAAGAAAAAGTCATATTATCACAAGAAACAAAAGTGAATGATATCTTATACATATATGATTCATACGAAGAAAATGTAGATATTCAAGGAGTCATTAAATCAGTATCTACAGAGGGATTTCAATCATCAAGAACAAATGGTATTAAATTATTAAGTGCTAATATTTCTGGTAGTTTTAAAGAAAAAAATATACAAAAAAGAATCGTTATAAGAATATTAGATATGGATGATAAAATACCATTATTTGTTTTATTAAGGGCCTTAAATGACACCAATGATAAATTTATATTTGATAAAATAATATATAAAAATGATAGTATAGAATTAAAACAAAAATTACATGAATTATTATCATTTTCTCATAAAGAATCCAAAATGATAACAACGCAAAAACAAGCTTTTAAATTTTTATCAGTTTATACAAAAGGTAAAGATGTCATAAATGTAATTGATATATTAAATAATAATTTATTTCCTAATTATGGATCAGATAATGATAAAAAATTAGACATTTTAACATTTTCAGTTAGAAAATTATTATTAAGTTTTATTGGGGTATATAAAAAGGTAGATAGAGATTCGTATGCTTATAAACGAGTAAAAACACCCGGGGCATTATTATTAGAATTATATCGTGAATTATGGAATAATTTTAAAAAAAATCTATCTTTACAAATAGATACAGAATATAAATTTTATTTTGATAAAGAATCATCTATTGACACAATTATTACTTCATCTACTCAAAATAAAATATTTGATAATAAAATTATGAATACTATTGTTAAATCATTTGGTGGTAGTTTTGGTACAGGTATTTCAGCTCAACAAGGTATAGTCCAAGATTTAAATAGAAATTGTATGTTAGGGACATTGTCTCATATCAGAAGAATTGTTACACACTTACCTCCCGGATCTAAAGCAATTGGCCCTCGTAAATTACACAGTTCCCAGTGGGGGTTTATATGTCCAACTGAATCACCAGATGGGGGGAATACAGGGATAATTAATCATTTGACAATCATAAGTGATATCACATTAAATATATCAGCGGATCATATTATACAAGCTTTGAAAGATTTAAATTTAGAAAATATTGAAGATATAATAAATTCAGATTTATCAGAATTAACAAAGGTATTTATAAATGGTAAGTGGATTGGTCTCCATAGACGTCCAGAAGGGTTATTAAAAATATTAAAATTATTAAAATTAAATAGTATCATTCATATACACACATCTATTAATTGGAATATTAAAACAAATGAATTTCATATATTTACAGATGCTGGGAGAGTTATTAGACCTATATTAGTATTAAATAACGGTAAAAATAAATTAGTTAATGATGAAATAGTTGTCAAAGAATGGAAACAAGTTATTTTTGGATATATGTATCAAATTAAAGGATCTGATATAAATATAAATCGAGATATATATTATAGAGACATATTTTTAAAACTAATAGAAAAAGATAATTATATAGATATACTCCAAGATAATTCTTCACCCATAGAATATATTGATTCGAGTGAGAGTGAATCATTATTCATATCAAAAGATATATATAGTATAATACCAGAACATACCCATTCAGAAATACATTCTTCACTTATATTAAGTCCATTAGCATTACATGTCCCATTACCCGATCATAGTCAATATCCAAGAAATGTATTTAGTTGTCAGCAAACAAAACAAGCGGTGGGTATATATTCTACACAATATAATACAAGGTTTGATACATTTGGACATATCTTAAATTATGCACAGAAACCATTAATTACATCACGTTATCAACATTATACTGATATAGATAAAATGCCTTATGGAGCAAATGCGATAGTAGCCATAGCATCTTATACTGGATATAATCAAGAAGATTCAGTTATATTAAATAAAACATCAGTAGATAGGGGAATGTTTAGTTCTTTATATTTAAGGAGTTATGAAAGTAATGAATCGGAAGGTAAAAATACTAAAACGGTCTTCTCTAATCCAGATAATATTAAAAATACATCTAATAAAAACCCAGTAAATACAAATAATTTAGATGATAATGGTATTGTAAAAGAAAATACGTATATAACACATGAGGATGTAATGGTATCAAAGGCTACTACTATTACTTTACCCAATGGTACTGAAATAAATAGAATAAGTAGTGATAAAATTAAATTTGGAACAAGTGGAATCGTTGATAAAGTTATTATAACAGAAAATAGAGATAAGACGAGAAAATGTAAAGTGAGAATAAGAAAAGAAAAAATAGCTGGTGTTGGTGATAAATTTGCTTCAAGAACGGGTCAAAAGGGTATGTGCGGGATGGTTTTAGAACAAAAAGATATGCCATTTACGGATGAAGGAATTGTCCCAGATATTATTATTAACCCACATGCTTTCCCTAGTAGAATGACCATTAACTATTTTTTAGAAATGATATTGGGGAAAATAGCTTGTAAAGGTGGATTTCATGGGGATGGGACCCCATTCCAAAATAATGAAGTCAGTGATTATATTAAATTATTAGAATCCTCTGGGTATAATAAACATGGTGAAGAAGTAATGTATAGTGGGATAACAGGTGATCAAATAAAAACATCTATATTTTTTGGACCTTGTTATTATCAAAGATTGAAAATTATGGTTGCTGATAAGATTCATTCTAGATCAACAGGGCCAATTCAAAGTTTTATTAGACAACCAGCTGGTGGTAGAGCTAATCAAGGTGGGTTGAGAATAGGTGAAATGGAACGGGATGGATTAATTTGTCACGGAGCAAGTCATTTCCTACAAGAAAGTGGTATGGAAAGATCAGATAAATTTGATTTTAATATTAATAAACATAATGGATTAATAACGCATACAAAAGATTCTCATTCAGATAAACATGTTTATATGCCTTATGCTATGAAAATGTTAATACAAGAATTGGAAACGATGTCAATTGCTCCAAGATTGGTTGTAGAAAAAGAACCTGATAATGATTTTGTAAATAGATATATTATGGAAAATCTAAATCCCGATAAAACTAATTATGATGAAATTGTTTCAAATATTCGAAATAATGATATCATAGATATAAACGATGATATGAAAGATGAAAATATTGATACAACTATATTAGACGAAGGATTAGATACGGAAGAAGAAGAAGAAGATGATGATTGGCCATTGGAAGAAGCTATGAAGGTGGATTTAGAAGATGGAAATGATTCTGAAATGTGCTTTGAAGAAGGAAGTGTAGAAGGAACTATTCAGAGTGATAAAACAGAAATAGATGATTCAGAAATATGTTTCGAAGAAGGAAGTATAGAAGATGATTCCAAAGATGAATTAAATGAATTAACCAATATTGATGGTTTCCAAAAACATCAAGATATATATGATAAAGGAGAAGAAAAAGATTGTGCAGAAAATATAAATTGGAAGAAATTAGATGAAATTAGAACAAGTGACGCATATACAAAATATCTAAATAAAATTTCGACAAATCCTAAATATATAACATTCAATCAAACGTATTTCCATGCGGGCGATGAAATACAATTTGAAAGATATGGATATATTCAATCTAGAATGTTAGATTATCCGAAAGAACCTTCTAAACAAAATAGTATATATTTTGGAAATAATAGTGAAACAACCTATAATACATTCGAATATATGTTTAATATATTAAAGAAAGGTGTATACGTAGTCATAAGAAATAATGAACTTGCTGTATTCTTGCCATTTAATAATATAAACTATGTAAATAATTGGTCTAAAATTTTACAAAAACCTGGGAATAAAAAAGAAGTTCAAAAAATAATAAATGAAAAGAATTTTTATAGTAATAAAGGTGAAAAAAAGAATGTATCAGATCCGAGTAAATGGTATGCGAATAATTGTATATTTAGACCCGAAAGAATGAGATTTGATTTTTCTAATTTTATTTTAGAAGGAGATAAAACAGTTGTTCCATTTCGACATTTCTTAATGAATTTTATGCAATCAATTCATAAGCAAAAGAAAACGATTCCCGATTTAGAATTCTTTTTTAACCCAAGGGATTTCCCAGTTCTAAAAGATAAGAATATGGAACCATATGAACAAATATTCCCTAAAAAAGAATTAGATCGCAAATATATACATAAAACATATACTCCGATTTTATCTCAATCGGGTAATACAGAATATCATGATATCCCAATTCCAACTGAAGATGATATGAAGAGATTAATGGATGATAAAATCTTCCCTCAAAATGATACGTGTGGGAATAATTATGGAACAGAATTTAAAATAAATGATGATTGGAATGATAAAAAAGATATATGTGTGTTTAGAGGTTCGGCCACTGGTTGTGGAATAACACCTGATACAAATATGAGATTAAAAGCAGTATTAATGTCATATAATTTAGAAAAAGAAGGGAAAACAATATTAGATGCAAAATTAACAAGTTGGAATAAAAAACCAAAAATATATAATGGACAATTGGGTTTAATACCTAAACAAGAAGTATTGAAAAAATATAAGGGATTTTATGTAGGTCCAAAGAATTTTATGAATATAACCGAACAATCTAATTACAAATATATTTTAAATATTGATGGACATGTAAAAGCATTTAGATTAAGTAATGAAATGAGATCTCATTCTGTGATATTATTAGTTGATTCACCCTATACATTATGGTTCCAAGATAAATTAATAGAATATGAACACTATGTCCCAGTAGCAAAAGATTTATCCGATTTAGAAAGTCAAATTCAGTGGTGTATTGACAATGATCCGAAATGTAAACAAATAGCAGATAATAGTTTTAAATTTTATAAACAATATTTAGAAAAAGAAGGTGTTTATAATTATTTTGAGAATTTATTAACTAATTTATCACAATTAAGAGTCAAACCAGAATTTAAAATGAATAAAAATAGTGTTAAATTAATTGCGGCTTACAGAGATTCAGGTGACGGAATAAGGAAGAGACAATTAAATATATTTATAGAAGAAATGGTTGAAATATTCAAAGGTAAATCCAGATTACAAGTATATATCATAGAACAGGAATCGGATAGGGAAGATTATAAAGATCTACCAAAAGAATTACAACAACCTGAAACAAAAATGGCTAAATTTAATTTAGGTAGATTAAAAAATATAGGATTCCAAATATCTAATGCTGAATCGGAGGGAGAAGAAAACACATATTATATTTTGAGTGATTTAGATTTATTACCTTCACATGATTTAATCTCCGATTATTTAAAATATCCAGATAATCCAATACATTTAGGTTATTTGGGGACTAGATATAATATGGAAGGAAAAAATAAAACATTCTTTGGTGGTGTTATATCAACAAATGAAAAAGATTTTACAGAAGCAAATGGATATCCGAATGATTTCTGGGGATGGGGTGGTGAAGATGAAGCATTGAGAGATAGATTCATAAAAAATAAAATTAATATAGAGAAACCGAAAGAACCGGTTATAGATTTAGAAGATTTCACAGATTTTAAAGAAAAAAATATATTCTTAAAAGATAATAAAATGAAAGATTATAAAAAAAATGAAAAATTATTACAAGATAATACTGAATGGAAAAATAATGGATTAAATAATATTGATTCAAGTTATGATATAGTATCAGAAAAAAATTATTCAATAAATGGAAAAGAATATGATAATGTAGGACATATTAAAGTTAAATTAAATATAACAGATATGGATAAAATAGAATTATAATTTGAAAATATATTTAATAATAAAATAGAAAAATATAAAAATAGAAAAATGGAATTCCAACTATCCACAATGGAAACTCTATGCATGAATTTATTGAAAGAAATTCAGAAATGTAAATATGAATTGCAAGGTAAAAAACCATTGAAGGGAGCCCCTCTTCTTCATACAGATAGGAATAGTATCATTTCATATTTAGTGTTAAATAAAGATATTAAATTGGATATTGAATATACAGGTTTGAAAAATTCTGGGTGGAGGAAAAATTGTGATTATATCAAAACATTTGATAAATATGTTCATATCAAACATGAAGGACAAAATAAAACATTATCTATTTCTAAAATAGAATCAATTGTTCCAAGTTCTCCAGATATGCATAAAGCAATTAAAAATTATGAATTATTTCATAAAATGGAACCTGGAACAGCAAAACCAATGAATGTTTATAAATCGAGTGCTGGTGTAGAAGGATGGGCTAATTATGAAATTAAAATAGATGATGATAACATTGATGAAGTATTAATAAAAATGGGTGATTTTAATATTGGAACAGACAGTTCTAAAAAATTAAAGAGGGGATTAGAAGAATGAATAATAAAATAAAAATAAACTAATAATCAATAATACATATTTATACTATATTTTTTTTATATTTTTTATAAGCTTAAAAATTTAATTTGAAAACATATTTAAAAATATATTAATATAATAAAGTAAGTAGAATAGTAAATAAAATCAAAGTTAATTAAAGTTAATCAAAGTTAAAAAAGTTAAAATAAAAATGTCAAAATCAGCAAAAAAATCTCAAGCTCTTAAACCAAATGAAGTTGATCTATCAAAACTGACATTTTCAGATGTCAAGTCTCTACCAAGTGGGGCAAAATTGGTATTTGTAAATATTAATGAAAATTCTCTATACGTTCAGACTCCGGAACTTGAAACTCCGTTTGATTGTAACTTCTTCCCCGATGGTACAGATGATACAGGAAAAATCACAGTGAATGTTTCTTTAAAAGGCATGGATGATGATAAAAAGATTGGAGATTTTCATAACTTGATGGATCAGTTTGATACACTTATCAAAGATAAATGTATTGAAAATTCGGTTCTGTGGCATAAAAAACCAAAGATGTCAATGGAAACAGTCGAGTCATTATACACAAATATGATTAAGGTTTCTACCGATTCAGAAACTGGAGAACCCAATGGTAAATATCCACCCCAATTCCGTTATAAGATTAATAAGAAAAATCAAAAATGGGAATGTCGCTTTTACAATGAACTAAGAGAACCTATTGAAGACCCACAAGCCGAAGAACTCCTTAAAAAGGGAGCAAAGACCAAAGCACTATTGAAATGTACTGGTGTGTGGATTGCAGCTGGGAAATTCGGATGTTCATGGAGGGCTGAGCAGATCATTATCAATACTCCAAAAACTCTTGATGATTATGCCTTCCGTTCAGATGATGAAGATGAAGAAGAAGAATCGAGTGGTCAAGTAGAATTTGTAAAAGATTCAAGTGAAGAGGAAGAGGAAGAGGTTGTAGTTAAATCTAAATCTAAGAAATCATCTAAAAAATAAATATAAAAAATATAAACATTAAACTATAAATACTTAAAAATACTTAAAAATAAATACATACATATATATATAATAATAACAATAATTATATTATTGTTATTTTTTATGGTAGTGTTCCCGAGCGGTCAAAGGGGTCAGACTCAAGATCTGATGCGTATGCTTCGTGGGTTCGAATCCCACCACTATCACCAGTCTGGTTAGCTCAATTGGATAGAGCGTCCGCCTTCTAAGCGGAAGGTTATGGGTTCGAGTCCCATACCAGATACAGGTCGTGTAGCTCAGTCGGTTAGAGCGTTGGTCTTATGAGCCAAAGGTCGCGGGTTCAAGTCCCGCCATGATCATTTATTTATTATCTTTTTTTTTATTCCTTCTTAGCTCAGTTGGTAGAGCACTCGGCTGTTAACCGATAGGTCGCTGGTTCGAACCCAGCAGAAGGAGAATCTTTTAATTTTATTTTATATTATTATAATATAATGGAAAATTTAAATAAGTCGATGATAAAAAAACCTGTTAAATGGACAATTGAACAAGAAGAATTATTGGCTGAATGGGCTGAAAAGGCTAAATGTTATCGTTGGTTACATTCACGTTCAGAAAAAAAATATAGATCTAGAAATTATGCATTTACAATACCGGTTATCATATTATCAACATTAACTGGAACCGCAAATTTCGCAATGGATTCATTTGTTCCAGAACTATATAAACAAACGGCGATGGCTGTGGTTGGTTCAGTAAATATATTTGCAGGGATATTATCAACATTACAGAATTTTTTAAGATATGCTGAGTTGATGGAATCAAATAGATCTTGTGAGGTATTGTGGTCTAAATTTGGAAGAAATATTGAAGTTGAATTAGCTTTGGAACCTGGTCGTAGAAAACCCGCTGAAGATTTCATGAATATATGTAGATCTGAATATGATGGATTAATTGAACAATCACCAACAATTGATGATGACATTATCCAACAATTTAAGAGAAATTTTAAAGGAACGAATATAAAAAAACCAGATATATGTAATGGTTTAGATAAATGTAATATATATACAATACCAAAGGATGAAAAGGTAGCAAAAATAATGGCAAATGCGGCACATAATTTAAAACCTGTTCATAATTGGAAAAATATCACAGATACGAAAATAATAAAAAATGATATTAGTCAGATATTAAAACCATTTGATAATAAAGTTGAGAATAAAAAAGAAATGAGTGAATTATCTAATATGGGAATGGTTTCTGCATTTAAAAATAGAATGAAACAAGAACCGGTAGTAGAATTAGATGCAGAAGAAGAAGAAGAACAAGAACCGGTAGTAGAATTAGATGCAGAAGAAGAAGAAGAACAAGAACCGGTAGTAGAATTAGATGTAGAAGAAGGAGAAGAACAAGAACCAGAACCAGAACCTGAACCATAATTAAAATAAAAAAAAAATATTATATATATATATATAATGTTATCAGTTGGTTCTAGAGCTCAAGTATGGCACAATAATGCTAAAAAAACTAAAGGAGGTTTATCTAAAAACGATTTAAAAAAAAATAAACATGGTAGAATTGTTAGTAAAAAGTTAAGTATGAAAGCTAATAGAGAAAATAGATTAAAGAAAGCTGGTTATTTCACGACAAAAGGTAAATTTGGATCGTTTAAGAAATCTGTTAAAAAAAAAAAATCAGTTAAAAAATCTAAAAAACCTTGTAAAAAAGGTTCTAAACGAAAAGTAGTTTATTGTATTAAAACTAAAAAAAAAAAATAAATTAATCGATTAACATTGAATTATTTCGTTTAATTTTAAATCTACAAAATGTATTTATCCTAATTTTACCATTTAAACATATAAATATAATTATATTATTTCTTTTTTTCTTACGTATATATTTATTATAAAGTATAAATTTATTTTTAACCATTATAATAAATATAATATTATAATATTATATTAATTTTTAAAAGTCTGAGTAAACATTTTCATAATATATTCTGGTGTATAATTAACTCGTTTAGTTCTAGACTTCTTTTTTTTTGATTTCTTTACCGATTTCTTTACCGATTTCTTTACCGATTTCTTTACCGATTTCTTTACCGATTTCTTTTTATTTTTATTTTTAGTTTTCCCCCCTTTAACCTTTAAAGTTTTAGGTATAGTTTTTGGGGGAGAATTTAAAACAGATAATTGGTGTTCTACGTCTATATTACGGTCTACATTTTCTTTTAATAACTTAATATGTAGTTTTTTTAATTCTATTAATTTTAAATCTATAAATCCACCTCTTTTTAATGATGGATCATTTTTTTCTTCCGCCGTATAATACATCGTCTCTCGTAGTTCATCATATTTTTTAATCCATGGTACTCTATATTTAAAATAAGGGGGTCCAACAAATTCTTCACCAGCTAGTTTTGTTAATTCTTGAATAGCAATATTGATGCGTGGTCTATGTTCATATTTCTCACCAACTATCATGCTTTTAATTGTTCCTCGCATATCTTCTTCGTGCCCACCCCCTTTCATTAATTTGGTGATTTTAGTTTGTATATTTTTTATTTTATTTTTTAAATTATTTTTAATTTTATTTTCCATTATAATATAATAAATATATTTAAAAAATACAAAATACTAATAATAATTATAAGAATGTCGCCGGGTAGTTTCAATGGTCATAATCATGGTGGGGGTCACACGGGAACGGGTAAAAAACAAAGGACTGGTGTATATAATTTAGGTTATCATTCTAATAAACAACCCAATCATGTATTTAAAGTTGGAATAGAAGTATATAATATTCAAACGGGCATAACGGGTTCTATTATAGAAAAAGCATTATATAAAAATAAACGATCGATTGTATTAGTTAAAATGAATAATAAACAAAGTTATATGAGAACATCAACATTAAGAACATTAGATTATCCTAATAAACAAGTTAAAATGAATATGAAAACATCTTTTAATCATAAAAATAAAAAAAAGAGTAATGGGGAAAATCAAATCATTCAATCTCAAAAAAAAAGAGCAGAATTTAGAGATAAACGGAAATTAATTAATTCTATTTTAAGAGAACATAATAATCATACTATTAAACTGGATCAAAATGGATCTAATGATAATTTATGTCCTTGGGTATCAAGTAGATCAGAATATTATAAATTTGTAAATGAAAATGATAGTCATAGTATTAAGAGATTATATGAACGTGATAAACTTATCAAAAAATTTATTATTAATAAAATAACACAAAATTATATTAATAAAATAATTGATAAAAAGGATAAATCAATTGATTCACCTGGATTTAAAGAATATATTGATGAAAAACGAACTGAATATAAATCTGAATTACATCATAAAGACTTGAAAACATTAAAGATTATGTCAGATTTTAAATTAGAAGATTTAAATACTAATAGAGAAAATGAAGATTATGAAATTATAGATGATGTTCCATTGGAAGTAGAATATGAATTATGTTAAAGCATAATTATATGCCATTTTATTTTTTTCATTAATAGTATGTGTAGGTGTATATATCATTTTTAATATTTCTCTTGTTCCTTTTGTAACTGGTTTCACACCATGTTTATAAGAATCTGCTTTCACAATCATTAATGAATTGGGTTTAGTCCAAACATTATGTTTTATCCCCCAATGATCTATATATTCTGTTAAACTATCAGATGTATTATTTAATGTATATACAATTTCATATTGAGGTATTTCATATAATAATACATCAGTATGCCAAAACATACCCTGTGATTTATTATAAATACGATATTCTATAGGAATTTTAGATTGATATACTTTTTTACCAACTAAATTAGATATTTTATTTAAGTTTTGTTTATTATAAAACATATCATTTATATTTTGATCTTTTAATTTTTTGGATAATAATCCATTATTATTTAGTTTTAAATCTTGTAGAGTATGAATATGGTTTATTAATTCTGAATAATCTTGTTTATTTAAAAAATCATCTATATAAATAACACTATCTAAATGTATGTAATGATAATATCCTAAAATTACAATAATTATAAATATTATAATTAATATTATTTTATAATTCATATAATATCATATATATATTAAAAATCTTCACTACCAAAATCAACTGTTTTAGTATTATTTTCAGCATTAGGGTTTGAAGCATTTGAATATTCTCCAACTCTCCTTTCGAAAAAATTAGTTTTACCTTGTACAGATATACTTTCCATCCAATCAAAGGGATTTTTAGTTTTATAATGTTTTTCTAATCCAAACATATTTAATAATCTATCTGCAACAAATTCAATATAATTACTCATTTCTGAACAATTCATTCCTATTAATGAACAAGGTAAAGATTCCATTGTGAATTCTTTTTCTATTTTAACTGCCTCCAATATAATTTCTAAAATAGTTTCTTTATCTGGTTTATGTTTAAGATATTCATACATTAATACAGCAAATTCAGTATGTAAACCTTCATCGCGGGATATTAATTCATTACTAAAGCATAACCCGGGCATTAAACCGCGTTTCTTTAACCAATATATAGAGCAGAATGAACCTGAGAAAAATATACCTTCTACAACAGCAAATGCAATAAGTCGTTTTCCAAAACTAGAAGATGTATCATTGATCCATTTCAAAGCCCAATCGGCTTTCTTTTTAATACTTGGGATAGTATCAATAGCATTTAATAACATAGTTTTTCTAGATTTATCTTTAATATAAGTATCAATTAATAGTGAATAGGTTTCTGAGTGGATATTTTCCATTGACACTTGAAAACTATAAAAAAATTTAGCTTCTAAAACTTTAATCTCATTTAAAAATCTTTCGACTAAATTTTCATTGACAATACCATCTGACGCAGCAAAAAAAGCAAGCGTCATTTCAATAAAATATTGTTCATTTTTAGATAGATTTTTCCAATCTTTCATATCTTTTGTTAAATCTAATTCTTCCGTGGTCCAAAAGTTTGATTCTGCTTCTTTATATTTATTCCATATGCGATCATGACGAATGGGAAAAATGACATATCTATTTTCCTCTTCTGATAATAATAATTCTTTATCATCATCTTTTTTATCACACATAGAATTTAATTTATGGTCTGAATCTGTTTTAGAATCCATAAATATAATATATACATATATATTTTTTATATTTTAAATATATATATATATATTATTTATGTCGTCAAGTAATTATTATACAGCAGACGAGACGTTTAACCAAGATTATTTAAAAGATTTAGAAAATTTAGATTATTTAATGAAAACTGTTGTATATCCCGATATTGATCATAATGATACAAATTATATTGAAGAAGAACTATATACACCAGCTTGTGAAAGTTATTCAAAAATAAATGATGTAGATTTAAATAAAATTATATTTAAATATGATATTAACTATAATATTTATAATTATAGTTATCTTTTACAAATTAAAAAAAAATATAATATTCAAAATTTCAATGTTCCATCATTTTTCTTTTATGAGGATGGAGATCAAGAAATAATATTACCCGATATTCAATTTATAAATACGGGTTCATATGGTTTAGTATTTTCATATGAAAATTTTGATAAACTACCACCGGAATGGGAAGAGATAAAACCCGAAGGTAGAAAAATACATTACAATAATCCAAATACGGGAATGAAAACAACTGTTAGACCAAAAGGGAATGAAATAAATGATTATAAAATAAAAATTGCAGTTAAAACTTATTTTAAACCCGATGACCCCGAAATAAATATAATAAAAAGATTAAATAGTGAAGGTATTGATTGTAATATAGTAAATTCTAAAATATTAGAATCAAATGGTTTAACGGTAGCAATAATGGATATAATGCATGGTTCATTAGATAAATTAGTAAATAAAATAGACGCGAATACTATTATAAAAATAATTAAACGTATAGCATATTATTTACATTGTTTATATGAAAAAGGTTTATCATATACAGATTTAAAAACTGGAAATATATTATTTAAATGTATAAATAATAAATTAAAAATAACCTTAGGTGATTTAGGTAGTATTTGTGATAATGGGAAAAGTGGAGTAGTAACATTTCCACCACCCGAAAGATTTGTAAATAGAAATATATGTAATGAAAAATCTATGGTTTGGGGTGTTGGTATAATTATGTTGCAGTTATTTGGTCATAATATGCAAAATATATTTATACATAGACAATTTAATAAATTTTATAACCATATACCCGAATTAAGTAAATATGTTAATTTAGAATTAAAAGAATGTAATCAAAAAAACAATTTACAAAATATAAAAATATCTTGTGATATACCAGGTTTAGTTGATGTAGATATGTTATTAACAGCCATGATGTTTATTAAACCCGAAAACAGACTATTGTTAAAAGATATAATGAGCGTTACTATTGGTTGATATAAATAATATATATATATATATGAAATTCGGAATTATTGGGAATGGATTTGTAGGTTCGGCGTCACAAATATTACATTCGGAACATATTCATACATATATTTATGATAAAGATCCAGAAAAATGTAAACCAAAAAATACTTCTTTCGAAGAAATATGTTTGTGTGATATTATATTTATATGTTTACCAACACCAATGAATATTAAAACAGAATGTTCTACTATATTGATTGAAAATATAATAAAAGATATACAAAGAATTGGGAAAAACAAATCATCTATTGTTGTAAGAAGCACTGTCCCACCGGGTACATGTGATAAATTAAATTGTCATTTTATGCCAGAATTCTTAACTGAAAATAACTGGAAAAATGATTTTTATAATATAGAACATTGGATATTTGGAGAACCCGAAACTGAATCAAATTTTGAAAGTCATATATTATTTAAAATAAGAATAAAATATTTATTTGATGAATCTTTTAAAAATGGGTTTATTAAATATAATAATTATCATTTTGTTAAAAATAAAGAAGCTGAACTATTAAAATATGTTAGAAATACATTTTTATCTACAAAAGTTAGTTTTTATAATGAAATACAAGAATATTGTAGTAAAAAAAATATAAAATATGATATAATAAAACAATTAGTTATTTTAGATACTAGATTTTCTTCGAGTCATATGGATGTTCCGGGCCCAGATGGGAAAAGAGGTTATGGTGGTACTTGTTTTCCTAAAGATGCAAATGCTTTAAGGTATGAAATGAAAAATGTAGGGTTAAACCCAATATTATTAAATGCGGTAATTACTAGAAATGAAGAAATTGATCGTCCAGAAAAAGATTGGAATCAAAGTTATGGGAGATCTGTTTTAAATAATATTGATGAAGAAAAAAATATAAATATAGTAACAGGTGGGGCGGGATTTATTGGTAATTATTTATGTAGAAAATTATTAGAAGATAATAATAATATAGTAATATGTGTTGATAATTTAATGAGTGGATCGGAAAAAAATATTAATGATATTATATTACATCAAAATTTTATATTTATAAAACATGATATCATTGATCCATTAAATTTAAATATAAATAGAATTGATTTTATTTATAATTTAGCATGTCCAGCTTCGCCACCTATATATCAAAAAGATCCAATTCATACGAGTGAAACATGTTTTATAGGAACATTGAATATGCTTAAATTGGCAAAAAAATATAATGCTAAATTACTTCAGGCATCTACATCAGAAATATATGGAGACCCTGAAACTTCAATTCAGTCTGAAATATATAATGGAAATGTAAATTGTATTGGAATTAGATCTTGTTATGATGAAGGTAAAAGAATTTCAGAATCTTTAATTATGGATTATAATAGAAAATATAATGTAAAAACAAGAATAGCAAGGATATTTAATACATTTGGTCCTAAAATGAATCCACACGATGGAAGAGTCATTTCTAATTTTTTAAGACAATCATTAAATAATATACCTATAACAATATATGGTTCGGGAAAACAAACCAGATCTTTTTGTTATGTATCCGATACAGTTCAAGGATTACTTTTATTAATGCAATCAGAAATATCCGAACCCATAAATATAGGTAATATATATCAATATACAATATTAGACACAGCCCAAATTATTAAAAAAATAACTAATTCCAATTCAGACATAGTATATGAGGATTTACCAGCTGATGATCCAAAAGTAAGATTACCGGATTTAACGCGGGCTCGAAATTTATTAGGATATAATCCAAGTATTGATTTTGAAACTGGATTAAAACTTATGATAAAAAATTATTTAATATAAATATTCTTTAAAAATGAAATATTATGGTGTTCCATAATATAAATCTTCACACCCTATAAGGTTAATACTTAGGTATAAACATGCCATAATAGAACACCCCATAATAGAATTTAATATAAGAAATGATTTACGGGTAATAATGATATGTTGTTCATTTATGGTAGTTGTATCTCTTATTTTTTTTATAATACAAACAATTCTATTATTTATATTATTATAATTAAAATATTCAATAGTAGATCTACATAATGGACACGAAAATTTATTTTCATTAAACCATTTATCTAAACAACCTTTACAAAATTCATGATTACAATCTGTTATACATAAATCATCAGATAAAATAGGTGATAGACATATAGAGCAAATTGTTTTTATATTGTTAAATAACATTATATTATTTATATATTTTTAAAATATCATTATTTTAATATTACTTAAAAAAAAAATATTATATAATAGTATATAATGATGTTTAATAAGATTGTCGCAATATTTGCTTTTTTTAATCTAAGCAATGCTCAAACAAATCTATCCAAAGAAGGTGAAGTATGTGGTGGTATGATGCCCCAAGGTAAAGCACATGTTTGTGCTAAACCTCTAGAATGTGTATATACGAAGGGCCCAATGGTTGCTGACGCCCCAGGTTCATGTCGTCCAAAATGTCCCACGAAACGAGATCCGTGGGGAAATTGTGTTCCAACTAATTGTGATATTTGGAATGATGGTTGTAATACATGTCATTTTCAGAATAATAAATTAACTGGGTGCTCTGAAAAATTATGTTACGAGGTAACTCATAAGGCAAAATGTGAAAAGTATTCGACCACAAAACCGAATGAATTTTTTCATTGTTCCAAATATTTAACTGAATTATCTAATATTAATAATGTATGTTGTTCAAATGAAAACAAGGGTGAATGTTCGGGATTTCCTGATAAATGTTCCACTGAATGTGCTTCAATTATTAATCTATTATTTAATGATTGTGAAGATTTATTAAAAGTAACAGGATTAGATAAAGAAAAGGGGTGGGATGAATTTAGTGCTAAATGTAAAAAAACAAGTGGTTCTACTAAATCAACTATTCCTTCCAATTGTGCATCATGGTTTGATGGATGTAATACTTGTTCAGTTCGTGATGGAAAGGTTCGATTTTGTACGCGTAGAATGTGTATAAGAATGGAAGATCCGACATGTCGTGCTTACCATAATGGTAATGAAGTAAATAGAGAAAGTGGAAGAGAATGTTTTAATGGGATAGATGATGATAAAGATGGTAAGGCTGATTGCGAAGACAGTGATTGTAAAATTTATGGTCGTTGTAGGCGTGTGGGTGGAAAAGAAACAGGTCGAATGTGTTTTGATGGTAGAGATAATGATCATGATGGAAATGCAGATTGTGATGATAGTGATTGTCAGAAAGATCCTCGTTCGAGTTGGAGGTGTAGACATAGCGAAACAGGTAAAGAATGTTTTGATGGTAAAGATAATGATCAAGATGGGAAAACGGACTGCGAAGATCGCGATTGTCAAAGGATGGGGCGTTGTAGGCATGTTGGTGGTAAAGAAACAGGTCGAATGTGTTTTGATGGTAGAGATAATGATCATGATGGAAATGCAGATTGTGATGATAGTGATTGTCAGAAAGATCCTCGTTCGAGTTGGAGGTGTAAACATAGCGAAACAGGTCGCGAATGTTTTGATGGTAAAGATAATGATCATGATGGTAAGACCGATTGCGAAGATCCAGATTGCTTAAAAGACCCGCGAATTAAACAAAGATGTCATAATAGACGTGACAGACAGGGTGATTAATTTATATATATATATATCAAAAAAAAATATATATATAAAGTTTTAATTATATATATCATATAAAATGGTTAAAACTAGAGAAATACATCTATTTGATACAAATACAGAATGTCGTCACCGATACATTGAACTTCTAAAAGAGGCGCGATTTTGGAATAGTTCGGGGCAATATTGGTTAGGTCATAATTGCGAAGTAATCGCGGCTCAATTATTGAACGAGGATATCACAGCATCACATAATACAGTTAAATCAGAAACTTTATTTCACAAAACTAAAAAATTTTAAATATTTAAAATAATAATATATATTTAATATAAATATTTGATGTAGATAAAGATATAATGAGTAGTTGTGGAACATCATTTTCTCCAATACAAACTTAAAATTTATTGTATGTCTTCACTATCTAAAAACATTTGATCAAACTTTTGATAATCTATGTCTTCTTCTTTATCCCATTTTCCACAACTACAACCAGGTTTACAAATAAATTCTGAACAATAGATATGTTCATCAATCGTTTCCATAGGTCCAAATTCTCCCATTAAACTCTGTAATTTAATAAATATTTTCATTGAATCATTCATAAATATAATTTTAGCATCATCGATTGATTTTTGCCGACACAATCCTAAACCCATATCAGAATAAACATATTTGTAATAATCAGATTTTGAACCAATATCACATACAACTCCATTACGAGTATTCATATGTTTATTTATAGTATGAATTATTTCATGATATATACGGTTTAAATCTCCACGATCCATTTTTATAAATATTTTATATTTTATTTTTAAATATTATTCAAATTATTATTCTATATCATTAATAATATCAATATCAATATCTTTGATAGTTATATTATTTAAATCTATATCATTCATGATTTCAATTAATCTTTTTTTCAATAATAAAATGGTATTTTCTTTTTCATCAAGTTTTAATAAATATTCATTATCTTTATCTTTTACAATTGATATTATTTTTTTTTTCAATAATTCGATTATTTTATCTTTTTCTTCTAGTTTATAAATATATTCTTTATCTTTATCTTTTACAATTGATATCAATCGTTTTTTTAATAATTCGATAGTTTTTTTTAAAATATCTATGTTTTTATTAAGATCTTTAATATTCGTTTTATATTCATCAATCTGTTTAATTAATGTATCATTTTCCATTTTAATTGTATCAATTTTAACCGAATCAATATTATATTTACCTATAATATTTTTATATTTCTCATTGTCTATTTTTATTTTAGCCAATTCTCTATCTTTTTCAACAACAAATGATATTCTTTCTTTTAATAAATCATTTTCTTGTTGTAAATTATACATTAGTTTAGATTTATCAATTTTATGATTTTTATGATCAAACCCAATTATATCTTCATTTGTATTTGTTTTATTTTTAATATTGTAAGAATTTTGATATGCCATTAATGATAAGTTTGACATATTAGAAACTTTTTTCATTACTTATATTTATATATTTATATCATTAATATAACATTTATGGACTATTAAATTGTCTAATTATATCTTCTAACATGTTTGTTAATTCTTGTAATAATGTATTACAATCTGTTTCTTCGACTTGTTGTGGTTGAATGTGAACTCTGAACTGTGCCAGACGTTCATCTTCTCCTGTTTCTTGACCAAAAGCTGGTCCATTATGTTCCCCCATACCTACGTCCGCTTTCTGTTGTTCAACGGCCTGTTTTTTTAAAAGTTTCCATTGTTCTAATTTATCTTCCGATGGAGGCACAACCTCTGGTTTGGGGACCGATACATCCGCAGGTTGCGGTTCACTAGCAACGTTGATTTCTTCCAAGGGGTCAACACTACTAGTAGGACTTGTATGTGTTGCTGGTTCGGGTCGAGGTTCAGTAAATTGGTGGAGTACCTTGAGTCCACCACCATATAAATCAACCCCACCCCTTTGGAAACTAGACATCATAAATAAGTTTTCGATATCTCGTCTATTCATGTATTTTTTTTTGGTTTTATTTTTACTTTTTTTTTTCAAAGTTTTCTTTTTAAGTTTTCTATTAACCATTATATATATTTATAATATTTTAATTTAGTATTATTTAATTTAGATTTTCTAATTCTCCTATCATTCTATTAATATCATTTTTAATTTCGATTAAACTATTATTTAGTTTATCAGTAGCATTTTCACCTATATTTATATTCATAGTGAAAGTAGGATCTGCCGTTTTTTTTAGTAGAGTATATCTATCCAGTATATCTTTAATTTCATTTATTTTTTTTTTAGAATTATCATAATTTGTTGTAACACTTGCATCCATTGATTATATTATATATAATATTAAAAAAAAATATAATATATAATATAATGGAAGATAATTGGATTTATATTATAATCATGAGTATTTTTGTATATGTTATGTATAAATATATGAATAAAAATAAAAAGATATCATATAGTTTATTAAATGTAAATGATAATTCACAAGATCATTTTGAATATGATAATATATATCATTCGGAAAATATTCCATTAAAACAAGATTCTATTGATGATGATAATATTTATTATCGACCACATATTATTAGAAAAGATACAATGGATGCTGACCCAGGAAACGCAAATCTTTATTTTGCTGGTGGTGGAATTAATGAACCTTATCGAGCATGGACGACAATGGATGTATCAAGTCAACCAAGTTTCTATAGAAGTGATTTTGTATCTGATACATTAGGTATGAAACAATTTTATGATGATGCGAATGATTTTCATTTAAAACCATTAACAAATGATATGAAAAGAAATAGAATATTAAGATTGAAAAAAAATAATCGTCCCGCTAAATATCCAAATGATAAATGTTATTTTACTAAAGATAATGTAAATCAATGTGATTTTCATAATACTTATAAAAAAGTTCCCTATTCATTATTTAATGTCAATGATAATGGTGATAGTGTGAATCAACCTGTAAAAAATGTAAGTTTAAATAATGTAAATGGTGAGGATTATTATACAAATGAATATGTTTCAGATAAACCTATGAATGGTGGTGGTATATTTAGAAATAGAAAACGAAATATTGTTAGAGGTTCATCACCTATAAATGAAGTACCTGGATCCGTATTATCAGAACAAATGATTTAATTAAAAAATATTGTATATATATATATATGAATATTAAGGTTGAAGAAATACTTATGGTAATTGTAGCTTTCATAATTGGATATTTTTTAAATGGAATTATAAATCAAAATTTAGTTGAAGGGGGAGTTGTGAGTAATGACGGAGTAAACGCAGGAAAATCAAAAGCAGAAAAAGCAGATATATCATTAAATTATACAAAAAGACAGTTTAATAAGAAAGTTGAATCGATATATTCTAGTTTGGATGAGATTAGTCAAAATTGCTCTCCTCATCAGTCCACCGATATATATGGAATGTTCAGGGATACCAGTTTAAAAGAACTAGAAGTAATTAAGCAAAAAGTAATAAATAAAAATCAATCTTTTTTGGATATTTGTGCGATTCACGGGTAGCCTGAAAGGAGATTTGCGAGAAGCCGCCAATACATTGGGGGGGCTGGGCGCTCTTCTGCTGGTGGTGTATTTATAAATAGAAAACGAAATATTGTTAGAGGTTCATCACCTATAAATGAAGTACCTGGTTCCGTATTAACAGAACAAATGATTTAATTAAAAAATATTGTATATATATATATATATATATATATATGAATATTAAGGTTGAAGAAATACTTATGGTAATTGTAGCTTTCATAATTGGATATTTTTTAAATGGAATTATAAATCAAAATT
>Ga0315336_1002437_pt1 | contig 28436 bp, 23 predicted proteins | sample ASW5metaG_FD_204512 | JGI IMG/M metagenome (GOLD analysis project Ga0315336, IMG submission 204512) | Ammonia-oxidizing marine archaeal communities from Monterey Bay, California, United States - ASW #5 | ecosystem: Environmental > Aquatic > Marine > Intertidal zone | place: USA: California... | reverse complement strand
ATCGAGGTAGCGAAGATCGATCCGCCCGTTGGACACTCGATCTCCTGATCCAGCGACGTACCCCACCGCATCCAGTACCTCACCGAAACCTCGCCCGCCAAGCGCACCGGTCAACGCGCCGCCCAGCGAGCCTTCAAACTCAAAGCGGCCCTGCACCAAAGCCTCCGCCCACGTCGCCGCACCGTCCAGATGCCCGCGGCCCTGACCGGGAGACCGCAACTCCAGATCGCGGACCTCCATGCCCTGATTGTTCAGATGCACACGTCCATGCTCGACCTGGGCAGCCACACGACGCCCGGCACGCGAGAACGCCAGCGTCTGCGGCTGCACGTGTACCGCCCACGTCTCGGACGTGACCGATGCATCAAGCTGTACGAGACCACTTGGCTCCAACTCGTTCCACAACGCTCCGATGTCCGCACCGGCCAGCGCCTGAACCACGTCCCCAACCAACGGCGACCCCAATCGAACATCCTGCCCGCTGATTGACAAGGCCCCCAACCCCTCTGGGCCGCTGCCGATGTCGCCATCAAAGGTGAACACCCCGTAGTCGACCCCGCCCAGCTCCACCTGCATGTCAATCTGCTCGAACGCCAGACCGCCGGGGAACAACAGTAGACTACCACCCTCCTGCACCATCGTGACCTGAGGCCGAAATCCAAACAGGTCTACACGCAGGTTCTGCACAAGCGCTCGAAGCCCATCCTCTGCAAGCGTCCCTTCGAGATCGAAACGGCCACGTGGCTGCCACCGGTGCGCGACCTCGGCCCCGGCCAGCCGATCCTGCTCTCCCAGAAGCTCAGCCACCCAGTCCCCCAGATGGAGTGACTCGCCCTGCAGATACACTGTACCGTGACCGGGCCGATCGCCGTCAAGCAACAGACGTGCGTCCTCATTCCAAAGCTGCATGCGATCGAGCGTGATCGAGTCACGCTTCACGACCAGCGCACCTTCGATCGACGCATGCGTCCCACCGAGCAATGCCGCCATGCTGACACCGTCGGCTGCGCCAAGGCCTGACAACGCCGCCCGGCCGTTGTGCAGATCAATGCGTACGTCGAATGTGGACCGTTCCGGAAACCTGATGTGGATGTCCGCGTCAAGGTCCATAACCCCGGCCAGGCTGGTCCGTTGAAGCAGCTCACCACCCTCCGCCGTCAACACCGAGACCGCGTCACGCAGGGCACCTGTCATCGGCTGGCCCTGCACGTCCAGCTGCACCGACGCCTCCATGCGAACGTCTGCCTTCTTGACTTCCAACGGCGGAAGATCGATGTCCACGACCAGACGCCCCTCGATGCCATCGGGCGTGTGGAACAGGGCGTCTGTACCGCTGTCACTGCGTACTCGCAAATGCCCATCTGACCAATCCAGCCACCCCTTCGACACAATGATCGGCCAGGGAAAGGCATGCCACTCCAACTCAAGTTGCTCAAAGTCGATGCGCCCTGAAATATCGACAGGACCGCCACCTGTTCGCCCGATGTGCAAGTCCAGGTCCATGCGATCGAACGTCTCCGCGGCAACGCCCGCCGTGCTGGCGAACACCTCGCTGGACGCCGGCAAGACATCGCGAAGCGCCTGTGCAACGACGCCCGGAAGTGCCTTCAGCAACTGGGCATCCACAGGCACATTGGTCGCATGCAGGTTCAGGTCGATTTCATTGCCGTTTGCCGCTTCCACCATGCCCTCGATGTCGATCATGCTGCCGCCGTCTCCATGGGCGGTCGCCGATCGCACATACACCGTGTCCAGATCGAAGTCAATCGTGGCGTCGAGTTCCTGCATGGGATAGGCGAATCGCTCGTACGCGCCGCGTGCATCAGCGATTGTCAGCGTGCCTCCGAGATCCACCGGCCCACCGGGCTGAGTTCTCGCGGCATCCAGCAGCACACTTGCCTGCGCCGCCTGCACGCCAAAGAGCTCCATGATGCTGGCAACACGCCGAGGCAATACAGCCGGCTGCCCCTGCGTGAGCGTGAAACCGTCCGCCGACAGACGCAGGCGAAACGGCATGCGGGCAATGGCCTCGTCAAGGTTTTCGGAGGCCGCCGCCGTCGTGAGCAGTTCGCCCAACTCCAGATCCACGCTCCAGGGAATGTCGACATCCACCGAGCCTGGCCCGATCAACGTGCCGCGCAGTCCAGACACCAGCAGGCGATCGCCTGAAAACTCAATGCGGCCACCGTCAACTTCCATGACTGGCGCCTCTCCAGCGGGCCCCACATGCGCATCTTGGAACGTTGCCCAGAACCCTTGCCCCTCGTGCAGTCCGAGCCAGTCTTCGTCCAACCGAAGCGTCAGGTCATCGAGCACCATCTCCGCCGACACCGGGAGCGACTCGCTCATGGCCAGCGTGAACAGCGGAATCTCGCCTGCGATGTCCAGTGCTTCCACCGCCGCCCGAATGCCCGGATAGGGGATCAGCCCTTCCGTGCGTTCGTCCAGGAGCAGATTTTCTGCACGGACCTCCCCCGTACCTGAGCCGAGATTGCCGGAGGCCTGCAGCACAAGGCCGTCTGCAAGACCCAACTCAACGAGATCTCCGAACAGACGGCCGTCTTCAGCGCCTTCCAACGACACAGTGAAGTGCGCTCGACCAGTTTCCGTGAAGTGGTTGCCCCGAAAGGTCCCGACGATCAACTCCAGATCTTCAACCTTGACCGAGGGGGGCTGCGAAGGCGCGGTCGCATCGCTCTCGCCACCTGGCGTAGCACTCGAGTGGCGAAGCGCATTCAGATTCAATCGGGGCTCGGAAACGCCTAACTCGCCGGCAACGCGCAGCGTCGCCTCCTCAACGACGACTGACTGAATCGCTCTGGAAAATCCACTTCCTTTGAGCGTCACGCGCATGCGGTGAACGGCCAAAATGTCCGCCGCTGGTCCGCTCAGATTCGGTGCTCGAAGGTGTACGTCATCCAGCACAAGCTCGTCGCCGTCCCATGCAACGGCGCCGATCGTGACTTCCCCGCCGAAGGCCCGCTGCAGCGATGACGCAATGAACCCGCTGAACGCACCTGGCCAGAACCACAGCAACCCGAATGCGACCACGACCAATGCCGCAGGTGTGCACACGCCCCAGAGCAGCAGGCGACGGCGACGACGAGTGGGCGTTTGTTCAGTCATGTTCCGTCATGTTCCGTCATGTTCCGTCATGGTCCGTCATGGTCAATCGGGGCCATTGTAGGCCCGGCTGCAGCGGTAGCATGCCCGCATGAAACAGTTGACGATCGGCATGACTGGAATCACGGGCTTCATCGGCCGGGCCGCAGCCAGAGACCTGCTCGCCCGAGGGCATGTGGTCCGTGGGCTGGTTCGGCCTGGACGAGCTTCTGCTGTCGCTGATCTGGAGGTCGAACACGTTAAAGGTGGAATGTCCGATCCAGCCGCCAGGGCGGCGCTGCTGGAGAACGTCGATGTGCTGGTCCACAATGCATTCGATTGGGCGGCCAAGGTTCAAGACCTGAGAAGCCACTTGCAGGAGAATCTGTGTGCGGGTATTCAGCTGTTTCAGCAGGCGGCCTCACAAGGTTGCCGCGTCGTCTTCGTGTCGTCTGTCGCAGTGCATCAGCACATGCTTGACGCCTGGGATGGACGCATCGATCACAGCCACCCGATGCGACCGGGCGGCCTGTACGGCGCCTTGAAAGCTGCGCTTGAATCACACCTTTGGGGCATGCACACGCAAGATGGCCTGCCCTTCAACTGCCTGCGCCCGTGCGCGGTCTATGGGGTAGACCCCAACCATGCTCGATCCGTTGGATGGCCCATGGTGGAAAAACTGCTCGCTGGTGAAGCTTGGGGCCGTCGTGGCGGCGGCAAGTTTGTGCACGTCGACGATGTCGCCGCATGCATGGTCGCCGCCGCGGAGTCAACGCACAGTGGCGGTCGTATTCACCACCTGACCGACTGCTACGCCCGCTGGTCGGACTGGGAAGCCATCGCTGCTGAGCAGCTCGGGCTGGATCCCACTGTTGAGCACCTTGATCCGCCTGCCCCACGAAACATGTTCGAAACGGAGTCGGTGACCAAAGACCTGCACGTCAACCTGAACAGAGGCATGGACGGCATTGCCTCGCACATTGCCGCCATGATTGAACTTCAGCGTGGCACGCCCTGACCTGCGTCTTCGTCGACCTCAAAAGCACTCTCGGCCAGATCAATGGCCCGCGCCAGCGAGGCGGCCTTGGCGACGGTTTCATCGAACTCCTTCGCCGGTACGGAGTCCAGTACCACGCCGGCACCCGCCTGCATGTGGTACGTCCAAGGCGGACCAGACTTTCGTGCCGGAACGACGATGGTGCGCAGAGCGATGGCGATGTCCATGTCGCCCTGCAGCGATACGCACCCGATGCCGCCACCGAACGGGCCGCGTCGAGTGGGTTCAAGTTCATCGATGATCTGCATGGCTCGAATCTTGGGTGCGCCACTGACCGTGCCCACTGGCAGACTTCGTCGAAGCACGTCCCATGCGTCGACACCTTGGGCCAGAATGCCGCGCACCGTCGAAGACAGGTGCATGACGTGCCTGTACCGCTCGACATCCATCAGCCGTTCCACGGCAACTGTGCCAGGATCACACACCGTGCTGATGTCATTCCGTGCGAGATCCACGAGCATCGCGTGCTCGGCGCACTCCTTGGCATCGGCACGGAGGTTGGCTTCCAAAGCGCTGTCCTGTGCCGCGTCGGCGCCTCGTCGACGCGTGCCCGCCAGCGGCCGGCTCACCACCGACTGGCCATCGACCCTGCAGAGAATCTCCGGGCTTGAGGCCACCAGAATCGTGTCCGGCCCTTGCATGTAGATCATATACGGACTTGGATTGACCACACGAAGCGCGCGATACACGGCGAATGGGTCTACGTCTGCCATGCGCTCGAAGCGTTGCGACGGGACCACCTGGAAGATATCTCCATCCTTGATCCAGTCACGACAGCGTTCAACCGCGGCCTCATAGTCGCGTCGGCTCATGTTGCCTTCGCCGGGCTGCGCGGGCATGGCGCTCAGGTCCAGGTCAAGCCGCCCATGCGGCATGTGGATTGCGCCTGACTCCACACGGGCCACCATGGCGTCGAGACGCGCTTCGGCCTCGGCATGAGCCTCGCTCGATGACGCGGCCTGCCGGCGATCGGCCCACGTCACCGCCGTGAGTGTCTTGTCGACATGGTCGAAGACGACCACATTCAGATGCAGGCTCATGTGCAGATCCGGAATGCCGCGATCGTCAACTGGTGCGCTCGTAAATGGCACAGCCTCGGGTTCCAGCCAGCGCACCGCGTCATAGCCGATCCACCCACACCAGCCGCCTGCAAACCAGTCGCCGGGGGGCGGCGCAATCGTTGCCCCATCCAGGATGCCGCGAACCACCGCCAAGGGGTCATCGCACGTCGTGCGTTGCTGCTCGACTCCGGCACCGTCGCAGACCACCGCTTCATGACCGCGGACAGTCACCGTCGTGGACGGTCTGGCGCCGATGAAGCTGTACCGCCCAACGCTGCCACCCACTTCCACGGACTCCAGCAGAAAGCTCGGAGCCAGCCTGTCATCGCCGGAGACCAGGCGTCGATAGGCCAGAACAGGCGTCAACTGATCGGCGAAGACACGTCTGGTACATGGAACAAGATCGGCAGAAGCTGACATGAAGTCGAGTGTAGATCTACGATGGCTTTCATGCCTTCTTCCGACGCCCCCATCATCGACCTTCAACGGATTCATCGTGACTACCTGCGCAACGACGGCAGCATCATGGTCCGGGCGTTGGACAACATCGATCTTCAGATCATCGAGGGCGAGTATCTGTGCATCATGGGCCAAAGTGGATCGGGCAAGAGCACCCTGATGAACATTCTGGGCTGCCTGGACCGCCCCACCGACGGTCGTTACCTGCTGCGCGGAAACGATGTTGCAACCCTGTCTGACGACGCGCTCAGCCGAGTTCGCGGACGGGAAATCGGGTTCGTCTTCCAGTCGTTCAATCTGATCCCTGAGTTGACGATTACCGAGAACGTCGAGGTTCCGCTGTTCTACAGAGGGGTCCATCGCCAACACCGACACGAACAGGCCCGCGCGATGCTTGAGCGTGTCGGTCTGGACGACCGCCACGAGCATCGACCTTGGCAACTCTCCGGTGGTCAGCAGCAACGGGCAGCGATTGCCCGCGCGCTCGTGAGCGACCCGGCCATCCTGCTCGCCGACGAACCCACCGGCAATCTGGACTCTGCCACGGGCGAAGCGATTCTCATGCTGCTGGATGAACTCAACGCCGAGGGACGGACCATTGTGTTGGTCACCCATGACGACGCCATGGCTCGCCATGGCCGCCGGATCGTGCGCCTGCGTGATGGACAGGTTGATTCTGATGCTGTCGTCAACGGGTCCGTATGATCGGCTCCATGCGAGTACTGGGCATAGATCCCGGATTGCGGCTCACCGGCTACGGCTGTGTCGAGTTAGTCGCCGGTCGCGAGACCATCGTGGAGGTGGGCGTGCTTCGCATTCCACAGAAGCCGCCGCTAGCCGAGAGGCTGCAGGCACTTGACGGCCCGTTGCGGGCGCTGATTGCGGACTTGAAGCCAGATCATGTGGTGGTTGAGACGGTTTTTGCCCACCGACTGCGTGGACACACCGCCATGCTCATGGGCCATGCCCGTGGGGTCATTCTCCTGGCGATCGCCTCGGCTGGGCTGGAGGTCCATGAACTTGCGCCCGCAGAAGTCAAAAAGGCTGTGGCGGGTTCCGGGCGGGCGGACAAGCAGCAGATGCAGCTCGCGGTTGCAGGGCAGCTGGGCTTGGCGAGTGTGCCCGAGCCATCCGATGCTGCCGACGCCCTTGCCCTGGCGCTGTGTGCGTTGCGTCGGCTCAGCGGGCCGCTGGGCGTTTGAAGATCAATGTGACCTCGGTGCCCGGAGGCGGCATGCTGCCCGTGTTGGCTTCCCACTCGATGGTCTGTTCGACAGCTCGATGCGAAATGAGGTCGGACCATGCGATGGTCTCGTCACCGAACGTGACGAGCCCGACCAATGACCCGGACTGATCCGCTTCATAGCGTTCGATATCACCGCGTTGCATGAAGTTGGAACCTGAGAAGACCCATGCGGACGCCGGCAGGGATTGACCGTCTGGGCCGCGGACCCATTGGCGAATCGGTACGGGAGGTTGGTCGCCGACCTGCACCAGTACCTCAATCGCGTCGCCGGTCGGTGGTATGCGATAAAGCGTCCCGTCTGTGCGTTCCCAAAAACCCGGTCGCCCCGACTCGTGCCCCATGTACAGGAGCATGGCGTGTACAGCCGACGGTTGTACGTTCGTCACGACGAGTGCTTCGTGGTCTCGAGTGCCTTGCAGGCAGACAATCTGTTCAAGCCAACCAGCGTCGATTGAGACCCAGCCCTTGATATGTATGGCACCCGGATCCATGTGGTCGGCGCCTGTGCAACTGCACAGCAGGGCGAGGCTTGCCAACAGGAGTCGGGTGGGCATGTGTTGATCTTCGCGGAACCGACGCGGCAAGGCGCTTCCTTGGCTCGCCAAAACTCGACATAGCGCAGAAGTCAGGCCAGAGCAATTTGTTCAACAGCGTCCGATGAAAAAAGTCGGGCTAAAAAAGAGGCCCGGCAGGAGCGAAGCTCACTGCCGAGCCCTTCCGGGGGCGTGGTTACTGTCATGTGGGGTTGTCCCCGCCTGACGCCCGAATGGTACATCGGTGTACTTCGCTGTCAATGCAGGCTGCGGCAAAAACAGCCACAATGGGGGCAGGACCAGTTCATGCACGCTTCAGGTACAGATGCATCCCCATCCGTCAGACAGACTTGCGCACTCACTCGATGTGTTCGTTTTGAGGTGTCGCCGTCCGCAGCGCCTGTTGAGAACCCAAATACATGGTCCGCGAGTCCGATCTGTGCGGGTATCGGGGCGTACTTCGAAGTGGAGTTTCGTGCTGAGGGGCCGTTGGATTCCAAGACGGGCATGGTTGCTGACATCCGTATGCTTGACGCCTTGGGACGCGATCGCTTTGCGCCATTGGCTGCGGAGGCGCTTGTACCCGGCGGGCCGTCGGCCGGTGACGTCTTGCGTACGTTCATCGAGCAGCTCACCGACGATGACCCACCACTGACGTCAGTAGTCTGGCAGTTGAACCCTCGACTGCGCATCACCATGAGGCCGCACGCCATGCACGAAATTCTGATCACGCACCGATACCAGTTTGCCGCCTCGCACAGGCTGTTCATTTCCGACTTGAGTGATGAGGAGAACCTTGCCATCTTCGGAAAGTGCTGTTGGATGAATGGGCATGGCCACAACTATCACGTTGAGGTTGAAGTCGCTGCACCGATCGATGGCAGTTTTTCGCGACAGCAGTTGGACGCACTTGTGGAGCGGGAGATCATCGAACGGTTTGACCACAAATACCTGAATCTGGATTGCCCCGAGTTCGCCGACCGAACACCCACTGTGGAAAACATCACCATTGTCACTCATGACTTGTTGCAGGCACCCGTTGCACAAGCAGGCGCGCGACTGCATCAGGTTCGCGTGTGGGAAACCGAGAAGACTTGGAGTGCCTATCCGCTGGTGGCCGCAGCCCCGGAGGGCAGTCCATGATCGTCTGGGCTCTAGTCTCGGTGCTCATGTTGACGCAAGGCGTTTCGGCCGATGAAGGGAGTGACCTCGCGTCAGAGCAATGGACGCAGCTCAGGGCGTTGACGAATCAGGCTCGTCGAGTCGTGAAGGATCTGGAGCCCAATGACCCGGCTATCGCACGCACCGCTCAAGAACTCATTGCCGCCCACCGGCGATTCCTTCAATCATTTCCCGAGCACACTCAGGCGTGGAGCACACTCGGGCGATTGGCTGCGGATATCAATGAGATGGCGCTGGCCGATCAAGCGTTCAGCGCGGCCATCGCATTGGACCGTGATGACCGCGGCACGCGCATCACCTGGGGCACTGCCTGGATGCACAGAGATCCCGCGCGGGGCATTGCGATGTTTGATAGTTTCATTGAGACCCACCCTGACGACCTCGTGTTGCACACCAATCTGTTGCGGGCGCTGCGTCTGCATGACAGCGATGGCATACAACAACGGTGGGACCGATTCACCGCCGATCCCGACGGCGCCGTGGCGGCCGCGACCATGCTGCACGCCATGATCGCCGTTGACCTGCCTCGTGCAGAAGCACTCCTGCCCAGCCTGTTGGCGGCCAAGGGCGACCTCCCCGTCGTACGAACAGTGCAGGCGAGAGTTGATCGTCGGCAGAACCACTTTGGACGCGCCCGAGCGGCCATGGAGGCCATGGCACCAATAGATCGGTCCGATCCAACGCGACGCTATCTGTACTCCGACACCTGCTACGCCGAAGGAGATTACCGTCCGGCGTTGGAGGTGTTGGAAGCCATCGACATGGAATCGCTGGGCGAAGACAAGCCAGGGCTTGCCCGACGGCTGAAAACGTTGATTCCACTGCGCCGCCGACTGGCGGAGTCGTGGCCGGCCGAACAACAGCAACGCCTCGGTGATGCCCGATTGGGCCATGCTCCATTGATCATGTTGCGTATTGATGGCCAGGAAGTCATCTGCGAGTTGCATCCTGATGCCGCACCGAACACGGTGGCCGCTGTTCTCCAGCTCGTGGAGTCTGGTTTCCATGACGGTCGCCCCACCGCAAATGTCCACTTTGGATTTCGATCGGTCTTCGGCGAGCCTGATGATCTCGATGCCGCTGTGCCTTGGACGTTGCCCCCGGAGTTCCAGCGAGACGAGCAACGCACACATGCCTCTGGTGCACTGAGCATTTTCCGCAGTGCGAATGATCCAAACTCAGGCTACTCGCGGTTCACGATTGCCCACTTCCCCACACCGCATCTCGACGGCGCACGTACGCAGTTCGGCCGCGTGATCAGCGGGATCGATGTCATCCGCGACATGCGCGGTGATGAAACAGTGGACTCCATTGAGATTTTGAGGCGTGGCACACCGGTTCCGATGCCGATGGTGCTCAATGCCGATGGGGCATTGGTGCCGTTGCACGAACTCTCAACAGCGCCCTGAGCCGCTCACCGCAGGTCGTCGGCGCCCATCAATCGAAAGCCCTTGCGCAACAGAATCTGCCCGGCGAAGACGTTGTCATCGCAGCAGATCGCCATGCGCGGCCCGAAGTCATGATTGTCCCCCATCAACGGGTACATGAACTGAATGTTCAACTCCGCCCCCAGCAGGTACTGACACAGACGTGAAAGCCCTCGCTCCGGGGCGAGTTCGCACACGATCAGATCAATCTCGGCGAATGCTGTGCCGCGACCACGCAGCAGGATCCGTGTGGCGTCAGCGTTGTCCGGAATGAAGCGGACCACGGCGAAGTCCGAGGCTTCGAGCACGGCCAGCGCATGAACACCGATGTCCTCGGCCTCGTCGAAACTGCGAAGCACATCCACGAGTCGTCCGACTCGATTCTCCAGAAAGACGCTGAACTGCCGCACCAGCGGTACGGAAAATCCGGACCCGTACGCGGTCGGCACTGATGGCATCTGGCTCATGAAGCGTCTCCGGCTGCAGCGTGCAGCGTATCGTCGGCGGAACCGACGATGTCGATCGAGCCCGGATCCGGGCCTCCGGCGGCATGTACAGCATCTAAGAACACCCGCAGGGCTGCCCGACCGCGCGGACCAAAGTCCAGCGTCCATCGATTCACGTACATGTCCACAAAGGTGCCGGCCGTGTCCAGATCGATCCCTCTACCGAAGCGTTGCGCCCACAGCAGCGACGTCTCACGGTGCTCCAATGCATGCTCCACACTTGCACGCAGCACACGGGAAAGCGACTCGAGCGTGCCGGGCCCGGCGCGGGCCTCCAGATCTCGACGCGCGGCATTGCCGCCCAATGGCAGCGGCAAATCATGTTCGCGTCCCCACCAGGCGCCAAGATCCTCGACCAGATGCAGGCCGCTGTCCGCGAAGGTCAACTGCCCTTCATGAATAACGACGCCTGCCTCAAAGTCTCCCGCCAGCACACGATCACCGATGGTCTCAAACTCAACGGCCTCCCAGTCGACATCCGCCCCGAGCAGCAGTCTCGTCGTCGCCAGCGACGTCGTACGGGCGCCCGGGACGGCGATCCGAGGTTGCGTGCGTCTCAGGTTGTCGCAGGTCATGGGTGTTCTGGAGACGAGTTTCGGGCCGTAGCCATCGCCCACGCTGGCGCCGCATGCCGTCAGCACGTAGGTGTCATGCACGGCCGGATAGTGCGCAATACTGATCGCTGTGACATCAAGGTCGCCGCTGCTCGCGCGGGCGTTGAGCGTTTCAATGTCGTCCGTCACCAGCGTAAAGTCAAAGCGGCCGGTGTCGATCGCCGGTCCGGAACCGTCGATGCCCGTCAACGGCCACCACATGAACGCGTCATCAGGATCGGAACTGTGGCCCAGTGTCAGCGGGAGACGGTCGCTCATGCTTCGGTCGCCTTTGGTTCCAGCCCAGTGTCTTTTGAGAGCGCCCGTCGCTGCACTTTGCCTGTAGCGCCCTTGGGCAGTTCATCAAGCACGCGAATCTCACGAGGCACCTTGTATCCCGCCAGAAAGTCACGGCAGAACGTGCGCAGGTCTTTGGGATCGGGCGACGTGCCGGGAACCGGCTCGACAAAGGCCAGCGCCACCTCACCGCGAGAGGGGTCCTTTACACCGATCACAGCAGCCATAGCGACGTCTTCGTGACGCACCAGCACGTCTTCGATCTCTCGCGGGAAGACGTTTTCTCCACCGATGATCAGCATCTCCTTGATGCGGCCGGTGATACGCGTGTAGCCGACTGCGTCCGCTTGCGCCATGTCACCGGTGCGCATCCAACCGCCGTCGATGATGGCTTCGTTTGTCGCAGCCTCGTCCTTGAAGTAGCCCGCCATAATGTTGGGGCCGCGCAACTGCAGTTCGCCGTCGGCGTCTGGGCCGACGTCCTTGCCGTCGGCGTCAACAATGCGCTGTTCAACGCCGTCCATGGGCCTGCCCACGCTGCCGCGGCGTTCTTCCTGAGGTCGACACAGGTGCGTCACCGGCGACGTTTCGGTCATGCCGAAACCCTCGCACAGTGCGACGCCGAAACGTTCCATGTAGCCGTCATACACGGCGTCCGGCAGGGGTTCGCCACCACTGGCGAGCATGCGCAGCGAGGCGAAGTGCTCCGGCCGCGCCGACTTGGCGTGCAGGAGAGCCGCGTACATGGATGGGATCGCCATGAAGGCTGTCGCATTGTGCTGCTTGAGCAACTGCAGGATCCGCGGCGGACTGAACCGGGCGGTGAACACGGCCTTGCATCCGATCACAGCCGGCAACACCGACATGACCGTGAATCCAAAACTGTGAAACTGCGGCAACGCGCTGACAAAGCAGTCGGCCGGGGAGAAGTCGACCCAGTTCTTGATCTGCTCGACATTCGCCAACAGGTTCTCGGTGGTCAGCATGACCCCCTTGGGCCTGCCAGACGTGCCGGACGTGTACAGAATCACGGCGACATGGTCGTCACGTCGCGTCAGCGACCGGAACATGGGCGGCAGGCCTTTGAAGGTGATCTCATCGAGTTTGATCGCCTTGACGCCTTCAGGCAGATCGCCGAAGTGCTTCAGCATGGGCCCCACGGTGACCACGGCGTCCAGCTCCGCATGCCGAATCACATATTTCAACTCTTCTCGAGCGAACAGGTAGTTCAGCGGCACCGCAGTGCGACCCAAGAGCCACGTCGCCGCAAAGCTCGCGACGGTCGTGCCGGAGGTTGGCAGCATAATTCCGATGCGCGGTTGGCTGGAGGCCTGCTCGATCACGCGTGCGATGTGTCTTGCGGCGGACCAGGCCTTCAGGCCCCGCCACTGCTGTTGATCATCCACCATGGCCACCCGAAATGGGTGATACAGCCAGGTTCGCATGATGGTGTCAACAAGGCGCATGGCATGAAACTCCCGACGCAGTGTATCGTGACAGGCACCATGCCCACCCGTTGCACTGTGCTCGCCCTCTTCACGTTGCTCCTGACAACAGTTGCCGCCTGTGGCCCAAAGACTGCCTCGCTCGACGCGGCCCTCAGTCGATACAACCGAGGCCTGTTTGCCACCGCACAACAGATGGCCGAGACCATTGCCGGCAATACGTCGGGCAACGCCAAAGCCGACGCGGCCTATATTGCCGGCATGGCGGCCCTGCAGCAGCAGCATGGCGCAACAGACGCTCGCCGCTGGTTGACAGAAGCGACTCGCAGCACCGACGCATCCGTACGCGCCAAGGCCCATGCCATGCTCGGCGAGTTGGACCGGCGTGAAGGCAAAGGTGAAGCCGCCATTCGTCAGTACGAGCGTGCCTGGCCGGGCTTGAACGGGCAGCAACGTCGAGAGACGGCGGAAGCCGCCATGCAACTGCTCGCCGCTGCAGGTGACGAGGCCGGCGCCGCAGCGTGGCGTCACCGTGTGAACGGCTCGGATGCCGCACCCTCCACCGGCAGTTGGACACTGCAGGCCGGCGCCTTCAGCAGCCGTAACGGCGCTGACACGCACCGACGCACGATCACGGATACATCGACCAAAGCTGGCATGGGCGCGCCCCGCGTGCACCACACGAAGCGCAGCGAACGATCCATGTGGCTGGTGCAACTGGGCGCGTTCGACTCGCGTGCCGCCGCGGAAGCGGCTCGACGCCGCGTTTCACAACGTGCGACCGGCGGCATGGACCTGTTGATCGTGCGCGTGCCCTGACGCCTCGCGCCAAGACCCTCAAGAACGCTCAAGATCAGTCATCGCTGCACCACCAGATCATCGATTCCTTCGAGCAGGCGGTCGATGTGTGCGCCGCGCACGAACGCCTGCGTCGCAACTCTTACCCACCATTGCGGGCCGTCATTCCAGAGTGCCGCTTCAACGCGATGGCGATCGGCCAGTGCATCACGCAACCGAAGCGGATCACGCCATGTGCGAGCGGCTTCCGGCAGACGCACGGTGACCATGGACACACCTTTACGTACAGACGGCGGCCCCGCCGTTTCGGTGTCCCATGCCCGCGAGAGCTGGTCGCCGGCCCATCGAGCGAGTCGTGCGTTGTGGGCCCGAAGCGCCGTCCACCCTTCTCGCTGACGCACCCAGGCAATGGCGTCCGGCGCCGTCAGCCAAGCGGTCACATCACGCGTGCCCTGCCAGGAGAATGCCTGCTGATAACCATTGAAGTGCATATGACTGATGGCGGTGGGCCGCGTCGTGGCGCGTCTGGAACGCCTCGTCCACAACACCGCACACCCCACCGGCGCAAACCCCCACTTGTGCAGATTGCTCGTCCACCACGTGGCGCTGGTCGTGACCGGCCGCGGCAGCATGCCAGCGCTGTGCGCAGCATCCACAAGCACTTCGATACCTCGACGACGCAAGGCACGCGACAATCGCTCGACCGGAAGTCGCAGCCCCGTGGGTGACGTCACCTGATCAATGATGGCCAGCCGTGTGCGATTGGTCACCGCTGCGAACACGATGGCTTCGATCTGCGCATCAGACTCCACGGGACACGGCACACTGGCCACCACGGCCTTCGTTCCGTGCGCAGCGCAGGTGGCCTCAATTGCCCGTCGCACGGCGCCATAGGCGTGGCTCGTTGTCAGAATGGCATCGCCGCGACGCCATGACACGCTCTGCAGCACGGCGGCAACGGCGTCTGTCACATTCGGCACGAACACCAGGCCATCACGATCCGCCCCCAGAAACTTGGCTACCTGCTGCAAGGCCGTATCCAGGCGGTCCCACAGAAACGCCTCATCAAGAAACCGAATGGGATGCCGCTCAAACTGCCGACGCCATCGCGATGCTGCCTGCGTCACGGCCAGCGGCCGCGCCCCGAAACTGCCGAAGTTCAGGAACGCCCAGCGGGCATCCAACCCCCAGGCGCGAGAGTTGCCCAATCGTCGAAGTGGCTTTGGTGGCGAAGAAGAGGCCATGCGTCCGAGAGGATGGCGTCTTGAGGCCCCAAACGCAACACCGAACAAAACATTGACATTCGGCCTCTGTTACCCTAATGTATCCCGAACAGGCCGGACGATGGAACTGTCAACCCACCCAAGCCCCAACGATCACCGGGGCCCATCGCAGACAGGACCGATAGAGATGACCACGATCAACATGCCATCGCCAGCAGCCCGAGCCATCCAGCACACGGACACGGCGTCAGACCACGCATTCACCACTGCAGCGGCCCCCGCTGCAGCAGGCCGGATCCTTGCTCGGCTGCAACAGTGGTTCGGGGCGACCGACCGTTTCGTAAAGACAGGCCATCGCTCCACGGCAACACACCAGACCACGAACCGGGAAGGACGGCGGGACCCGTGGGATCGAACAAGCACCTGGCAGGTCACCACCCAACTTAAGCCCGCAGACGACCGTGACGCTCCGCTGTTGTTGCTGGGCCCGGGCGGTGATTTTGCCGTGCAGTTCATCCCACGGATCCGAGTTGTCCGCACACAACCATCGTTGCTGGCCCGGCTGGGCCTGCTCGCGGGCAACCGCCAAGACCGGCACACCAGCCTGATTCGCCATCCAGGACCCACGCGCGCCGAGCAGGCGCGACGCGCCAAGCATCACCGAACCATGATCGCCCTTGACGCCACCACGCCGACACCGCACGACCTCCGGGCCGCCAGCGGTGCGCGGCCGGCGTCGAGCGTGCCAGTCCCTGTACCGACCGCGCTTCGTCTCTTTGACACCCCCACAGAGGAGTCACATCGTGAATCTCACACCACGTCAGTTGCAGATCGCCCGACGCATTCGCGACTATCGCGCCGCGAAGGGCTATTCCCCGACCTTGCAGGAACTCGCCGACGAACTCGGCGTGAGCAAGGTGACCGTGTTCGAACACGTGGGCGCACTGGTCAAGAAGGGCGTACTCGTTCGCGATCCGAACAAGGCACGCTCTTTGTCGATCGCTGAAGACGCTCCACTTCCAGACGAAACACCCGGCCTTCGCTTTCCTCTTGTCGGTCGCATTGCGGCCGGCTATCCCATTGAGCGATGCGCGCAGGACGAAACGCTGGACCTGCAATCCGTCTTCGGACCGAAGATCGGCGCGTCCGGCTCTACCTTCGCTCTCCAGGTAGAAGGTGCATCCATGCAGGACGAAGGCATTCTCGATGGCGACTACGTGATCGTGCGCAAGTCCAGCACGGCACGCGACGGCCAACGCGTCGTGGCACTGCTGCCCGATGGAGAGACAACCCTCAAGACCCTGTATCGCCAGAGCGACGGCATGATCCGACTCCAGCCGGCCAACCCTGACTTCGACCCGATCATCGTGGAGCACTGCGAAGTACAAGGCATCGTGGTGGGTGTCATGCGTCGCTACGACGGCTGAGATTTGTGAACTGCTTCCGCGGGCCTGACGTGTCTGCGAAGCGCTCCGCCATGGCCAAACCCGCGTTCGAGCAGCGCCGCGTGCCGACGATAGCCAAGTACGGTCCATCACCAACAGCGCCAAGCACCCGCAACAAGCCGGGTGCGTCTGGAATCTCCAACAGCAACTTGGGCATTCCTGAGTCTTCCGGATGCAGATACCGGCCACCGAATTGACGCAGTCGGTGTTCTTCGTCAGCAGTGGCCTGCGCTGAATCTCGCATGCACAGCACTGTGACAGGTACTCACGGCACCCTGCTGCGTACGGCGAAAACGCGCTTCACTTCTGCGGTTGATGGAGCCGGGGATCAGCTGCGGGCCCGGTCCGGCAGAGGCAATGCAACGATGCCGATCAAAAGGCACAGCCCACCCGCACCAAACAACCATGGCCGCGATGCGGGAGACGTCAACTGCTCCAGTCGAGAGGTGGGCGGTGAGACCGTTACGGGTTCCGGAGCGGGCGTCCGGGCCTCGACCCAACCAGCAATGCCGGCATCGTGCCGCTCCCGGATGATGGGCTCGTCGCCCAACGGCACCAGATTCCACTGCCAGGCCACCAGCCGCTGATACGTCGTCGGATCATGTGCTCGCAGTGACTCCAGCACTTCGCGGCCAGTTCGCTGACGATCTTGAGCGTGCTCCACGCGCTGCTCCAGCGTGGCAACACGCTGCTGCAGACGCTCGACCTCCCGCCACGCCGGCACCAACACGGCGATGGCAACCAGCAACAGCCCGGTGAGCACGAAGCACCAACCTGGATCGATGCCTGATCCGGAAGATGACTTGGGAGTTGAACTGGAAGTCGGCTGGTCCACATGGGTCTATCGGACGATTCGACGCATGCTGACCAACTAGCATGCCTCCCTCACACTCTGGAAGGAGTCTTGCCGTGCATGCAGATCATGTCAGCCGCGTCCCCCGGCGCCCAGATACCCTGTTTCGCCTGATCGTTGCCGCTGCCGTGCCCGCCACGGTGCTGCTGACCGTATTGGGCGGCGCCGCTGACGGCACCAATGCCCCCGCCACCACACCTCCCTCGGCGCCCACCTCCGCCGCCACGATCAATGGCACCGAAGAGGGCTGGCGCACGCTCGGCAAGGCTGACTTTGTGAATGTCAACGGCAAGCCCGACACTTGGCACTGGCACGGGAGCGACGCACACTGCTCCGGCGATCCTGTCAGTGTCATTCGAAGCGTCAAGCCATACACCAACTTCGAACTCACCTGCCAATGGCGTCACCTGAAGGATGCTGGCAACTCCGGCATTTTCGTGTGGTCGCCCATTGAAACGCTCGATCGCCTGACGGGGCCCGGGCTGCCCGAGGGGATTGAGTGCCAAGTGCTCGATTTGGGATACAAAACGGCGTACGAAAAAGGTGGCGCCAAGGCCAACTGGTTCACGTGCCATGGCGATGTCTTCCCAGTCGGCAAGAGCACCATGAAACCATTCCCGCCCCTGTCACCGAATGGGCGTCGTTCCTTCCCCAGCGCCAACCATTCCAAAGGCACGGGGGAATGGAACCACTACTACATTCGCGCCATCAACGGCGAGGTGCGGCTGTGGGTCAATGGACACGAGGTCTCCGGCGGCAACGAGTGCAACCCTCGCACGGGCTATCTGTGCCTGGAGTCCGAAGGCTCGCCGGTGGAATTTCGCAGGATTACGATTCGCGAACTGCCGTAGCGGGCTGTGAACGCTGCTCGCATGCCCGTCAGGTTGCAAAACGACACGCCGAGGCTGTCGGTGAGCCGCTTGAGTCGTTACAATCCTCCGCTTCAACAGACGCAACGGCGTGAGCGTGCAACTGCACCAAGCACGACCGTAGGGGGAGGCGTCTGGCATGACTCACAGGGCCGCTGCGTCGGACCCACTACTCCCCCGCCACCGGCCTCTCACAACACTGTCTGAGCGCCACAAGACAATACGGATCTCCTTCCATGAGCTTCTCCGCTTTGCGGCTCGCTGAGCCCATTGTTCGCGCTGTCGCCGCCAAGGGCTATACGACGGCCACCGACATTCAAGCCGGCGCCATTCCGCCGGCCATCGACGGCCGCGACGTGCTGGGCACCGCCCAGACCGGCACAGGCAAGACCTGCGCCTTCGCACTGCCCATTCTGCATCGACTGGCCGAAGCGAGCAAAGGCCTTCCGGCCAAGCACGCCCGCCATGACACACGCCGTCGCAAGGCCGCCGTGCCCCGCGCGCTGGTGCTGTGCCCCACCCGTGAGTTGGCCACCCAGATTCATGAGAGTTTCGTCGGCTACGGCAGACACCTGCGCCTCAACCACGCCGTGGTGTACGGCGGTGTCAGCCAGTACCACCAGATGCGTGCCATGCGCAGCGGCGTCGATGTGCTGGTCGCCACGCCCGGCCGGCTCAAAGACCTGAACGAACAGGGCCTGATCGATCTGTCCGGAGTCGAGACACTGGTGCTCGACGAAGCCGACCGCATGCTGGATATGGGTTTCGTGCACGATATTCGTCAGATCGTCAGCCTGATGCCGGACAGCCGGCAGACGCTGTTGTTCTCGGCCACCATCTCCGACTCCATCCGTAAGCTCGCCAATGATCTCCAGACAGATCCGGTGATTGTCGAAACCGCCCCAGAGGCGACCACGGTCGACACCGTCGAGCAACGCATCTACATGATCGAGCAGCATCGCAAATCCCAGCTGTTGACGCATCTGCTGCATGCCGAAAAGATCGAGCGGGCCTTGGTCTTTACACGCACCAAGCATGGCGCCGACAAAGTCGCACGCCGACTGACGCAATCCGGCGTCTCCGCCGACGCAATCCACTCGAATAAGACGCAGGCGGCCCGCAACGCCACGATGCGCGACTTCAAAGAAGGACGCGTCCGTGTGCTGGTGGCCACCGACATCGCGTCGCGTGGCATCGACGTCAACGACGTCACGCACGTCGTGAACTTCGACATGCCCATTGATCCTGAAACGTATGTGCACCGCATCGGCCGCACGGCTCGTGCCGGTGCCAGCGGTGTTGCAGTGACGTTCTGCTGCGGTGATCAGAAGCGTCGGCTTCGGGCGATTGAGCAGCGGGCGAAGATTACGCTTCCGCCGGCTGAGGAACTGCCGAAAATGGTGACGCCGCCGCGGGCTGAGCGCGAGGCCGAGTATGCCGCTGATGACCGCAACGAACGCCGCGGTCGACGAGACCGAGATGACCGCTCGCAGCGCTCTGGTCGTCCGGAACGTTCCGGCCGAGGCAAGCCTGCCCGCCGCGGCGACTCCGGTGGCTTCAAGAAGCCGTACAGCAAGAGCACTCCCTCCAACCGTCCGGAAGGCTTCAAGCCTTGGAAGCGTGAGGACAATCGCACAGAGCGTCCCACACGCACGGGTGGATACGTGTCCAAATGGCAAAAGGGCGGCGCACGTCCTGCACAGGATGGTGGCAGCAAGCCTGCATGGAAGAAACGCGACAACGCCGGTGCACGTAATGGTGGCTACACCAAGAAATTCGACCGCAATAGTTCGAAGCCTGGTGGCTTCAAGCCCAAGTGGCAGAAGGACGGTGCACGTCCTGCACAGGACGGTGGCAGCAAGCCTGCGTGGAGGAAACGCGATAACGCCGGTGCACGGGATGGTGGCTACACCAAGAAATTCGACCGCAATGGTTCGAAGCCTGGTGGCTTCAAGCCCAAGTGGCAGAAGGACGGTGCACGTCCAGCCGGTGGCGGCGCCCCGCGCCCTGCTTGGCGAAAGAAGAGCGACCGCCCGGCCAGTGAGGGAGGGTTCAAGCCCGCCTGGAAGAAACGCACCGATGGCAGCTCAGCCGACGGTGGCTACCGAAGCAAGAGCGACGGCAGAGGCTCGCGGCCGTCCCAAGGTCCGTCCAACAAGCCCGCGTGGCAGAAGCGCAGTGACAGACCTGATCGTCCGGCGCGAGACGACCGTTCAGATCGCCCTGCTCGGGATGACGGCTTCAAAAAGCCCGGCTTCAAGAAGGCCGGCTTCAAGAAGTCTGGCTTCAAAAAGACTGGCGGCTCCAAGCAGTCTGGCTTCAAGAAAAATGGTGGGTATCCCAGAGGCGCCTCCGACGGCAAACCAACCCGTAGCGGTGGCGATGGCCCCGAGGGTGCCCGTGCGAAGGCTCGTCGCGCGGGAAAAAGTCGAGTGACGAACTCCAACCGTCGAGGCTCGTCCAAGCGGTACGCCTGAGGCGATGCCTGTCAGCGAAGAGAGACACAACATGACCACTGAACCTGAACAGGTTCCCGCGAAGAACCCCACGTCGATTGGCCTTGTCTTGGGCATCGCGTATAACAGCAAGGTCTCACGACACTGAGGGCACACGCTTGGGACGGCCCTGAAGAAGCGGCAACGCTCTAAGCCCATCGAACCGTGTCAGTTGACCGCGCGATGTGTCTGACACCACCCCTACCAGCAGCCCAAACACGCGCACTAAATAAGAGATTCAGTCGGTGAAGAGTAGTCGCTGCTCAGCTAACGAAGCCAACTTGTCCAGTGACCATGCGCAGCCGGTGGGCACAACAACGTAGATGTACTCGGTGTTGCGCACATGGCTCACCTTTCCGACAACGTCTCCGCTTGGGTTGTAGATCCCAATCTGAGCGCCCACGTACCGCTTGTAGTCCTTCTCGACGACATGGACATCACCATGCTCCTGAAGCATCGTCTCCATGCAGTCCCTGTCTATGTAGCCTTCGTTGCTGAATGAGACCACCAGATATCGGCAGCTCACCGCTTCGATGAATGAGGTCATTGCATCGAGCGCTTTGCGCTTGCTGTTGAAGTCGCTCTTGCGCTCCCGACAATCGACACGTTTGCAGGCGATGCCGTACACCTCGGGTTTGTCCCAGAGCACGAGCGACTCCCAAATGTGGTAGTTGCCGATGTAGGTGTGCTGGTTGTAAGGCGGATCAATGTAGGCGACGTCACCTGACAACTGACGAGCTGCTGTTTGCGCTTCGAACTGGTGGGCCTGGCACTTCCCGTTCTTCGCACGAAGTTGAACCTCCGGCACGCGCAGCTGCATGTCTTTGGATGCCCGGGGCGCCCATTGCTTGAGATAGGCCATCTGTACACCGGTCGTTGAGTCTACGCGGTCTGCTGCTTCCATCAGCGACACCAGACACACGGCTTTCAGCTCCGGACGCAGGTCCTTCTCTTCAATCGCTTCTCGGATTGCATCAACCCGAGCACCGTTCTTCGGTTGGAAGAACCGGCTTTGCTCGCAGAACGTCTCCGTGAAGTAGCCCGGTGATCCCTTGATCGTATTGAACTCGTCAATGAGCATCGTTGCTTCTTCAATGATGTCTTCCCGGTCAGCCTGCACGTAGCACGTCGCCAGTGTGTGGGCGTAGGTCAGCAGATCATTGGCGAAGACTTGATACCCGATGTTCTTCAGGGCATGCCCGACCCGAGAGGTCCCCGAAAAGAAATCGACGACGCTCTTCGCGTCCGGAAGTGATGTGATCACGTCCAGGATCGTCGGTATGAGCAGTCGCTTGGAGCCAATGTACTTGATCATGTGTCGTTCTCGAACAGCCACGAGGCCAGCCGACGGGCCAGTCCCGAAAACTCCTCACGTGTGCACAAGTGGTCCATTGAAAACCACGGTAGTGCGGAGAGCCGGTCCGCTTGGATGTGGAAGTTCACGTGGTACTTGTTCCTGTACCGAGAGAAGGCACCGTTCGTCAGCACAGTGAGCGAGCAAGAAGTGTAGGTCGTTGCAACCTCGAGATACTGCATGATCTGAAAGGACAGGCGTTCGTGTGCGTTGCCGTCGATTGCCCTCCCCAGACTGGACTTTGCGGTCTTGTACTCAATGAGCATCTTGTCGATCAGGCCGCCGCGCTCTTCGAGCACGATCGTGTCGTCGAACTTCGTCTTCATGCCCGCAAACATCTCTGTGTACCGGTCACCAGCGTATGGGCCGGACTGTGGTGCAAATCGTGCCGTCGCCTCGGCTGACCCGGGGTAGGCGTCAACCATGTCTTCAACGTTGAAGTCCAGTTCAAGCCACTGGGCCGGCACGTGGTGAACCTGTTGTCCTCGTGCGGTGGTTGTTGGCACATGGAGCGCTCGATCGCCGGAGGACAGTCATGCCCAGATGCGGTTGTGTGGGCCATGGACTGTTTCCGAAACAGCTCCTTCGCTTTCCAGTAGGTCGCAGAAGGCATGCCAATAGTCGGCCGCGAGCAGTTCGAACTTCGCGCCTTCGCGACGGCTGCCGGTACCAGTATTGGCCACGCTTGCCCCAGCTTCAAAGTCTTCCATGGCGCTTGCGAGGCGATCAAGGTCGGGGCTTTCGAAGCGTTCCGTCATGGCCAGAGGGTAGGTCGTCATGCACGCAGACGCCATCTCATCGCCTGACTTGGTGGAGAAGCGAGTTGTTGCACTGGCCAGTTGCATTCCAGCTCAGCGTGGTATCTGACGCCTCCTGCGATGTGCAGGCGATGAATAGGCGATCAGTCGACGTCGGGCTGCGCCCTCCTGCTCGCCTGATCACCTGTTCGCCTGCTCTATTGCACAAGCCCCCGGCCAAAGGCCGGGGGCTTGTGCAATAGCGGGGACAGGATTCGAACCTGTGACCTCCGGGTTATGAGCCCGACGAGCTACCAGACTGCTCTACCCCGCAATAGAGGTCGAGCATTGTAGTCACACCCACGGCTGCGTCAAGGCGACCACAGGCCGCATCTCCTGTGGGATCAAACCTGCCACAATGCCACCCATGGCCGCCTCACCCATCACCCAAGCTCGGGAACTTCTGGACTCCGGACGCGCCTCCGAAGCAGAACCCCTGCTGCGCAAACACCTGCGCAAAAAGCCCCGCGACATCGCCGCCATCGAAACTCTCGGCTTGGTCATGGCCGCCACCGGACGCCTCGCCGAAGCCGCCGAACAACTCGTCGCCGCCGCCCAAACACCACTGGCCACCGCCCGCTGCATGTGTCTGGCCATCGACGCCGCCACCGCCCGCGGCGACCACGACGCCGCCCTCGCCATCGCCACCATGGCCACCAAACGCTTCGCCAATGACGGCGAATGCTGGCACCTGCGAGGGCGCACCGAGTTGTCCAACGCCGACGCCCTCGCCGCCGTCCACAGCCTGGAACATGCCCACGAACTGGACCCGGACAACGACGACATCCTCGGCCTGCTCGCCGATGCGGACCTGAGTAAAGGCGCGTTTCCCGTCCCCGACCACTGGGCCAAGGTATTGCTCGAACGCGACCCGAATGACGCAAGAAACCATGTTCGCCTCGGCAACGCCCAACGACTCAATGACGAACTCGACGCCGCCAAAGCCAGCTTCGAACAAGCGATCACACTGGACAACACGCTGCAAGGCGCCATCGCCGGGCTCGCGGAAACGCTGGAGTCCATGGGCGACACCAACGCTGCGGCAGCCACCCTGCAACCAGCCATCGAACGCGGCGACGGCGGATTCTCACTTGTCTCGGCATACGCACGCATCACCCAGCGACAAAGCAACATCGACACGGGCATCCACGCCATGGAGCATTATCTCGCCGCCCGGCGCGGCTCGCCCTGGCATACGTCCAACATCCTCATGCAACTCGGACGCGCCTACGAAAAGGTCGACCGCTGCGAAGACGCCTTTCGCTGCTGGACCGCCGGCAACAAAGCACATCAAGGACGCTGGAGCCGGGCAGCCCACACGACACTGATCGAGCACTTGGAAGCAGGCTTCACTTCTGCAGTCATGGAAGCGTTCCCGCGATCCACCTGCACCGACCCCGCCCCGATCTTCATCGTGGGCATGTACCGCAGCGGCACGACACTCACGGAGCAAGTGCTGGCCGCCCACCCCATGGTCGAACCCGTCGGCGAAAGTCCTGCCCTGCCTGAAGCCGTCAAACTGCTTGCCCAACGACTCGGCTCAGTTGACGACTGGCCCGCAGGCCTTGCTTCAGCCACTGCCGAAGACTTGACCGCTGCCGGCACTGCCTACATGGCACGCGTGCGTATGGAATCACCCGAAGGCGAACGACTCGTCGACAAACTGCCGATGAACTACCTCAGCGTGGGTGCGATTCCGTTGCTGTTGCCCAATGCCAAGATGCTGCACCTGGTGCGCGATGACATCGACACCGGACTGTCCTGCTTCAGTCAGGCCTTCGCCGCACGCATGTCCTACACCGCCGACCTCCACGACCTCGGCCACGCCATCGCCATGGAACGACGCATCATGCGACATTGGGTGGAAACGCTTGGCATCGACGTCCATGAGGTCCGCTACGAGGAACTTGCCGCTGAACCCGAAGGCATCGTGCGAGCTATGCTGGAGTTTCTCGAACTGCCGTGGGACAACGCCGTGCTGCGGTTCCACGAAAGCGGCCGCGTGGCAGCGACGCCGAGCATGGATCAGGTACGCGAACCCATCAACACGAAAGCCGTAGGGCGCGCGGCAAAGTTCGGCGCCCTGTTGGATCCGCTTCGAGAAGCGATTGAGCAGGCCCGAACAGATGACTGACGCCCCCGCCTAAAGCTCCACGATCGGAAAGAGCTCTTCGCCCCAGACACCCCCCACACAGGTGTCCACAATCAAATCATCGCTGCCGCTCAACACCAACGCCGCCGCTAGATCATCTTGATCAACGCCGTTGAGCCAGGGGCTATCCAAGTCGGCCAACACAAAGTCCGCCAGCATGCCCGGCGCAATCAAACCGGCGTCCAGACCCAGTCCACGCGCTCCATTGATCGTGGCCATGTCGAGCAACGTGCTGCCCACACGACCGTCGGCATCCAGACACACGCCGCGACGCTGCAACTTCAGACGCTGCCCGAGCTCCGCCATCCGCATCTCCTCCAACATGCTGATGCGAGCATTGGAGTCCGTACCCAGCGAAATCTCGACGCCGCCAGCGAGCATGCCCGGAAGATCACAGAGCCCATCACCCAGATTCGCTTCCGTCATGGGACACAGACACACGCGACCGCCAGCAGCGGCATAGGCCGCCATGTCCTGCGCCGAGGTATGCGTGCAGTGCACCAAAGTCATGTCAGGCCCGGGCGACAAGTGCTCGTTGACCAACTGCATCGGCGTACAGCCGTGCGCAGCCTGACACGCCTCAATCTCGGCGAGCTGTTCTTCCACATGGGCGTGTACCACAATGCCTCGTCGTGCTGCCTCGGCTCGAATCGACTTGGCCTGCTCCAGATCAACGGCACGCAACGAGTGGATAACAGCGCCGACGCTTTGCGTACCTGGATCGCACACGGCGGCTGCCGCGCCGAGTGACTGTGTCCACGTGTTGAAGTCCGACGTGTCGAACCTGGCTTGCCCGCCGGACAACGGCTCGCCAAAGCCGCCGCAGGTGTACGCCGCCTGCAGCAACGTGATTCGCATGCCCGCCATACGGGCTGCCTCCAGCACAGCGGCGTCCATGGCGAAATCACGACCGCCGTCGCTGTGGTGGAAGTAGTGAAACTCCCCCACCGACGTGATCCCGACGCCGCGCATCTCCATGAAGCACCGCCATGCGATCTCCGCCACGTCATCTGGATCAAGCGACTCGACAAGCTCATACATCGCCTCTCGCCAGGTCCAGAATGACCCGGCGTCGCTTGAAAAAACCTCGCCGCGACCACGCAACGCCATCTGGAACGCGTGCGAGTGCGCATTCACGAAACCCGGAATCAGTGCCATCCCATCGTGTGTGGCCTCTTCCTGAGTCGGCACTACAGCGGCAATGCGGTCGCCTTCAATCTGAATCTCGACGCCATCGCGGAACGCGCCGCCAATCCAGGTCAACTCCGGGCGGATCACCGTCATGATGCTGCCCCACAGAAGGCGTCGATCATGGCTTCGAGATGCTTGGCCACTGCTTTGACTTCGTCCACAGGCACGAACTCATCCGGCCGGTGCGCCTGTGCGATCGAACCGGGCCCGAACAATACGGACTCAACGCCAAGCCGCGTCAAATGACCGCCATCGCTGCAAAACGCGGCGCCTTGCGGTGCATCCTGCCCGAGGCGTTCCAACAGCCAAGCATGCGCGGGGCTTGTTTGGGGCGTGTCCAGCGGCGGATTGTCATTGAAGAGATCGACAGACCAGTCTTCGCCGTCAAGCGCTGCCGTGAGTTGTTCCACCACCTTGCCAAGCAGATCACGAGGACTTTGATCCGGCAACGCTCGAATGCCGACGCGTACCGAGGCGTGATCGGGAATCACATTCCACGCATTACCCGCGTCGAGTCCAACCACTGCAATGACCGGGTGGGGCACGGGCACGAGCGAGGATCGCTCGGTGCGCACCGTTTCCCACTCGGCGAGGATCGCGTCAAGCGTGTGCAATACGCGCTCGATCGGCGCGATGGCGTTGTGCCCCGAATCGGGCGTGCCTGTGTGTCCGGTTGCACCGCGCACGGTGATAGTCGCTTTCAAGTGTCCCGTGTGGGCCCCCACCACCTGCATCGATGTCGGCTCACCGATCACACAGGCACGTGGCAGCATACGGCCCTCCGGCCACCCTTCGACCAGCGCAGCGGCACCCAGTGCGCCGAGTTCCTCATCGCCAAGCAGCAGCACGCTCAAGGACGTGCTTGGTGCAGCGGCTCGAATGAGCTCCACCGCCATCGCACAGAACACGGTCATGTCACAGGATCCCCGCCCGCACCATCGTCCGTCCTGTTCGGTCAGTGTCAGCGGATCCGTGGCCCAACCGTCACCCGGCGGAACAGTGTCCAGATGGCCACACAACAGCAGTCCATCGGGACCATCGCCATTGCGAGAGAGCAGCAAGCTGGGCCGATCGTCTCCCGAACCGGTCAAATACTCGATCTGCACGCCAGAACCATCCAGATGCGCTTCAATGACAGCATGGGATGCCCTCAACGAGCGTCCACTGGTCGAATCAATGGCCACCAGATCGGCGGAGAGATCAAAGATGCGCTGCAGGTCGGGCATTGGCATGCAGGATACGTCGCCCACTTCAAACTAGCATGGCGGGATGCCCACCAAGAAGACACCGATTACGCCGGAAGACCTGAAGCGCCTCGTCACGCCATCTGACCCGTGTATTTCGCCCGATGGCGGCCTGATCACGTTTACCCGCAAGCATGTCGACGGCAATGCCACCAAGACCAATGTCTGGTGCGTCAGCAGTGACGGCGGCCGCTGCCGCCCCCTGACCAACGGTGACATGGACATGCACGCCCGGTTTTCGCCCGACGGGAAGTCGATCGCGTTCATGTCATACCGCGACAAGGAGTGCCCGCAGATTCGCTTGCTTGACCGCGAAGGCGGTGAGTCGACCGCCATCACGAAGCTACCTGCCGGCAAGCTCGCGGGTTTCAAGTGGGCGCCGGACGGCAAATCAATCGCATTCTCTTGGCGCCCCGCCGATGCACTGCGCACCACGGCGGCCATGAAGAAGGCCCAGGCCGACGGCGCCAGTGAACCACCGCGGATCATCACCAAACCCTGGTACCGGCTCGACGGCGATGGCTATTTCGAACAACGCCGCTTCGTGTTGAAGATCGTAGATGTCGAGACCGGCAAGGCCCGCACTGCGTGGAGCAAGGACACGCTGGGCTTCTTCAGCTACGACTGGTCGCCAGACAGTCGGACCATTGCACTGACCACCATGCGTGGCACACGCGCCATGTTCGACTCCAATACTGAACTTCTCCTGCTCAACGTAAAGACTGGCAAGACTCGTTCGCTGCCGGGCGTTCCCGATGGACCAAAGACCGGTCCAGTGTATTCCCCGTGCGGCACCTATCTGGCCTGGGCCGGACGTGCCGGCACCGACGGCGCCTACTCCACAGAGAACCTGGAGTTGTATGTGTGTCATGCCAAGACTGGCAGGGCCAAATCGCTAACAGGCAAGACTGACTACTGCCTGCTGGCCGCCACGCTTGGCGACTCGAGCGATGTCTCCTTTGAGCCGAATATTAAGTGGACGCCCAACTCAAAGTCGCTGCTGGTGCGCATCGGCCATCACGGCGCGGTGCAGACCGTGCGCTTCGCCCGCAGCGGCCGCGGCGAACCCGTCGCACTGACCAGCGGCCAGAAAGTGCATGATCACGC
>Ga0315336_1002436_pt1 | contig 28457 bp, 22 predicted proteins | sample ASW5metaG_FD_204512 | JGI IMG/M metagenome (GOLD analysis project Ga0315336, IMG submission 204512) | Ammonia-oxidizing marine archaeal communities from Monterey Bay, California, United States - ASW #5 | ecosystem: Environmental > Aquatic > Marine > Intertidal zone | place: USA: California... | reverse complement strand
AACTCCCATGGTGTGACGGGCGGTGTGTACAAGGCCCGGGAACGTATTCACCGCGGCATGCTGATCCGCGATTACTAGCGATTCCAACTTCATGCACTCGAGTTGCAGAGTGCAATCCGAACTGAGACGGCGTTTGGAGATTAGCTCCGGGTCACCCCTTCGCATCCCACTGTCACCGCCATTGTAGCACGTGTGTAGCCCAGCCCATAAGGGCCATGAGGACTTGACGTCATCCCCACCTTCCTCCGGCTTATCACCGGCAGTTCCATCAGAGTGCCCAACTAAATGCTGGCAACTAATGGCGAGGGTTGCGCTCGTTGCGGGACTTAACCCAACATCTCACGACACGAGCTGACGACAGCCATGCAGCACCTGTGTGGTAGCCAGCCGAACTGAAGAAAACCATCTCTGGTAATCATACTACCCATGTCAAGGGCTGGTAAGGTTCTGCGCGTTGCTTCGAATTAAACCACATGCTCCACCGCTTGTGCGGGCCCCCGTCAATTCCTTTGAGTTTTAATCTTGCGACCGTACTCCCCAGGCGGAATGCTTAATGCGTTAGCTGCGTCACTGAAAGGTAAACCTCCCAACAACTAGCATTCATCGTTTACGGCGTGGACTACCAGGGTATCTAATCCTGTTTGCTCCCCACGCTTTCGTACCTCAGCGTCAGTCTCGGACCAGTAAGCCGCCTTCGCCACTGGTGTTCTTCCCAATATCTACGAATTTCACCTCTACACTGGGAATTCCACTTACCTCTTCCGATCTCTAGCTACACAGTTTTGAGTGCAGTTCCGGGGTTGAGCCCCGGGCTTTCACACCCAACTTGCATAGCCGCCTACGTACTCTTTACGCCCAGTAATTCCGAACAACGCTAGTCCCCTCCGTATTACCGCGGCTGCTGGCACGGAGTTAGCCGGGACTTCTTTACTAGGTACCGTCATTATCTTCCCTAGCGAAAGAGCTTTACAACCCTAAGGCCTTCTTCACTCACGCGGCATGGCTGGATCAGGGTTGCCCCCATTGTCCAATATTCCCCACTGCTGCCTCCCGTAGGAGTCTGGACCGTGTCTCAGTTCCAGTGTGGCTGATCGTCCTCTCAGACCAGCTAAAGATCGTTGGCTTGGTGGGCCATTACCCCACCAACTACCTAATCCTACGCGGGCTTCTCTCTTGGCGATAAATCTTTAATCCGTAGATCACATACGGTATTAGCGTCCGTTTCCAAACGTTATCCCGTACCAAGAGGCAAATTCCCACGCGTTACTCACCCGTGCGCCACTCTCCACTGACCGAAGTCAGCTTCTCGTTCGACTTGCATGTGTTAGGCCTGCCGCCAGCGTTCGTTCTGAGCCAGGATCAAACTCTCAAGTTTGATTTAGAATTAACTTCTTCCCGTCACAACGTTTACATAAATAATCCTCTGCAGGACTACCCATGCATTTTGTACAAATCATCCCCTAAAGAATAATCCATACGCTGAACTTAAACCTGTCATATCAAAATAATAAATTATCCAGATAATAAATTACCCAAATAATAAACCATCCCAACATAACGACTTCAAGATACCCGCTGCGACGTTCAGTCATTAAAGCAATAACAACCGCCGCCCAGGCATCTCTTCTCATCAATATCAACAATGTAAATTATAAACCGTCATAACCACTAACAAGTCAGACAAAAAAACCAACCAGACAAACACCAAAATCAATCCAGTCCTGAACCAATCCAAAATGCCCGCCCCGTCGGCGTGGAGCGGTTTATAGGACCATCACCAACCAACGTCAACACCCTATTTCATTTCTTTTTTTAAAGTCATGATTTTGCCGCAAAACCCCCTTAGAACCAGCGATCTTCGAGGATGAAAATTCATGTAAAGAAGAAATAGGCCCACCCGAAGAAGGTGGAACTGCTGTCTTATACGGTTCGTTATGAATCAAAATGGGGAAATCAGGTGCTGTTTCGTGAACGGCACAGTTTAAGGAAAAATTGACGAATACTTGACAAACTCACTAGCTGAACGCATGTTTTGTCGCAATTTTATAGTTAACACGCCCAAGAACTGGGCTAAATTCTGGTGGTTTGAGCAATTGCTGAATAAATCGAAAACGAAACTTTCTTTCAAAAGTTTCGCAAAGACACCCTTTTTGCCTGTCGCCGCTGTATTGGCAGGGGGAATTGTCGGCGCTGTTATCGCCACAACCTTCATGGCCCCCTCAAACGAAGCCCCAGAGGTAACTGTTACCGCGCAAGCTCCCCAGTTTACGAAAGAAGCGGCATCTGAGCAAGATCACGTGCAACTGGAGGAAAAGCAAACCAATATCGCTGTCGCCGCCTACGCGCAGCCGCAAGTCCCGACTGTCGAAGAAATGACGAAAACGGTATCAGTAGGTAAGGGTGATACCTTGATGAAAGTTTTAACACGAGCCGGTGTCGATCGTTCAGAAAGCCATCAGGCCATTGCGGCACTGACAGAAGTGTTTGACCCACGAGGCCTCCGAATAGGCCAGGACGTAACGCTACAATTTAGCGCTGATGATGCGGATCTGACAAAAGACAATATGACTCCCAGCCTCATTAGTGTCTCTTTGAATGAGGCTGTCGATCGACGGCTCGCCGCCGTCCGTACGCCCGGCGCCGGCTTTACGGCGCAAGAAACAGTTCTAGAGCTTGACAAGAGTCTGGTGAGAGCCGGCGGTGTTATTCAAAACTCCTTGTTTCTGTCGGCCGCACAAGCCGGCATTCCAACGAAGACGATCATCGATCTGATCCGAATATTCAGTTATGACGTGGATTTCCAGCGTGAAATACAGCCTGGAGACAGTTTCGAAGTTTATTTCGAACGTTTTTCCGACGATACCGGCAGAATCCTGAAAGAAGGATCCATACATTGGGCCACGATGACCCTGAGCGGTAAGGAAATATCGGTCTACAGGTTTAAGACGGCAGACGACGGTTTTACAGATTATTATGATGCAAAAGGCCGCAGCGTCAAGAAAACCCTGATGCGGACACCCATTGACGGCGCACGCCTCACCTCTGGGTTTGGCAAAAGAAAACATCCGACACTCGGGTACACTAAAATGCACCGTGGTGTGGATTTTGGCGCCCGTAGCGGAACCCCGATCATGGCTGCTGGCAATGGCGTCGTAGAAGTCGCAGGACGTAAAGGTGGTTATGGAAATTATGTGCGCATTCGACATAGCGGTTCTTACAAAACGGCCTATGCCCATATGAAGAAATTCGCGAAAGGTGTGCGTAAAGGGTCCCGCGTCAAACAGGGACAGATTATTGGATATGTTGGAACGACCGGGCGCTCGACTGGCCCCCATCTTCATTACGAAGTACATCAAGGTGGCAAACAGATTAATCCTCTCTCTGTGAAACTACCCGCGGGTCGAAAGCTTGGCGGAAAAATGCTCGCAGCGTTTAGGGAGCATTCAAAGAAACTGAATACGGAAGTTGCGAATACAGCACTCGAAACCCAATTGGCGAATAACGACTAGTTTCCACCGTCTGGACGAGTGCGAGCGGAAATTGTACATATTTCTGTGTTTCGCGCATGCCCGTTCTTGAGTTGGCAACGAAGGCGTTAGAATGAATAGTAAGGCAGTATTCGCCCTGTATTTAGTCGTCATGCTGGATGTTTCCGGCCAAGGCATCCTATTTCCGGCATTGAATACCCTAATCATTGACCCCGCAAACGGCTTTCTTCCCTCAGATACCAGTAAAGCTACCCGCAATCTCTATTATGGATTGATAATCGGGAGCTTTTTCTTTTGCTGGTTTTTCGGCGCGACAATGATCGCTAGCTTCTCGGATGATGTTGGCCGCAAAAAAGCTTTGGTCATCTGCCTGACTGGTTCTGTCCTTGGCTATATACTAACGCTCGCTGGAATATATGCTGAGAGCGTTACGCTACTGATTCTTGGCCGCGTCGTCGCGGGATTTACGGCTGGAAGCCAGTCCGTATCCCAAGCCGCCATTATCGATATCAGTACAGAAGAGACGCGGACAAAAAATCTTGGGAAAATAGTTGCTGCAACTGCATCGGGCCTGGCCTTTGGTCCGGTTATTGGCGGTATTTTTTCAGACAAAAGCCTTTGGTCTGAGCTCAATGTGTCGGTCCCGGTTTACATAATCACCCTATGTCTTTTGCTGACACTTGCATTGGTTATGGTTTATTTCAAGGACGCCCGGGAAATCGAGAGTGACAAGAAATTCAGCATATTTTCTGGATTTTCAGAACTTGGCACAGCGATCCAGTTTAAACCCATTCGAGATATTTCAATTGTCTTTTTCCTGTGTGTTTTAAGCCTGACGCTCTTCTATATTTACTGCATTGTTTATCTGTTTAAACAATTTGCCTTCACGACATTCGAGAATAGTATGGCCATGTTGATGATGGGCGCCGCGATGGCTATGACAAGCTGGTTTCTAATTAAACCATTGGAAGACCGATTTTCGAAGAGGATCCTTGTTAGCACTTCTCTATTTTTAATGGCTCTTTTTCAAGTTCTATTCTTGCTAAGTGGCAATGGCTATTTGGCGTTGGCTAGTATTTTTCTTCTCTTCATGGCTTATGGAATTGCATACACGAACTGCCTCAATATCTTTTCGCTTTCGGTTCCTGAGAACCGTCAAGGATGGGCTATGGGCATTTCAATTTCTCTCCTGACGTTAGGCGGCGGGATTGCGTCCTTCCTTGGAGAAGAGCTCATTAGTGTCTTCGATCAGCTGCCATTTGTTGTTTCGACATTTATGCTTGTTCTAGGCGGTTTTCTGGCCTTGATATTACGCATAGTCCAGCCTTATGGAGAAAGCGAAACTATTGCCGGTTCATAAATAAGGCGACCCCATTTGGGAGACCGCCTTATTTGAAGCCGATTTCAATTACGCTGCAACGGCTAGCTCATCATTGATCATAAGCCCATCTTCTCCGGCCGATACCTTTACAGTCGACCCATCCAGAATACTACCTTCCAGAATCAATGTGGCCAACGGATTCTGAAGGTACCGTTGAATAACGCGTTTCAGAGGCCGCGCGCCATAAACAGGATCATACCCACGATCAGCAAGCCATTGGTATGCCTGATCATCCATGTCGAGTTCGATTTCACGCTCCTGCAGCAAACCCTGCAAATGAGATAGTTGAATATCGACAATGGCGTTCATATTGTCTCTTGTCAGTCGATGGAAAATAATTTGCTCATCCAGTCTGTTCAAGAACTCAGGGCGGAAGGCCGCGCGAACGACATCCATTACTTTATGCTGGATCAGCGGATCATCTGCATCTTCATCTCCGGAAGCCAAATGTTCACTCCCCAGATTCGAAGTCAGAATAATCAAGGTATTCTTGAAATCCACAGTCCGACCCTGGCCGTCTGTAAGTCGCCCGTCATCAAGGACCTGAAGAAGCACATTAAACACATCTGGATGCGCCTTCTCTACTTCATCGAAAAGAATAACCTGATAAGGCCGACGTCGGACGGCTTCTGTTATAACGCCGCCTTGATCATAGCCAACATATCCTGGAGGCGCGCCAATCAGCCGCGCGACACTATGTTTTTCCATATATTCGGACATGTCAACGCGCAGCAATGCATGCTCGTCATCAAATAAGAAGCCAGCCAGGGCTTTTGTCAATTCCGTCTTACCAACACCTGTGGGCCCCAGAAACAGGAAAGACCCGATTGGCTGATTTGGGTCTTGTAAACCCGCACGAGATCGCCGAACAGCGTTGGAAACAGCTCGCAAAGCCTCTTCCTGACCGATAACCCTTTTTCTCAATTCATCTTCCATGTTTAATAGTTTATCGCGTTCACCCGACAACATTTTATCAACCGGGATCCCTGTCCAGCGGGACACAATTCCGGCGATATCTTCTTCTTTCACGCTTTCATTGACGACCGAGGAGCTCTCAGCTTCTTCCGCTTCCATCAATTGTTTTTCAAGCTGCGGGATTAGGCCGTAGGTAAGCTCTCCGGCACGTTGCAGATTCCCCAAACGCTGGCAATTGGCGAGCTCATAGCGTGCTTCCTCAAGTTGCTCTTTCACATGTTGCGCCTTGTTAAGCTTCTCCTTCTCCATCTGCCAGCTTTCCGTCAGGTCCGCAGATCGCTTCTCGAGATCAACCAGCTCTTCATGCAGTTTCTCAAGTCGGGCCTTTGACGCCTTATCCGTTTCTTTATCCAGCGCGGAGGATTCGATTTTCATTTGCATGATTTTTCGGTCGAGTTCATCCACTTCTTCCGGTTTACTATCAACTTCCATCCGACGGCGACTAGCGGCCTCATCCATCAAATCAATTGCTTTATCGGGAAGAAACCGGTCCGTGATATAGCGGTGCGATAACGTTGCCGCGGCGACTAGCGCACTGTCGGCAATTTGGATACCATGATGAAGTTCATATTTTTCCTTCAATCCACGTAATATAGAAATACTGTCTTCAACGGTCGGTTCCGAGACAAAGACAGATTGGAAACGACGGGCAAGTGCCGCGTCCTTCTCAATATATTTTCGATACTCATCCAGGGTCGTCGCGCCTACACAATGCAATTCTCCGCGGGCCAAAGCAGGCTTCAGAAGGTTGGAAGCATCCATGGAACCTTCAGCGGCACCCGCACCAACGAGTGTATGCAATTCATCGATAAACAATACAACCTCGCCGCCCAACGCAGTAACTTCAGAAAGCACCGCTTTCAACCGCTCTTCAAATTCACCCCTGAATTTTGCACCGGCAATCAATTGTCCCAAATCAAGGGACATAAGTTTCTTATCCTTCAAGCTTTCCGGCACATCGCCATTTACGATACGCAAGGCCAGCCCTTCAATAATTGCAGTTTTACCAACGCCGGGCTCACCAATCAGAACAGGATTATTTTTTGTCCGTCGGGAAAGAACCTGTATTGTGCGGCGAATTTCCTCATCCCGGCCAATGACCGGATCCAGTTTCCCATCGCGAGCAGCTTCCGTTAAATCACGCGCGTATTTTTTAAGCGCGTCGTAACTTCCTTCTGCACCTGTGCTATCTGCGGTCCGGCCTTTCCGTAAATCATTAATCGCTTCATTCAGATTATTTGCCGTTACACCGGCCTTGTTCAGAATTTTCGTCGATTCCGTGCTTTTTTCCAAGGCCAATGCCAGCAACAAACGCTCTGCTGTAACGAAGCTATCGCCAGCTTTGTCCGCCAATTCTTCTGCAGAAGCAAACAATCGCGCGAGCTCTGGTGTCAGGCTCAACTGTCCAGCACCTCCACCCGTAACTTGCGGCATTTTCTTGATTGCTTCTTCAACGCCCTGCCGTGCGACATTGGCATCGCCTCCCGCTTTGGAAATCAATCCGCTGGCGAGACCTTCTTTATCGTCCAATAATATTTTTAAAAGATGTTCAGGGGTAAGCCTTTGGTGATTCTCACGCAAAGCCAATGTTTGAGCCGATTGGATAAACCCTTTCGACCGGTCAGTATATTTTTCGATATCCATGCTCGTCCTCGACACATAGACCGCTGCTTCTTTGCGCGACAATGCATGATCCCTTAAAGGCAATCATAAATCAAGTCCGCCAGCGGCTTCATTTCTTGATCAATATATGGGGATTTTCTCGATATTTTCAAGAATTCTGCTCGGAAAATTCAGCTAGAATGCAAGCTTTCGACACAAAAAAAGGGACGCCAAAACAAGACTCCCCTTTTTAATAAATAAATGAACCGCAATCAATCTACCGGATCGGTCTGTTCGCTATCATCCTTCTGTGCAGCCCGGCTTGAAGTCCGACGGCGCAATGTCCGTGTCCGGCTTGTTTTACGTTTCGGCGCTTCGGAATTATCTTCGCCGATGGCCGCATCATCAGAAGTAGCAACTACTTCTGTTTTGACCTCAGCTGAAAGGTCAACAACTGGCTGCTCCGTCGTGCTCAAATCTATGGCCGCCGAAGCGTCACCTGCATTTTCAGGTTCTGCCGTCACGGAATTATTTCGGGTATCCGAACTATGCGAATTACTCTGCGCTCGCGAGCTATCTTTATTGTCGCTGTCCTGACCGCTAGATTGAGCTTGTTGCTCCGACAATTTTTCTTGTTTCGCCGCATTGTTAGCAGCAACTATCCGAAAGTAATGCTCAGCGTGTTGAAAATAGTTCTCCGCCGCGACGCGATCGCCCGCCGTTTGAGCATCTGTCGCCACAGCAATGTATTTGTCGTACACTTGAAGTGCCGTTCCGCGGATTTTTCCGTCTGGACCATTGCTATCGTAGTTACGGTTGCCGTTGGACGAGCGCCTATTATTATTATTATTATTCGACCGGCCGGTATTTCCGCCAGAGCGGTTATTTCCAGAATTCGTCCGTCCGCCACGTGGGCGTCTATTGCTGCTCACTCTCATTGTTATAATGATTCCGTCAATTTAGGTTTCGATATTTATCTTCAATTTGAGTTGTATCCAGACCAGGCAGACAAATATTTCTTTACAACAATCCAAATGTTTCTGCATTCAGAGAGTTAAAACCTGATTTTGAATTAAATTATGATCATTGACCGTACAAGTAGGGTCTAGGTTCACATAAATGATCTGATAAGAGCCTACCCTCGTCCCGCAGATAAACCAACCTTTTTTTTAACTGTTCGCTCATTTTACAAAAATGCCGAGACACATCGTTCAATGGAACCCAGGTCCTTATGGCGGGAAATATCTAAAAAACCAGCTTTTTCAAGAAGTTCCGACACCTGCTGAGCTTGTCCAGCACCTACTTCGAAAATGATCATGCTGTTAGATTTCATCCTCGGTTTCACCGTGGAAATAATATCGCGATAACAATCGAGGCCGTCTGCTCCCCCAATAAGGGCGACAATCGGTTCGAAATTCCTTACTTCGGGCTGCAAGCTATTTATGTCATCAACCGGGATATAGGGCGGATTACTGATCACCAGATCGAAATTTTCCTCTAGCCCATCACACCAGTTTCCGTGCAGAAACATTGCCCGGTCCTCCAGGCTCAGTCGCTTAGCATTTTGTTCGGCTATTTCAATTGCAGCGAGGCTCTGATCTATCCCCAACCCTCTCGCTGCTTCGATTTCACTCAGCAATGAAAGAAGCAGGCACCCACTGCCGACGCCGAGGTCCAGAATTGATGTGATTTCTTGTCCGGATTTTTGGGCGGTGAGAACTGCTTCGACCAATGTCTCACTGTCTGGCCGTGGATCCAGAACCTGTGGGCCTACAAGAAAGTCCAAACTCCAAAATTCGCGGTGGCCCAGAATATGGGAAATCGGCTCCCGCGACGCCCGGCGTTCAATGGCGTACTTGAAAGTAGCTTGTTGGACGTCATTTAATACGCGTTCTGGCTCAAGATGGAGAATACTTGTGTCGGATTCCAGGACATTTGCCAGAAGTAGTGACGCATCTCGCCGGGCGCCGGCAACACCAGCGTCAGACAGCAATTGCGCCGCTTCAGATACCGCGTTCTGCAGTGTCTGAACCATCAGCCTTACGTTCCTTCGATTTCAGCAAGAAGCTCTGCCTGATCCTCGGCGACAAGAGCATCAACAATTTCTCCCAATGCTTCCCCGGCAAGCACCTTGTCCAACTTGTAAAGTGTCAGATTGATACGATGATCGGTGACACGGCCCTGCGGAAAATTATAGGTGCGGATCCGTTCAGAACGATCCCCAGAACCAACTTGTCCTTTTCGCGTCGCTGACCTTTCTTCGGCTTTCGCCGCACGTTCCGCTTCATAAATTCGCGAACGTAGAACGGACATGGCTTTCGCCTTGTTTTTATGTTGCGATTTTTCATCCTGTTGTTGCACGACAATGCCAGTCGGGATATGCGTCAAACGTACCGCTGAATCAGTTGTATTCACGGACTGGCCACCGGGACCGGACGCCCGAAAAATATCCACCCGGACATCACTGTCGGCAATCTGGACATCGACTTCTTCAGCCTCCGGCAAAACAGCAACCGTCGCGGCCGAGGTATGAATCCGGCCACCCGTCTCTGTCTCGGGCACACGCTGCACCCGATGAACACCGGATTCGAATTTTAGATTTGCAAACACATTTCGCCCGGTCACTTTAACGACTATTTCCTTGATCCCGCCCAGGTCTGAATCCGAGGACGACATGGTTTCACATTTCCAACCCAATCCTTCGGCATACCGCTGATACATCCTGTATAGATCACCTGCAAACAAGGCTGCCTCATCGCCGCCTGTGCCGGCTCTAATTTCGAGAATGGCATTTTTCTCGTCGGCATCATCTTTTGGAAGCAGTTGTAGTTTTATGGAATGTTCAAGGTCCGGTAACGTGGTTTTAAGCTCCTCAATCTCAAGCTCGGCCATTTCTTTCATTTCCGCGTCGGTGTCCTCACCAGCGACCATCTCTAAAAGACCGGCTAATTCCTCCCGCGCCGACTGGAACTCGCGGATTGCTTCCACAACAGGTTTTATGTCTGCATATTCCCGGCTCATTTTTACAAATTCTTCGGCCGCGACATCACCCATTTCGCCGGACATTCCCGCCTCCAACTCGTCATACCGAGCCTGGATCATTTTTAGTTTTTCTTCTGGTAACATTTGAGACCCTTACGTCAAACTCATTAAGGCCGATGCAAGATCGTCAAGGGCCACTTCTTGTTGTTCACCCGCATCCAGATTGCGAAGCGTACAACAATTTCTTGCCAATTCGTCTTCCCCGATAAGGACAGCTGCACGGGCGTTGAGCTTGTTTGCCCGCTTCATGCGTTTACCGACGTTCCCCTTGAACGCCATTTCGATCGAAAGACCTTGCAGCCGCAGATCATGCGCAATTTTCGTCGCGACCGGAACCGCTACGTCGCCTACCGGAATAACCGCGATTGGTCGCATCGGCGCCGGGATGTCGGTTGCCAGCATCGCCAGTCGTTCCATCCCCCCGGCCCAACCGATCCCGGGTGTAGGCTTTCCGCCTAGGGTTTCGATTAAACCATCATAACGCCCGCCTGCGATCAGCGCCCCTTGGGCACCTAACGCATCTGTCACAAATTCAAAGGCTGTATGCGTATAATAATCCAGGCCTCGAACCAAACGACGATTTAATTTATACTCGATGCCTAGCAAAGACAGACCTTCGAGAACTTCTGCAAAGAAGTCAGCCGAAAAACCATTCAGATAATCTGTAAAAACCGGAGCGGCCTCAACCAAGAGCCGATCCCCTTTGTCCTTACTATCGAGAATGCGGAGCGGGTTGCGGGTTAATCTGTCCTTACTATCATCTGAAAGATCCGCCATGTGGTCGCTAAAATACTCGACAAGTGTCTGCCGGTAAGCCTGCCGGCTGTCCGTATCGCCCAACGTATTTATTTCCAGGACACATTTATCACGCACATCCAGTTTTTGCAAAATGGCGTCGCCTATTGCAATCACTTCGATATCTGCCTTTGCTTCTGCAGCCCCGATACATTCAACGTCTATTTGATGGAACTGCCGCTGCCGACCCTTTTGCGGACGCTCATATCGGAACATAGGTCCCGCCGCGAAGGCCTTAAATGGAACATTCTGTTGCAGACCATTGCTGATAAATGAACGACAGATACCCGCTGTGTATTCGGGACGCAGCGTCATGCTTTCGCCGCCCCGGCTCTCAAAACTATACATTTCCTTGGAAACGACATCCGATGATTCACCCATGGTGCGGGCAAAAATTTCTGTAAATTCGAATATTGGCGTCGCCATTTCCGCATAGCCGAAAGCCTGCGCAACATCGCGTGCCGTGTCTCTGACATAGCAATGCCTTGCGAAGTCCTCGGGCAATAAATCATGTGTGCCACGGACTGGCTGGGGTGTTGACACTTATTTTCTCCGTTTAGCTGATCTGTCAGTTCAAGAATCTGTAATTACGCGCTTTGTCTTGTGGACAGTATTGGTGGTGTAGGTTCGGCTATTTCGGCAGCTTCCAACTCCGCTGCCTTGGCCTCTACAAGATCAACAATATGATCGACCATACCATCTGTATCGATCTTATGATCCGTCATCCCGCTTAAATACACCATGTGATTGCCTTTGCCACCACCGGTTAGACCAATATCCGTTTCCCTCGCTTCACCAGGACCGTTGACCACGCAGCCGATGACGGACAACGTCAAAGGTGTCTGAATATGGGCGAGACGTTCTTCAAGTCTTTCAACAGTTCTGATAACGGGAAAAGCCTGCCGGGCACAGGAAGGACAAGAAATAATTGTCACACCCCGACGACGCAAACCAAGGCTTTTAAGTATTTCATAACCTGCTTTAACTTCCTCGACAGGATCTGCAGACAGCGATACGCGAATTGTATCGCCAATTCCAGACCACAACAGCATGCCCAGGCCGATAGACGACTTCACCGTACCGGAGAATAAGCCTCCCGCTTCTGTAATGCCCAGATGCAATGGGTAATCGCAAGCATCTGCAAGACCCTGATAAGCCGCAACGGACAGAAACACATCAGATGCTTTCACACTGATTTTAAAATTCGTAAAATCATTGTCTTCCAAAATACGCGCGTGATTAAGAGCTGATTCGACCATTGCTTCCGGACAAGGTTCGCCGTATTTCTCAAGAAGTTCACGCTCAAGACTACCTGCATTCACACCGATACGCATCGAGCAGTTATGGTCAACAGCCGCTTTCACAACGTCCCTGACACGATCAGACGATCCGATATTGCCAGGATTGATGCGGAGACAAGCGGCGCCGGCTTCAGCGGCTTCAATACCTCTTTTATAGTGAAAATGAATATCTGCAATTATCGGGACATTGGTTTCGCGAACGATCTCTTTTAAGGCCCTTGTACTTTCTTCATCGGGGCAAGAAACCCGAACAATGTCGGCTCCGGCTTCTTCCAGCGCGCGTATCTGGCCGATGGTCGCCTTGGCATCCGACGTTAATGTGTTTGTCATCGATTGAACACTAATCGGGGCCTCACCACCGACGGGAACGTCGCCAACATATATTTGGCGGGACTTCCGGCGAATTACATCGCGATAAGGTCGAATGCTCATTTGATTACAACTTTGCTGCCTGTGATGAATAGAAGCGTTCTTCTTTGGCCATAAAATGGCTGTTTAAGAGGAAAAATTCAAGTAATAGTATGCTGCAATCGAATTAACGAACAAAATTACTGATTAAGCGAAGTGCCATCCAGAAGGCTGTCGGCAACCAGCGGTATATCTCGAAGAATAGTACCATTTCCACCAAGGGAAGTGATCTCGTTTCCATCTACCCGGATTTCCAGTCCGCCTGCGTTTCCAGTTGTCATCTTAAGATTCGGAATATCAGGCGCCATATAGACATCTCCTGGCTTCAAAACCCGCGACAAATAAGGGGCGCCATCTGCGGGTTTAACTTCAATCCAGGTTTCCGCACGGGCCCGTAAAACCACCCGTGCCGTTGTGTTATCCACCCCAAATGTTCGTGGCAATGGACTTTCTTCGATCTCATCCACAACCTCAACAGACTGATCCAAGACAGCTTGTGGATAATTGGAAGTTACAATTTCGATTGCTGGTTCAACAGCTTTTTCTTCATCGCGAGTTTGTTCCGGTAGCTCTTGGTTGACAGCAATATTCTCTGGCTCTTCGCTGGTATCTGAGGTAACCGTTGACGCTTGTGCTGTGTCGCTCGATACTTCTATTTCTTGTGTGTTAACCTGAGCAGCTGGTGGAGCAGGTGCCACAACGGTAACTGTTTCAGCATTCTGAAGGACATCGGCGTCGCTTGCTGGATCGGCTTCTTCCGTATCAGTAACGGCAATGTCGTAATTATTTTGCCCAGGCTCTGTGATTACAATATCTGTCGTTTCATCCGTTTTATCCACCAAACTATCCGTCAAGTTATCCGTCACCTCAACTTCAGAAGTGACAGAGGGCATTACCGTATCCATTTCGGCGTCATCGAGAGACGTTTCTACAGGACTGTCTGAAGCGATCTGATTTTCTACAGTGCCCGCTTCCTTTGGATCGTCAGGAGGAGAAGTGATCTTATCTTCTGCTAATGCTGCTTCCACTTTATCGGCAAGATGTTCGGGAATATCCGCGACACGCTCAAAATCCAGACTGCTACTTTCCTGATATACAAACCAGCCGGCGATAAGCACAAGTGACAACATTAATGTTCCCAGTAACATACCTGTCCCGGGAATCCTTCCTTCAGAAGTCGGTTCGGGAAATGCCAGTGACGGCGTTCGCATTCCGTCAGAATGTTCCTGTTTATACAAATCGACAATGGCGACCGCGTCTAGATCAAGCAGATTGGCATACGAGCGAAGAAATCCTGTCACAAATGTCTGACCAGGCAGCTTATTGTAATGTCCATCTTCTAGCGCTTGAATTTGAGGGGCACTAAGTCGGAGCATCGCTGCGACATCGTGTAAAGACCAGCCTCGATCTTCCCGCGCCAATCGCAGGCGAGAACCAACGGTTTCGACCTCTTCTTCAAAGGTCTCAACTTGTTCATCAACTTTATCACCCAACCGATTTGCTTGAGCAGATCGATTTGAGAACAAAGACGGCTCGTTTATTCCGCCCGTCGATTTCGATTTTTTTGCCATATTCGAATGCCAAATCTGTTCTTAGTCCAATATCAATTCTATTTTAACAATCAATCAGACTTGTTCCTAAAATAACTTCGATAAGTCATTATCTGACAAATTTATTAATAATCAATGACTTATAAAGTAATAGAATGATCGCGAGCAAAGGACCTTAACTGATCGCGGACTGAATGGTCTCTAACTTCACACAAATTAAGAACGAAATCCCTTAATCGGTCAATATCAACACTCAATGCCATTTCTTTTACTGGCCCAAGTGTTTCTGCAGACATGGAAAAATTCCGGTAGCCTAAACCCAACAGGGCCATTACCTCCAGCGGTCGTCCCGCAATATCACCGCAAATGGACAACGGTACGTCTGCCGCTGCACAATCTTCGGCAATTTTGCTAAGTAGTTTAAGCAAGCTTGGGCTCAGCGTATCGTATCTGTCGCTGATTTTCGGGTTACCCCTATCCACGGCGAAAAAAAACTGCATCAGATCATTCGAGCCAACAGAAACAAAATCAACCTCGTTCAAAAGATGTGACAATTGCCACACAATTGACGGCACTTCGATCATCGATCCAATACTAATGTTCGCAGGTCCTCGTCCACTTCGCTTGAATTCTTTTTCTATTTCTTTATTCAAGATGGCCTTGGCTTCCATAAATTCAGAAACTTCAGCAATCATCGGAAACATTAAGGATAAATCTCGTCCAGCAGCGGCGCGGACCATAGCCCGCAGTTGACTTTTTAATAATGCCGGACGGTCAAGACCAATACGAATAGCGCGCCAACCAAGTGCAGGATTTTCTTCCGCTTTCGTTCGCAGGTAAGGCAGAACTTTATCGCCTCCGACATCGAGCGTTCTAAAGACCACTGGCTTACCTTTTAGGTTATCCAGCACTTTAGAATATAGGGCCGTCTGCTCGTCGACTTTTGGCATTTGCGAGCGGACCATGAACTGGAGTTCAGTTCGAAACAGGCCAATTCCATCTGCCCCTGTTTCGTGAAAATGGTCCACATCAATTAACAGGCCGGCATTTATATTCAAGCTGAGTTTTACACCATCCTTGGACGTACTGGGCATGTCACGAAGAGCTGCGTATTTCGCTTGCCTTTCGTCGCGAAGACGGACATTTCTTGAAAAAGCTTCTTGAACATCATCACCAGGACGCAGGAAAACCTGGCCATGTTCGCCATCGACAAGGATAAAATCTCCTTGTTCAATAGCTTCACCAATATTTTCGCACTGACCGATAACGGGAACCCCCAGTGCTCGAGCCACAATCGCAACATGGCTCGACCGTGTCCCTTCAGCGAGGATGACTGCCTTCAAATGTCGGCGATCATAATCCAAAAGTTCCGCGGCTCCCATATTGTGAGCTACGACAATTGTTGACTGATCCAAATTTCTCCGATCAATCACCGTATGACCATCCAAATGAAGATAAAGACGGTTAGCGAGGTCATCTAAATCCGATAATCGGTCGCGCAAATAGGGATCACTAATTTCTTTCATGCGCCCGCGCGTGTCATCCTGCACGCGTTTGATCGCTGCTTCAGCTGTTAATCCAGTTCTAACCGCATCATTAAGTTTTTTCAACCAGCCCTTGTCATGCGCAAACATTTTATAGGCTTCGAAAATTTCTTGAGATTCATCAGTGAACAGGGAATTTGTGGCAGTGAGTAAAGCGTCTACAGATGACTGCAGCGCATTGACCGCCCTCTCAAGCCTTGTCAGTTCCATAGGGACATCATTGGCAATGGTATGCAAAACCTCAATTCTCGGTTCATGCATCATGGCGTAGCCACTTGCTAGTCCTTCGGCAAGAATACTACCGCCAATTCGGTGGGGGAGTGTCGCGTTTCCGACAGTATCCGAAAATTCTGCTGATGCCACCATCTCCTCGGAACTAACAAGTTCCGCAACTACCATTGCAACTGTTTGAAGAGCTTCAACTTCCTCTTCAGTATAGCTCCGCCGTGTGCGGTTCTGAACAGCCAATACACCGATCACACGACCACCGCGAAGAACCGGTGTCCCGAGCAAAGAATGATATTCCTCTTCGCCTGTTTCAGGTCGATAGGCAAATTGGGGATGGGTTTGTGCGTCAGAAAGATTCAGAGGGCGTGCCTGAGCAGCAATGTCGCCGATTAATCCCTCACCGACGCGTAGTCTCGTCTGATGCACCGCGTCCTTCTTCAGACCTTCTGTCGCAAAAAGCTCAAGAACATCACCGGCACGCATTAAATAACAAGAGCAAACTTCGGCGATCATATTGCCGGCAATCAAGCGAACAATTTCGTCGAGACGCTTTTCCGCATCTCCCCGGCCCGCCATGACCTGATGCAGTTTACGTAAGAGTAATCTCGGTGTGCTGACAGCCAAGCCTGTCATCTACAGGGCGCTCCTCTGGGCTCCATTTTCTGCGAAAGCTTCAGCGGCCTGATCGACAAGTTCTTGCAAAATATCTGCAGTCGGTTGTTCTGATTTGACCATCCCGACACTTTGACCCGCCATAACAGAGCCGAATTCGACATCTCCGTCAATTACCGCCCGCCGCAAGGCTCCGGCCCAAAAATGCTCTATTTCAAGTTGAGCAGTTTCGAAATCCATGTTGCCCGCTTTATATTTGGCAATCACTTCATGTTGGGTTTCGATGAATTTCTTACCGCCCGCATTGTTCAATGCACGCACAGGAATAACAGGGAACTGAGGATCAACTTGGACGGTTGTCACGGCATCCCTGGCGTTAGCACGGATAAAATATTTTTTAAAATTCGGATGCGCGATAGACTCGTTCGCACAGACAAACCGAGTACCAATCTGACAGCCCGACGCTCCCATTCTCAAGTAAGCACTAATTGCCTTTCCGCTACCGATCCCGCCAGCAACAAATACGGGAACGTCAGAAATAAACGGCAGAATTTCCTGTGCCAATACACTTGTCGATACAGGGCCAATATGGCCTCCGGCTTCCATCCCCTCGATAACCAAAGCATCGGCCCCTGAGCGGACGAGTTTTTTCGCCAAAGCGAGAATAGGCGCGAAGCAAACAGTTTTAGCCCCGCCGTCTTTGATTTTATTTATTGTATCTTTTGTCGGAACCCCGCCAGCCAACACAACATGTTTAACTTTATTTTCCAAACATACATCGACCAGCTGATCGAGTTGCGGATGCATAGTTATGAGATTCACGCCAAAAGGTTTATCTGTCAGTACTTGCGTTGCCTTAATTTCGGTATCAAGCAATTCAGGTGTCATCGCACCGCAAGCAATTACACCAAATCCGCCAGCATTTGAAATGGCAGCTACTAGATTACGCTCCGAAACCCAAGACATCGCGCCACCCATAATGGCGTAGTCAGTACCAAGAAACTGGCATCCGCGCTTCCAAGCAGCATCCAGATCGTGAAATCCATTCGTCAATTCATTAGTCATTTTACGGCGCATCCAACTCAAAGGCACTATGCAGGGTTCTGACGGCAAGTTCGGTATATTCTTCCGCAAGCAATACACTTACCTTGATTTCAGACGTCGAGATCACTTGAATATTAATGCCTTTCTCGGCCAACGCAGCAAACATTGTCTGTGCGACACCTGCATGACTTCGCATACCCATCCCAACAATTGACACTTTAACAACATTTGGATCGGGAACAATGGCTTTACAGTTCACATCTTCTTTCAGTTTTTCAAGAACATCCATCGCGCGATCGATGTCCATGCGCCCAACTGTGAATGTCATATCCGTTGCTTTGCCGTCTTCCGACACGTTCTGAACAATCATATCCACATTGACATGGGCATCTGCTAGCGCCCCAAAAACAAGTGCGGCAACACCCGGCTTATCCGCCACCTGCTGCAAAGTTACTTTGGCCTCGTCACGCGTATAGGTGACGCCACTAACCACTTGATGTTCCAAAATATCGTCCTCATCTACTACCATTGTTCCGGGCAGATCTTCAAAACTCGACAATACCTGCAGTTTTACCCGATGCTTCATTGCCATCTCGACAGACCGCGTCTGCAGGACCTTCGCACCAAGAGAGGCAAGTTCGAGCATCTCCTCATACGTAATTTTATCAAGTTTCGCCGCTTTTGTCGCGATCCTTGGATCGGCCGTATATATTCCGTCCACATCCGTGTAGATATCACAGCGATCGGCTTTCAAAGCTGCGGCAAGCGCGACTGCCGATGTATCAGAACCGCCACGCCCCAGTGTCGTTATCCGATTGTCCGCGCCAATCCCTTGGAAACCCGCACAGACAGCTACTTGGTTGTCCGCGAACCGTTTGATAATCTCTTCGCATTGAATTTCTTCGATGCGTGCGGCCCCATGAATTGAGTTCGTGACAACCGGAACCTGCCACCCCAACCAGGAACGTGCGGAAACCCCCAAACCTTGCAATGCCATGGATAATAGTCCGATGGTCACTTGCTCACCGCTGGAAACGACGACATCATATTCACGTGCATCATGTATCGACGATACATCGGAAACGAGACCAATTAGACGATTTGTATCGCCCGACATTGCCGATACCACAACAGCAACATCGTTTCCCGCGTCAACTTCACGTTTTACCTTTTCGGCAATATTCTTAATCCGCTCGACTGTGCCGACAGACGTTCCGCCAAACTTCATTACCAGCCGCGCCATGGCCGTCAACCCCTCCCCTTGCCAAACCGGCAAAGGCGTAAAAATTCGTCTAAAAAACTTAACCGTACACTTCGGTCCTAAAGGAGCGTATACATATACTTATCAGGGCTTGCGGGGCAAGCTCTGCTGCAATTTTAATGCATATTACCCGGCTTTTTTGATCATTCTTCCAAATGAGGTATCTATGAGCGGCCCGTCACAAGCTAAATCGGTAGATCCAACAGAAATTGCAAACTTTTCAGCAATGGCCGATGAATGGTGGGATGAAACAGGAAAGTTTAAGCCGCTTCACAAATTCAATCCGATTCGGATCGGATATGTGCGGGATCAGGTTATCGCCCATTTTGGACTACAAACCGACGACGCAGTGGCGAAGCTTAAACCCTTCAAAGGATTGCGATTTCTGGATATAGGCTGCGGCGGCGGACTGCTCTCGGAACCTATGGCGCGGCTTGGTGCCGATATGGTAAGCGCCGATGCCGCCGAAAAAAATATCCAGATTGCCAGTCTGCATGCGGAAAAAATGGGCATCGACATCGATTACCGTCATACAACGGCGGAAAGCTTGGCGGAAGCGGGTGAAAAATTCGACGTTATCCTCAATATGGAAGTGATTGAACATGTCGCCGATGTCGAAGGATTTGTTGAAGCCTGCTGCAGCCTCCTGTCACCCGGCGGTATCATGTTTGTGGCGACATTGAACCGGACGCCCAAAAGCTATGCTCTGGCAATCGTCGGAGCAGAATATATACTGAGATGGTTACCGAAAGGTACGCATAACTGGAAAAAGTTCCTCAAACCCTCGGAAGTATCGCGCTGCCTTCGCAATGAGGGCTTGCTGATAACAGACCTCGCCGGTGCCGCCTATAATCCGTTCGAGGATCGGTGGCATTTGAGCAAAGATCTGCGTGTCAATTATCTCCTGACATCGACGAAACCGGAATAAATCTCCCACTACCCAATTGACCAATACGTCGTTTATGATTTATCTGGACAATATGATTGTCGAAAGAAAATTGATATGGCTTTGAAAAAATCCCCGTTAGCTCCGTCCTCATTTCCGGATTTTCCTGAAATAGGCGGGGTCCGCTATGCAACCGGCCATACAGGTATGAAATACAAAGATCGTGATGATCTTTTGCTGGCAGATTTTTCTCCGGGAACGACAGTCGCGGGAGTTTTTACAAAGAATTCCATGCCAGGCGCCCCAGTCGACTGGGGCCGAGAGATTTTACCAAACGGCTTGGCACGCGGTCTTGTGGTGAATGCGGGTATCGCCAATGTTTTTACAGGCTCCGCAGGGAAAACAACTGTTGAGGATACGGCAAGTACCGCTAGTCAGTTGTTGGGTGCAAACCGCAATGAAATATATATTGCATCAACAGGGGTGATCGGCGATCCAATTCCAACCGAGAAAATAACCAATCTACTGCCGGAACTTCAAAAGATCCTATCAGCAGGCAACGCTCACAAAGCCGCGGCGACCATTCTCACGACGGACACCTTCGCAAAAGGTGCCACAGCAAGCTGCACCATACAAGGAAGAGATGTGACCATAGCCGGATTTGCCAAAGGCTCCGGTATGATCGCCCCTGATATGGCGACGATGCTTGCCTTTATTTTCACCGACGCAGCGATCCCGGCACCAATTCTCCAGCAATTGCTGGTGGAGGCCAATGAAAGAAGCTTCAATTGTGTAACTGTTGATACAGACACATCCACGAGCGACACGGTTCTTTTGTTTGCAACCGGTACTGCGGAAAACGCGCTACCTAGAAAAGCCGATGATGAAATAATCAGTGACTTTAAACGGGCGCTACACGATGTCATGTCGGATCTTGCGCAGCAAGTTGCCCGCGACGGAGAAGGAGCTAGTAAATTTATCACCGTAAAGGTTTCCGGTGCTGCTTCAGATTCCTCTGCCAAGACAATTGCTCTGGCTATTGCCAACTCACCCCTCGTAAAAACCGCCATTGCAGGTGAAGATGCCAATTGGGGGCGGGTAATAATGGCAGTTGGAAAATCCGGTGAAAAGGCCGACAGAGATAAACTGCGCTTGATGATTGGGGGCGTTCTGGTTGCACAGAATGGCGAGCGGCATCCAGAATATGAAGACAAACAACTCGACCCGCATATGAAAGGTCAGGAAATTGTCATAGATGTTGATGTTGCCGTTGGAAAGGGTACGGCCTTCGCCTGGACCTGTGACCTTACCCACGGATATATTGAAATTAACGCTGATTATCGAAGCTAAACATACTAATGACCCGCCTTCCCACTTTACTCGTTGTCGCAGTCGCCCTTGTTGACGATGACAATCGTGTGCTGATCGCCCAACGTCCGGAGGGAAAAAGTATGGCCGGATTATGGGAATTTCCCGGTGGAAAAGTCGAACCAGGCGAAACCCCAGAATCTGCTCTGATCCGCGAGCTAAAAGAAGAACTCGCTATCGATGTGACGGAAGCCTGTCTCGCACCGTTCACCTTCGCCAGCCACAATTATGAGAAATTTCATTTACTCATGCCACTTTTTGTTTGTCGACGCTGGCATGGCACACCGAAACCGACGGAAGGCCAGACCCTAAAATGGGTGCGTGCCCTCCGGCTCTCCGAATACGAAATGCCTCCCGCAGATATTCCCTTAGTCGCAATGTTGAGAGACTTGCTATAATTTTTCCGCCCACCAAGATTGCGAAATTCCATACGCTAATTTAACCTATTCGGTGTAGACTTAATGCTTCTTTTCTATGAGGTGGGGTGCTTTCCGATGGTCACACTATTGGTTATATTGGGAATAATCGTTGCGATAATAATGTATATTATTGCGATATATAATAACTTTGTTAGCCTGCGAGAACGGGTCAAAGAAGCCTGGAGTGGCATTGAAGTGCAAATGAAACGCCGATATGACCTCATTCCAAATCTCGTAGAAACAGTTAAAGGTTATGCGAAACATGAAGCAGAAACCTTCGAAACGGTTACCCGAGCCAGAAGCGAAGCCATGGCTAATCAAGGCTCGCCGGGGCAGCAAGCCACAAGCGAAAACGTGCTAAGTGGGGCACTGAAGTCATTATTCGCTTTGTCGGAAGATTATCCCGACTTAAAAGCAAACGAGAATTTTATCGGTTTGCAGGAAGATTTATCGGAAATCGAAGACACTATTCAATCGGCAAGACGTTACTACAACGGTGTTGTACGAGATAATAATACGAAAGTGGATCAATTCCCCAGCAACTTAATCGCTCGTTGGTTCGCATTTATCAAAGCTGAATTCTTCGAACTCTCTGAGGACGAAGAGGCCGCACGTCAACCGGTAAAAGTTAGTTTCGACTGACACGTCTCTTGCCATTTTACTATTTTGAAACCATCACCATGAACATGAGCACCAATCAAAAGAAAAAACACTACGGCCTGACAAAGAAAATCTACAGTTTTTTGGCGGTTTTCTTGGCCATATGGATTTTGGGCTGCAATCCATCCTTCGCCCGTGAGTTTATCCGGAATTTTGAAAGCGATATCTGGATTCATGCCGATTCAAGCCTGACTGTTCGTGAAACCATCTCCGTTTATGCTGAAGGCCGGCAGATAAAGCGTGGCATTTTTCGGGATTTTCCAACCGATTACAAAGATCAATATGGCAACGCTGTTCGGGTGGGTTTTACTGTCGAAAAGGTTATGCGCAACGGTTCAGAAGAGCCTTTCCATACTGTCCGACAGGGAAATGGCATTCGCGTCTATATCGGCGATAAAGACACTCGAATTCCGAAAGGGCTCCATAAATATGTCCTGAAATATAAAACGACCAGGCAGATTGGTTTTTTCGACGATTTTGATGAACTCTATTATAATGTAACCGGTAATGGATGGGCCTTCGAAATAGAAAAAGCGAGCGGCCGGGTACATCTTCCCTCTGGCGCCGACGTTTTACGGGCGAGCGCTTACACGGGGTATCAAGGAGAGAGTGGCAGCACTTATTCACGGCAAAATTTTTCAGATGGCGTTGCCTTTGAAACCACGCAGCCACTAGCACCGCAACAGGGCCTGACAATTGCCGTTTCATGGCCAATTGGCTTTGTTGAAAAACCAACGGAAATTGACCAGGCAACTTATATCCTGAAAGACAATGCTGTTCTGTTCGTTGGAATAGTAGGCGTTTTTATTCTTTTCCTTTACTACGCCGTCGTTTGGATCCGTGTCGGCAAAGACCCGACACCGGGGACAATCATCCCGTTATTCGAACCGCCGTCGGGCTATTCGCCCGCCGCCGCTCGCTACATTATGAACTCCGGTTTCGATAACAAAATATTTGCAGCTGCCATTATCAGTATGGCTGTAAAAGGCTTTTTGGAAATAGAAGAAGATGTCAGCGGGAAATATACCCTGATCAAAATTAACGGCCGGCAAAAGTTATCTCCCGGAGAAAAAGCAGTTGCAGGGTATTTATTCTCGAACAGCCGCAAAAGCGTAAAGCTTGAACAAGGTAACCACCGGACCTTGCAAAACGCAAAAAGCGGTTTGAAATCATGGCTGCGAACGGAATTTGAAACCATTTATTTCAAGAAAAATACGGCATACTTTGTACCTGGTGTCGCCATTTCTGCTGTTATTTTTGGGGTAATGATTGCAACATCACATGACCCGCACGCTATGATTTTCATTGCCTTGTGGCTGAGTATCTGGACCATCGCAATTTATTTTCTTATTAGGCGAAGCTGGCGCGCGTGGCAAGTAGTCCTATCCGGCGGCGGCTCGCGAGCCCTTATTGGAGCGATAGTGTCTTCTGTATTTGCCGTACCATTTGTTATTGGGGAATTTGTCGGTTTATCAACCTTTGTCGGCATTTCCTCTCCGTTCGCGGCGGCTCTGTTTGCCGTTCTTCAATTGATGAATATTTCGTTCTATCATCTTCTAAAAGCGCCGACGCTGCTTGGCCGTAAAATGATGGACAGCTTCGCAGGATTTTCTGAATTTCTTTCCGTGGCCGAAAAGGATCGGATGAATTTCAGAAACCCGCCGGAAAGAACACCTGAATTGTTTGAAGAATTTCTACCCTACGCTCTGGCCTTGGATGTAGAGCAGGCTTGGAGTGAACAATTCTCAGACAAACTCCAATTATCTGAACAAGGCCCGTGGCGTCGGGAATATAAGCCGATTTGGTATCGAGGCCGTCATTTCAATATCGAAAACCTTACGGGATTTTCATCGTCTTTATCAAACGGATTCACGTCCGCAATTTCTTCAGCCTCAACTTCTCCCGGCAGTTCCAGCGGCTCATCTGGAGGAGGATCATCCGGCGGCGGCGGTGGCGGTGGCGGTGGCGGAGGTTGGTAAATTTCGATCGAAATTTCTACTGGATCTGCATTCCAAGATATGCAAATTAAAGGCTGGCAGGTGGATTTTCTCCTCATCCACTTGCCAGCCAGGAAACCTATTTCCCCCAAAAACATTGCTTTGAGAACAAATGGTGAGAAAGGTACCAACTAACTCATATTTGTTAGGTCTACCCTTCCAGACTAACAATTTTTGTTTCGGTGGCAAGGGAAATAGCTGCCAACTGTGGTTACATTCCCCCATCCGTGTTACGCAATTCTTCGAAGGTCTTTTTTATCAAAGCGCGCGTTTCTTCATACATATCCAGAGATTGATCCAGATATTTTTGACTTGGTTTAATGATTGTCCGACGTTTGTCTGATGGGTCTTTTTCAAGAAGGACAGCGCCGTCCGCCACCATCTGTTTTAGCGTTTTTTGCAAACTTGACCGCGCCAATCCGGTGAGGGATGCCATTGTCTCAATATCAATTTCACGACGCGTCATACGGCGCGTACCGAGTGCCGCGCCAACGAGATACCTGTTCTTGGACGCACCTTTATCCCGCCGCCCCTGAATAGTGCGAATATTTCTCCAAAATTTGTTTAGAATTTGAAATTCAATGGCCGACATTTCACGGTCGGACAGTATTTCTTCAATCGTACGCATTTCCCAACCAAACATGAATGAAACGTCACAAGCAATTAACTCTTATTATCATATGAAATCGGCCGACGTGGCAATCTTATTCTTGTAAAAAATGATCTTTTAGCGTGTATTAATAATATTAAATTCTAAAATTTGGAAAGGAACACTTACTCTCCTAGCGTTTCGGTCAATTGCACTACGCCGCTTCCGCGCTTAGATGGTTGTTGCTGGCTTTCATGGGGTGACCATCCGGTCATATATATAATTTGGAAGGTTGCTGGAATATATCCATCTTCATCTTCGAAATATTGCTGATATAATTCAGCCGTCCGTAACAAAATCTTTTGTCCTGTCAGAGATTTCTTGCGACTTAACAATGAATTTGTTTCTCCCATACCCCTCAGTTCCTTCATCAGTGAAAAGGCATCTGTATATTTTAACGTTATTGTATCAATGTCCGTCACCGGCAGAGCAAACCCTGCACGTTGCAAAAGTGCCCCGGCATCGCGAACTTCCGTGAACGGCGAGATTCGTGGACTGACACCTCCGGATACTTCAGACTCGGCTTCAGCCAGGCAGATTTTGAGCTCCCGAAGGCTATCAGAACCGAACAATGCACCAAGAAACAATCCATTCGGTTTAGTGATTCTCGCTATTTGAGCCAATGCTCCGGGCAAATCATTTGTCCAATGCAATGAAAGTACACTGCCAATAAGATCAAAGGAATCCGGTGCAAAGGGCAAGAATTCTTCGTCGGCGACGACCGAAATTGTTTCCAACTGTTCAATCATGACATAGCTTAAGTCTGCACTAATAACCTGCGTCACAGGTTTGACAGCATTAAGTTGAGCACCGAAAGAGCCTCCACGGCACCCTAAATCCAACGCAAGATCAAAATTTTCCGTAATATCAAGTAAACGCTCGGCCAGCCGTCTAGCAACTTCATCAAACAGAAATCGGTGTTTTGGCCAGTCGACGAGAGAGGCACGATCCCTATGGAGACGAACCGAATGACGATCAAAAAGAAGATTTTCGGTATTCAATAGTATCGGCTTTTTCATTGGGTCGTTATGACATTTCTCCCGGATCTTAACAATCGCTCAATTGCTCACTCGCAAAACCTGTTTTTAAATTCGTATTATTCTATTAAAATGGCCGCTATGCGTCAGCCTTCATACAGAAAACTAAAACCTGTGCTTAAACTTATCCTAGATGCTTTGTTTCCGGCGGGCTGCTTGAAATGCGCAGAACCGATTAATACACCGGGCAATCTATGTGCAAAATGCTGGCCGACCATTACCTTCCTTTCGACACCCTGTTGCACAACATGCGGTTATCCTTTTGAATTTGACGGCGGTCTGGATTTACAATGCGGAAACTGCCTCAGAACGCCACCGCCCTTTCGGCAAGCTAGATCTGTGCTAAAATATGATGCACATAGTCGCGACATGATACTTGCCTTTAAACATGCGGACCAGACGGACCGAGGCCCCTCATTTGCAACCTGGATGTATAGGACAGCACCAAAGCTCGTGGATAATTGCGACTATATTTGTCCTGTGCCATTGCATCCATATCGTTTAATGAAACGCCGCTTCAATCAATCTGCTCTTCTTGCAATTGAACTTTCCAAATTAACCGGCCGGCCAGCCATACCTGACCTGTTAAAAAGGACAAGGCCTACACGATCACAAGGAACATTGAGTGCTACTGCGCGTCATAAAAACGTTAAGGGTGCCTTTCGAGCAACTTCAAGGCATTTTCCTAAAATAGAAAATGCACGAATTTTACTTATTGATGACGTATATACGACAGGAGCGACAGTTGAGGCCTGCAGTAACAGTTTGTTGACTGCAGGAGCTCAACAAGTTGACGTCTTGACCTTTTGTCGGGTTGTTCGGACATCTAACGTCGCTATATAATGCAATGCGGCGCGCATACTAATTAAAGAATAGAGTTACCAGTTATGAAAAATATAGAAATATATACGACGATGTTTTGTCCTTTCTGTTCACGAGCCAAAAAGTTATTGAATCAAAAAGGTGTCGCTTATAAGGAAATTGATGTGACTGTTTCCGGTGACCTGCGGCAGGAAATGACAAAAAGAGCTCGTGGTTCTTACACGGTTCCACAGGTTTTTGTCGACGGTGAGCATATTGGTGATTGCAATTACCTGTATATGTTGGATGACGCCGGAAAACTGGATCCTATTTTGGGCAAGTCCTGAAGGATTGGTCGGAGAAAAAAATGCCTACATTTAAAGCAGCTTGCGTCCAACTCACTTCAAAAACGGATGTTCACGAGAATTTGAGGATTACGACGGAACTTATTCGTGAAGCCGCGGCGGAGGGCGCTATCTTTATTGGGACACCTGAAGTGACCAATATGTTGGAACCACATAAAGCAGCGGCCCGTGAAAAAGCGCAATTGCAAGAAGACGATGTAACGCTTGCTCGTTTTCGTCAGCTGGCTGATGAGTTGAATATCTGGATTTTGGCTGGATCATTGGTCATCAAAAAACCTAATGACGAACGCCTGGCGAACCGGTCCTTCCTCATCCGGCCTGACGGTACGATTGCCACTCAGTATGACAAAATTCATATGTTTGACGTGGAACTGGATAACGGGGAATCACATAAGGAAAGTCGGGCCTATGCGCCGGGAGACGAGGCCATTCTAGCAAAATCACCCTGGGGACAAATTGGGCTTTCTGTCTGTTACGATGTGCGGTTTGCGCATTTATATCAGACTTTAGCTCAAGCCGGCGCCACTATTTTTACTGTTCCAGCAGCATTTACACATACAACCGGCCTCGCCCATTGGGAGATTCTTCTCAGGGCAAGAGCAATCGAAAATAGCGCCTTTATAATTGCGCCGGCTCAGTGTGGACAGAATTCCGAAAAAAGAAGAACATACGGTCATTCCATGATTATCAATCCTTGGGGCGAGGTATTGGCAGAAATGGGGGAAGAACCCGGCTTTATCACAGCTGATATCGATACAGATGAAATAGTACGGCGACGTCAGCAAATTCCGAATCTGCGAAATAATCGCGAATTCACAATATCTCCTTCCGATAGAGTCGTGACAGCTGCCGAATAGACTCCCTTAAGACTTCTTTATTGCGGCGATCGATTGACGCATTGCTGGCGCCGGGTCTTTGGTAGCGCCGTGAAAATAATCAATTATATCGAATTTCTTTCGGCATAAGTTTTTCAGCTCATCCGGTGCCAATAAGAAATCCGGATTGCGCGGCCGTCCAAATTTTTCATTTCCCTGCGCAAAAGTA
>Ga0315336_1002434_pt1 | contig 28484 bp, 26 predicted proteins | sample ASW5metaG_FD_204512 | JGI IMG/M metagenome (GOLD analysis project Ga0315336, IMG submission 204512) | Ammonia-oxidizing marine archaeal communities from Monterey Bay, California, United States - ASW #5 | ecosystem: Environmental > Aquatic > Marine > Intertidal zone | place: USA: California... | reverse complement strand
CCTGGCCGACCGTCCTCGCGATGCCGACGGGCCGGCCCTCGGCCTCCGCTCCGAGCGGGCCGGGGTCGTCCGAGACTTCATCGAGCAAGGCCCGGAACACCCGCCCGATCAGCGCCTCGTTTCGTTCCGAGGAGATCATCCGTTGAACGTCCATCAGTCGCTCGAGGCGCTCCCGCTTCAAAGAATCCGGGATCTGGTCGGGCATGTCCGCCGCCGCAGTACCGTCCTCCACCGAGTACGTAAACGCGCCCACCCGATCGAAACGGAGTTCCTCGAGGAGGTCGATCATAGCGCTGAAATCGTCCTCAGACTCCCCCGGGAATCCGACGATGACCGTCGTCCGGAGCGTCACGTCGGGTACCGCTTCCCGGATCCAAGCCACGCGCCCCCGTATGACTGCCTGCCGCTCTGGTCTACGCATCGCTTCGAGCATCTTGTCGCTCCCGTGTTGGAGCGGCATGTCGAGATAGGGAAGGACCACGTCTTCGCGGGCCATCAACTCGACGATCTCACGACTGATACCCGACGGATACATGTAAAACAGGCGAAGCCACGCCACGTCCGTGTCCGACACCAAGGCCCGCACCAAATCCGCGAGGAGAGGTGCCGAGGAATCCTTTCTCCGCAAGTCACGCCCATACCAGGTCGTGTCTTGGGAGATGATGTTCAACTCCTTCACGCCTTGCCTCACCAGAGCCTGAGCCTCGGCCACCAACTCGGGGAGCGGCGCCGACCGGTGCAGTCCACGAAAGCTGGGGATAGCACAGAACGCACAGGTGTGGTCACATCCCTCGCTGATCTTGAGAAAGGATGTGTGGGAGGTCTCCGTGGAAAGGATCCGAAGCGGCCGCTCCATCGTCGGCACGCCCTCCATCGAATCCGGGAGAAAACCCCCGCGTCGGAGTTCGGGTACGAGAGAGGCCATCTCCGCGAGGCCCAGGAAGAGATCGACCTCAGGTATCTCTGCCTGGAGTTCATCCTTGTACCGCTGGACCATACATCCCACCGCGACCACCACGCGGACGCGGCCCTCCTCCTTGAGTCGGCACGCCTCCAGGATGGTCTCGATGGACTGCTCCTTGGCCGATTCGATGAACCCGCAGGTGTTCACGACGACCACATCCGTGCAATCGATGTCTGATGACACGCGGGCGCCGTGCCCCACCAACGCCGCCATCATTTTCTCAGAATCCACGGTGTTCTTGTCACACCCTAGCGTCACGAGGCCGATCTGAGGGCCGTCGGCGGGTCCGATGGGATCGATCGTGAGCCGCACCGCTTCCACGTCTCGCGACACGGCGGATCGGATCGGATCGGGGGCCAAGGGAAAAACCGGTAAGGCCCCGGAAGGCTGTTGAAGAGGTACAGTGGGTCGCGTTGGGGATGCCACGGTCTCAGGCCCTAGGCGGAGCGACGACACCATAGTCGTGGCTACGGTTAGGAACTCCAACAACGGGGATGAGGCCGTGCCACCCAAACCCTTCAACGTGCAAGGTCATGCCCCATTCATGGTCGTGGGCACAGGGCGGTTGTCCGGTTGACCCTGCGTCTCTCCCCCTCGCCGTAGCGTTGCTACGCCTCGTCGTCGTTCCTTGTCTGAACGCGCACAAGCGCCATGTGCGCGACCCACTGTACCTCTTCAACAGCCTTCTTTTCTTCATCCCGGAGTCACCCTCGCGCCTTCGGTTGGCGTCATCACCCGCGCACCTTCGGGTGGCACGAAGCGGAATAGTTCGTCCGGAAGTTCGATGTCCACCTTGATGTCGGAGAAACGAAGCTTGCGGATCGATTCGTTCGTGTCGTGGATGTCCACGGCCGTGATCAAGTAGCTTTCGACATCGAACCAAACCACCGCAGATCGGAAGCCCGCGGGCCGCAAGCCAACAGCCTCCCTCGGCGTCAACGTGACCTTGTGGGACATGCCCTCGCCCATCGGCTCCCGGCCTTCGTGCGCCGCCTCGAACCGCCCGCGTGGATCTTCTAGAAGGTTCTCGAAGAAGTTGAACCCGCCCCCGGCTCTCTCCGCCGAGAAACGCATTACCTGCCTGTCATCCTGGCTGGGATAGAAAGTCCAAGCGAACTCCCCGTCCACAACCACCAGATCCCCCTCCGGGTCTGTGAAGCGCATGGAAAAACGATCGGGCTGCCGCAGGCAAACCCTGCCCTCACTCGATACGGTCTGCCTCAGGAGCGTGAGCTCGACCATCTGGTGGAAGCGCGCACACAGGGTTTCGACGCCGTAGTAACGATCACTAGCGGCATACAATACCTGGTGGGCTTGGCCGTCCTGGCCATCCAGCGAAGGTGGCACGGAGACGAGAGAGACCAGCAGAAGCGGAAGCATCATCACGTGGCGCGACTTGTTCATGCGCCGTCCATACACGGTGGGCAACAGGCCCGTTCCGAGGGAGAATCGGCCTGGACCTCGTGTCATCACATTCCTCGGTTCGCGCAGATCGACTCCAACTCGTCGAGGCCGACGAGCACCTCCCTCGCCTTCGAGCCCTCGGACGGACCCAGAATCCCAGCATCGTGGAGCTGATCCACAATCCGAGCGGCCCGCCCGTAGCCGATCTTGAGCTTACGCTGGAGCAGCGACGTCGAGCCCTGCTGCTGCCGCACGCACACTTCGCCAGCGGAGCGGAACAGATCATCCCAATCCGCCGAGCCAACGGCACCGAACGCCATCTCGGCCTCCTCCTCGAAGACCCGCATCTGTTCCAGGATGTCCGATTCCGTCGTCGCCTCAGTCTCGTCCATCGCCGTGTTCTGTAGTTCGATCTGTTCCCCATACCACCCCATCATGCGGTCGGTCTCCGCCGTGGAGATGTAAGCGCCCTGAATCCGGACGGGCTCACTCGAGCCCGGTGGAAGAAAAAGCATATCCCCGTTGCCGAGCAAGCTGTCGGCGCCGTTCTGATCGAGGATCGTGCGCGAATCGGTCTTCGACGCCACGCGGAAAGCGATGCGGGACGGAAAATTCGCTTTGATGAGTCCGGTGATGACGTTCACGCTCGGGCGCTGCGTGGCTACGATCAGGTGAATTCCGATGGCCCGAGCCTTTTGGGCCAAATAGGTGAGTGGCTTCTCCACCTCACTCTGCACGGTCATCATGAGGTCCGCCAACTCGTCGACCACCACGACAACGTAAGGTAGGACCCCGGCATCGTAGATCCATCGGTCCGGATCGTTGTCGCCGCCTCTCGGCTCGAAATGCCGAAGGGTCACGCCCTTCTCCACTCGTTCGTTGAACTCGAGGATGGAACGCACACCATTCACGCTCAACAGGTTGTAGCGGCGGTCCATCTCAATGACCGCCCACTTGAGAAGGCCCGCGGCATCTCGCGGGTCCGTGACCACTTTGTGGCGGAGGTGCGGCAACAGACGATACGTGGAGAGTTCCACCATCTTGGGATCGACCATGAGAAGCCTCAAGGTCTTGGGTGTGTGGCGGTATACCAAGCTGGTAATGATCGTATTGAGACAAATCGACTTACCGGATCCGGTGGCGCCTGCAATGAGGATGTGAGGCATCTCGCGGAGATCGGCCACGTAGGGCTTTCCGTTGAGATCCTTGCCGAGTGCCAACGGGAGTTCGGCGCGACTGCGTTGGTAGGTTGGTGAGTCGAGAATGTCGCGAAGGCGGACGACCTCGGGCTCCGGGTTGGGGATCTCCACACCGACAGCGCCTTTGCCGGGAACCGGTGCCACTATGCGAATGCTCTTCGCCTTCATCGCCAGAGCCAAGTCGGCGTCGAGGTTGGCGATCTTGCTAACTTTCACGCCCGGTGCGGGAATGACCTCATACTGAGTGACCACGGGACCCGTCGTGCGGCCACCGATCGCGCCTTCTACATTGAACGTCCTAAGCTTTTCGATGAGAACCTCGCCCAGCGCGTCGAGCTCCCGCTCCATGTCATGGCGATGTTTGTCATCGGCGGCCGACATGAACTCCATCGGGGGGAGCCCCGTCTCGGATAGATCCCCCTCCGCAAGCGGATCGGGCCGCATGCTTCCGCCCTCACGGTCCTCTTCGTGTCCGTCCCCTTTGTCGTCTCTATCCTCGTCTCCACCCCCCGGCCCCTCTGCGTAAGGCTCCTCATCGCTCGCCTCGGCACCATCATCGAAGTCATCCTCTCCCTCGACCGCTCCGTCGCCCTCCAGGAGATCCATCGGCGGCGTTCGTTCCAGCTTGTCTCTCGAGCGCTCGTCCCACCACGCCTTGAGGCGTTCCCCCAAGGAGAGGAGGACGCGAGCCCCTCGCGCCAACACTCCCGTCCCTTGCGCCATGCCGTGCGCCAAGGACCGCAGCGGATTCCACCCTAAGGTGCCCACCGATAGAATCACGAGGAGTAGCAGGATGAAAAGGACCGTCCCCAGAAAACCGAAGGCCGTCATGAGGGGAGGACCTGCCACCTCACCCCACAGGCCGACCCTCTCCGGTTCCTGGCCGAGAACGCTGAGGCCGACTGGCGCAACCAGCAGGATACCACCCATGAGAATTGAAAGGCGCGCCGTCCACCCCACGGACAGCCAGTCGCTCGCCCGAAGTCCGCCAACCAGGAGGAGTCCGGGCAGGAAAAACGCCGCGACACCCACGAGGGTGGTCAGCACACGCTGCACGGTCTCTCCGACCACGCCCACCATATTTCCGGACGGGAACCACTCCGCACCCCTCGTGCCTAGAACCGACACGGGGATGAGCGCGGCGAGAAGGAAGAGGGCCACCGCCAACAGGCCAGCGGCCATGATGTCCCGCTGTTGCTTTTGAGACAGCATCTAGAAGGCTGTTGAAGAAGTACAGTGGGCCGCCACCCGTGCTATCGCACGGGTACCCGGGATGCCAAGGTCCCAGGCCCTAGGCGGAGCGACGGCGCCATAGCATTCGCTATGGTTAGGAGCTCCAACAATGGGGATCGGGCGATGCCGCCCCAACCCTTCAGCCTGTAAGGTCATGTCATTCATGTTCGTGGACACAGGGCGGTTGTGCGGTTGATCCTGCGTCTCTCCTCCTCGCCGTAGCGTTGCTACGCCTCGTCGTCGTTCCTTGTCTGAACGCGCACAAGCGCCATGTGCGCGACCCGTTGTACTGCTTCAACAGCCTTCCGAATCCTCTAAGCGTCGGGCCCCGAGGACCCCGCATCGGGGGAACGCAACTGGATGACCCGATTGTCCATCTCGGGCACTACGGAGTGGCGATCCATTTCGGCGCAAATCTCCAGATCATCTTGGAGTCCGATCTCAATCAAGCGTTTGCCCGTCGAAGTGGCCGCGAGGAAATGAGCGTTGATACGGAAAGTGAGCGCCATCTCGACTGCTCCCATCGCGGCGTCGTTGAGCTCGACCTCGACGTCGGCCGCCGCCCGTATGCGCTGCACCAGCGCTCCGGCACAGACGGCGTCATCGAGTGAGAACAACCCCCCCATCCCGGCGCACACGATGGCGAGCGAATCGGCCTCCATCGCCACCGCCGCGACCGCGCTCAGATTCATGAAGCTGCAGATCAAGACCCGCACCGCATCTTCGACAAGGAAGAAGGCGCGTGTCCCGTTCGTGGTGCTCATCACCAACCGTTTTCCGGCCACCACTTCGGCCAAGAACTCCCGGGGAGAATTCCCGAGGTCGAATCCCTCGATCTTGAGTCCGCGGGCCTCACCGCACAGAATCGTGTCCTCCCGTCCAAGAGAGGACACCAACTTGATCGCCTCTTCGGTCGAGGGGGCCGGATAGACCCCCTGGGCGCCGTTGACGAGCGCCTCGACCACCGAGCTCGTCGCACGCAGGACATCGATCACCACGACCGTGCTCCCGGTCAGGTCGGGCAACGGGGCAGCCGGCTCGAAATGGACGTCGATTTTCATCAGTTTCCGGATCGCTCACTCAGAAAACGGTCTACGAATCCGGTGTCCACGCCACCGGCCATGAATTGCTCATCTCGCGTAATATCGCCGAGGAACTCAATCGTGGTGCTAATCCCCTCGATCACGAAGGATTCGAGGGCATGCCGCGCCCGCACGATGGTCTCTTGCCGATCCTTGCCGCTGACGATCAGCTTGGCAAGCAGCGAATCGTAGTACGGGGGTACCTGATAACCACTGTACAGATGTGTATCGAGCCGAACACCGGGTCCACCCGGGGGGTGGAACGTGGTGATCGGGCCCGGAGACGGTGCGAAGCCGCGTAGGGCGTCCTCGGCGTTTATGCGAAATTCGATGGCGTGCCCTCGCACATGGGGGATTTCGCTGGGGAACGACAGTGGCTCGCTGGCCGCCACACGAATCTGCTCCTTCACGAGATCGAGTCCCGTCGTGACCTCTGTGACCGGATGCTCCACCTGAATCCGCGTGTTCATCTCGATAAAATAGAACGATCCCTCACCATCGACGAGGAACTCGACGGTACCGGCCCCCACATAGTCGATCCCTTTCGCCGCGAGTACCGCCGCCTCACCCATGGTTTCTCGCAACTCGGGCGTCAGAACCGGCGAGGGGGCCTCTTCAATAAGTTTCTGATGTCTGCGCTGGATAGAGCAATCTCGCTCACCGAGATGGACCACTCTGCCCTGCTGGTCGCCGAACACCTGAAACTCGACATGCCTCGGTTGTATGATGCATTTCTCGAGGTAGACATCCGGATCGTCGAACGCCGCTCTGGCCTCGTTACGGGCCGCCTGGAACAGGTCCGTAAAGCTTTCGGCATCGTGCGCAATCCGCATCCCCTTCCCTCCCCCACCCGAAGAGGCCTTGATCATGACCGGGAAACCGATCTCGACCGCGACTCTCTCAGCCTCGCCGGGATCCGAGATGACCCCTTCTGAACCGGGTACGGTGGGCACACCCAGATCCATCATGGTCCGACGGGCAGTCGCCTTGTCGCCCATCAAGCGGATCTGATCAGGGCTCGGGCCCACGAACACGATGTCCGAACGCTGACAAATTTCACTGAACTCAGCGTTCTCCGCCAAAAAGCCGTATCCGGGATGGATGGCCTCGGCCCCCGTCACGTCCGCCGCCGATATGATTCGGGGGATGTTCAGGTAGCTATCCCTCGCTGGTGCCGGTCCGATGCAAACGTCCTCGTCCGAAAAGCGGACATGGAGCGACTCACGATCTGCCTCAGAGTACACGGCCACCGTCTTCACGCCGAGCTCGTGGCACGCCCGAATGATCCGTAGGGCTATCTCGCCACGATTAGCAATCAGCAGCTTCTTGAACACTCAGCCAACCTCGAAGGGGTCAAGATGCCCCCAGGCTTCCATCACGGGGAAACGCGAAACAGTACCTGTCCAAATTCGACGGGTTCGCCATTCTCGACACAGATCTCACGGATTACGCCCGAGACCTCACATTCGAACTCATTCATGAGCTTCATTGCTTCGATGATGCAAAGCGTTTCACCCGGCGAGACGGTGGCGCCCAGTTCGACGTAGGACGCAGCATCCGGCGCCGGCGACCGATAGAAGGTGCCGACCATGGGAGATTGGACGTCGATCAGCCCGGAATGCGCCGACGGGGTCGCAGCGGACGGTCCGCCACCCTCAGGGGCCACAGTGTGTGCAGCAGAAACGACGGGTACAGCCGTTGGCGCCGAGTCAGGGCCCGCCGGTACTGTCGACGCGGGTCCAGCAGCGGCAGAAGGCGTTTTTGCGAGCCGGATACGCGTCCCCCCCCGCTCGATCTCGATGGAATCCACTCCACTCTCGTCGAGCGCTTTGATGAGACTCTGAACGAAGTCCAGATCCATCATGACGACGCGCGGGTCAGGTACTTTTCTTCCCGGCGATCCACTTTGACCACGTCTCCCTGTTCGATGAAGAGCGGCACCTGAATCACGGCACCCGTCTCCAGGGTCGCAGGTTTCGTGCCGCCCTGGGCCGTGTCGCCTTTGAATCCGGGGTCGGTGAGGGTCACCGTGAGTTTCACAAACTGAGGTAGCTCGACACTGATGACGGTGCCGTCGTGGACCAGACCCTCGCACTCCATGTTCTCCTTCAAGTACTTGAGCTGGTCTTCACCGAGCAGATCTCCGGAGATCGGAATCATCTCGTAGGTCTGCTGGTCCATGAAGTGGTAGAGCTGCCCGTCCGAATAGCTGTATGTCACTGGGCGGCGCTCCAGTCGCACATTGGTCACCTTCTCGCCCGCACGGTAGGTCTTGTCCACCACGGCGCCATTGAGGACGTTCTTGAGCTTTGTTCGCACGAACGCCCCACCCTTGCCCGGCTTCACATGCTGGAAATAGATGAGGGTCCAGAGTTGGCCATCGATATCTAGCACCAGGCCGTTACGAAAATCCGCAGTCGAAGCCATAACACCTTGTCAGATTTAGGATATAGAAAGCTGTTGAAGGAGTACAATGGGTCGCGTTGCGGATGGCACGGTCCCATATCCTAGGCGGAGCGACGACGCCATAGCATTCGCCACGGCTAGGAGCTCCAACAACGGAGATGGGGCCGTGCCACCGCAACCCACCAACGTGTAAGCTTATGTCATAAATGGGGAAGGGCACAGGGCGGTTGTGCGGTTGATCCTGCGTCTCTCCTCCTCGCCTGAACGCGCACAAGCGCCATGTGCGCGACCCACTGTACTTCTTCAACAGCCTTCAAGCGGCGCTACTCGCCGGTGATTCGGGCCACGAGCCCTCTAAGCGCTAGAAGATAGCCCTGAGGTCCAAAACCTAGAACCACCCCGGCGGCTACCGGCGAAAGATACGAATGGCCCCGGAAATCCTCTCGGGCGGTCGTATTGGAGAGGTGAACTTCCACGAACGGGAGCCCCACACCCACCAGCCCATCACGAAGAGCCACGCTCGTATGGGTCAGCCCTCCGGGATTGATCAAAAAGCCGTCGACCCGCTGGCTGGCCTCCTCCAAGAAGTCGAGAATGGCTCCCTCCGAGTTGGACTGGAGCGTTTCGACCTCCACGCCCAACTCGGAGCCCAGAGATTCCACAGCACCGGTGATGTCGTCCAGCGTGTCGGTTCCGTAGACCTCGGGTTCTCGACGCCCGAGCAGGCCGAGGTTGGGCCCGTTGATGAGTGCGATGCGCACGTTGTTGGCCTCCCTAATCGCTTAGAAGCTTCCGTTCTCTACAACCGGAACCGATTTATCGAAGGAACGGGTCATCCGTCCGGCTCGAGCGACTCTATGGGCACAGTCTGCCGTGCGTCACCAATCCCGAGGGAGCCTGGCTCGAGCGACTCCAACTCAGCCAGCCGACGACGACGGACCAGGGCTTGATCATCCGGATCAGCCGCGATCAGCTTTCGGTAAACCTCGATCGCATTGTCGACAGCCCCCTGACTCGCGTATAACTCAGCAAGCGTTTGTGTGTAGATCTCACCGCCGACCGGCCCCACGTCGGACGCAGCATCGTCTCCGTCGGGCGCCAGAGATCGGATGGGCACAACGGGACGGACGGCACCGTTCGGCAGCGGGGCGGGCGCGCCGGTCACGTCCGGCGCCAGAGAGACGATCGGAACCGCAGGCCGGTGATCCGCGGGCGCGAACGAGGCGATGGGCACGACCGGACGTTCATCATCAGTCGTGGCCACGGCCGGCGCCTCGGTCGCTTTTTTTACCACCATCTTGTCCCGATACGTCTGGGCCCGCTCATCATCGATCAACTCAGCGATGGCGGCCTGTGCGAGCGAGTTCTCCGCGTCCAACTCCAGAACCCGCTTGAATGAGCGCATGGCATCGTCCGGCTCTTGCCGGGAGCGGTGTACCCAACCCGCCACCATATGGGCGGACGCGAAATCGGGATGTGCACCAAGCCCTTCTTGAATGACGGTCAGCGCCTTGCCAAGGTCACCGAGTCGGCGGTGGGCCTCCGCCAGGGGCACGAACGCCCTACCCTGCGGGTCCTTTTCCGACTTGTACAGTCCTTCTAGTCGGTCGATCTGTTGATTCAGAGACTCGGACACACCGAACTCCCCGGACGAACTGGAAAAAGACGAGGGGCGCGCTTACAGGGCCACAGACGCGAGGAAGATACTGATTTCGCCGAAATCGTGTCAACGAGAGAGGTTGAAGGAGCCCCACACCGACCATTACCTTTCTTGGCCTTTTCGCGTATGATCACGCGGAGGTGATCGAGCACAAGACTCGCTGAGGAGTTGCCGTTTCATGATGCGTCAAATGCGGGAAAACACGAAGTGGATCATGCTGGTGACGGCGGTCGCCTTCGTGGGCCTGATGGTGTTCCAGTGGGGAATGGACATCACCGGGCGAAGCGGCCTCTCAATCGGTGAAATCGGTAGCGTCAACGGCGCACCGGTACCGTACGAGGCATTCAATCAAGCGTACCGCTCGCTTTACGATCAAGTTCAAGCTTCGCAGGAGGATCCCGTCACGACCCAACAGGTCAGTGACATTGAGGACGCGGCTTGGGACGAAGTCGTCAACCAGGTCCTGATCCGGCAAGAGTTGAACCGGCGAGGGATCGTGGTGACGGATGACGAGTTGCTGAGGGAAGCACGCTTCAATCCGCCTCCGCAATTCCAGACGAGCCCTGCGTTCCAAACCGACGGATTGTTCGATATCCAGAAGTACCAGGCCTTCCTCGCCTCGCCTACCGTCGACGATCTGATGCTGCTCCAACTCGAGATGTACTACCGGGACGTCATCCCGCGGAGCAAGCTGATGCGGCAAGTGTCGTCTGACCTTTACATCACGGATGCCGCGCTCTGGGACGAGTACCGGGACCGCAACGAGCAAATCTCGGTCCGCTACGTCGCTCTCAATCCCGCGCAGCGGATTGCCGACTCCCTTGTCACGGTGACGCCCGCGGAGGTGAACCAATACTACGACGACCATGAAGAGGAGTTTGCGCTTCCGGCGCAGGCCACCGTCCGGGCGGTCATCATCGACAAGACTCCCGCGCCCGAAGACACGCTGGCCATGGGAGAACTCGCCGCTGAGCTGAGGCAACTGATCATCGACGGCGAGGAATTCGAGGATATGCTTGTGCAGCCGGGAGTCGGAACCGGGTCGGGAGACCTAGGCTGGTTTACGAGGGAGAGCATGCCCGCGGACTTCACCGATGCCGCCTTCACAGCCACCGTCGGTGAACTCACGGAGCCGGTGAGAACCTCGTTCGGCTACCACTTGATCGAAGTACAAGAACAAACGGAAGACAGTATTCAGGCCCGCCACATCTTCGTTCCGTTTGCGCGCACCGAGGAATCCGAACTCGCGCTCCTCACGCTTGCCGACTCGCTGGAGGCCCTTGGCGAGTCACGCACTTTGGCGGAAGCTGCTCTGAGTCTGGGTCTCGGCGTCGAGACCGCGTATCTGAGCGCTGAATTCGCGTTCGTCGCCGGGGCCGGGCAGGTAGGAGAGGGCTCCGACTGGGCCTTCGAGGAAGCCTTGGTTGGAGACGTCAGCCCCGTCCTCGAAACGAGGCAGGCATTCTATATGCTCGAGCTCGCCGAACTCCGAGAGGCCGGAGCCATCTCACTCGCCGACGCCCGTGGATCGATCGAACAAACGGTTAGAGCCGAAAAGAAGATACAGCAAGCCAAAGGAGAGGGTGAGGAGATCGTCGCTCGAGTTCGTGCGGGGACGGCTTTGGCGGGCATTGTCGAAGAAAAAGGCTTGGAGATCCAGGCCGCGGGGCCGTACACCCGCCTCGACTTCGTTCCCGGCATCGGACGGCTGAACGCCGCCGTGGGTGCAGGGTTCGGACTGAACATTGGAGACGTGAGCGGTGCGGTGGAGGCCAACAACAACGTCTTCCTCGTTGAGCTTGCCGACTACTTCCCCGCAGATACCACGGCTTTCGAAGACGAACGGTTGGCGCTACGGGATGAATTGCTCGGGGTCGCCCAACAGAGCCGCCTCCAGGACTGGCTCCAGGGCCTTCGCGAAGTGGCCCGCATCGTCGACAGGAGGGACGAAGTCTTGAACGTCGATCCCGCAGACGTTCAACAACCACTAGGGCCGTACGGCTTCTAGGGGAGGCTTCTACCCCGTCGGGGCCTCTTCCTCCTCAGCTCCTTCCGCCTCAGCTCCTTCCGCCTCAGCTCCTTCCGCCTCAGCTCCTTCCGCCCCTGACCCTTCGGGCTCAGATCCCTCAGGCTCAGAGCTTCCCACCTCCGTACCGATCTGGTATGAGTCTTCTTGTGTGGGGACGCCTCCGGGATGAGTCACGCCTGATACGGGCGTCGTCGTCAATCGCCTGGGTCCCTCATCCGACTCACCCGAGGGATCAGAGGACGTAGGAACCGCTCCGCGCTCGGGCTCTTCGCCCACGGCCTTGACTTCCTTTTCGATCTCTCGAATCGAGCCCTTGAACTCCCGTATCCCCTTGCCTAATGACGAACCGATTTCCGGAAGCCGTTTCGCCCCAAAAAGGAGGAGGACCACAAGGAAGATCATGATCATCTCCCACATGCCGAGTCCGCCGAGTCCCATGATAAATCCTCCGTTCGAGGTCCGTTCCCCAATCAGATCCAGGAGCGAACAATAAAGGCCACGATCGCAATCCCCACCAATGTTAACACATTCAGGCTTAACACTAGGGGGCCGACCGTGAACGCAACGACCACGAGGTCGATGGCCAACGGCCCAATCGACGCCTCGACCGACGTTGTGAGAAATGCCTTGGCGGGGCTCTCCGGAAGAAACGACTCCGCGAGTTGAGTGAGCAACCCACCGAGCAACAGTCCGAGCCCCTGTGTCCAAAGCATGCGCTTGAAATTACGCCGATACGTATCGACTAGCATGCCTTATCGCATCGGCGCCCGTAGAACGAGCGCTCGCCTCCCGACACCGCCCCAGCCACGGACTGAGAATGGCTCGTCTGCACCATCAACGATCACGACCGACAGCGTAGGTCACAGCGTCCCTGAGTGCTTCCACAGCAGGATCTTCTGGAAGGTCGGCAAGTGCCTCCCGCGCACGCCCGGCGTACTGATCTGCCCGCTCGTTCGCGTAATCCAACCCACCGCGCTCACGCACGATCTCGATCACCCTATCGATGTCCTCATCGGTCGCCTCTACCAGCGTGAAAAAATCCCGAATCTCACGTGATTCCACGTTCGACACGTTTCTGAGGGCCCCCATCAGCGGAAGCGTCACCTTGCGCTCTCTCAAGTCCTGCCCGGTGGGCTTTCCCGTGGCGGCCTCTGACCCGGTGTAGTCCAAAAGGTCATCGGCAATCTGGAAGGCCATGCCCAGATCGTGCCCAAACTGGGCAAGCGGTTCCCGATATTCGTCTACCCCGGCGAGGGCCCCAATCTCACAAGCCGCTGACATCAACGAAGCCGTCTTCGACGCGATGAGCCGATAGTAATCGGATTCAGTGAACTCGAGAGCATCGTAGGATGTGAGTTGCCGCATCTCGCCGATGCTCATCTCATTGGCTGCGCTCGCCAGCACCGCCACCGCATCCAACCGTCCGAGCCGACTGAACTCCGTGATCGAGCGACTGTACAGGTAATCCCCCATGATGATCGCAATCTGGTGCGTCCAGAGCGCGTTCACAGTGGGGAGGCCACGCCGCAAGACACTGTGGTCGACGGCATCGTCATGGACGAGTGTCGCGAGGTGAACCAACTCTATGACGGCGGCGAGCGTGACGGCATCGTCGGACGGGCTTCCCCCGACTCTATTGCTGAGAAGGAGAAGTGTGGGACGGAAGCGCTTGCCGCGCATGAGAAGAAGGTATTCGTTGATCTCCTGCACCAGATCAAAGTCCGAGAGGATAATCCGCCTCAGATCGCTCTGGACCCCGTCGAGCCTATCCGCGACGAGGTTCTGCACTGAGGAGAGATCCGGGGGCGGACCTCTCAGAACGGAAATCGGAGCCGCTTCCATCACGGAGTCACCGGATTCGGCATGGGCATGGGCATGAATCGCGGGTCGCGTGGGTTAGGTGCGGAGGGCCCGAAGGCGCTCCGTGACATCCGCAAAGTTGATATCGAGCGAGAAAACCCTGTCGTAAAAGCCCAACGCAGTGTCCTTTAGTTGTTCAATCCTGCTCACAAAGCGGTGCTCATACTCGCGTCTGACTTATCCCCCGGGTAGATACATACTCTGACACGCGACGAGAGAGAAGACGGGATTTTCCCGGATTAAGAAGTCTAAATCTGTCTTTAGCCGCCGGAAGCACAAGGGGATCTGGAATCATGCCAATGACCTCAGTCTCAATGACTCGCCCGCCCACCGCTTCAACGCGCTCTTCAATCGCGTCGAACACATCGTAGGGAGACGTCGCTTCTGGATTCTCGAGGTTCATTGAGATCTGGAGCCGTTTTGCCTCGGGTAGAGCCAACGCCATCGCCCGTAAGTGCTCGAAACCACCTCCGGATTCACGAAGCCCCCGCGCAATCAACTGGAGGGCGTCCAGGGACGCTCCCTCCACAAAAACGTTCCACGCCAGCATGACCTCACGTGCCCCGACGCAGGTCGCGCCCGCTGTGAGATGGGGTCTGCCCCGCCACTGCAGAGCGGGCAGATCCGGCTCCCGGCCTTCCGGAAAACCGCCTCGGAGAGCTTCGAATCCCCCGCGCCGTATCGAGGCGAGCGAGCGGTCGGATCGGGGCGGGCTCCTTCCGCGGAGCGCTTCTCCGTAGAAGAACACCGGGATCTCCTCCTCCGCCAACTGGCTCCCCACCCGCCATGCACTCTCTACCGCCGAGTCCATCGTCAACTCGTGCAAAGGCACGAACGGCAGCACATCCAGAGCCCCGATCCTCGGATGAACCCCCTCATGGGTTCGAAGGTCGATTCCTTCGATGGCGAAGCGTGCAGCCGCTATTGAGGCGGCTTCGACACTCTCCGGATCTCCAATGTAGCTAACCACCGATCGATGGTGATCGCGATCCGTAGTCCAATCGATCACCTCGGGGCCCTCTGCCGCGATGACCTGGACCAACTCCTTGATCCACCCAAGATCTCGACCTTCACTGAAGTTGGGTACTGCTTCGAGAACGGGCACCATGCTCACATGATAGACGGGGTCAAAACCTGAACGCAACGCCCCCGATAGCCGGAGCCCCCGGGGGCGGGGCGGCGCGAAGGATTCGACCGGGCCCTGTTCAGCGGAGGACCAACTGCGGATTTCCACCCTGAAGTTGGTACGCCCAGTCGAAGATCATGAGGCCGGCACCGAACTGGTCGGTACCGAGCAGGGCCACACGGAGTGCGCCGTAGCGTGCCACCCCGTCACCTTCCACTACGCGCCACATGTATGTGAACTCTGGCTCGACCGCGATATCTGCGTGGCTGTACCCCGACAACGGCGCGGTCGTCCAGTCATGGCACTGAGCATCGGCGCCGACGCCACACTTGAGCCCGGTCGTCAAGTCGCCTTGTGGGAATACGTCCGCCGAAGGCCCGGGGACAAGCCACCACCCCGATGCGTCCGTCTCGAGGCGAAAGTGCCGCGTGTCAGACCCTCCCGGCACGATCGGATCCAACTGATCGGGCTCCGAAAAGCGGAATCCGGACAAATCCGGATCATCGATGAAAGAATACACCAATTCTCCCTTGAAATCAGGTCGAGGCGTCCCCTCAGTGCCGCCACTCGTCCCGCTCTCATGCCCATAGACGTCGACGGAGGACACGGCATAGCTGGAAGTCACGCCGTTCTCCGCCAGGGCATCCAGAAAGCCCGGCGAGTCCGAATGTCCCAACAGTGTCAGGGTCGCACCCCCATCGGATAGCAGGTAGATCCGATACGCGGAAAAGTCGCTGGCGGAGCGGCCGTCGTCATTCCAACGCATGTAGTTGTTGGCATCCAACGCCACCACCTCCAGATCCGTAGGCACAGGGGGCGGCGAGAAGGACGGCACCGAAACCCGGACGGTGATGTCAGAATCGGTCTCTACACCGGTATCCGGATCCAGAGCCGACACGAAGTAGTCGTAGCTCACATTGGACACGATGTTCGTGTCCGTGTACTTACAGTTTCCCCCGGAGCAACTCGTCACGTCTGCGATGAGGAGAAAAGACGTGTCGCCGACCCGCTTGCTGAAAACCCGGAACGTCTCTCCATTCCACTCCGAGGCGAGTTCCCAATAGACGGTCACAGCCCGATTGTAATAGCCGACGTCCAGTCCAACGGGGGGAGCGGGGCCATCGACCGGAACCAAGATCGTATCGTCGTTGTCACAAGCCCCCAGGAGCACCGACCCCGTCAGTACAAGCACCCTTTCCCACATGATTCGTCTTCCTCGCTAGCATTGAGTGGGACTCTTCCCGGGTCCTCGACAGCCTCGTAACAGCTACCCAATGCACAAGCGATACCAAATCTGGAGTCCGTATGAAATAAGGATTTTTGGTGGTGGTCCTGGAGATATCGTCCTCCACAGAGGACAAGTCGACTACCGCCGTAGACACGCTAGAACGGGTTGGTGAGGTCCGTGCTGCGTTGGTCGTAGTCGAATTTCAGGTCGCGGTTGTCGGTGAGAGACACTTCGAATCGGAAGGACCAGTTTCCGGTCGCCGTTTGGAGGAAGTCGAAGTTCGCCTGCCACCGGTGCAGGTCTCTCGTGAGGCGAATCACATGATCCATGAAGCTCCGTTCGTCAATGTCGTACGAGGTTCGCCAAACGAGGTCCCACTTCTCCGTGGGCTTGAGCCGGATGCCCATTTGCAGCAGTTGGCTCGCCACCAGATTTGGATCGCGGCTTCGGCGCAGGGAGTACGAGAAGTTCGCGTTCCAGGCGGCGGCGCTCTGCCGTCGGGCGCCTGCCCGAACGTCCTCGCCGACGACATCGTTCGACCCTCCTCCGGGAATAATCGACGACTCGTCCGTGGGGCTGAAAGTACCGACATTGTCGATAAGCGGGTCGAGGTCATCGAGGTCCATCAGCGCCGCCGCAGAATCCGCTTCGGTAGCGCCCGCTGCCCCGGACACTTCGGCTCCCCCACCGCTGAAAAGGCCGCCGATCGCTTGGATTATCCCCGAGTTGGAGCCCATCGCAAAGGAAAGATTCAATTGAGCCAGTAGTGGATCGAAGGTCCGGTGATCCTCGCCGTTCCGATCTTCGGTGGCGAAGAGATCGTGTTCGACGGAAAGCTGGAGTCCTCGAAGGAGATCCGAACTGATCTGGCTCCTCAAACGGGTGGTGGTGAACCCCTCCAGCCGGTTGTCCAGCTTTCGTCCCCGGACGAAGTCATAATTGACCACGTTGGTGTTGAGGGCCAAGAGAGTCATCACCCTCGAGGCCGGGAGTCTTTGTGGGCCACCCGCGTCCAGTGCGTCATCGACAGGGAGCTCGAGCCCTGCCTGCTCGCGGGCCAAAAGTGAGTCCGCCCTCGCGTCTCGAATCGAGTCCGACGCCAGAAGAAGATCCTCCTCCAGGTCCAGTCCAATCTCCTCGGCACCACCGGTGTCGTCTTCGTCGCCCTCAGGACGCTTGGCCTCGAACGTCTGGTTGAAGCCGAACGTGATGATGTTCCTCGCGTTGGCGTCCGCCGACCCGAACACCGCTTCCTGGAGGTTCGTCGCCACTATTTTCGGCGCGTACGAGTAGGAGATCTGCGGCGAAATTTTGTGCCGAATAGCTTCGACCCCCGCGAAGCCACCGTAGTATCCGTAGACGTCGCTCCTCAAGCTGACACCGAAGGAAAGACGCCGCGGTCCGAACACGAGGCTCGACGCCTCAGGAATTTGGTCGGAACGCCTGGCCGATCCCGACATCTGTAAACTCGGGGTTAATGTCGTGGTTCCGATCAGGTTCTGCTGGTAGTTGAGGCTCGTGTTCCACAGGAGGTCCGCGGTCGCGAGATCGACCAACCCTGTGGGCAGTGGACCGAGCGTGTCACCGGGAAACGCGACAGCGGCCGGAATGTCGAAGTTGGCCGTCTCCGTGAGGGTTAAGCCTTGCGACCACGATAATCTGCCCAGGTTGAGCGAGGTGCCCACGCCGGACGACGTCCGAACCTCGTCGGCAAGGTTCCTCATGAACGAACCGTCAGGCTGCGACGCCCGCTGGACAGTGCTGCGCCGGTACCTCCCGCTTCCGGATAACGTCAGGTTGTTGAAGAACCCGGCGCTGTTGCTCGGAGCCGGGAACAAGGTGATCGACTTGATGGACAAGTTCGCCGTCGGAAGCGTCATCTCCACGCGGTCGTCGCTCAGGAATTGCCGACGATCGGCGCTGACCGAGAGGTCCCCCCAATTGAATCGGCGATTCAAACCCCCCTCCGAGTTGATGGACTGCGTCACCTCCCTCGGATCGAACGAATTTTGCCTCACAAAGCTGGAGCTGGACGCGTACCGAGCCGAAACACGCACCGACGTCCTCTCATCGACAGTCCAGTTGTGTCGAGTGTCGAAGGAGAGTTCAGTACCGCCACCGACGCGCCAGAAGCGCCGCACGTTCGCGGATCCGTTGAGGAATTTCTGTGTCACCCGATAGCGAAAGGCGCCCGTGGCCGCCGTAAAGTTGTCGCTCCACCAGTCCCCGGCGAGGGTGGCATCGGCGTAGTCGTTGATGGCCCAGAAGAATCCCACGTTGGACACGCGCCGAGAATGTCCTCGAGACGTACGCACAATGTCGTTGACGCCGAAGCGGGGCATGAGAATGCCGGTGTGCCTACCCGAGTCCGTACTCTGAAAGATGAAGGGCAGCCATAAGACAGGCACGTCGGCGAAGTTAAGCGTCACATTCCGTGCGACGAACCAACTGCCGCCGATGGCCTTGAACTCTCGCGCAGCGAAGTGGTAGTGGGGCTCTGTTTCCTCACAGGAAGTGAAGTTGATGTCATGGCCGAAGACGGTATCCGCGAGGATCGCCGGAAGATCGCCATCCATGATCCACGTCGCCCCCTCGGACATGGTCGTGTGAGCCCCGTACGCCGTACCACGGTCGGCCCGACGGTCGTAGATGATGTTGGAACTCCGTACAGGCTCTTCACCAGGCCGGTCCGTCACCGTCTCTCCGGCGGTCCAAAGGAGCGAGTCGGCCAAGTTGATCGTGTCCGCCGCGGTAACCGTCATCCCGTCCTGGCGCAGCCTCGCCGGCGCATCGTCGTTGCCGAGGAGGGTCATGCGCTGAGTCTCAGCTTCGAAGCGGGCGCCGCCACCGGAGTATTGGGACACGGAATAGCCGGGCAACCTGAGCAGGGCGGCCATGAATGAGTCGGCCGCTTCCAACTGTGGTGGTGGTGCTACGACCTCGCGAGGCTGCCCAGGTGTCGAGTCGTTGAAGAGTGTGGAGTCCACGCCCGGCGGTCTGGAGAGGCTCCTCAGCCGTTCGAGTACCCGAATGCGGGCGGAATCGACCTCCTCCTCGGGTTGGCCCCCGACTTGGGCGGCCACGGGCACCCCCCATCCAACGGCGAGAACCGCAAGCGCTATTCCCCAGGGGCTGAGGCGGCCAAGGGGCCGTCCTCTCGAAGGCTGTTGCCTTCTTGCCCTCATCGGGCCTCGACCCCTCCCTCCGGCGGGTCACCACCAATGTCCCGTTTCTGGCGCCGTCTGGTGATCATCACCGAGAGGAGAATGCTGAATTCATATAGAAGAATAAGCGGTAACATCATCAGTGCCGTCACCGTGACGACGTCGCCCGGGCTGAGGAAGCTGGCCAACACGGTGATGATGACGATCGCGTGACGCCTCTTCGCCCGCAGGAACGCAGGCGTGACGAGCCCCAGCGCCGAGAGGATCATGATGACCACCGGCAACTCGAATAGGACGCCGAACGCCAGGAGCAGCTTGGTGACGAAGCCGAGGTAATCACCCGCCCGCATCATTGCCTCGAAGTAGTCCTCTCCGAAGAACAACAGAAACTGGAGCGTGATCGGTAGCGCTACGGCGTACGACATCCACACGCCGAGCGAGAAGAGGATCACCCCCAAATAAAGGGCCGGGATGATGGCCCTCTTCTCATGCCGCTCAAGCGCCGGAGAGAGGAACGCCCAGATCTGGTAGATGATGATGGGTGAGACAAGGACCACACCGCCCAGGATCCCGACCCGTAAAATGAGGAAGAACGGCTCCGTCGGAGAAAGGAAGACAAGCCTCTCATCCTCTCCCATCACCTCGTAGAACGGATTGATAAGAAGGTCGAGCACCCCGAACCTCAACACCAGTATGAAGCCCACAATGCTGCCGACGACGATCGCCAAAAAACTCCACAGGATCCGCCAGCGGAGTTCCTCCAGGTGGTCGAGAAAGGGCATCTCGCCGCGGGAACCGCGAGTCAGTGTCGTCATTCTGGGTGAGCGGGCGCGTTAAAGGCCGGTGGAAGGGGTAGAGCGAGCCGCATCAGGAGCGCCACGCTGCCGCCGGACGGCTTTCGGTGGGGAGATGATCAGAGTGGGAGCTCCTCTTGGTTCCTGGCTGAGCCCTGACGCCGCTCTTCCGCGTGCAGGTCGTGGACCATGTCTTGGAACTCACCGATGTCCTGGAAGTTCCGGTAAACGGAGGCGAAACGTACGTAGGCCACTCGGTCCAACGGAGCGAGAAGCTCCATGACGATTTCTCCGATGCGGGAACTGGAAACCTCGAAGTTGGCGGTCCTCGTCAGGTCGTCTTCGACGGCGTCCACGACCGCCTCGATGTCCGCCTCGGTGACCGGCCTTTTCGCACAGGCGATGGTAACGCTTCGGAGTAGCTTGGTCCGGTCGAAATCCTCTCCGCTCCCGTCACGCTTGGCGACACGCAGGGATCGCTCTTCGACGTGTTCATAGGTCGTGAAGCGTGTCCCGCATACGCCGCACTCCCTGCGGCGCCGGACCGCGCGCCCACCCCGGCTACCTCGGGTGTCGACCACGCGGTTCTCCGTGGCGTCACACTTTGGACAGCGCATCAGCCACGGTGCCCGGGGAGGGTGATCGGAAAGAGGGGTGGGCCGCCACCCATGCTGTCGCACGGGTATCCGGGATACCACAGCCCCAACTCCTAGTCGGAGCGACGACGCCATAGCATTCGCTACGGCTAGGAGCTCCAACAACGAGGGCACCGCTCGAAGCGAGGTCGGGGTCGTGCCACCGCAACCCTTCAACGTGTAAGGTCATGTCATTCATGGTCGTGGGCACATGGCCGTTGCGCGGTTGATCCTGCGTCTCTCTTCGTTGCCGCAGAAGGACTACGACTCCTCGTCGTTCCTTGTCCGAACGCGCGCAAGCGCCATGTGCGCAACCCGCCGCCCTTTCCGGTCACCCTCCCACTCCCAGGTCAGCGGATCTCCTGCAGCAACTCCTCGGCAAGGTCCGCCGCGCCACTGTCAGGATAGGTATTGACCACACGTTCGAGATAAGTCTCGGCCTCATCAACGTTTCCCTGGAAAGCGTAGATGGCGCCGATTCGATACAACGCCACGGGCACTCGGTCCGCCGTGGGATACAACTCGGCAACCCGGAGGAACTCCTCGATCGCCTGGTCAAGTTGGTTTTCCTGTTCGAGGATGTCCGCGAGATAGAACTGGGCCGACGGCGCCAAGCGATGGTCCGGAAAGTCTCCCAGGAAGCTCCCGAAGGCCATCCGGGCTGTGTTGAGCGAACCCCGATTGAACTGTGTCACCGCAGCCTCGTACGTTTCCTCGGCCGCCGCTGGACCCCCGTCCCGGCGCCCGAGGAGGGCCCGCAACGAATCGGGGTCGGCGCGCCGCTCCGAAGTCGTCACCCGAGCCCCATCGGTCTGGACCCGCTCAGACAGCAAAGCCAGGGACCGCTGAATCTGCCCAGTCAACGCGCCCAACTGGGACAGTTGGGTTTGGATGTCCCGAAGCTCCCGCGCGATCCCCCCGCGGGTGTCTACGACCATATCGGACTGGACGTCAAGCGTGTCCTGAAGGGCGCCGATGGCGGCGGCTAAATCCCGTAGCTGGGCATCCTGCTGAGACGACTGCCGGATCACCTCATCTTGGAGGCGCAGCACGTCCCCTTTCATGGCGCATCCCGATGCCAGCAGTAACGTCGCCGAAACGAGAAAGACCCCTCGCCCACGGATCCAGTCGCAACAAAGTGCGACCGAAGTGCCGAAGGGAGGGGTCATGCTCATGCTGTCCCCAACCGGAGGCGCGTGCCCCCCTTTAATCGTCCTCGCTGACCACGATCTGACCGCCCGTAATCACAAACTCGACCCGGCGATTCTGAGCCCAGGCCGCTTCGTCACTACGGTTGACCGCAGGCCGCTCTTCCCCGAAAGAGGTCGTCGTGAAGCGATTCGCAGGAATTCCGAAGCCCGATAGGAAGTCCCGCACACTCTCGGCACGCCGGCTTCCCAGCGCGAGGTTGTACTCCGTCGAGCCCCGCTCGTCGGCGTGTCCCTCCAAGCGAAGGCGGAGCGCCGGGCTATTCTGCAGGATCGGTAGCTTCGCGCGTAGAATGCGCTCCGCTGCCGCGGTAATGACAGACTCATCATAGCCGAACAGGACCACAGCTTCGATCGTCGCACGGGCTTGATCCCTTGCTCCGCTCAGACGCTCCTGCTCACGGCGCGCAGCGTCGCGTTCGGCCGCAGCGCGTGCAGCCTCTGCAGCCCTGGCCGCGGCAATTGAATCATTGCGCGCGTCGATCTCGGCCTGAGTCGGTCCGCTAGGCGCCGGCGGCGGCGGCGGCGAGCCCCCGCATGCGCTGAGAATGAGCGTACTTGCGATGGCTGGTATGAATAAGTGTTTGATCCTCATTCTCATTCCTGTCGGTGAGTGGTCATCTCAGGAGGCTCAGCCGACTCAGCGAGCCTGCTCGTGAAACGCTTGTATATGTACCCACTTTAGCCCGCACATGGGTCGGCCCTAACACTAAGCATATATCCCATTCAGCACCATGGCGCAATGACGTGAATCCGCCTCGCTTTGGTAATTCTTCAAGAGCGTTCTAAGACCCATCCCACCCCAAAGACGGCGACCAATCGGGCACCCGGACGTCGATCCCCCGCCGGAGCATCCGATACGCCCCCGTGGCCGTGTCGACCACCATGAGGCCGGTGCCCCAGTCCCGGCGCCCGATGAACACGAGATGGCGTCCGTCGGGGGCCCAACTCGGATCTTCGTTGTTCCCCTCCCACGTGAGTTGCCTGAGGCGGCGCCCACGGTCGGACACGTCCGCAACAAGGATGTTGTAACGCCCTCTCCGGCCCACGCGCCCGTGAAAAGCCACGTGGTCCCCCACGGGCGCCCAGTCAGGAGACGTGTAGTAGCCCTCCTGCCCGTGCAGATAAGGGGAGACGAGGTCCGCCTCTCCTCCGGTGGCAGGCATCACGTAGATCTGCGGGAACGGAGTGCCCAGGCGGTTGGAGTTGAACGCGAGCCAGCGTCCATCCGGCGAGTACGTGGGGGAGATATCATCCCACCGTCCACCGCTCACGTGCGTGAGGCAGCAGTCCCGCTCCCAGTCGTAGTAGAAGATTCCGCTCCGGTTCCCACCCGTGATCGAAAAAGCCAGGTCACGGCCATTGGGGCTATAGGTCGGCGTGTTATGGTCGCCGTCGCGCCCCGCGTCGAGGGGCTTCTCCACCATGCTCTCGAGGTCCAACTCGTAGATGCGCGGCAACCCGGTCTCTTTGCGGGACGAGTAGGCAACGCGAGTCCCGTCCGGTGACCAAGACGGAGACATCGTGAGGTCACCGTACTCGGTGAGCCGCCTGAAATTCCTGCCGTCCGAGTCGATCAAGTACAGATCCTGATTACCCTCCCGCGTTCTGAGTGAGAACACGATCCGGCTCGCCGCCATCCCGGGCTCATTGTAGATCCACTCGATGATCGCGTCCGAGGCAGTATGGACGGCCAATCGGAAATTATCGTCATTCGTGGACGGGATCGAGAAGCGGCCTTGCGCGTGGACTTCGCCGTAGACCACATCGTGGAGTTCCAGGACCAGAACGAACCCCTCACCAGCACCCTCCACGGAGCCCGACAGCAACCAGACGGCTCCCAGCTGATCCCAGAGCTGATAGTCGACCTCGTCACTGACTAAAGAAGGCGGGAGGGAATCTATCACCTGGAAACGGTCACTGTAGCGGAGGTCCGTGGCGATTATCACCTCGACCTGCAGGGCTGCGAACTCTCCTCCCAGACGTCCCGAAAACGGCTGCACGGCCAGGGCGGGCTGAAACTCCGATTCGTACAGCAAACCAAGGGTCACACCTGGAATCGAGTCCTGCTGAGCCACGAGAGGGCTCATCGATGCGGCCGGAACCAATGCTGCCCAAGCGAGCGTTCTCAGCGCGCGCATACCGTCTCTCCTGAGTGTGAGCATCCTTTCAACGTGTAAGCTTATGTCATAAATGGTGCAGAGCACAGGGCGGTTCCTGTCCGATGTATTCCGTCCCCAAAACCCGTCCATCATTCCTGGGCGTCGAGCCCGAGCCCGGATTGGGGCTCGAAATAGAACACCACCGGTAGTCGGTCGAACGGAAGAGCCTGCGGAAGTGGACCCAAGCGGTCCCGACTCCCGGCACACTCCGCCGCCCCCATCGCTTCAATATCGAACGCTATGCTCCGTGACGACTCTAGGATATCGACCTCGGCCACGGAGCCATCCCGGTTGATTTCGAAATAGACCGTCGCGCGCAGATCGTCATCTCCACGCCAGCGGAAGCACCGCTGCATCTGACGTAGGATGTTGTTGTAGTACTCCGGATAGTCTCTTCGGACGCCTTCCATCCGAACGTTCAGGTCCTCTCCTGGCGTCTCCACGTCGGGATCCGGATCCGGACTGGCCGGAGGCGTCGGGTCTTCGATCGGTTCAACGTCAGGTGGCGCAACAGTCTCCTCGGGCTGCGGAGGCTCTTCGACCGGACCCTCCTCCTCGACCACCGCTGGCGTCTCCTCCTGCGGCTCGGGTATCCGGTCGAGGGGAGTTTCGATGACCAACTCCTCGGGAGGCGCCGTGGTCGGTTCACCGAGCACAGCCGCCGAAGGAGATATCAACTCGATCTCGTATACTAGGAAGTCAGGTACCTCGCGAGGCAACGAGGAGGTCCACCATGCCAGGAAGATGGCCGCCGTGTGAATGAACACGGACCCGATGACCGGGCCCTTTCCGACGGTCTGGTACCGCTGCCGACGCGGAGCCGCTTCCAAGTCAGTGATACGGCGATTACTCCGGGGGCCTTTGCGTGCCCACCACCGCGAAGTCGATCCCGCTACGCGCGACGGTAGATATCACGTCGACACCCGCACCCCAGGCGGCAAGTGAGTCGCCCTTGATCCACACTTCGTCGACCGCTCCAGCAGACAGAATCTGTCCAAAGGACTGAGCGAATTCCGTCCGGTCCATAGGCGTCTCGCCCATGTACACCATCCCGTCACGGTCCACCGTGATAATCAGGGTATTGTCCTGGGCCGTGAGCGCGGACACCTCCGTCTCGGGCACCGCGACCTCGATACCGCCCTGGAGGATGGGCGCCGTGATGATGAAGATGATGAGCAAGGTAAACGCCACATCGACCATGCTAGTAACGTTGATTTCGGCGAGTGGCTGCAGATCTCGCCCCGGCCCGCGTGCGCCTATCATCCGACGTGGACACCCGTTGGGCGAATCATACCCAAGGAATCGATCATACGCGCCCTTCTCGGGCCAACGTGCCGATGAATTCGCTCGAGAAGCCCTCGAGTTCGCCACTGACCAGATTCAGCTTCGCGAGGAAATGGTTGTACGCGATCACTGCTGGGATCGCCACAAACAGCCCCGCGACCGTCGTTACGAGGGCCGCGGCCACGCCGGGAGCCACGGCACCGATGTTCGACGAGCCCGATGCCGCGATCCCAAGGAACGTGGTCGTGATGCCGAGGACGGTCCCCATAAGGCCCATGAGGGGCGAAACCGAGCCCAGCACCGCCAACCATATGAGTCCCTCCGCGAGCTCGTCACGCTCCTCGGCCTCTTCCTTTTCCAGTACGAGCTTGAGCGCTTGAAGCTGGGTCAGAGAGAGACCTTCGCTCGGGGGGGCCCCTTCGCGGAGCGCGCCCGGACGCAGTTCACTGAAGAAATTCACACCCTGCCGAAAGACCCGCCCGTAAGGTGACTCCGGCAAGGCCAACACGGCCTTGTATGCGTCCGCCAGCCCAGTGGCGCGCTCCATCTTCTGGAGGAATCGGTTACCCTGGTGCCGGACGGCTCTGAACTGCTTGGCCTTCCAGAAAATAAGGATCCATGAACAAGCCGACGAAGCGGAGAGGATAAGGAGGATGAGTCTGGTCGGAAGGGTCCCTCCGAATACCATATCCCACGCGCTCGTCGGCGCACTGGCCTGGGCGAGGAGCGTCGAAAGCCCCATTCAAGCTCCGATCTTTTGATGTGCGATGAACTGGAAGGTCTCCCGGAGACCATCCTTGAGCGCGTGACAAGCTGCCCATCCACGCGCCGCAAACCGTGACACGTCGAGCATACTGTGCCGGAGTTCTCCGGCCCGTGCTTCGCGGTACACCCGGCCCGGATGCTCCTCGGTGATGCTTTCCAGGACATCGGCAAGCCGATTCACGCTGGTCCCCACCCCCGTACCCACGTTGAAGGCGACCGCATCGATACTCCGTGCGGGCTTCAACACCATCTCGGATGCGAGGAGGTTCGCGCTCACCACATCCTTCACGTACACATAGTCTCGGGTCTGCTCGCCGTCACCGAAGATAGTGAGTTCTTCTCCCGACTGCAGCCGATCGCAAAAAATCGCCACCACACCGGTTTCCCCGTGCGGATCCTGACGAGGTCCAAAAACGTTGCCATAACGCAGCGCCACATACTCGAGACCATGGATCGCCCGGTAGTAGTTCAAATAGTACTCGCCGGAGAGTTTCGTGACCCCGTAGGGAGAGAGAGGCAGCTTGGGGGCGTCCTCTGGCGTGGGAATCTCTTCCGGTTCGCCATAGACAACCCCGCCGCTCGAGATGTACACGATCCTCCCCGTGCCGGTCTCGCGGACGCACTCGAGCACATTGAGGATTCCGAGGATATTGATACTCGCATCGCGGGTGGGATCTGCAACTGAGGTGCGAACGTCGACCTGGGCCGCGTGTAGGCTCACCAAATCGAATCCCACGTCGCTGAACAAGTCACGCAAAGCCGGATCTTCGATTCCCATTTCGAGGAATTCCGCAGCCGGGTTGACGTTCTCCAGCCGACCACTCGACAAGTCGTCGACGACCCACACGCGGTCACCCCTCTCCAGGTGCGCGTCGACGACGTGGCTACCGATGAATCCGGCGCCCCCTGTTACCAAAATTTTTCGAGCGGCATCACTCATCTACTTTGGCCTCATCATCATCGCCTAGCCCCGACGCCTCGGAGCGGTCCGCTTCCACCGCTTCAAGACCATGCAAATACCGGACCGCATCGATGAACTCGACGCCTCGACCGTTACCCACACCTTGCTTCAAGCGCTTCGTGGGGTCGTGCAAGAGCTTGTTGAGGAGTTGCTTCGAAAAGACCTCGACAGCGTCTCGATCGTCTGCGGACGCGTGAGACAGCTTCTGCCAGAGGCGTTGCAGTTCACGTTGGCGCACGTCGTCCCAACGCTGGCGGAGACTACGAATCACCGGAACCACGCCCCTGCTTCCGTACCAGTGAAGAAATTCCCGAGCGTATTCCTCGACGATGGCTTCAGCCTCGGGCACAGACTCCCGGCGCTTGAGCAGGTTGTCGTCCAGGATCTCATGAAGGTTGTCCACATTGTACAGGAATACGTTCGCCTCATGGCCGACTTCAGGCTCCACATCGCGCGGAATAGCCAAATCGAGAATCAGTAGTGGACGACTTGGGCTGCCCTCCCGGGCATGGCGAAAGCCGTCTCGCGTCACCAGGGGATGTGGAGCGGCGGTGGACGCGATCAGGACGTCGGTCTTGGCCAACTCGAACGGCATTTCATCGAAGTGCACCGCGTGCCCGGAAAGTCTGCTCGCCAACTCAGAAGCGCGCCCATACGTCCGGTTGGAAACGACAAGCCCTCGGATACCGTCCCGCCTGAGAGCCTCCACCACCAACTCCGCCGTGGTGCCGGCTCCGAGGATCATCACCTGGCGACCCTCAAGACTACCGAAAATCTTGCGCGCCAACTCCACGGCCACAGACGCCACGGACGCCGCACCTTCTCCGATTGGGGTCGTGGAACGAATACGTCCTCCCGCAGACAGAGTAGACTGGAAAAGTCGGTGGAGAACAGGTCCGGCCAGCGGAGGCGTCGCGGGATTCCCGCCTGCCAACTCGTACGCGTCCTTGACCTGCCCCTGGATCTCGGCCTCACCCAGGACCAGGGAATCCAATCCCCCGGCTACACGGTAGAGGTGGCGGACCGAGGCCTCGCCATCGTGACGGTAGAGGTATTGTTTCGTTCCGCCGACGACTTCGCCCGCTTTGTCAGAGAGCACTCGCTCCGCCGCGTCTTGTACACGTTCATTTCCGCCTGGGCAAACGTACACCTCTGTACGGTTGCAAGTGGAGAGGAGTACCGCCTCTTCGACCTCAGATCCAGCACGGAGCCCGCCGAGCACAGCTTCGGCCTCCGCCGGAGTGAAGGCGAACCGCTCACGGATCTCGACCGGCGCCGTCAGGTGGCTGACGCCAACGACGGAGACGGGGCTCAAAGGAA